>OLGH01001765.1_pt1 | contig 19206 bp, 15 predicted proteins | sample 1604851 | NCBI WGS metagenome assembly OLGH01 (sample SAMEA3888894, study PRJEB22519) | human gut metagenome | biome: human gut; feature: human-associated habitat; material: faeces | place: Denmark | collected 2010 | reverse complement strand
CTTGCCCATAAAAGTGTCCCCAGAAAGTGTCTCGCTTTCTGGGGACAGTTCAAACGGGGCTTAAATAAGACAAGGGGGCGTTCGATCGGTATCGGGCGCCCTTTCTCTTTGGGTGCCCGCCCGAGCGTCGCCGTTCTCTTTCGGATGCCTTCCGTCCGACCCCCGTTCTGCGACGCCCGTGCGAGGTTCGCGCCTCTCTCTTCGGCGTGTTTCCCTACACCCCCATTGTCGGCTCCCGGCATGGAGCAAAAGGACTCCGGACGGCGGTATTCACCGAGGAACGGACAATGTTTCCCATGGCGAAATCGTGGTGGTTGCGCTCAAAGAGACGAAACCCCTCCGGGGTTACACGACGGGGTTTCTCGGCTCTCCTCAGCGTCGCGCGGGCTTGCGGACGGCCCGCAGGCTCGGCGACCGTGCGCCCGACGTGCCCGACGCGGGAGCCGCCCTCCTTGCGGCGGGTTTCACGGGCTCTTCGGCAAAGGCTTCGAACCTCTTGTCCGGGTGCAGGGCGAAGAAGTCCTCGGGCGAGATGCCGCGCTCAAAGAGCTCGATTTCTTCGGGAAGGAGCGGAATGATCTCGAGAAGTCCGCGCGCATACCATTCATCCGCTCGGGCGGAAAGGTCGTCAAAGACCTCCTCCGTAAAGGGATATTCCTTCTCCCCGTCGAAAACAACGGCGGCGTGCTCGAAGTCGCGCGGCCAAATGCCGACGTAACCCGAGTAATCGTAGCCTTGGATCCATTTGTCGAACCCGTCGTCCGCGAAATGCTCCAACGAAAAGAGTGAGACGGGCTTCTGGTCCGGCGGATTGAAGTCGCTTCGGATTTCGGGAAGGACGAGCTTCTTCAAGAGCGCCGTGACGGCCTTCTTCACGGTGAGGTCTCGGAAGGAATCGACCGTTTCGCCGATGCGCACCAGATAGCGCACGCCGAAGACCGGAGACTGCGTGGGAAAACCGTGAGCGGTCGCGACCCAGCGTTCGCCCGTATCGTTCCTGCGGCGAAGCAGTGCCGCCCGAAACCCGTCGCGGATCGTGAACCAGTCGACGACTTCGCATTCGTTCCAGTGTGCGAGCCGTTCCAGGTTCCGGCAGTCGGCCTCGAGTGCCTCGTCGATCTCTTCGCGTTCCTCGGGTTCCAGATGGAAGTCGTCCGGATCGCAACTCGGTGCGCGGCGCGGGAGCCAGTTTTCAAAGAATTCGATTTGAATGTCCGGAATGTTGCTCCCTTGGATCGCGTCGAGGAGCGTTTCGCAGATCTCGCGCACGTCGCTGTCTTTCGCTTCCTTGGCGCGGATCAGCTTGTCCGCGAGGACGATGCGGTGCCGGATGTTGGATTCGCGATCGAGCAGATCGGGCGAACAAAGGAAGAAGACTTCCTTCGCCTCTTCGAAACGGAAAGGTTCGCAGTCGTAGTGAAGCGTGAGAAGCGTCGACCAGAAGGAATTCAGAATTTCCACGGGCACGGCGATTTCGGCTTCGGCCAGGTCGCCGTCGCTCAATTCCTTGAGAAGCGCCATGCCGGCGGCGCGTTTTGCGAGCACGTCGTCGACGTCGGCGGGCTCGACGAAGGTGTCGAGGAACCAGGCGGCGAGTTTGCCGTAGACGGCGTACGCCTTCGCGCGCTTTCTATTGAGCCGCAGACAGTCGATGAAATGGCGGGCGGTCCGGACCGTCTCGGGATTTCCGAGCCCGTCCGCCCTCACCGCCACGACCGCGGCCAAAGCGACCATCGCGCAGCAATAGGGCGGAATCCCTTCCCACTTGATGTTTTTGAACGTCTCAAGGAAATTGCGGTAGGTCTGCCCGTCCCACGAGGAAAGGAGCGCCGTGAGCACTTCGCGCTCGCTCGGCGTCTTCGCGAGCGGTTCGGAAACGGCGGGCGGGTTGCGGATGACCGGCGGCACCCAGATCACGTCCAGGTATTCGAGAACGTTGGAGGGTTCCTTGTTGGGACACTTGTAGGGCGACATGAAGCGCACCGCACGCTCCACGGCGCCGTCGACGTCGCCCGAGAGCCATTTTTCACGCAGGAACAGCGCTTCGGTGTCGGGCACGGCAAAGGGCGCGTCGTCGAGTGCGGAAACGGAAAGATCTTCGCAGCTACGGATGAAATTCACGTAGGTTTCCACCTCCGCCGTGCATTCCTTCTCGCGACGGTCGGGGTGACGGCGGGAGATTTCGACGAAATCGCCGCTCAAGCCGATCAGAACGTGGTAACGGATCTGATCGCGAATGTTTGCCGAGGCTTTGAAACCGTCGAGAAGGCGCGCACACCGACGGAACATGTCCGCATCCTCCGCCTGCGCGAGTTCGAGTCCGAGTCGGAAAAACTCGACGGCCTCCTCCGGCTCTTCGAAGTTCTTGTCGTAGCGGCAACCCTGTTTTTCGTAGCGATCGGCAAAGAACTTCCAGCAAAGAAGGGCCTCATCCTCACGATCCATGACGATCAGGTGCCTCGCCACGCAGAGGAGCGCCGTCGGTTTGAGCGCCGAAGGGTTTCTCCCCAATCGGTCCCAGATGTCGAGGATCACGTACGAATCGAATTCCAACTTCGCAACGGCGAAAATGACGTTGACTTCCTTTTGGTTATAGGGGAAATCGGGAAAATCACGCCAAAAGTGACATATGGCTTCAAAGTCGCCGTTCAGAATGTACTCGTTCAGAATCGCACGGGCATGACGAACCCAATTGTTGTTTTGTTTCTTCACGGTCTGCTCTTCGGGATAGCGGTGAGTGGAGGAATCATTATGGCACGGCCGAATTCCCAGAGACATCGCGGGATTTCGTCACCGGCTGGAATCCGCCGGCGCTTCGCGGCAGGACTGCGGTCCGTTTCGGAAACCCGCCCTACTGCCGCGGTCTACCGACCGAGAATCGACCGTCCGAACGCAACTCCGAAAATTGTTGCGCATTCGCCACGAATGCACGCTCGCGGAGGCGATCTGCGGACGCAGGGGCGAAGTCCCCTTTCCCCGTCGTTTTCTCAGGCAAGCGTCGCCACGAGCAGGGCCTTGATGGTGTGCATGCGGTTTTCCGCCTGCTCGAATACGATCGAGCGAGGCGACTCGAAGACCTCTTCCGTCACCTCGAGGCCGTCGACGAGATTCGGATGACGCTCGACGATCGCCCGGGCGACCTTCGTCTCGACGTTGTGAAAGGCGGGAAGGCAGTGCATGAACCGGACCTCGGGATTTTCGGCCGCGGCGACGAGCCCGGCGTTCACCTGATAAGGAAGAAGCGCCCGGATGCGCTCGTTCCAGACGTCGACGGGTTCGCCCATGGACACCCAGACGTCCGTGTGAAGAAAGTCGCATCCCTTCACGGCCTCCAAAGGATCCTCCGTGACCGTCACCTTCGCGCCCGAGGTCTTCGCCGTCTCGAGGGCCAGATCGACGACTTCGCGCCGGGGGAGGCAGCTTTTCGGCGCGCCGATGCGCACGTCCATCCCCATCTTCGCGCCCGCCATCAGGAGGGAATGGCCCATGTTGTTGCGGGCGTCGCCGAGGTACGCGAAGCGGATGTCCCGCCAAGGCTTGCCGCTCGCCTCCCGCATCGTCATGAGGTCGGCGAGCATCTGGGTCGGGTGCCACTCGTCGGTGAGGCCGTTGAAAACGGGAACGCCCGCGTAAGCGGCGAGTTCCTCCACCGTCTTCTGCGAGGCTCCGCGGTATTCGATCGCGTCGAACATCCGTCCGAGTACGCGCGCGGAATCCCGGACGCACTCTTTGAGACCGAAATGCGACGTCTGCGGATCGAAGAGCGTCGTATGCGCGCCTTGGTCGTGCGCCGCCACTTCGAAGGCCGCTCGCGTGCGCGTGGAAGGTTTTTCGAAAATGAGGGCGATGTTTTTCCCCTGCAGGCACTGTCTTTCTTGGCCCAGGCGCTTGGCTTCCTTGAGTTCGACCGCAAGGCGGACGAGATGGTCGACCTCCTCGGGCGTATGGTGCACGAGCGAAAGAAGACTGCGGTTCTTGAGGCGGACGGACATGAAAAGGCTCCTTCCACGGAAAGGGGTTCAAGGACGAAATGAGAATACCAAAGCCGGGCAAAGGCTAGGATCCGTCAACGGACATAGGTCGATCGGATCCGTCGGTTTCGCCGAAGGAGTAGCCGGGTAGGCGGCGTGGGGCCCGGAGAACTCGTCATTTCATTCCCGTGCGGGTTCTCAAATGCAACTCTCCCGCCACGCCCCCTTTGTCTTGCCTTCCGCGGTCGCAAAAAGGCCGGGCGCGAGGCCCGGCCGAAGTCCCTGGGTTGCCGCCCGTCAGGAAGGCCTGGTAGGCTTTCGAACGGCCCGCAGGCTCGTTGATCGCTTGGCGGTCGGCCTCATGACGGGAGGTTGCGGCACGGGCTTCTCTTCCTCCTTGGCGAAGAAGGCAAAGTTCTTGTCGGGGTGCATCGCGAAGAAGTCCTCAACGCGAATGCCCCGTTCGAAGCGGACGAGTTCTTTGGGAAGAAGCGGGATGACTTCCAGATACGCACGACCGAGTACCTGGCTCTGCTCCTCTTCGGAGAGTTTGTTGTACGCCTCTTCGTCGAGAAGCTCGTCCCGCCCCGCTCTGAAGAGGACGGCGGGGTGCTGGAATCCGCGCGGAACGGTGCAGACGTAACCCGCGTAGTCATAGCCCGGAATCCATTTGTCGAACCCGTCGTCGGCAAAATGCCGCAGGGAATATACGGCTCCCGGCACCGGATCGGGTGCGGTGAATTCGCTTCGAAGTTCCGGGAGCACAAGCTTCTCGATGACGGCGACGAGGGACTTTTGCGTCGCAAACGCCCCGAAGGTGTCGGCCGTCTCGCCGAGCCGCAGAAGATAGCGGGTACTGTACTGCGGATGGTTCGTCGCAAAGCCGTGCGCCACGACGACCCACCGCTCGCCCGTGTCGGCGCGACGGCGCAGAAGCCCCGCGCGCACGCCCGTGCGCACGGAAAGCCAGTCGAGAACTTCCATGTCGTTCGCGCGGGCAAGCTGCTGGACGGCCATGCTGTCGACCTCGAGACGATTGAGCATCATGAATTGGTCGGGAAGCTCCATCGTGAAGTCGTCGGGCCCGCAGCTTGGCGCACGGCGCGTGAACCAGCGGTAGAAGTAGTCCTTGTCTTCGTCCGAGAGCTCGCTCGCATCAATCGCTTCGGCCGCCTCTTCGCAGATCTCTCGGACATCCTGATCGGTCGCTTCCTTCGAGCGGATCAGACGGTCGACGAGCGCGACGCGGTAGCGCACGTTCGACTCTTCGGCGCAGATGCCGTGGGGGCACGCAAAGAGCAAATCGATCGCCTCTTGGTATTGGAAGGGTTCGTAGTCGGCGTGAAGGAAGAAGTTCGTCGACCAGATCGACTGCAGAATTTCGACGGGGTCCGTGAGCTCGGCGTACTCGAGTTCGCCGTCGTGGAGAGCCTCGAGAAGCTCCCTGCCGATGCGGCGCGCTTCGAGCACTTCTTCAATGTCGGCGGGATCGATGAAGGTCTGAAGGAACCAGTCGGCAAGCTTTCCGTAGATGGCGTAGGCCTTGGCTCGCTTCTTCGTGAGATGGAGCCGCTTGATGAAAAGGCGGGCGAGACGCACCGTCTCGGGATTCTTGAGTCCGTCCTCCTCGACCGCGACGGCGCAGGCGAGTCCCGCCATGGCGGCGCAGTAAGGAGGAATCTCCTCCCACTTCACGTTTCGGAAGATCTCGAAGAAATTGCGGTAGGTCTGGCCGTCCCAGGAGGCGAAAAGCGCCGCGAGGACTTCGCGTTCGGTCGCGGTTTCGGCGAGCGGCGAGGGAACGGCGGGAGCGTTCCGAATGACGGGCGGCTCCCAAATGACGTTCATGTACTCGAGCGCGCACGAGGGCTCGGACGCGGGAATCTTTTCCTTCGCGACGATGTTCAGGGCGCGGTCCGCCTCCGCTTCGAGGTCGCCCGATAGCCACTTTTCCCGAAGGAAGACGGCTTCGGCGTCGAGCACTTCAGCGGGCGAGTCGTCCATCTCGTGAACGGGGAGATCTTCGCAGCCGCGGACGAACTTCATGAGAAGTTCCGTCTGGGCGGCGTATTCGTTTTCGCGGTAGTCGGGCGAATAGAGCGACATCGACTCGAAGTCGCCCCGAAGCCCCTGGAGGAGTTCGTAGTGAAGACGGTCGACGTTGTGACGGGTCGCCTGAAGCTTCTCGAGAAGACGTTCCCAACGATCGAGCGCGTCCTTCCCCTCGTCCCAATGGAGGTCGAGCCCGATGCGGAAGAATTCAAAGGCCTCGTGGATGCCGCCGAAAGCCCGTTCGAAGTCGAATTCGGCCTCTTCGTAGCATTTGACGACGTGTTCCCAACACCGGACGGCGTCGTCGTGGCGGTCGAGGTTGATGAGGTGCTGCGCGACGGAGAGAACGACGCCGGTGACCATGCCTTCGAGCGGCTGTCCGAGACGGTCCCAGATGTTGATCACCACCTCGGAATGGTTCTTCATCTGCGCGGCGGCGAAGATGTGGGCCACCTCCTGCTCCGTATAGGGAAAGTCGGGGAAGTCGAGCCAGAATTGGCAAAGCCCTTCGCAGTCGCCTTCTTGAAAGTAGGACGTCAGGATCGACCGTGCGCGGCGGACCCAGTCTTTGTCGTGGTTCGTCAAAGAGAAACTCCACTGTTGGTTTCGATAGGAAGGAGCATTATCGCAGAGCGGCGGAGGATTGGAGAGAGAAGAGGATCGGCCGGCCCGAAAAATCAACGGCCGCTTCCCGAATATGCGCGAGAACGCCACATTTCCGCCGGGAAGGCGTCCGTTTCCCTCCCTCCTCTGCTAAGCTCATGTCTTTCCTTTGGACGGCAGTAGAGATGTTTGCAGAGAAGAAGCTCGTCATTTTCGACCTGGACGGAACCCTCATCGATTCGCTCGACATGTGGGACCGCGTGGACGTGGAAATCGTCCGCCGCACGAGCGGCACGGCCCCCGATCCCGCGGAAATGGAGGCCTTCCGCAAGGAAGTGCTCCGCGAAGTGGCCGATCGAAAGGACGCCTACGTTCTCTACTGCGGCGCGATCGCCGACCGCTGGCATCTCAACGTCACGAAGGAAGACCTTCATGCCCAGCGCTACGAAGTGGCGCGCGAAATGCTCGTCTCGGGCGTCGCCTGGCGAAAGGGCGCCGTGAGCTTCGTGAAGGCCCTGCGTAAGCACGGCATTCTCACCGCAATCGCCACGACGACGAAGCGCCGCAACGTCGACATCTATTCGGGCGAAAACGAAGGGATGCGCGCCGAAGGGATTCTCTACGAACTTTTCGACGCCGTCGTGACGCGCGAGGAGGTGGAGGCGATCAAGCCTTCGCCCGAATGCCACGAACAGCTCATGCGGCGCTTCGGCGTTGGCCCCGAGGAAACGCTCGTCCTCGAAGATTCGCTCATCGGGCTCGACGCCGCGCACCGCGCGGGCGCAGCCGTGGGGATCATCGACGAACCCCACAACGACGCCGAACGCGAAGAACTAGACGCCCGGGCCGACTTCACCTTTGCCGACTGGCCCGAAATCGAAGAACGCTTCTTGAACGAAATGACGAAGGGAGACCGCCCTTGACCGACCGCATCGAACGCTCGAAAGGGAAACTTCGCACCCTCTTCGGCGGGACGGACCGCGTCTTTGCCGAAACCGATCCCGACTTTGCGAAGCTTCGCGACCGCTTTGTCTTCGGGGACATTCAGGACAAGGTGAATCTTCCGGACGCCGTAAAGGCCCTCGTGTCGCTCGCCGTCCTCGCCACGATCGGCGAGCGCGAGACGATCGCGGCCCATGCGCGCGCGGCGCTTCGCACGGGGGCCTCGCCCGAGTCGATCAAGGAGACGATCTACCACACGGCGCCCTGGATCGGCTTTCCGAAGGCGCAGGCGGCCCTGCGGGAAGTGAACGGCGCCCTTTCGCTCGCGGGCTTTCCCCTGCCCCTCCCCGATGCGGGGCGCGTGACGGAGGAAACGCGCATGGAGGCGGGCGAAGAGATTCTTCGTCATCTCGGTCTCGCGGCCGAGCCTTCCGACTCTCCGGCCGTGACGATTTTGAACGAAGCGGCCCTAAAGGGGTTTGCCTGCGGCGACATCGCAAGCCGCGGCGTGTTGTCTCTTCCGCTCCGAGGCCTCATCTGGTTCGTGGTGGGCGCGGCCCTCGGAGCCGACGCCGACACGACGGACGAACTCGTCGAAATGAATCTGCGCCTCGGAAACCGGGAGGAAGAACTGCGCGCGGCGCTCGTGCTCGCGGTTCCCTACGTCGGCGTCCTGCGGGCGCGCGAAGTGATGCGCTACATCGACACCCGCGAAGAAAAAGCGACGCAGGACTGACCACGGCGAAACTCCATTTGTTCACTGCACAATCGGCCGCAGTCTTTTCGCGGCCGTTTTCCGTATGACGTCGCCGAGACGCATGAGAAGCGCCGAGCGGATGGCCGAACACTGCCAGAAAAGCGGAACGTCGATCGTGCGCCCGGGCACGAATTCGACGAGCTCCCCGGTTCGGATGAAGGATTGAGCCATTGACATCCTCACCGCCCTGATCTCTGGACCGCCCACTCTTGTCAAGGCAGTCTGAGCAACCCGTCGATGAGCGGCTGGCTGCTGCCAGCCCGAAGCGACGGGCATCACCAAGCCCGGCAATGGGTTCCAGCCTGCAACATAGAGGCTAGGTTGCAAGGCCATCGAACATACACAGAAAAGCCCCGCAGTCATACGGGGCTTCATTTCGGTCGCGGTCATCGGGATCCCTCCCTGTACCGCATGGACAAGTCTATCAAATTAGGAAAAGTGCCGACCATCAGTACAAGGCTGAGGGTAATTTCGGTCGAAAAATATCCCAGGGGCACGGGGGCGGAGCCCCCGGCCGCATGCGCTCGAAAGCTTTGAAAATCTGACCAATTTAGGTTCTTGCGGTCATACCTGCAGCATCATCCGACGTTGATCGTGTTTCTTACCTCACAACATGTATCCGAAGCTCTTTGGCTATCACGGCCAAGTGCTTGCGTTTCTCATCCCATATCGACGGCATCATCAGAACCGTCGAGGTCAGGATAAGAAGGACTGAATGCTCCAAGCGGAATCGGAACGAGAGGGCCGCTCCACTAATCTCTTAGACCTGTTTGATGAATGCGGTATCTGCGCATTCTGGCCAGAATGAACTTCAGAAGTCTTATCCGTGCCAAAAAAAGTGACCATGCAACTGATGCAATCAGGGCGGAATGGCTGTGGGATAAGCCTTCAAAGGGTTCTCATTCCAATCGATTAAGCCTGGAGATCTTCATCCTCTACGCAGCAGCTTCCGCTGCAACTGTGCTCTCCTGCGGCCTTTCTATTGCCGCAAGCACCGAGCGAGGTACGCCCGCTTTGTGAATGTTGAATTCTTCCTTGTAGGTGAGCAGCGCCCAAACGATTCTCAGCAGCTTGGCAGCGAGCGAGACAATGATCTTGCCGTATGGCTTCCCTCGCTTGATCTGCTCCTCCAGCCACCGGCGCAACTGACATTCCGGCAGCTGGTTCTTGCAGTTCTGCATGTAGATCGAGGCGGCGCCCTGTATTACATAGGTTCTCGCAACTCTGTCCCCGTTGCGTGAAACTTTTCCCTGGCCCCTGTTGCTGACTGGCCTCGAGGCGCCGTTCTTTTTTGGTGTAGGCGTTCCGCAATGACCTGCGCTCAACCGGGCCCGCAAGGGAGGCGAAGCGCTCGGCGTCGCGTCGGACTCGGGAAACGGTCCCGCCGTCTCGCCGCAACGCGTTCTGGCGGCCTGTCTGGCCTTCACCTTTCTCAATCCCCACGTCTATCTCGACACGTTCGTGATGCTCGGGAGCATTTCGACGCAGTTTGCCGGGGCCGACCGTTGGCTTTTCGCGCTCGGCGCCTGCACGGCGAGCGTCACGTGGTTCACGTCGCTCGGCTACGGCGCGAAACGGCTGCAGCCGCTCTTTCGCAAGCCCCGCTCCTGGCAATGCCTGGATCTTTTCATCGCGCTCGTGATGTTTTCGATCGCCCTCACGCTCGTTCTCAACCCGCTCACAGACCTCGCGGGCTGAGAATCAGAGGGCGTGGCTTCTGGCGAGCGCGAGCCCCTCGCCGGCAAGCCGTCGAATTCCTTCGGGACCGATCAGCCAGGCGGCCGGTTCAAAAGGTTCTTCGGGGCGCCCCAAAACCCGAAGCCGCGCAGCTCCCGCATCGTTTACGCGGAACGACTCGCCGGCGCACCAAACCGTCGGAACGGACGATGCGGCCAGACGGGCCCGGATCTCTGTGAAAAGCCGCTCGTCCTCGTCGGCGTAGGGAACGAAGACCGCGACACCCTCAAACGGATGGGAGAGCACGGCGTTCCAGGCGATTTCCGCCGCGGCCTCTGCGGGATAGCGGTGAATGCCGCGGCTCAGCATGGAGAAGGCGATGGAATGAAGATCCCGTTCGAGCGCCAGATCCAAAGCCGAGCGATAGGCGGAAGCGAGAAGTTCGGCTTCGCCCCGGCGGCCGCCCGTCCAGGCTGGCGCGACCGTATGGACGACGAATTTTGCGGGAAGACGAAAGCCCGGCGTGATCTTGCTTTTGCCCACGTCGCATCCTCCCAAATCGGCGCATGCCCATAGGAGTTCGCGGCCCGCGGCGCGGTGGATCGCGCGGTCGACGCCCCCGCCGCCCAGAAGAGAACGGTTGGCGGAATTGACGACGGCGTCGACGGCAAGCGTCGTGATGTCGGCGCGGCGGACGAAAACATTCTCAAGACGCATGAGGAACTCCTTTCTTCAAAGATCGAGTTCATTTTGTACCGAGTCCGCGACAATATGCGTCGCATGCAGGGCGGCCCGGGCCGCTTCCTGCCGCGCAGTGAGCAGGATTCCCGCTGTCGGTCTCGGACGAAAAAAAAGCACCGAAGGTCGCCGTCCGCGGGAAGGACTCGATATGCGGACGTCGACTCGGTGCGTGAGAAAGGAAAAGATTTATAGAAGGAACGGTCAGTGCTCGATCAGAGGAGTTCGAGAACGTTCCTGAGCGTTTCGACTCGGTTTACGATCGTCGGGATCTGCAGGTTTTCCTTCGCGCTGTGGAAACCCGACCCCGCAGGGGCCACGCCGTCGACCACGATCGTGTAGGCCGCGATCTTATTGGCGTCGGAGCCGCCCCCGGCATCCACCCAGGTGGCGTCGTAACCGGCGCGGCGGGCGGCTTCGTTGACGATGTCGACGAGCGCCTTCGTGCGGTCGGTGAAGGGCATGGCGGGCGAGTCGGAAGCGATCTTGGCTTCGACCGTGATGCCGTCGCCCCAGTTCTTCTCGGCGAGTTCGCGGATGGACTTCTTCAGGTATTCGCCGTCTTCGTCGCTCTTGAAGCGCGTGTCGATCTTGAGCGTGCAGAGGTCGGGGACCGTGTTGCAGACCGTGCCGCCGTGGACGACGCCCACCGTCACGCTCGTGCCGCGGCCTTCGAGGTCCTGCAGGGCGCTCAGGGCGATCGTGAGGTGCGCGGCGGCGAGAACGGCGGAGCGGCCGTCCTGCGGGGCGTTGCCGGCGTGGGCGGAGACGCCGTGAACGGCGATGTCCCAGACGGTGCGGCCCTTGCGGGAGCGAACGAAACCGCCGTTGGCGCGGCCCGGTTCACAGACGATCGCGTACTTGGCGGTCTTCGCCTGTTCAACGAGCCAGGCGCGCGAGCTGATCGAGCTCACTTCTTCGTCGGGGTTGTAGCAGACGAGAATGGCGAGGCGGTCAAGGTCTTCCTTGCGGGCGGCCTTGAGGGCGTGAAGAATGGCGATGACGCCCGCCTTGCAGTCGGCGCAGCCCGGACCCGTGACGCGGTCGCCTTCGATCTTGAAGGGACGCTGGGCGACGGTGCCTTCGGGGAAGACCGTGTCGAGGTGGGCGTTGAACATGATGTCGTAGTGGTCGGCTCCGGGCTTGTTCGTGGCGCGCAGGCCCTTGCCGGCCTTGGGGCCGAGGTCGACGAGTTCGGTCGCAAAGCCGAGTTCGTCATAGTGACGCTTCATGATTTCGGCGACTTTCGTGACGCCGTCGACCGTGGCGGAGCCGCAGTCGATGTTCACCACTTCTTCGAGGTCCTTGAGATAGGCTTCGAGCATTCTTCTCTCCATGAAAAAAGTCTTCGGAGCGCCCCCGAAGGGGATCTTCGGAGAACGCTTCCGTATCGGGTCGGAGAGTATTGTCGCCGATGCGCCCGCCCCCGGCATTGCACCAAGGTTCTAGGCGCCCGAAAAAACACCTCAGGAGAGAACGCCGATTTCCGTGAGAAAGTGATGAATCTCGAGGGCCGAGCGCACTTCCAGTTTCTTGCAGGCGTTCGAGCGGTGGATCTTGACCGTGTGCTCCTGAATGTCGAGATCGATCGCAATCTGTTTGTTCATCTGATCGAGCGCGACGCGGCGGAGGATTTCCTTTTCGCGCTCGGTGAGGGTTTCGTACTTCGCGCGCATCCCTTCGACGCGGATCGCGTGCCGACGCTCGGCGATGTTGCGCTCCGTCATCCTATTGACCGCCTCGCGCAGTTTCGCGGGCTCGATGGGCTTCTCGCAGAAGTCGTCGGCGCCCAACTTCAGGGCCGAGACCGCCATCCCGACGTCTCCGTGTCCCGTGAGAAAAAGAATCGGCAGATCGATCCCTCGGCGAAGCATCTCCTGCTGCAGCTCCAGCCCGCTCATTTCGGGCATGCGCACGTCGAGCACCACGCAGCCGGGGTGGCGCAGATCGTCGCGGTCGAGAAAATCGCGCGCGCTCTCGTAGGTGACGGCGTTGAAGCCCGCGACGCGAAGCGTGAAGGAGGCGGAGCGGCGAACGCTTTCTTCGTCGTCGACGATGCGTACGAGCGGCGGATAGAGGTCGGGGGAAGGCGTGGCGGTCATGATGCGTGGTCCGGTTCGAAAAAAGGTCAGTCGTCACCCAAAGGGGCCTGCGGTACGTCGCGACGCTGCGCAAAACTCAGGGCCGCGCAGAGGCCGCAGGGCTCAAGTCTGCGGAAAAGAAGTTTCGCGGCGTGGCGCTCGGCGATGACGCGGCAGATCGAGAGCCCGAGTCCGAGCCCTTCGAGCTTGTCGCTCGAGATCGGATGGGCGAGGTTCTTGAAGGCTTCGTCCGAAACGGGCGCACCGTTGTCGCGGATTTCGAGAATCCAGCGCGGATCGTCCGAGAGAACGCCGTCGGCGAAGAGTCGGATCGAAATTCTCCCCTTCCCTTCGGGCGACTTCTGCGCGGCGTGGAGCGCATTTTTGAGAAGGTTCACGATGAGAAGCTCGAGTTCGAGAGGATCGCCTTCGATCGGGGCCGACTCGACGAATTCGGACGTGATGCGAACGCCCGTCTGGTCTGTGCTCGAACGGAAGGTCGTGAAGGCACGCTTCGTCACTTCGCAGAGGTCGATCGGGGCGTGCACCTGGCTCTTTTGCTTGGCGTAGCGGCGCACGCGCTCGACGATTTCGGAGACGCGCTCGGCCTCCTTCGCGATTTCGCGGGTCGCCTCGTCGATCATCGGGTCCTTCCCCTTCCCGCCCAAATAGAGCTGCAGGCCGTCGGCGTAGTTGACGAGGGCCGCCACGGGCTGACGGAGTTCGTGCGCGATCATGCTCGAGAGTTCCGAGACGATCCCGGCGCGTTCGAGCTGCGAGAGGCGCGTACGGTTTTCTTTGTCGCTTTCTTCAAGCTCCGTCTTTTCGTCGATGATCTTGACGAGTGCCTTCGTGCGGCTCGCGACGATGCGGCTCACGAGCACGTTGTAGCCGACCGACCCCGCGAGAATCAAAATGCCGATGAGAAGCGCGTACTGATAGCGCGCCTTGGCGGGGTCGTTCGTTTTGTCGGAGGTCATCACGCCCGCGAATTGATTGACGGTGCGGCGCGAATCAAGGAATTGGTTTGCGGTGCTCCAGCCCCAGCCGTCGTGGGTCGTGGCCATGGCAAGAACGACCGAAGCGATGCGCTTGGCCCACTCGTCGGGCAAATCGGCACGGGCGGCAAGCACGGTGTCCGGATAGAGTTTCGTCGAAGTGCGGCAGGCATAGCCCTCGACCTGCCGTTCGCCGATCACGCGGAATTCGTCGGGGCGAACGTCGCCCGAGAGCTGCATCGCCTCGAGGTCGCAGGTCGTAAGTACCCCCGCCTCCACGCGTCCTTCGCGAAGAAGGTCGATCACCTTCTCGGAAGGACCGCCCGGGAAAAAGGTCTTCCCGAAGAAGTTTTCCGGGTACTGCGTGATGTTGGCGACTTCGGCAAGCGCCGTAAGCCAGCCCCCGAAGGAATAGTGTCCGGTCGCCGCCACCCGGGCCGTGCGGAGGTCCGAGATTTCCTGGAACTTCTCGTCTTCGGCGCGAACGACAAAGACGGACCCGACGCCCTTGAGCGCCGAGGTCGTCACGGGTGACTTGCGGGTCGCAAGCCAGATCGCGCCCGAACCCGCATCGGTGAGATAGGTGTAGTAGCCGCTCGAAATGAGAAAGAGGTCGAATTTTCGCTCGACAACGCCCAACTGCAGGGCGAATTCGCTCGTTTCGACGAGTTCGACCTTGAGGTCGGGAAAGGCCTTGCGAAGCGCCTCGACCGTGGGCTCGAGAAGTCGCTCGCGCATTCTCGTAGGAGCGGACTCGGAGTAGCCGAAGCGAAGCGTCTTCGAGGGCTTTTCGGGAAGAGCGGGAAGCCCCTCGGCCGAGAGTTCGTCCGACACCTCGATTTCGTCGTCCTCGACGATCGAGGCTGGCTGCGCCGAGGCGAGGCCCGCCGCCAGAAGCAACCCGAAGGCGAGGCTTCGCACAAGGGGACGAAAGAGAAATCCGGAAGGAGTCGTCATGGGCGGCAAGAGGGCAAAGAGAGGGAATCTTTAGATTATCGCGGATTTCCGAACGCACGGGAACGGGCGTCGGAGACTTGGCTACTGCTGAGGGAGATGAAAAAACTCCGAGCCCGCGCGAACGGAACCGGAGTCGGAGGATTCCCCTCCCCCGGGGTCGGGGGAGGAAAATTTTGTCGTCAGTTGAGGATGATCGTCATGAGAACCATCACGATGAGGCCGCCCGTCATCGGGATCGCGGTGCGGCGAACGAGCGCGAAGGGATTGATCCCGGAGCACCCGGCGACCGCCACGACCACGGCCGTAATCGGGGACATCACGCGGGCAAGACCCGTCGAGAGCTGCATCGGCATGAGAAGAAGGATGGTCGAGACGCCGAATTCCTTGGCGAAGTCCGGAACGAGCGGAGCGAAGGCGTAGAAGGGAGCGTTCCCGGAGCCCATCACGACGCTCGCCACCGAGATGAAGGTCACGACCACGATCATGATCGCGTAGGCGGGAAGACCGAGGTTCTTCGTGGCTTCGATGAGGTAGTCGATCGTACCCGTGGCGATGAGACCCTTGGCGAAGAGTTCGCCCGCGACGATGAGCGTGACGACCGTGGCGAACTGCTTGCCCATCATGGAGAAGAATTCCATGCCCTGGTTGAGAACGTCCTTCGGAGCCTTGCGGAAGAGTTCGCACACGAGCGAGATCGCGAACGAGATGAACATCGCGGTCGGGACGTCGAGCTTCACGCTGTCGATCACGAAGCGGTTGAAGACGATGAGGAGAACGAGCGGAATGGTCGGGAGGATGCCGTACCAGGCCGGGGCGCCCTTGCTGTCGAGGTCGTCGTTCTTGACGACGGAGAGGTCGACTTCGTTGGCCTTTTCACCGTCCTTGGCGTCAAAGTGGCGCTGCGTGAAGAAGTGCAGAGCCGCCACGGCAACCGTCACGACGATGCCGACCGGAATCTGGTACTCGAGGAAGTAGGTCATCGTGTCCATGCCGGCCACCTGGGCGGCATAGTTCGCGGCGCCCGAGGTCGGCCCCATGTCAAGGCAGGAGACCGTCGCGATGAGGGCCGCGGCCGAAAGGCGCGAGGCGCCGAGACGCACGAGGACCGGATACATCGTCACCATGAGGAGCATGGCGAGACCCGAAGCCGACGGAATGAAGAGGTCGGCGACGGCGCCCACGAAGTAGCTCATCGAAAGGACGAGGTACGGGGACTTGAAGACGCGAAGCGGACGCGAGAGGTAGTCGGCCATGATCGCCGAAGCGCCGATCATCGACATGTACTTCGAATAACCGGCGGCGGACATGATCAGAAGACCGATGCCCGCGAGGCGCGAGGACATGATCGAGGAGATGGCCTTGAAGAGGTCGAACCCGACGAAGCCGGTGCTCGAGACGCCCTTCGGGAGGAGGTGCGCGCCGTTGGGGAGAAGACCGCAGAGGTCCATGATGACGGCCGCGGTGAGCAAAATGAGGCCGCCGAAGAAGAGGACGAACTGCGCCTTCATCTTCTTGAGAAGGATCTTGACGACGAGAATGGTCGTCAAGAGGGAAATGATTACGCCGACCATAGCGATTCCTTTGGTGTGGGTCTGGAAGGTGGATGGGGTTTCGGTTCGAAAAGGACCTCTTCTCGGGCCCTTCCCGTTCGCCGCAGTCGCGGGGATTGCGGCGGTTGCGTGGAATTCTGCCCGTCCGCGGGCGGGCGCACCATGTACCAAGGTTCAATACGCCGCGGTCCGACCCTCGCCGATAATGCTCGGGACGCTTTCCGCGGAGGGGTCCGCGCAAGCCAACCCGAAACTCATCAAAGGAGTGAGACCCATGTCCCGTCAAGACGCCCTTCTCGAGCGCTTCCTTCGCTACGTCGCCGTGCCCACGCAGAGCGACCCCAAGGCCAAGGTCGTTCCGAGCAACCCGAACGAATTCAAGCTTGCCGAACTCCTCGCCGAGGAACTGCGTGCGCTCGGCCTCGTCGACATCGAAATTTCCGAGTACGCCGTCCTCACGGCGAAGCTTCCGGGGAATCTCCCCGAAGGCCGCAAGGCGCCCGTGATCGGCTGGATGGCGCACATGGACACGGTGAACACGGGGCTCTCGCCCGAAATCCATCCTAGGGTCGTGAAGAACTACCAAGGGGGCGACATCTGCCTCAACAAGGAAAAGGACATTTGGCTCCGCACGGCCGAACACCCCGAAATCGAGCGCTACATCGGAGACGACATCGTGGTGTCGGACGGCACGTCCGTCCTCGGCGCCGACGACAAGTCCGCGATCGCGAACGTCATGACGGCGCTCTCGATCGTGGTCGAAGAAAACCGTCCCCACGGCGACATATACGTCGCCTTCGTGCCCGACGAAGAGCTCGGCGAAAAGGGCGCGCGAAAGACCGACCTCAAGAAGTTCCCCGTCGACTTCGCCTACACGATCGACTGCTGCGAATTGGGCGAAGTGGTTTGGGAAACCTTCAACGCTGGGAACGCCAAGCTCACCGTCAAGGGCGTCACCGCCCACCCGATGGCGTCCAAAGGCGTGCTCGTCAATCCCATCCTCGTCGTGCACGACTTCATCAACATGCTCGACCGCGGCGAAACGCCCGAATACACCGAAGGCCGCGAAGGCTTCATCGTTCTGAAGACGCTCGAGGCGAATCCCTCGACCGCGGTACTCACGATGAAGATCCGCGACCACAACAAGAAGCTCTACGAAGCGAAGAAGGCCAAGCTCGTGGCTGCGGCCGAATACCTGCGCGTGCGTCACCCGAAGGCGAGAATCGAAATCGAACTCTCCGACTCGTACGCCAACATCGCCGACGCCGTGCGCGACGACAACCGAATGGGAATCGACTACCTCTACAAGGCCCTGGAAATGGCCGGCGTCGAGGCGAAGACGACGGCGATGCGGGGCGGCACGGACGGTTCTTATCTCTCCGTTGTCGGGCTTCTCACGCCCAACTACTTCACGGGGGCTCACAACTTCCACAGCAATTGCGAATTCCTTCCGATGAAGTCCTGGGAAAAGAGCCTTGAAGTGACGCTCGCCCTGATCGAGATCGCCGCGAACGCGCAGAAGGCCTGATCGCGAACCGTCTTGCTTTGCCGAAGATCTCGAGCCCCCGCCGCCTCCTTCAACCGAAACGGACGGGGGCTTCCCTTTGTGACGGATTCCGCCAAACACCCGCGCGGATCGGGCAATTGTTGTACGGTCCGTTTCGTTAGAGTGACCTCGAAGCGCTCTCCAGAGCGCAGTGCTCCGCCTTTAATTTCTCTTCCGGAGTTTCGAGATGTCCCGCCTTAATCGCCGCAACTGCCTCAAAGCCGCCTCCTGCGCGACGGCGCTCTCTTTCTTCGGCGCCGCCCGCGCGGCCGAGAACGCAAACGCCAAACTTCTGACCGTCTACTTTTCCTGGTCGGGAAGTTCCAAGACCGTCGCCGAAGAGGTCCGTCGTCTCGCGGGCGGAGACATTCTTCGTCTCGAAACGGTCGAACCCTATCCCGCGGAATACCGCGCCACGACGGAGCGGGCGAAAAAGGAGCGGGAGGCAAACGCGCGGCCTCCCCTCAAGACCGCCCTCCCCGACCTTTCCGCCTACGGCACGATTGTTCTCGCGCATCCGATTTGGGGCGGTCACATGCCGATGCCCGTGCGTACCTTCCTCGACGCCGTCGACTTGTCGGGAAAGCGCGTGGCGCACGTGACGACCCACGGCGGAAGCGGACTCGGCCAAAGTCACGGGGAGCTGGCGCAAATCGAACCCAAGGTCGTGCTGCTCGATCCTCACGACGTGTACGGATGGCAAGGCGTTCGGGATCTCGAAAGCGTGGGCGTTTGGCTCAGGCGAATCGGTCTCGTCGAGTGAGCTATCCGCCTTTCGCGGCGCTATCGCTCCCGCTCATCGCCTCCGTTCACCCGGGGACATGTCGGGAGGCAGGTCCAAGCACCTGAGATTGGCCGTACAAATCGTCCGAAAGGTTTAAGCGGCGCATCGTGCAGGTCCTCGAACGTGTTGCGTCGATGCGGATGCGGTGCCGAACGAACGGATTTCGGATGTTCGAGCGCTTCCCCCGAATCGTGAAGACGTCTCTCAAGAGTGCCGCGTTTCTCTTCTGTCGGAAAACAAAATCAGGACCGGCTTCAGTTCCTGCGTGATCGGCACTGCCTAGCGGAAGGCCCGAACCCGCCGCCCGGTGTGCACACCACCGGGATACGAAGGATCGACGAAAAGCGCCGCCTGCCGAAAAAAAAACCGCTCGGCCAACGATTTTGCTTGGATGAAACGGCGTGGCCGGACGTCTTTTTTTCGGACGTCACGAGCGGGGCCGAGGACCTCGAAAAAGAGCGGCCGCCGATAACTGCGGAGAAAAGACGGAACCTGAACTCCCGTAAATTTCGTTCAAGCTAGTTGTAAAACTTAGTAAAGCCCTTGCAAC
>OLGH01001759.1_pt1 | contig 19258 bp, 19 predicted proteins | sample 1604851 | NCBI WGS metagenome assembly OLGH01 (sample SAMEA3888894, study PRJEB22519) | human gut metagenome | biome: human gut; feature: human-associated habitat; material: faeces | place: Denmark | collected 2010 | reverse complement strand
TGGATAATTCCTTACTGGCTGTAAGGGATATTAACCATAAATATATTGTAGTAGAGAGGATGCAATAATGAGAATTATTTATGGAGAAATTGAACCGGGAATAAGAATTGGTAAATATTTACTTGGTTCCACGAAAGAGGAGATACTTCCTAGGTTAGAAGATTATAAAGTTTGGGAAAGAGGAGATGGATTTTGCATATATTCTTTTGATAATTTTAAATTATGGTTTGGAGTTAATAATGAATTGGAACAAATAGGGGTTACAAAAGGTTTTTTCGGTACATATAACTCTGTTCGTATAGGAACGACTATGTTGGATATAAAAAAAATATTTGGCAGATATGAAAACGATGGTGATGTATATATAATCCCAGGTATAGCTGGAATTTGTTTTGAATTAGAAGATGTAGATGGGTGGGATGAATTAACAGCACCTATCGAATGGATTTTTGTATATAAATGCTAAATCATCAATTGCTGGCTCGATTGAGAAGAATCTGTATATTTGGAGGGGGTGACTTGAAAAAGTAAATTCCAGTGCAAGAGTAAATTCCATCGTGTTTTAAATTTTGCTGAAATAACGAGAGATTTTTGAACGAAATCTCTCGTTTGCGTATGATAGTCTAAAAATATGCAAGGCTCTTTTCATAAATATATGAAAGACTAACTATTAAAAGTCAAGATATAAAATGATATTTTTTATCCCAGAAGGCAGTATGAATATTCTTGTGCGGCAGAGCCGCCCGTCCGGGGTGGCGTGAGCCACCTGTCCAGACGGAATGAGCCACTTTATAATTAGAGTGCTACTCTCGGAGCGATTTATTTAAGCCGTATACCTCACGCATGGATCTGTCATGCTCAGGATCAATGCTTGTGATGTTGATCTGATAGCTGTCATGAGCAATACGGTCAATGATTGCATCAGCCAGAGGACTTGCTTCGCCTCCAAGCTGATCGTACCATTCTTCGAATACATACTGAGAACAGAAGATAGTTGATGATTTCTTGCGTCTCCGATGAAGTAGTTCAAAGATATCTTTCTGTTCTGTATCAGTCGGTTTGAGAAGCATCCATTCATCTAGAATGAGAAGCACCGGATTGGAATATTTTGCCATAACTTTGCGGTAGTTTCCTTCAGTTCGTGCAATGTCCAAATCCATGAGTAAGTCCGGCATACGGACATACCTGATGTTGTAATACTGCTTGCAGGCTTCCATACCAAAGGCACATGAGGTTGAGGTTACTTATAATAAATTGTCAGATGGAACTGTTAGAATATCAGATGCATGGATTAATCCATGGGAGGAAATATAATGGAAACAAAACTTAAAAAATTGGTATTAGAGGGTTTTTATCACGAAGCAGAAAATTTAATGTTAACAATACCATTAAATGCACAAAGAGATATAATCATGGATTTAGCATATGATACAGAAAGTATTGCAATATACGGATTTTTGCGATACATGTTAGAAAAAAATAAAACAAAATATTTATTAGAAATGACTATAGATGTAATGATTAATCCATTGTGTTTTGTAGAAGGTGCATATGAAGTGGCACTTTTTCATACCAGAGAATTATTAAAAATAGATTTTTCTGTAGAAACTATGGAAAAAGTGATTTTTTTTCACGATATTCCAGAAAAACTGGTTGAGGAAAAAGAAGCAGAAGCAGTGGCAAGAGAAATAATAAAAATAGAACCTGATAATTGTGTCGCTAATCGTATTTTAAAAAACAAAAAATAAAAGACCGATAAAAACCGTACCGTTCGGATTAACCGCGAACTTACAGCAATGAATCAGGAAGTGATTGAAAATCTCGAAAGTATCGCAGACGGCTATTTGGATGTGATTGTAACAATGAATTATAATATTGATATTATTTCAGAAGAGGAGCCGGAAATAGAAATTAAGAGTTGATTAATTTTTTGAAATATGTTCAAGAAGAACATATTAAAGTTGAATTAGCATTATTTCATAATATCTATGGAATTACTAATTAAGGAATACCTTGATGATCAGGAGTGTAGATATCTTGGATGATCAGGGAAATATTATTACAAGACGGTGGTATGATTCTAATGGAAATGCATACAGGGATGTAGATATGACTAATCACGGAAATTCTAAAACACATCCAGAATATCCGCATGAACATACATGGAACTGGTCTGACGGTATTCCGAAAAGAAGTAAATAATACGAGGAGGAGAATAGATGAAAGGTGCAGTAATATATAGAGGTGAAAAGTATTTTACATTTCTTAAAAAAATATTTGATTCGATTGAAAATGTTCAAAAAAATTATAATTGGTTAATAACAGGATATGAATGTTATCCACAAAATATAAAATATGTTGAAAGATTGTCCAAGGAATGGTGCTGGATAACAGGAAAAGAATTAACGAAAATGATTGAAAAAGAAAATTTTCAGTGGATATGGGGAGTTTTTTCTGCTTTTCCGCAAAGTGTGACAAAAGATGACGTTTTAAAATATGAATTGCCAAAGGCAGATGGAAATGAAAAAATATGGAAAAATCCGATATCAATACAACATCCACTTTCTGTAATGGAGATTATAGCATGGGATAGTTCAATGACTATTTTAATTAGTAAGTTTGATGAGATTGTTGAAAAATTATTAAAGAGTAATCCTTTGATAGAAGATTTGGAAGAGTATAACAAAAATTAATTTTAAGGAGTACTGTGATGAACAGGGATGTGTATTCAGTTTGAAGTATCCTGGTGTTTCTGTTTTTTTATTGAAACCAGTGAATGACTGCAGTAAGGACATTTAAGAGGATACGGTCTGGCAAAACGTTTTTCTTCTGGCGAAAAGGCAGTGGAACTATACTTTACAGAGGAGCTGCCCTTTGGAACCATTGTTTTTATAAAGGTATGGTTTCGGGGCATTACAGCGTGGGCAGGTACAGCTGTCGTCAATATCACATTCGTTCCTGCACTGAACAGGTTTGATCTTTTTGCCATACCGCCATTCCAGATAAGGGATATATTCTTTGTAATCCCATTTCTGGTAATAAATGATCTTTGGAAGCTGGTCAATCCGAAATTTTTGATATTTGGGTGAATGGAATCATCGAAAGCCCACTGCTTAAGAGGAATATATCTACAGATAAAATTCAAAAGCCAGCAGATTTGTTTATGTTGGTATTGAATTAGTAGAAGTAAATAAAGTATAATGTCCATGAGCAATTAAATCCTTTCGTATGACGTTGGTTTGGCGATTGACATTATACCAGAAAAGGGAGGTGATTGCTCTTTTTATATGCAAACTCCAAAAAAATCAAGGTTTTTAAGTGTTTTAGGACAATAAAAAAAGGGTAGTTTTTGACACTACCAATAAGATATTAGGAGAGTTTATATGGAATATTGGAAAGAAATATTTAAAGATATGATTCAAGAAGATTACTATGAAGTAAAGCTTATTAACGGAGAAGAGTATGGTTTAATTATAAAATTTCAAGGTAAGTATAATGCTTTCAGTGTGAAATTTGGAGAGGTTAAGGCTGTCAGAATGATTGATGAGGGAATTGTTCAAACAGATATTTATTCAGAAAATGAAGTGCAAAAATACAAGAAGGAAAAATTTAAAAATATGATTTATGAAGTAGTAGGAGGGCAGTTTAAAGATGAAATAAAAAGTATCGCAGACGGTTATTTGGATGTGATGGATGTAAAACATTATGTCATTGTAACAATGAATTATAATATTGATATTATTTCAGAGGGGGAGCCGGAAATAGAAATTAAGAGTTGATTAATTTTTTGAAATATGTTCAAGAAGAACATATTAAAGTTGCACAAAAGACAGATATGTGCCATTCACATTTCCGAGATTGGAGTAGTGATTGGAATACGGAAGACTCCGATTTTATTGTCGTGACACGATTCTGAATATGCGACATAGAAGAACATGTTAATAAGCATCAGTAAAATAGTAAAGAGGCTCAGAGCTTTATTGTGTCGGTACGCAAATTGAATGATGGAGGTAATGCGGTTGAGTTATGAGAAGAGCATAAATTTATTAAAGGCGAAAGGTGTTGAATTTGAGGCTGGGCTTACTGATGTGGAAATGGGGAAAATTGAATCCACATATAAAATTGAATTTCCGAAAAGTCTGAAGATGTTTTTAATGACAGTCCTGCCGGTATCAAGAGGATTTTATAACTGGAGAAATTTTGAAGAAGATAATATCAGGTTTATAAAAATGGTTATGAACAGACCAATAGAAGATGTTTGCGAATTAGCAGAGGAAATTTATTGGTGTGATGATTGGGGAGAAAAACCAAAGGATGAAGTGGATATTGGTAGAGTGGTGAGAAACAAGCTAAAAAACGCACCTATATTATTACCAATTTATGGACATAGATATATGCCTGTGAGTTCGGTGGACAATCCACCGGTAATATCTGTACATGGCATAGATATTATTTATTATGGGCAAGATTTAGAGGATTATTTTGAAGTTGAGTTTGGGGCAAAAGAACAAGAAGCAATATGTTTTGAAAATATTCAGCCAATATCATTTTGGACAGATATAATATAGTTGTTTTTTATTTACTTAGGATTTTTTAGTTTGATGAAGATATGAATATGATGATACAAGAAGTGTTAAGGGAAATTGAGAATAGCTATTATTGAGATGCATGAACATACCTGGAACTGGTCTGACGGTATTCCGAAAAGAAGTAAATAACAGAAAGGAACTATATGGCAGAAGTAGTAGAAATAAATATTATATCTAGCGTTGTTTTGGATAATGATATATTATTTTCATTTATTCATGAGCAGGTTGAAATACAGGGCAATAGGACTATTGAGGCAATGAACAATTGGGCGTATGAGGGATTACATAGGTTAGGCTCTAAAGAAGATATACAAAATCTACTTGATACAAAAATTGTATGCATTACGCAGAAAGCAGTGGATGGGTATGTGGGATTAAACATAGAAAAGGTTGATAAAAGATTTTGTTATACAATTTGGTTTAATAATAATAAATATGAAAATATAAATAATTATTATCAATTAATTAAATCATTTATTTCATTTGCGATGCCCCAGATTGATAAACAATTGATTGTATGTGCAATTGGGAAGGAGGTTATTTTTGAGTTTGATGAAGATATGAATAAACTCTTAAATAATGCACATAACATTGATATTTGGATTTTTTTTAATGAAATGTTTGATGCGAACAGCTTGGATTTAAAAATGTCAGATTATAAAATAGATAAAACAAAAGATTATCTAATAATTAAGAAACAGAGTTTTCGGTATGAATTAAAAGATGACAATTAAAATTACTGGCGACTTCCGATAAGGGAAAAGGAGCAGTTGGTAGCAAGGTAGCTCCGGCTATGTCCAGCGTATTTCGGAAACCGCATAAAGAAAGATGCAGTTAAAGATAACAAATGAAATAAGAAAATGGTTAGAAGAAAATGGATGAAAAAGGTCGCATAATAGCAACCATACTCTTACCTTTTGAAACATCGATACCTACTGCGTTCATAAATTTGTCACTCCTTAAGATTATTGCTCTTAATGTTATATGCATTGCCAAAGGCAGGTGAAAATTAAAAATATGGAAAAATATTTGAAAGAAACAATGATGCTGGATTATTCAAATGAAAAAATACAGCAGTTGATTAAAGAGAGAAAATGGAATGAGCTGGATGAATTTGAGTGCATCAGAGACATATACAATTTTGTAAGAGATGAAATATTGTTCGGATACAATATAGATGACAGTCTTCCTGCATCAAAAGTTCTGGCTGATGGTTTTGGTCAGTGCAACACAAAAGGAACGCTGTTTATGGCATTGCTGAGAGCGTGCAATATTCCTTGCAGGATTCATGGATTTATGATTGATAAAAAGCTGCAAAAGGGTGCAATGACAGGGATTGTATATAAAAATGCACCACAAAAAGTATTTCATAGCTGGGTTGAGGTTTATCACGAAAACCAATGGTATGAATTAGAAGGATATATTCTTGATATTATGTATTTGAGAAAATTGCAAAATAAGAACAAAAAATGCACAGGTACTTTTTGTGGATACGGCGTAGCAGTTAAGGATTTTCAAAATCCGACCATTGACTTTAACCGAAATAATACATATATCCAAAGCGAGGGAATTACTCAGGATTTCGGAATATATGATTCACCCGACGATTTACTTCAAGTACATCATCAGGAAATGTCAGCAGTTAAAGCATTTATGTATAAGCATTTGGGCAGGCATTTGATGAATAGAAATGTTAAAAAAATCAGAAACCTATAATTTGTTTCGGAACAGGAAGAAAAAAATTTTTATAAGAAAAAATGTCAGGCATCTGGAATGGAAAATTTTGAGGTTTTCAAGGGATTCCGGTGCCTGGCGTTTTCAGCTAAAATCACAAAATTGAGATACTTTCCGGTTACTCTGTTATAGGGAATGATTTATGGTAAACTATGGAGAGATACTGTGGAGATTATGATGAATGTAAACCGTGGTTTATAGAGTTTTCAATGTGAGCTTTACAGGAAAAGGAGATGAGAAGGGACATGCAGAATATATTAGTCGTAGAGGACGATCATGATCTGAACCAGGCCATCTGTTATTCTCTGAAAAAGTCGGGATATGGAACTTATGGTGCTGAGTCTGCTGAGAGCGGACGGACAGAGTTCCTTAGAAACCGGATTGACCTGGTGTTGTTGGATGTGAATCTTCCCGATGGAGAAGGATTTTCTTTTTGCCGTTGGATAAAAAGCAGGAAGGAAACTCCGGTTATTTATCTGACAGCCAGAGATATGGAAGAAGATGTGCTGACGGGATATGAATCCGGTGCAGAAGATTATATTACAAAACCATTTTCAATGAAGATTTTGTCCAGGAAAATCGATGTGATTCTGAAAAGGACGGTTTTGGTCAGTCAACTGATCTTTGAAGATGGGTATTTATCTATAGACATGGATAATGTGAAGGTATCTGTGAAAGGTCGGGAATGTTCGGTGACACCAACAGAGTGCCGGCTGCTTCGGCAGTTCCTTTTGAATCGTGGACAACTGCTTACCTATGATCTGCTGTTAGAACGATTATGGGACAGCGGGAGTCAGTTTGTAGACAGGCATGCCCTAGCAGTCAACATTAACCGTCTGAGAGGAAAGATCGAAGATGAAACTCACAAATATATTTCAAATGTATATGGGATGGGATATCAATGGATTGGCTGATATGGAGCATAATAATCGCTTTATCTGTGGCGGTACTTATAATGATACGGAAAAATTATCAGATAAAAAAAGAAGCAGAACTATTTGCGGGAAAAGTAGAAGATACCCTGGAAGCGATCATAACGGGAAGAGGATGGAAAGCAGAAGAAGAGCTGGAGGACAGTCTTTGGGGGCGAACCGGAACGCAGTTGGAGAAAGCAGAATCTGTATTTTGGCAAAAAGAAGAAGATAGCTTCAGGGAAAAAGAAATAGTAAAAGGACTGATTGCCGATATTTCACATCAGACAAGAACCCCTGTTGCCAATATGAAGTTATATACGGAACTTCTTGAAGATGAAGTAGTCTCACAAAATGGAAAAATATTTATTTCAAAAATTAAAGAACAGATGGAAAAAATTGATTTCTTAATGCAGAGCATGCTAAAAATGTCGAGACTTGAAACCGGAATTATCCAGATACAGAAAAAAGACAAAAATTTGTATGAGACCATCCACCATGCAGTTGCAGATCTTGTACCGGAGGCAGCATCGAAAAGCATTGATCTGTATGTGAAGAGTGATGAAAATATAGTCATCGGTCATGACAGTAAATGGACGGAGGAAGCAATTCATAACATCCTGGATAATGCAATCAAATATACGGAGCCTGGTGGAAAAATAAGTATTCAGACAGAGAAGCAGGAGTTATTTTTTAAGGTCAGCATTTCTGATACGGGAAAAGGAATCGCTGCGGAAAGACAGGCAGAAATATTTACAAGATTTTATCGTGAACCGGAAGTGCATGAGAAACCGGGAGCCGGAATCGGATTATATCTTGCGAGAAAGATAATGGAGATTCAGAAAGGCTATATTGAAGTTCAGTCCGAAGCAGGACAGGGAGCAACTTTTAATCTGTATTTTCCGGTGGGAAAAGTGTAAAAAAATTCCATCTGTCACAGTCCTGAGATAATTGCAGATTGAGACTGGTTTGTGATTTTTATAAGATATTCTGTCTGATATCAGGAAGGGAGACAGACCAATGAAAGAATACATTGTAGAGACAAAAAGTCTGAAAAAATATTATCAGATGGGTGAAAATACAGTAAAGGCATTAGATGGTGTTGATTTCCGCGTGAAAGCCAGGGAATTTGTTGCAATTATTGGGAAAAGCGGGTCCGGAAAAAGCACGCTTCTGCATATGCTGGGAGGACTGGATGAGCCGACAGATGGAAGTGTGCTGATTGATGGAAAGATTCTGAGCGGGTTGAAAAAAGAGCAGTTGGCGATCTTACGAAGGAGAAAGATTGGTTTTATTTTTCAGAATTATAATCTTGTACCGGATCTGAATGTATATGAAAATGTTGTTCTTCCGGTGGAACTGGACGGAAGAAAAGTGGATGAGGAATATGTAAGCGAAATACTGGAACTTTTAGGATTGTCAAAGAAAAAGGATGCTTTCCCGGGAAATTTATCCGGCGGACAGCAGCAGAGAGTTGCGATTGCCAGGGCTGTTGCGGCAAAGCCGGTCATAATCCTTGCAGATGAACCGACCGGCAACCTGGATTCGGCTACCAGTCATGAGGTGCTTGGACTTCTGAAGATGGCAGCCCGACAATTCAGTCAGACGATCATCCTGATCACGCATGACAGGGACATTGCACAGCTTGCAGACCGTATTGTACATATTGAAGATGGGAAGATCGTGGGCAATACCGGGAAAGGGAGTGAACTTCATGCTTAAAAATCCGAATTATAAAGTAATCCGAAGGATGGCGTGGAGAAATTTGAAAGCGAATGGGAGAAAGACCATAACTCTGTTTCTTGCAGTACTCCTTTCCTCTTTTCTGATCTTTACAATATTTACGGTTGGAAATTCCTATTTCAAACTTCAGAAACTTCAGAATATCCGTATGTCAGGGGCTGATTTTGATGCGATCATGTATGGTGTGACAGAGGAACAAAGACAGATATGTGAAAATGCTCCAGAGATTATTCTGACCGGTACAATAGGGATCTGTGGATGGGTAGAAAAGACAGAGAAAGATTCCACACCCAATGTGGGGCTGGTCTGGGCAGATGATGGATACTGGACACAGATGATGGAGTCGGTGAGAGAAAAGCTGGAAGGAAAATATCCGAAAGCTTTCAATGAAATCATGGTGACAAAAGAAGCTTTGAAAGAATGCGGTTATGAAGATCTGACAGTAGGTGATACACTTACTATGTCCTATGGGACATATAGCGGGACTGCTACAGGGAGTTTCCGGATCAGTGGCATCTGGGACGGGTATGGACCAAAGAAGCAGTTTTATGTCTCAAAAGAATTTTACGATCAGTCAGGCTGGCAGCTTTCACAGTCTGCTTCGGGGCGTTATTTTATTGATTTTAAGCAAAAACTCATGACACAAAAAGAACAGAAAGCCTTTATCGAACGGATGAATCTGGGAAAGCAGCAGTCTCTCTTTTTCACTGAAGATCCTGGCACATCGTTACAGATCCTGGCAGGGCTGCTCGGGCTGAGTGCGGTTACGTGTTTGTGTGCGTATCTGCTTATTTATAATATCATGCATCTTTCAGTAGCAGGAAAAGTCCGTTATTATGGTCTGCTTCAGACCGTTGGAATGACAGAAACGCAGATCAAAAGAATGATGAAGGAGCAGATGCTGCTGCTCGGCCTTGCCGGAACGGGAACAGGATGTCTGCTGGGAGTGCTGGTATCCTTTTTCCTGATCCCTGTAGTGATAAAATCTCTGGGGATCAAAAGCGGCTATGTCGGTTCTGTTATGATCTGCTTTCATCCGGTTATTTTGATCGCAACGGTTCTGCTTGTCGGAACTACGATTTTCCTTGCAGCCAGAAAACCTGTAAAAATGGCTGCAAATATCTCTCCGATGGAGGCACTTGGTTATCGGGCAGCCGGAAAAGGCGGAAAGGCAGGAAGAAAAGGAAAAATAATACGGAGACTTTCGTGGGGACAGTTTACAAAAGACAAAAAGCGGACTACTGTAGTGATCCTGTCGCTTGCCACCAGTTTATCGGTATATCTCTGCATTACGACAATGCTGGACAGTCAGGTAGCAAGAACAATCGTGTCGAATAGTATGGATACGGATCTGCTGATCAAAAATGATACGGCACTAAAAGAAAATGTGGCAGAACGAAAAAATATTCTGGATGAATCTCTGATAAAATCAATCCGTGAGACAGACGGAGTTTCAAAAGTTCATTCTATGATATTTACAGAAATCACAGTTCCGTGGGAATCGGATTTCGCTGAAATGTGGATGGAAGAATTTTATGCAAAATGGATGAGTATTCCATACAGTAAGGAAAAGGAAGAGTATCAGAATCATCCTGAAAAATTCAAGTCTTCCCTGATTGGAGTTGGTGAAGCAGAATTTGATTATCTGAATAAAAGTCTTGAGCATCCAGTGAAGAAAGAAGAATTTCTTTCGGGAAAAGTATGTATTATTTACCGGAATGGACTGGATTTTACGGATGATGAGCTTACAGGAAAAAAGGTGACCTGTACTCTGTATGGAGATCAGCAGATGACAAAAACTTTTACCATAAAAGGCATTACGGATGAAAGCTATTATATGGCAATTTTGGGATATCCGCCTACGATCATAACAAGTGATCGGGTAGTGCGGTCATTTGCAGATCAGTGCATTACATTAAAGACCAGTATCAAATACCAGAAAGAATATGACAGAAATACAGAGAAGAAGCTTCTGGCATTATTACAGGAAAATGAGAATGCGAACGATTTCTCCTGGGAATCAAAAATAGAAGAAGCAGACGAGATCAGAAAAGCACAGGGAAGTATGCCACAGTTAGGAATGGGAATTGTACTGATCCTGGCGTTGATCGGGATCATGAATTATATGAATAATTTTGTCGCAAATGTGCAGAACCGGATGATATACCTTTCGGTGATGGAAAGCATTGGAATGACTCCGAAACAGCTTTTGGGAATGCTTATAAGGGAAGGACTCTTCTATGTATGTGGTGCATGGGTTGTTACATTGACAGCAGGAATGGGAGTAACTTATTTTCTCTATCAGTCAATGAATTACCGTGGAGTTGCGTTTTCAATTCCACTGATGCCGATCCTGCTGGCAGTGCTGGTAAGTTTCCTGACCGGTGCTGCAGTTCCGGTATTTACATGGATGGTTTTGGAAAAAAGTGGAACGGTTGTTGAGCGGATCAGAGGGATTATTTAAGAAAAGTTTAACAAAACTTTACGGAATTGTTTAAAAACATCCCGTACACTGTACATCAGAAACAAAGAAAAGGAAGTGCAGATCTTATGAAACTGATCAGTATCATTGTTCCCTGCCTGAATGAGCAGGAAGTTATCCCGATTTTTTACAGAACCGTGACAGAAGTGTTGGACAGTCTGGAAAATGCAGAATACGAGCTTCTGTTCGTGGATGATGGCTCCGATGACCGGACTCTTAAGGTGTTAAAGGAACTGAAGAAAAAGGATAGAAGATGCCGGTATCTTTCTTTTACGCGAAACTTCGGGAAAGAAGCCGCTATTTATGCAGGACTCATCCATGCAAAAGGAGATTATGTAGGGCTGATGGATGTGGATCTGCAGGATCCGCCAAAGTTCCTTGGGGAAATGTACCGGACGTTGGAGACTGGTGAGTATGACTGTGTGGCAGCAAGGAGGACAGACCGGGCAGGAGAAAGACGGATCCGGTCATTTTTCTCAGCCATGTTTTATAAGGTAATCAACAAGATCTCTAAGATTGAATTTGTGGAAGGTGCCAGAGATTACCGGCTGATGACCCGGAAGATGAGAGATGCTGTGTTAAAGATGGGTGAATACAACCGTTTTTCCAAGGGATTGTTCAGCTGGGTAGGATTTCGGACAAAATGGCTTTCTTACCACAATGTAGAACGGGCGGCAGGGGAAACGAAATGGTCATTCGGGAAACTGCTCCGGTATTCGCTGGACGGTATCCTGGGATTTTCCACATTGCCTTTGTCCCTGTCTTCCTACGGTGGAATTTTTTTCTGCGGGGCTGCGTTCCTGACAATCCTGTTTTTGGTTGTCAGGTATCTGATCTGGCACGACCCGGTGCAGGGCTGGACTACTCTGATGTGTGCTATGCTTCTGATCAGTGGTGTGCAGCTTCTGTGCGTGGGGATTCTGGGGCAATATCTGGCCCGGATTTATCTGGAGGTGAAGAATCGGCCGGTCTATCTGCTAAAAGAGACGGATGAGGAGGAAACAGAGAATGAAGGATAGGGAATGGAAAATAAAAAAGCCCATGCTGTTTGCGGAAAAATACGGTATCCTGATATTTCCGCTGACTGCGGGGATTCTGTTCCTTCTACAGAATACGTCACATACCATCGCAGGATCGCAGATTGACTGGATCAGTCAGCACACAGTGCTGGCTGAATATTTCCGACAGCGTTTTTACAGTACCCATGAATTTTTCCCTCAGTTTGCATCGGAACTGGGCGGAGGGCAGAATATTTACAATTTTGCTTACTACGGGCTTTACAGCCCGTTGGTTCTTTTGTCATATGCGTTCCCTTTTCTTTCCATGGAAGTGTGGTTTCAGATCATGGGAATCCTGACACATACGGCAGACGGAGTGTTATGTTTCTTTTGGCTGAACCGCCATCTGAAGAAGCCGTACAGCATCTGTGGGGCAATGGTTTTGATGTGTTCTTCTGCTGTAGTGTACCATACCTACGCACAGGTTATGTTTGTGGATTACCTGCCCTTTCTTCTGCTCATGCTGATCGGGGTGGATACTTGCCGGAAAACGAAGGGTAAGGTTTTGTTGATTATAGGGGCAATGGGTACAGTTCTGACCAGCTTCTACTTTGCACCTGCGGCGTTTACTGCAGTTGGAATTTATGTCCTGTGCGGTACAAAGATAGAAAGCACCGGAAAAGGAACGGGCAGGCTTAAGAGCGTTCTGCTTTTTCTCAAAGATTGTCTGTGGCAGCTCTTTCCTGTTTTTTACGGGATCGTGTTGTCTGCTTTTTATTTGTGTCCGGTGTTGTGTACGCTGGCTGGGGGAAGGAGCGGTGGGAAAGACATCCAGGCCGCAGATCTTTTTGTCCCGGATGTGATGGTTGGAAAATACCTGTATAAGCCTTATGGACTGGGCATGACGGCCATTGCCGTAATGGCGGTCTGCATGTGGATTATAAGAGGAAGAAAAATCGGAAAAGAACGGTGGAAACTGGCTCTTCTCCTGGCTGTGATCTTTCTCCTGCCAGTGTTCCCCTGGCTTTTAAATGGCGGGCTGTATGCAAGGAGCAAAGCCTTCCTGCCATTCCTGCCGTTGGTATGTTTCCTGACAGCATCATTTCTCGAAACGCTGTCGGATCAGAATCAGATATTCTCCGGAAAACAACTTCTTACTTGTTTTGCCGCGGCTGGGGCTGTGCTGCTTTATGGAGCTGTTGGATCCTCCGGAGAAGAACAGCTTCTTTTGGTCTTAGATCTGGTGATGATCGGTGTCGGTCTGCTTTTTACTGGTACCGGATTGAGTTCCCTTTTTATGAGCAGAGGGAGGCAGGTAAAGAGTAAGTGGTTGGATCGACCGGATGGACTGACAGCAATCCTGACGTTGATGATGGTACTGGCAGTCAGTATAGGAACTGCAGTACTATCCCGGGATACCCATACCGAAAGGGCGTTGATCCAGGAACTTCATGATCCTGGCGTGCGTATAGCAGCGGAAACGATCCTGTCAGAGGAATCTTATGCTGTCCGTATGGAAGTGCGGGGCGACAGGGAGTACGAGAAGGCAAATCAGAATCGGATTCTGACAGCCGGACAGAATCTCACCACCTGTTATTCTTCCGTAGAAAACCCATGGTATACAAGGTTTCGTCAGGCAATCGGTCTTGAGAAGTCCACCCGGAACCGGCTGATGTTGGATGCACAGAGAAATCCGCTGTTCCTTCGGTTCATGGGTGTGAAATATCTGATCGGCGGTGACTGTCCGGAAGGCTGGACAGAAGTTTCCTTGTCCGGGGAGGCGGAAAATCAGAAAGAGAAAGTATCAGCAGGCGGTCAGCCGCGGGTATACCGTCAGGAGAAGGCGGCACCTCTGTTTTATTTGACGGCTCAGACGATGGGGGAGAAAGCATTTCAGAATCTGACATGGCAGGAGAAACAGATCGGCCTGCTGGAGTATGCCATTGTGCCTGAGCAAAAGGAGAGCGGCCGGGAGAAAGCCGGAATGGAAAATGTAAGAAAGGATGCAGAAGATTCTCTCTCAGAATGTGGTGTTACATTTGCCGGAACAGAAAGTTCGGACAAGACGGTCAGTTACACGGAAGCCGGGAAACTCCGGATCCGATTGAAAAAGGCGGCTGCAGGTAAAATTTTCATGGAGAGGGAGACACAGAAAGGGGAATATCTGTTTCTTTCTTTCCGGGTGAAAAACAACCAGTCTGGAAAAGATGTAAGCGTGACGGTAAATGGGACAAAGAACAAGCTGAGCAGTATTCACACAGATTATGCAACCGGGGACGATACATTTCACTATGTATTTGCCCTGCCGGAAGGGACGAGGGAACTATCGGTTATCTATGGATCAGGAGATTATGAACTGGAAGACATCTCCTGCCTGACCGGATCTGTGGATGAGGACAGAAACCGGAGTCTGTATCAGAATCCGGTACAGTTGACGCAAAGCAGCTCCGGCAATGGCTATGAAGGACTGGTGCAGGCAGATGATTCCGGGTGGCTGGTCACATCCTTGCCCTATGATGAAAACTTTCACATAACCGTGGATGGAAAAGAGATACAGCCGGAAAGGCTAAATACCGCTTTTCTCGGTATACACATCCAGGAGGGAAAACATCAGGTGAAGATCTGGTATGAGTCTGCCGGAAGTCAGGCAGGACTGCTCTTAAGTGGTGTGGCAGTTGTAGTGGGAGGTATCGGTATATTTCTGAGAATACTTCTGAGAACAACCGGACAAAGGAGAAAAGCACGACAGGAATTAATTAGGAAAAAGTGACTATTCTTCCCTGAATTATGTTATAATGAAGCCTATGGCTATGTGAATTGAATAAATACCTGGGAGGAATGAATGTGAGTAAGATACAGTTTTCGGAGATGGTGAATGGATTTAAGACCGGGATTTTTGCCACGCTGAATGAAAAAAAAGAGGAACTGATCAAAGAGGGAAGAAAAGTGTATAATCTTTCTGTGGGGACACCGGATTTCAAGCCGGCTCCGCACGTAATGAAAGCAATGCAGGACGCCTGTAAAGATCCTGAGAATTATAAGTATGCACTGGCGGATCTCCCTGAACTTCTAAAGGCAGTTCAGTACCGTTATGAAAAGAGATTCGGAGTCAGAGTAGAGACCGATGAGATCATGTCGGTGTACGGATCACAGGAGTGTATGGCACATATTGGTATGGTGTTCTGCAATCCGGGAGATACGATCCTTGTGCCGAATCCAGGATATCCGATGTTTGAGATGAGCGGGATCATGGCGAAGGCGAATCTGGAGTATTATACGATCAAAGAAGAAAATGGATATCTGCCGGATTTGGATCATATTCCTGAAGAGACGTTGAAGCGTGCAAAATATATGATCGTTTCTTATCCGCTGAATCCGGTCTGCGTCTGTGCACCGGATGAGTTTTATCCGAAACTGATCGATTTTGCAAAAAAGAACGAGATCGTGATACTTCATGATAATGCGTATTCTGATATTATTTATACAAGAAAGCAGGGCAGATCCTTTTTATCATTTGAAGGGGCGAAAGAAGTCGGAGTAGAATTTTATTCCTTATCCAAGTCTTATAATCTGACAGGAGCAAGGATTTCTTTCGTTGTAGGAAACCGGGAGATCATTGAGAAATTCCGTACACTCCGCTCTCAGATCGATTATGGCATTTTCCTGCCGATCCAGTATGCGGCGATCGCAGCACTGACCGGACCGGATGATTTTATTGAAGAACAGCGGCAGCAGTATGAGGCAAGAAACCGTGCATTATGTGGCGGTCTCAGAAAGATTGGATGGAATGTGCCGGACAGCCAGGGAACGATGTTCGTATGGGCGAAGATCCCGGAGGGATATGAATCTTCAGCCGATTTCTGTATCAGACTGATGGAGCGTACCGGAGTGATCGTGACACCGGGAAGTGCATTTGGAAGTGAAGGCGAAGGTTATGTGAGAATGGCACTGGTTGTGGACGAGCAGATGATCGCAGAGATCATCCGGGTGCTGGATGAGTCGGGAATTTTTAAAGACTGACTGAGGAAAGAAGAATAAGGGAGAGATCAGATGAACAGAATTGCAAAATTTGAAAAAGTGAGTATCGGGCAGTTTACTGCGGCATGGAAAGATACATTTCAGGAACGGTCCGAAGAAAAGATCCGTGAGATTTATGAGACATTAAAATTGCCGCAGCGTGCAACAGCCGGAAGTGCGGGATATGATTTCTTTGCACCGGTGGATCTGGTTCTTGCACCGGGAGAGACGATCAAGATTCCTACAGGAGTGCGTGTATGGATGGAGCAGGACTGGGTACTGAAATGCTATCCGAGAAGCGGTCTTGGATTCAAGTACAGATTACAGTTGAACAATACCGTCGGAATTATTGACAGTGACTATTATAATTCTGACAATGAGGGTCATATTTTTGCGAAACTGACTAATGACTCCAACGAAGATAAGACTGTAACGGTGCATGCCGGTGAAGGATTTATGCAGGGAATTTTTGTACAGTATGGTATTACTGTAGATGATGAAGCATCGGCTGTCAGAAATGGCGGATTTGGAAGTACGACAAAGTAGTATATTTGGAAGAAAAATGGTAAATCTAATCCTTGAGAATCATGCAGATAAGAAAAGAGGATCGGATTTATGATAAAAAAAGATGAGAAAAAAATAAGCAGTTCTTTTGAAGAAAATATTGCTTATATGGATCAGGTGCTTCCCGTAAAAGAAAGCTTTGATATCATCAAGCGGGAGATGGAGATCGGCGGGAGAAAGAGTTTTTTTTATTTTATTGACGGATTTGTGAAGGACGAAGCGATGCTGAAGCTGATGGATTCGTTCCTGTCGGTCACAGAAGAGGATATGCCGGAAGATGCACAGGCATTTTCGGTGAAAGAGGTACCTTATGTTGAAGTGGAAGTTCTGACAGACTTTGATCAGGTAATGAGAAATGTTCTGTCGGGGACTTCCTGTCTTTTTATTGAAGGATATGAAGGCTGCCTTTGCATCGATTGCCGGACCTATCCTGCGAGAAGTGTGGATGAACCGGATAAAGACAAGTCTTTGCGGGGATCAAGAGACGGATTTGTAGAGACGATCGTATTTAATACCGCATTGATGAGAAGAAGAATCCGTGATCCACATCTGGTGATGGAGATGACGGAGGCAGGGCAGGCATCGAGAACAGATATTGCTGTCTGCTATATGTCAGACCGGGTGGACAGGGAGCTCCTGAAAAATCTGAAAAACCGGATTGAAAGTCTACAGGTAGGAGATCTGAGGATGAATCAGCAAAGTCTTGCAGAAGCACTTTTTAAAAGAAAATGGTTCAACCCTTTTCCTAAATTTAAATATACGGAACGGCCGGATACGGCAGCGGCGTGTCTGCTGGAAGGAAAGGTAGTGGTACTGGTTGATAATTCGCCATCCGCACTGATTCTGCCAACCTCGATCCTGGATATGATTGAGGAGGCGAATGACTATTATTTTCCGACGATCACAGGTGTGTATCTGAAGGTATCAAGGACGCTGATTACGATTGCAACAGTCTTTTTTACACCACTTTATCTGCTGTTTATGCAGAATCTGAGATGGCTGCCGTCAATCTTTTCCTTTGTAGTCGTGCAGGATCAGGTAAATATTCCACTGATCTGGCAGTTTCTCTTGCTGGAACTTTCGATTGACGGTCTGAGGCTTGCAGCCATGAATACGCCGACGATGCTGAGTACACCGCTCAGTGTGATCGCAGGTCTGGTTATGGGAGAATTTTCGGTAGCATCGGGGTGGTTTAACAGCGAAGTCATGTTATACATGGCCTTTGTGGCAGTAGCCAATTATACACAGCCGAATTTTGAACTTGGTTATGCGTTAAAATTCATGCGTCTGGCATTACTGGTATTGACCGCATTATTTAATTGGTGGGGATTCGCACTGGGCTGTATTCTGGTGGTGTGCAGTATCTGCTTTAATAAGACGCTTTCCGGAAGAAGTTATCTGCATGTGAGCCTGAAATAATGTAATGTGAAAAGAGGCAATGAATGTGTACACAAAAATAAGAAAATGATATAATAATTTTTATACTAAAGTGAGTATATAAGAGAACAAGTATACAAAAGAATATGCAAGAGAAAGGCAGCGATACAAATGAATCACAGAGACGAAAGACTCGGAAGTGCACCGCTGGGGAAACTGATGTTTTCTCTGGCGGTTCCTTCTGTGGCGGCACAGCTTATCAATGTGCTCTATAATATAGTAGACAGAATGTATATAGGTCATATTCCGGGATACGGAAATACAGCACTGACCGGTGTCGGGGTTACATTTCCAATCCTGACGATGATCTCGGCATTCAGTGCATTTGCCGGAATGGGAGGCGCACCGCTTGCGTCAATCCAGCTTGGAAAAAAGAATAAACAGGGAGCGGAGCAGTTCCTTGGCAATTCTGCGGGGCTTCTGGTACTATTTTCTGTAATCCTGACAGCATTCTTTTCGATATTCAAGACACCGGTCCTGTATGCGTTTGGAGCCAGTGATGCAACGATTGTCTATGCAAGAGATTACATATCTATCTATCTGATCGGAACGATCTTTGTACAGCTGGCACTTGGGTTGAATGCCTACATCAGTGGACAGGGAGAAGCGAAGACGGCGATGTTGTCGGTACTGATCGGAGCGGTCTTGAATATCTGTCTGGATCCGGTGTTTATCTTCGTGCTGCATCTGGGTGTGCGAGGGGCGGCAATCGCAACCATTTTGTCGCAGGCGGTCAGCGCGGCATGGGTGGTACATTTCCTGACTTCAGAAAAGACTGTGATG
>OLGH01001750.1_pt1 | contig 19352 bp, 17 predicted proteins | sample 1604851 | NCBI WGS metagenome assembly OLGH01 (sample SAMEA3888894, study PRJEB22519) | human gut metagenome | biome: human gut; feature: human-associated habitat; material: faeces | place: Denmark | collected 2010 | reverse complement strand
ACATTTACTATGCAGACATGGAGCCGCACATCGGCTCCGAACAGGGCGGCACCCGCCCTGTGGTGGTTCTGCAAAACAACACCGGCAACTACTACTGCCCCACGCTGATCATCGCACCCATCACGTCCAAGGCCGGAAAGAAGCCGTCCCAGCCCACCCATTACTACGCAGAGCGCATCCACGGGCTGGAGCTTCCCGGCATGGTGCTGCTGGAGCAGATCAAGACCATCGACAAGCGGCGCGTGAGGAAGTACCTGGGCAGGATGACCCGGCAGCAGATGGACGAGATCGGGGAAGCCATCGAGGAAGCCCTCGGGCTGTATGTCCCCGAAGAAATGGAGGCCCCGTGATGAATCCCGTATTGACCATCGACCCGGAGTTCGAGGCGAAATGCCCGCCGCTGACAGATGACGAGCTTTCGCAGCTCGAAGAAAACATCTTGGAGGAAGGGCTGGTGCTCATGCCCCTCATCGTCTGGAACGATACGATTGTGGACGGTCACAACCGCTACCGCATCGCGCAGGCGCATCCGGGCATCGGATTCCGTACCCATGAAAAGCAGTTCAGCAACCGCTACGAGGCCCTTTCCTGGATTTGCAAGAACCAGCTCGGACGGCGAAATCTTACGCCCCAGCAGAAGAAATATCTGATCGGGCAGCGTTACGATGCAGAGAAAAAAACGCATGGAGGAGATCGGAAAAGCAATCTGCCAGAATCAAGTGGTCAAAATGACCACTTGATTGCAGCACAGAAAACAAGAGAGCGAATTGCTTCAGAGACAGGAACAAGTGAGAGCTATGTTAAACGAGCGGATCAGTATGCAAAAGGTGTGGACGCCGCTGAAGAAGTGCTTCCGGGCATCAAGAATGACCTGTTGCTCGGAAAGTTTAAGCCCAGAGAAACCGATGTGGCGGCTGTCGCCCGCGCATCTCCGGAGGAGCGCCGGGAAAAAGCGGAACAGCTCAGGGTGATCCCGGAAAAGAAGCCCAAAGCAGATAATGAATCTGCCCGGAGCGGCACAAAGCGCCAGCAAGAGGTTTATGCGACTATCGACAAAAGCTATGAGGATATGAAGGACTCCAAGCGCGTCACGGAGGATTCGGCACTGGTAAGCCTGCGCTATACGGCGCGGAACATGGTCGAGACATGCGACGTGCTTTTTACGAACTTCCCCGGTCTATTGGAAAAGCCGGACTACAAAGATCAGGTCATTGAAATCATGCAGGAGCCAAAACAATACATTCTCAAATTGGAAGGAGAAACAGACAATGAACAGCATGAAAACACTCTACAAGCTGATGGAGGTCAGCAGCCGGGATTTGGAGATTCCCGATGCATACCAGCGCAAGCTGAACACCGAGCGTGTGGCAAAGATCGTGGCCGGGTTCAATGAGCGTATCGCCAACGAACCGAAGGTTAGCTTTCGTGACGGTCACTATTATGTGTTTGACGGGCAACATACTATTGTGGCGCGCAAGCACATGAACGGCAACAACGACCTGCCGATCCTCTGTAAGGTGTACTACGGTATGACAGAGGCTGATGAAGCTCTGCTGTTTGCCATGCAGACCGGCTACTCCGCAGCCCTGACGCCCAGCGCCAGGCTCCGCGCCAATCTTCGCGGCGAGGATAAGGCGTCGGGCGAGTTTTACGAAGCGACCGAGGACGTAGGATTTCATGTGGGCTTTGAGCGCGGCGGAGGCGTCGGGCGCATCCTCTGCATCAATACCGCCTTTGCGGAGTTCAAGCGTGTCGGCGCAGAGATTTATAAGGAAGCGCTGACCCTCCTGCTGGAGGCATGGGGCGGCGATCCCGATTCCCTCCGAGCCGAGGTGATTCAGGGCATCGTCCACTTCGTGGAGCTGTACCACGGCGAGTACGACCGGGAGCGGCTCATTTACAGCCTCCGCGCCTACGAGCCCAAGTTTATTTACGCAGCGGGCAAGGCGGAAAAGGAGCTGCGGGGCGTAAAGCGCTACGTCAACCTGTTCTACCGCATTTACAACGGCAGGCGCAAGCATTCGACCCTTCCCATGAAGTTCTAAGGGAAGGCAGACCGCAAGAGAAATCGTGCGGTCATTTACATACAAAAACAACGCATAGGAATGGAGGTGCGAAACATGAACTCTGAAACCACTACCACGCTATCCCAGCGTGATGCTTACAAGCTAATGCTGAAAGAGTATCCGGATGTCATGGATATCGCTCAGATGTGCCAGATACTTGATGTCAGCACGAAAACGGGGTATCGACTGATACGAGAAGGCAAAATCTGCTGCATAAAAGTAGGTCGCGCCTACCGTATCCCCAAAGCACATCTTTTTACCTACTTATGCATCGGCTGTTGACTGCATGGAGAAATAAATCCGATTGGCGGCATCCTTTCCGCATCAGTTCGAATGATTTATACTGTTCTCAGGTCAACGGCAGGTGTTGCCCACAACAAGAGAGGAGGATATCTTATTATGGTGGCAGGACACCTTCGTGAGAAAAAGGGCTATTTTTATGCCGTACTAAACTACACAGACGCACACGGAAACCGCAAAACAAAGTGGATTGCAACAGGGCTTGTGGTCAAGGGCAACAAGAAACGCGCCGAAGCGTTCTTACAGGAGCAGCGGCGCAGCTTCCAAGAGGAGGTGCCAATTACAGGCGGCATTCTTTTTGCAGATTTCATGGAACAATGGCTTACGGTAATAAAGAGCTCCGTGGCGGTGACAACTTTCGCCTCATACTCTAATATGGTCAAAAAAGTAATCGTGCCGTATTTCAGAGAACGGCAGATTACGTTGCAGGAGCTGTCGGCAAAACACATCCAGGATTTTTACCTGAAGGAACTGGAACGTGTGAGCGCATCCTCGGTTATTCATTATCACGCAAACATCCACAAGGCGTTGAAGTATGCTGTCAAGCTCGACCTAATCTCCAGTAATCCCGCTGATAAGATCGAAAGACCAAGGAAGGAGCGTTTTATGGCAAACTTTTACGATGCCGATGAAGTGAACAGGCTTTTTGAAATCTCCAAAGGCACCAAACTTGAAATCCCCATTCTCTTTGGTGCTTTCTATGGGATGCGGCGCAGCGAGACCCTCGGTATGAAATGGGATGCCATCGACTTTGAGCGCGACACAATCACCATCCGGCATACGCTTACAACCGTTGCCCTTGATGGAAAGCGTATTACGGTCGCAGAAGATCGGACGAAAAATAAGTCCAGCATGAGAACGCTGCCACTGGTTCCTTTCGTAAAGGAACGGCTTCTGGAGCTTAAAGCAGAACAGGAGGAAAACCGGCGTTTATGCGGGCGATCCTATGTGAAAGATTACACGGGCTATGTGTGTATCAATGAAATCGGAGATATCATCAAGCCTAATTATGTTTCCTGCGGATTCCCGAAGCTTCTGGAGGAACACGGATTGCGCAGGGTGCGCTATCACGATTTGAGACATAGCTGCGCCTCGCTGCTTCTCGCCAACGGCGTTCCGATGAAGCAGATTCAAGAATGGCTCGGGCACAGCGACTTCTCAACTACGGCAAACATTTACGCACACCTTGAGTACAGTTCAAAAGTTATCTCCGCAGATGCAATGCTTGCTGGCTTAGGGATAGGAAACCGGGAATAAAAAAGAGAAGCCGGCAAAACCGGCTTCTCAGGTTGGCGGAGGGTTAGGGATTCGAACCCTAGGTGCCTTGCGGCACACGACTTTTCGAGAGTCGCACCTTCGACCACTCGGACAACCCTCCAAGTTGTATCTTCACCCAATCCGCTTTGGAAAAAGGGGAGAACTGATGGGGAGAACTCAAAGATTTTTTCGTTTTCGAACCCTCGAAAACCTGCATAAATCAAGACTTTTTCGGGTGGAGCGTTCCACGAAGCGATTCCGATTTCGAGTCTTTTATGCAACTGTGACGGGGGTGTCCGTTTTGGGGTCGTTTCTGTAAGCCCCGTACCCGCTGAAAACCGCTTGAAATCAGGCTTTTTCGTTCGGAAAGCCTTGCGGGACGGGCTTTTTTAAAAGCGGGTTCAAATCGACATTTTTTCCGATTTTGGAGAGAAATGCGGGAAGATAGGAGAGAAAAATCGGGAGACGGCCATACGCCGCAGAATAGAGCTTCCAACCGACGAAAATCTATTTTTGAGGTGTTACAAATGGATGTATTCCCCGTTAACTGGGACAGCGTTCCCGAGGTAATGAACAAGGAGCAATTTTTCCGAATCTGCCACATCAGCAAGTCCACGGCGCTGCACCTGCTCAAAAGCGGCAAGGTGCCCTGCGAGTGGTCGGGTAAGAAAACCCGGTGCTATAAAATCCGAAAAGAGGATGTGAAAGCATACTTGGAGGAGCGGGCGATTTTTCCAGAACTCTATTCTGCGCCGAAGGGATGGTACGGCACCCACTATGTGGCGAGGCTCTCCAAGGAGCTGCCGGAGGACACGCTGCGCCAGATGCACGGCTACTATGAAAAGCTGCTGCGCAAATACCCGGATGTGGTCACGGTAAAAGATGTGGTAACTCTGACCGGCTACACCCTGACCACCGTCCACAATTGGTGCAGCCGCGGGTCGCTGAAAGCCTTTCAAAAGGGACTGAAGTTCTGTATCCCGAAAATCTTTCTTGTAGATTTCTTCTGCTCCCTGACCTTCCGCTCCATCACCCGCAAAAGCCTCTGGCATATTCAGACGCTGAACGAGTTCAGCAGGAAGATGAAGCATAGAAAATAAAACTTAATATATTTCTGCATCTCCTTTGTGTTTGATAGCCACAAAGGAGATGATTTTTAATAAAATACTTGCATTGATTTCGTGATTTAGGTATAATGAATATGCTTGAGGGCGTAATACATTAAATTTGAAACATTGTATCTTAGTGTTTATTCCTGTTTATGAAAGTGAACCCGAGTAAACAAACGGAAACAAAGAATTAAATTTAATGATATATGTCTGGCATTGTCTTTCCTATTCTCACAGGGAAAGTGTTTTTGTCAGGCTATTATTATGCCTTTTGGTAAAATACATTACCGAAAGGATTTTTATTATGGAAAAAGAATTAGTATGGAAAATGGTGCAGGGACAAATCGGGTATGATTTTAAAAATCTTGATTTGTTGCAGCAAGCTTTCACTCGTCGCTCATATACTGCAGAGAACGGCGGTGAAAACAATGAGGTGCTCGAGTTCATTGGAGACAAAGCACTTGATTTTATGGTTGTTAAACTGCTTATTCAGAAGTACGGGTATTTAGCAAATGGGGATCCGATTGACGGAACAAAGATTTCTGTTTTGGAACAAGAATTCAAACGTAATCAAGAGGGTTACGAAGCGCCGGCAGTAAATAGTTTCGGCTGTGACTATGACGAAGATGACCTATCTAAAATCAAAAGTCGAATGGTGAATAAAAAAGCATTGGCTCGCCGAATGGATGAACTTGGTTTTTCCGAACATCTTATTATGGGGAAGGGCGATATACGGAATAATATCAACCAAGAAGATTCTGTAAAAGAAGATTTGTTTGAAGCTATTATCGGAGCTGTTGCAATCGATTCAGGATGGAATCTGAAGGACTTGCAAAAAGTGATTGAAGCAATGCTTGTTCCCGAAGACTTCCTAATTTATGATACCGACACTAATTATGTGCGACTGATTCAGGAATGGGAAATGAACAAAAATGGGTGCATTCCCTGGTTCAAATATAAAGAAGCATCTTACACATCGACTTGGTATTTAAAAGAGAGTAACACTATATATCAAAACTTTCCGTTAGGCTACAACTATTCTAAACTAAAATATCATTGTTACCTTAAATTGCTTGATTCTCTACCGGTGTTTTGCGGCTTCGGTGTGTCTATCCGTGAGGCGAGAATGGCTGCTTGCAAATTAGCGTATGAGTATTTAGAGAGAAATGATATGCTTCCATCTATCCGTGACGAAATTGAAAATCCTAACCGTGATGATGCAATTAACCAACTTGAAACATTGGCACGAAGAGGTTATTTTTCCATTCCTACTTATGAGCTTAAGGAGACATATGATAACAATGGTAATCCTATTTGGAATTGCGAATGTCGTATAGCGGAAGAAGATTATTACTTCGATGGGACATCCTCATCAAAAAAAGAAGCAAAGAAAGATTCTGCTTTTAGAATGCTTTTTTATGTACTCGGAATGGAGGATGAATAAAAATGGCCAAGTGGTGTTTTAATTATGAGTCCGGCGAATATGAATACATCGAAAAAGATGGCTTCAGTATTGACCGAGGCGAATATGTTTGCAATTGGGATGATAGCCAATATCGTCGTGAAGAGGAAGAATGCCGTAATTCTTTATTTGATGATGAAGATGACGACTGACCCCAGATACTAAAACAATACCAATGTGCGATTTAAAAATTTGCACACTCGCACCTGCCTTTCGGTTTTGGTAGACTGTAACCGAAAGGCGGGTGCGCTTTGCTTTGTTGGGGCATTGATGGCATACCTGCCGGAAGAATTGCAAACGGGAGGATCACATATGGAATCGCTATTTGAGCAGCTGGGCGGCACTTACACAAGGCAGGGCGACTATTGCCTACCCAATATTTGCTTACCGCCCGAAGAAGAACGCTCCATCGGCGTTTACGGGCAGCGGCGGCGAGCTTTTCTGAAGGCGCACCACCGGGTGCTGTATTATAACCTGCTGACCGCCGGGGTGCTGGATGGGCACCTCGCAGACATCGAGGAGCAGGCGTAGGAACTCTTTCTTCGGCTGGTAAAACAATACGCAGACACCGAGGGCGTGACGGAGGAGGTAAAGGCCAATGACCCGCAGGCGTGGGTGCGAAAAATGAACGGCATACGACATCGGGCAAATGAGGTCGTGATGCAGAAAATTGTATACGGGTAACGAGCAAGCGGAGGCCGATGGCCTCCGCTTGTTTTGTGTGCAGAAAAGAACAATGCTGTTTTGAAACGACATTGTTCCGAACTTTGTTGACATTGTTCTTTTGTTCTGGTATAATGTACTTGTGATTTTATGCGTGGAGGTATCCCTATGGCTGAAATGATCTCGGTAAGAGAGGCAGCAGTGCGCTGGAATATAACGGAGCGGAGAGTTGCGACGCTCTGCAAGAATGGGAGAATCGCCGGTGCGAAAAAGCAGGGCAATCGTTGGCTGATCCCCGCTGATACGCAGAAGCCGGCGGATCAGCGGCTCAAGACGGGCGCTTTCCGCAAGACGGAGCGCGCGCCGAAGCTGCCCCTGCCCATCGGCGTGTCCAATTACTGCCTTGCATCGTCGGAATACTACTACATCGACAAGACGATGATGATCAAGGACTTTATCGATGAGCGTCCGATGGTGACGCTGTTCACCCGCCCCCGGCGTTTCGGCAAGACGCTGAATATGGATATGTTGCGCACTTATTTTGAAAAGAGCGACAAGGATACCTCTGTTTACTTCCGGGATAAAAAAATCTGGGCCTGTGGCCAGAAGTACCAGGATTATCAGGGCAAGTATCCCGTGATCTTCCTGACCTTCAAGGATGTGAAGTTCGATACTTGGGAGGAGACCTTTGCAGCCATCCGGGACATTTTCGCAAAGGAGACCCGGCGGCACAAAGAGCTGCTGACCAGTGAAAAGTGCGACGAGTACAGCAAGAAGACCTATGAAAAGCTGGCAGACGGCAAGGTCAGCGAGGTAGAGCTGGCTTCGGCACTGCTGGATCTCTCCGCTATGCTGCACAAGCACTATGCCGTTGCGCCCATTATCATCATCGACGAGTACGACATCCCCATCCAGCAGGGCTATCAGAAGGACTACTACGACAAGGTCATCCGGTTTATGCGAAACCTGTTTTCCGGCGGGTTCAAGGATAATCAGCACCTGTCCTTTGGCTTCCTCACCGGCATTCTGCGGGTGGCCAAGGAGAGCATCTTCAGCGGGATGAACAACCTGTCCATCAACTCCGTGCTGGACAACAAATACAGCGCCTACTTCGGCTTCACCGCCGACGAGGTGATGGAGATGGCGGAATATTACAGCGCTGCCGATAAGTATGACGAGATTTGCCAGTGGTACGACGGCTACCGCTTCGGCAAGACGGAGATTTTCAACCCGTGGTCGGTGGTCAACTACTTCAGCAACGAGTGTGAGCCGAGGCCCTTCTGGGTCTCCACCGGCAGCAACGATATTATCGGGGAAGTGCTTGCCCAGGCGGATGAGGAGATTTATAACCGTCTGACCTCCCTGGTCAACGGCGAGACCTTCACCACCTTCATCGACACCGGCGTGATCTATCCGCAGATCAAGAGCAATCCCTCCACCATTTACAGCTTCCTGCTGGTGACCGGCTATCTGAAGGCACTGAAAACCACGCCCTCCTTCAGCGGCGATTTTATGTGCGAGGTTTCCCTGCCCAACCGGGAGATTTCTCTGGTGTATAACAAGGAGATATTGCAGCGTCTGGAGAATCTGATCCCGCCGTCCACGGCGATTTCTGTTCAGGAGGCCATCTTCTCCGGCGATAACGCACGGCTGAAAGCGCAGATCCAAACGCTGCTGACCCAGTCGGTCAGCTCCTTCGATACCGCCGGGGAGAATTTCTACCACGGCTTTATGCTGGGTCTGTGCGCCCTACTGGGCGGCGCTTTCGTGACCTCCAACCGGGAATCCGGCGACGGGCGCTATGACATTCAGCTGAAGCCCACGCAAAAGGGTCTTCCGGGCATCCTGATTGAGCTGAAAGCGGAGAAAAATTGCAGCGACGAAAAGCTGAAAAAGCTGTCCGAGACGGCCTTGCAGCAGATCAACGATAAGAAATACGAAACCGAGCTGACGACCGCCGGGGTCAGGACGATTTATAAATACGGCGTGGCCTTCAGCGGTAAAAAGGTCGAAGTGGCAGTAGGGTGAGGAGAGAAAGCAATGGTTAACGAAAAAAGCAGCGCTGTGGGCGTAAATATACAGGAAAAGGCCACGATGATCTGGAATGTGGCGGATGTGCTTCGCGGGCCGTTCAAGCCCCACGAATATGGACTTGTGATCCTGCCGATGACGGTGGTCAAGCGGTTTCACGACTGCCTGCTGCCCACCCACGATGCGGTGATTGAGCAATATGAAAAGGTTAAGAAGCTGGCGGTTATCGACGGCTTTCTGACCCGTGCCTCCGGCTATCAGTTCTATAACACCAGCCGGTTTACTTTTGAGAGCCTGCTGGCTGACCCGGACAACATCGAAGCAAATTTCCGGGACTATTTGGCCGGGTTCTCCGGCAATGTGCAGGATGTGCTGGCCAAGTTCGATTTTGACAACATCATCCGCCGTATGGTGGAGTGCAACAGCCTGTATTTGGTCATCAAGGAGTTCAACTCCCCCAAGGGCTACCTCGGTCCGGATAAGATCAGCGCCGTGGACTGCGGCTATATCTTTGAGGATCTCGTCAAGCGCTTTTCCGAGTCCTTTGGCGAGGAGGCCGGAGCGCACTTCACCAGCCGGGACATCATCTATCTGATGACCGACCTGCTGCTGTGCGACGCCAAGCTGGATGACGGCAATGTGACCGTGTACGATATGACGATGGGCACCTCGCAGATGCTTTCCTGTATGGAGGAGCGCATCCACGAGTTGAACAGCGATGTGGAAGTGACCTGCTTCGGGCAGGAGTTTAACCCCTCCACCTTCGCCATTGCAAAGGCGGATATGATGATCCGGGGCGGCGACCCCAATAATATGCGGTTCGGTGATACGCTCTCCGACGATCAGTTTCCGGGCTTCACCTTCCGGTACTGCATTTCCAATCCGCCCTTCGGCATCGACTGGAAGCGGGAACAGAAGGCGGTGGAGGCCGAAGCCGCCAAGGGCGAGTTGGGGCGCTTTGCGCCCGGTCTGCCGAAAATCAGCGATGGCCAGCAGCTTTTTGTGCTCAACGGCCTGTCTAAGCTGGCGCCGGGCGGCAAAATGGCGATCATTCAGAACGGCTCGCCGCTGTTTGCCGGCGATGCCGGAAGCGGCCCCAGCAATATCCGTCAGTATATCCTGGAAAACGATTGGCTGGACGCCATTGTTCAGCTTTCCACCGACCAGTTTATGAACACCGGCATTTCCACCTATATCTGGGTGCTGTGCAAGGACAAGCCCGCCTACCGCTGCGGCAAGGTGCAGCTCATCGACGCTTTCCACTGCTATGAACAGCGCCGCAAAGCCATCGGCACCAAGCGCAACGACATCAGCGACCATTGCCGGGAACTGATCGTGCAGGCCTACGGCGAATACCGGAACAATACCGTGTATGGGGACAAGTCCGGCGTGTACTGTGAGAGCAAGATTTTCGGCAGTGAGGAGTTCGGCTACAACAAAATCGTGGTGGAGCGTCCGCAGCGGGATGAAAACGGCGAGATCGTGATGAAGCGGGGCAAGCCGGTGGCGGACGCCGCCCTGCGGGATACCGAAAATGTGCCGCTGGTGCAGGACATTGACGCCTATTTTGCACGGGAGGTCCTGCCTTACGCCCCGGATGCGTGGATCGATAAGAGCAAGACCAAGGTGGGCTATGAAATTCCGATGACCCGCTATTTCTACGAGTATCAGCCGCCGGAGCCGGTGGACGACATTGTGGAGCGGATTCAAAAGCTGGAGCGTGAAATTGCCGACAGCCTGAACACACTGTTCCATAAGGAGGGGTAAAGATGGAAAATGAGAATATTGTAAAAGAAGCCGCATTGTCTGTCGCAAAAGAAACAGCTAAAGAGGTCTATGCGGACACAGTACAACCAACAGCAAAGAATGTGGGTGGTTTTTTCGGGACATTGTCCGGCTTTTTCAATCATGTGGTCATGTATCCACTGAAAAAACTCAACATTAAATATGAGCAAAAGGCAATCGCATTTGAAAAAGAAATGGAGAAAAAATATAATAGCATTCCAGAAGAAGATAGGGTTGAACCACAATTACATATCGTTGGACCTACAATGGAGTCACTTAAATACAACATAATGGACGATGACCTAGCAGAACTGTTCTCAAACTTACTTGTGAGCGATATGGATATGAGGACGCAAAATTTGTGTACACCTGCATTCGTAAAAGTTATTGAGCAGTTGTCACCGGCAGATGCTAGGGTTTTCAAAGCAGTTTTCAATGAATGTGCTAAAGCAGAAACAATCCCTATTTGTAAAGTGGATTTGTGCAAAATTGATGATGAGAAGTGCAAAATAAGAAAAGAATATCTGCCACGGTATTTAGTAGGCATAGAAGTTGATGGGCTAAACCCGAATGATATATCTAAATCACTTCAAAACTTAGAGAGGTTAGGCCTGCTGACTATTGATTTCCTAAAGAAGAGAAGTGACAATGAAGTTTATAATAAGCTGATCGATAATAGTTATATCGTATCTCTCAAAGTATGGGCGAATCAAATAACAGGAGAGTCTTATATAGCAAAAGTAGGTTCTAAGGGGCTACTGGAGCTTGATGATTTCGCAAGAGATTTTGCAAAGGTATGTCTAAGGTGATGTTATGCGTGAAATGAAAGACAGCGGGATTGCTTGGATTGGAGCAATGCCACGGGCGTGGAAAATGAACACTATTGCTCAGATTTTCCTGCAAGTGAAATGCAAAAATACTGGGTTGCAGGAGAAAAATTTGCTTTCACTAAGCTATGGTAAAGTGAAGCGAAAGAGCATTGACACGGTTGAGGGGCTGTTGCCAGAAAGCTTTGATGGATATAACATTATTGAAAAAGACGACATCGTTTTAAGGCTCACCGATCTCCAAAACGACCATACAAGTTTAAGGGTCGGCCTTGCAGAAGAACGAGGTATTATTACTTCAGCGTATTTGACAATAAGAAATCGCAGCAATTTCTGCCCTAAATACTTGTACTACTATCTGCACTCTTTTGACATTGCAAAAGGCTTTTATGGTATGGGTGCAGGCGTAAGGCAGGGACTAAATTGGGACGGTGTCAAATGGTTAAAGATTCTTGCACCCTTAGTACCGGAGCAAGAGCGCATTGCGGCGTTTTTGGATGCAGAGTGTGCCGAGATCGACGCTGTATTGGAAAAGACCCGCGCGTCCATTGAAGAATACAAAAAGCTGAAACAGGCGGTCATTACGCAGGCTGTCACCAAGGGCATCCGTGGCGACAGGCCGATGAAGGATAGCGGCATTGAATGGATTGGGGAAATTCCGGCGGAGTGGACAGCGAGCAAAATAAAATACTGCACTGAGTTTGCCCCATCGTGTAATACAAGTCACCTTTCTGAAGATAGCTTGGTAACATTTACTCCAATGGAGTGCATAAAAAATGGCTATTTTGAGAATCGCGAAGCCCATTTTTCTGCTTTATCTTCTTCCTATACACAGTATCAAGATGGAGATATTGTGTTTGCCAAGGTCACACCTTGCTTTGAAAACGGAAATATTGCCATTATGCAAGGGCTTTCAGCTGGGGTTGGTTTTGGAAGCTCCGAGCTTTTTGTAATTCGCCCACAAAGTATAAATACAGAATTCATTTTCTACTATTTGCAAAATGACATTTTCAAGCAATATGCCTGTGCAACAATGACTGGAACGGGTGGATTAAAGAGAGTGTCCCCTACATTTGTCCGGAATTATTCTGTTTTTATTCCATGCAACGAGGAACAGTTAGAAATAGTGCGATACTTGAATGAAAAATGTAGTGGTATAGAGGTGTTGATAGCAAAGAAACAGCAATACCTCACCGAAATCGAAAACTACAAGAAATCCCTGATTTATGAGTATGTGACGGGCAAAAAGGAGGTCAAAACAAGTGCGTTGGCTGACTGATGTGATAATCCCAATTATATGCGCACTCATTGGCGGCGGTCTAACAATGTGGGGTGTGCAACGGACATTGAGAGCTCAGAGAATCGAAAGTGACCGCATCCGAATTCAGGAGGCAAGGCCCTATTTATTTACAGAACATCCAATGCAGGCACCTGCGTGGGACAGCATTCCGCATGTGGCATTAAAATCTGCAGAGGGCGACAGCGGCGATTATGAGTGCCAGTGTTATGTTAAAAGCAGTGACAACGGCATCGCTATCATCAAGAACGTGACTACAGACAATCATATATACATCCCAATATGGGGTAATATCGTCGATAAAAACTGCGTCACAGGTTTGAGCGTCTTCTTGTCAAGCAAAAATGAAACAATGCACGGCTGGAGATTGTTCGTTGAGGACATTTATGGGAATGAGTATTGCTATCTGATGATATTGGATGGAAATATGCTGAACATTGGTGCTTGCGTGGAATCCGAGAATTCACAAAAAGGTAAAGCGAGGAAATTCAAATGATCACCACCGAAAAACGCTTTGAAGCGGATATAGAATCCTTCTTTCTCTCCCCGGCGGGCGGATATACCAAGGGCGCAGACACCTATGACGCCAAACAGGGGCTATATGTGAACACCCTGATCGACTTTGTCCAGCGCACCCAGCCCAAGGAGTGGGCACGATTTGAAAATGCCAATCAGCTTGACCCGGTGCGGAAGTTCTGCACAGCGTTCAACACGGCTTGCGAGACGGAGGGACTGCTCTCTGTCCTGCGCCACGGCTTCAAGCACCGTGGACTGCGTTTTTGGGTGTGCTATTTTAAGCCGGAGTCTGCCCTGAATCAGGCGGCGGCTGCCCAGTGGGCGGCAAACACCATCGAGTGCTACCGCCAGTGGTACTTCTCTGCTGACACGAAAAAGAGCGTGGATATGGTGCTTGTGCTCAACGGCATCCCGGTATTCGCTTTTGAATTAAAAAACCAGTACACCGGACAAACGGTGGATGACGCCAAGCGGCAGTGGATGTATGACCGTGACCTGAGGGAGCTTTGCTTCCGGTTCAACAAGCGCATTCTGGCCTATTTCTGCGTGGATCACACCGAGGTGTGGATGACCACAAAGCTCGCCGGAAAGAACACCTATTTCCTGCCATTTAACCAGGGCTCCAACGGAGCCGGAAACGACGGCGGCAAGGGCAATCCGGCAAACCCAAACGGCTACCCGACGGCCTATCTGTGGGAGAATGTCTTTCAGAAGGACAGTATGATGGACATTGTCCAGAAGTTTATAAACCTGAAGGACGGCAAAACGCTGATTTTTCCGCGCTATCATCAGCTGGATGTGGTGCGCAAGCTGCTGGCCGATGTCCGACAGAATGGAGCGGGGCATAATTACCTGATCCAGCACAGCGCCGGAAGCGGCAAGTCCAACTCAATTGCGTGGACGGCTTACCGGCTGGCCTCGCTGTTCAATGAGGAGAACAAGCCGGTGTTCTCCAGCGTGGTCGTCGTTACTGACCGCACCGTGCTGGATGCGCAGCTGCAGGAGACCATCTCCGGCTTTGACCACACCCTCGGCGCCATTGAGACCATTGGGGAAGATAAGACCTCCAAGGACCTGCGGGATGCTATCAACGGCGGCGTGCGCATTATCGTCACCACCTTGCAGAAGTTCCCGGTCATTTATCAGGAAGTGGATAAAGTAGTGGGACGGAACTTTGCGATTATCGTAGACGAGGCCCATTCTTCCCAAACCGGCAGCTCGGCTCTGAAACTGAAAGCCGCCCTTGCGGATACCGAGGATGCTCTGCGGGAATACGCTGAGATCGAGGGCAAGGCCGAAGAAGAGCTGGACCCGGACGACCGCCTGATGCGGGAAATGACCGTTCAGGGGCGGCATAAGAACCTATCCTTCTTTGCCTTTACCGCGACGCCCAAGGACAAGACGCTGGAATTGTTCGGCACGGAATATGAGGACGGCAGCTTTCATCCGTTCCATATTTACAGTATGCGGCAGGCCATTGAAGAAGGCTTTATTCTGGATGTGCTCCAGAACTATATGACCTATGACACCTGCTTCAAAATCGTCAAAACCTCGGAAGATAATCCGGATGTGCCTGCCAGCCGTGCAGCTAAGGTGATCCGCAAATATCAGGAGATGCATCCGTATAACATCTCGCAGAAGGCACAGATCATCGTGGAGACCTTCCGGGAAACCACCCGAAACAAGATCGGCGGCAGGGGTAAAATGATGGTTATTACCTCGTCCCGCCTTGCGGCAGTGCGCTACTACCACGAGGTCAAACGCTACATAGAGGAGCAGAAGTACAACGATGTGCAGGTGCTGGTGGCCTTTTCGGGTGCTGTGCAGGACGGTGATACAGAATACACCGAGCCGAAACTGAATGTTCGTGCGGATGGGACGCACATCGCCGAAACGCAGACCAAGGCGGAATTCCACGATCATTTTAATGTGCTGATCGTTGCCGAGAAGTACCAGACCGGTTTTGACGAGCCGCTGCTACATACGATGATCGTGGACAAGAAACTGAAGGGCGTCAAGGCGGTGCAGACGCTGTCCAGATTGAATCGTACCTGCACCGGCAAGGTGGACACTTTAGTTCTCGATTTTGCCAACAAGAAAGAGGACATTTTGGAGGCGTTTCAGCCGTTCTATCAAGAAACCTCGCTTTCGCAGGAGGTCAACGCTGACCTGATCTATCAGACGCAGAAGGAGCTACGGGGATTTGCGGTCTATAACGATGCAGATATTGAGGCTTTTGCCAAGGAGTATTTCAGCACAGGCCGGCAGGATGCCCGGGCGATGGGGCGAATGACCAGCGTATTGAAGCCGGTGGCAGACCGTTATAATCAAAAAACGCCCAACGAGCGGTATCAGTTCCGCCGTCAGGTGCGCAATCTCATTAAGTGGTACGGCTATATTTCGCAGATCCTGCGGATGTTCGATAAGGAACTGCACAAGGAATATGTATTCTGTTGTTATCTGATCAATTTGCTGCCTGCGGAAACCACGGATATGGTGGACCTTGAGGGTAAGTTGAAGCTGGAATACTACAAGCTGCAAAAGACCTTCGCCGGAAGCATTGAGCTGGAACAGGTGAAGGGCGTGTACGAACCGGCCAAGCAAAAGGGTGCAATGGGACTGGACACAAAGTCGCCGCTGGATGAGATCATCGCCAAGATCAACGAAAAGTACAAGGGTGAATTCACCGAGGGAGACAAAGTGCTGCTGACGGCTCTGCGCAGCCGTCTGATGGCCGACAAGAAGCTGACCAAGATGGCGCAGACCTCAGATCCGCAGATTTTTGTGGAAAGCATTTTCCCTAAGGCCTTCGGAGCGGCGGCTCAGGACAGCTATCTGGAATCGCAGGATACCTATACCTCGCTCTTTGAGGATCAGCACAAGTACAATGCCATTATGAGCGCATTGGCCGATGTGGTGTATCGGGAGATGAGGATGGGCTAACCCAAATTTATTACATTTTCAGAAGGGGGATAACAATGAAAGATGGCATAATTTTTGTTGCGGGGATCTATGGCGTGGGAAAAAGCACCTTGTGTGAAAGGCTTGGCCTCTCTATTGGAATCCCCTGCTATTCAGCTGGCGACTTGATAAGCACACTCAACGGAGAAACTTATGGTCGTAACAAAACTGTGGTAAACAAGGAAAAGAATCAGGATATTCTTGTTGCGGCAGTGAATGACAGGCTACAGAAGGATACGGCATTTATATTAGCGGGTCACTTCTGTATTTTTGATAAATCATTTAATGTTGCAAGGTTGCCTGAGTCTGTTTTTTCGTTAATGCCAATTGCGAAGGTGGTTTTACTTGAATCAGATGTGACTAAAGTTTATGAAAATCTTCGGTATAGAGATTCCCGTTGCTATCCACTTGATGCATTGAAATCCCTAAAACAAAGTGAAAAGATGCAATGTGAAAAGATTACAAAGCAATTAGGTCTCCCACTTTACATCCATCAGATGTTATTTGACGATTCCGATGTGCAGCAAGTTAGAGAATATATTTTAGGGGGTGAGTAAATGCGAGCGCTACTCGATACGAATGTCATTATACATAGAGAAAATACTAAAGCGACAAGCTTTACTATCGGGAAACTATTCTACTGGCTCGACAAACTGCACTATGAAAAGCTGATTCATCCATACTCTATAGACGAGCTCCGTAAATATCGCAACCCACAGATGCAATCACTGTATGACGCAAAAATTGATGCTTATACAGAGATGCGATGCATTGCTCCGCAGACGGCGGAATTTACCGCACTTCTAAGTGACACCCCTAAAACAGCCAACGATCAAATTGACAATCAACTTTTGTGCGAATTATATTGTAAAAGAGCAGATATTCTAATCACAGAAGACCGCCGTATGCGCTTAAAAGCAGATAGATTAGGGCTGTCAGAGCGTGTATTCACAATCAACTCGTTCATTGAAAAATGTACCAATGAAAATCCTGACCTTATAGATTATAAGGTGCTTGCAGTCAAAAAAGAACTGTTTGGAAATATTGATGTGGCAGACCCGTTTTTTGCTACCTTCCGTGAAGCATATATGGGGTTTGAGGAGTGGTTTATAAAAAAGAGTAATGAAGAAGCCTATGTATGTCGAACAGATGCAGGCGCCATACTTGGATTCCTATATCTCAAAACTGAAACAGAAGAGGAAAATTACAGTGACATTGCACCAATTTTTCGACCTAAGCGAAGATTAAAAGTTGGAACATTCAAGGTTGAAGCCTCCGGCTTTAGACTCGGTGAACGATTCATCAAGATTATTTTTGACAATGCTATTGAACGCAATGTGGAGGAGATATATGTTACACTATATATGAACCGCCCCGAATTAAGGATGCTATATGATTTGCTGGTTCGATGGGGGTTCTATAAGTATGGCATCAAGAAAAATTGCAACGGTGAAGAAGTAGTGCTCATTAAGAAGATGGCCGGTTATGATATATCAAAATCAGTCAAAGAGAATTTTCCCAATATCAGATACGATGTGCAGAAATTCTTCCTTCCGATTGAAGCACAATATCATACTCCGTTATTTCCTGACTCGCAATTGAGAACTGAAGGGAACTTTGATTATCTGGGAGACAAAGCTCATCGCTATGCACTGCAAAAAGTGTATATTTCTCTCTCGTATAAACGGGATATGCGTCCGGGCGACTTGCTTGTTATTTACCGGAAGGGGATAACGCCAAGAAGAAAAGCGTATGAATCTGTTGTCAGTACGATTTGTGTTGTTGATGAGGTGCGATATAACTTTTCAAGCAAAGAGGATTACCTCAAATACTGTGAAAACCGGACAGTCTTTAGCCCCGAAACGCTAAATCAGCTTTGGGAAAAGCACAGTGAAAAACTTCTGGTTGTTAAATTCATCTTTATAAAAAGCCTTACAAAACGAATTACTTTAGGCAAATTATGGAGTAGTGGAATCATACCACAATATAGCGGACCAAGACCATTTGATCATATTTCTGACGCAGATTTTGACACGATTTTAGCCAAATCGCAAACAAAAATACACTTTGAAAGGCAATGAGGCATGGCCACGATTCTATTATCTATCAAACCAGAATATGCCAATAAAATATTTGACGGGCAGAAACACTATGAGTACCGAAAACGGATTCCTAAAAAAGAGGTTTCAAAGATTGTTGTATACTCCTCTGCTCCGGAACAAGCTGTTATTGGCGAGATTGAAGTTATTAAAACGCTTAAGATGAAGCCTACTCCGCTATGGAACAGTACAAAAGCAAATGCTGGCATAAGCAGGTCAAAGTATAGAAAATACTTTAGTGGATGCACAATGGCATACGCTTTTGTCATTGGATCATTCGAAAAGTATCCTACTTCAAAGTCGTTAGCAGACTTTAATATTCAATCTGCACCTCAATCGTTTGTGTACTTGGATGATTGATATTGCTGCGAATAGGGCATCGACCGTTAGGTCGGTGGGTAGATTGTCAAGTCAAGTGCAACACTTTTTAGACAAAAATTCGAGAGGGGAAAGATAGCCAAGACATTTACGAGGACGACTATTGATTAAATGAATAACTTTTTGGAATTCTTTTTCGGAAACACTTAAAAAATCAGTGCCCTTAGGATAGAAGAAACGTAAAAGATCATTTGTATTTTCGTTTAAACCTCGTTGCCAAGGAGAGTGCAAATCAGCAAAATAGATTGTTGTACCTAAATCTTTTTCGATATTAAGAAAATCAGCAAATTCAGAACCGTTATCCAACGTGATTGTTTCAATCGGCATAGGAACTTCCATAAGTTCAAAAGCTCTGGAGATAGCTTTTCTGATTGTATTTCTTTCTCGACTGATTGCTATTGAACCAACAAGTAGCTTACTTTTTCGGTCAACAAAAGTAACAGCGCAACCTTTACCGATACCGCCATAAACCGTATCGCCTTCAAAATCGCCTATACGGGATTTTGTTTCTACAATTTCCGGTCTGTCGTGAATAGTGTGAACCGGGTGAATTGTATTGCATTTCTTGCGATTGCCGATATACTTTTTTCCGTGACGTCGC
>OLGH01001744.1_pt1 | contig 19421 bp, 13 predicted proteins | sample 1604851 | NCBI WGS metagenome assembly OLGH01 (sample SAMEA3888894, study PRJEB22519) | human gut metagenome | biome: human gut; feature: human-associated habitat; material: faeces | place: Denmark | collected 2010 | reverse complement strand
ACATATGTAGGAAAACCGAAAAAAATATGAAAACTATCATCCTTAGGTATCTCATACATTATTCGTACTGAACTGTAACAATTTACTTATTTTTAATTAATTTGTCAAAATAATTTAAAAATTTCCAGTCGTAGCAAATTTGTTCAAAAATTGCATTTGTAAATTATCTTCTATATATTGCTCTTCATTTGTTATTGACTTTTTACTTGAAATTAACAACATCCATAAGAATAAACTAAATGTGATCATAAAAATAATTGAAATAAATAAAAACATGGGCACCTCCATTTCTATAAGATATAATATTCATTGAAATAAAAAATATTCCTATATATGAAAAAAACTGATTATATTATACCATCTTTTTATAAGCATGTCCTAAAAATTTTGTCGAAAATAAGAATAACTCCAAAAAAATTTTTGATTTTTAGTAACTTTGTTCATACACGAATTTTAAAAAAGAATTTACAACTAAAAATTGTAAATTCTTTTTTCTATAACAAATTTATTTTAATTTTCTAATTTATTATATCTAAGATCGGTTCTTTTGGGACATTTTTGTCCAATCAGAACCGTCCCTATTGGACACAACTGGTCCCTATTGGACATCTGCAACTTCTTCAGGTTTCTTTTCTGTATTGATGTGAAGGTCTTGGTATTTTTTCATACCAGTACCTGCTGGAATTAATTTACCAATGATAACATTTTCTTTTAATCCAACTAAGTCATCTACTTTACCTTTAATAGCTGCTTCTGTAAGAACTCTTGTTGTTTCTTGGAATGATGCTGCTGATAAGAAACTGTCTGTAGCAAGTGATGCTTTTGTAATACCAAGTAATACTCTTTTTCCTGTTGCTGGACGTTTTCCTTCTGCTATTGCTTCATTGTTTATGTCTTCAAATTCATACATGTCTACTAAAGATCCTGGGAACATATGTGTATCTCCGTTATCTTCTACTCTAACTTTCTTAAGCATTTGTCTTCCAATAACTTCAACGTGTTTGTCGTTGATGTCAACACCTTGATTTCTATAAACTTTTTGAACTTCAGATGTTAAGTATTCAAATACTCCTTCTGGTCCTTTTAGTTCTAGTATTTCTGATGGATTTATAGAACCTTCGATAAATGGATCTCCAACTTCTACCATGTCACCATCTTTAACTTTCATTTTTGAACCAAATGGTATTGTGTATGTTCTTGAATCTTCGTTAGATGTTACTATAACTTCTTTCTTTTTCTTTGTTTCTTTTATTTTTACTTTTCCTGCAATTTCAGAGATTATTGCAACTCCCTTAGGTTTTCTAGCTTCAAATAATTCTTCAACCCTTGGAAGACCTTGAGTGATATCTGCAACACCGGCAACACCACCAGAGTGAATTGTTCTCATTGTAAGCTGTGTACCTGGTTCACCAATTGATTGTGCAGCTATAATACCTACAGATTCACCGATAGATACTAAGTCTCTTCTTGCAAGTCCCATACCATAACATTTTTGACATACACCATGTTTTGATCTACATGCTAGAACTGAACGTACTTCTAATCTTTCAATTCCCGCATTAACTATTTTGTCTGCTATTTCTTCTGTTATCATAGTATTTGTGTCAACAATAAGTTCTTTTGTATTTGGATCGTATACATCATTAACAACATATCTACCAATAATTCTTTCTTGCATTTTTTCGATTATTTGATTTCCATCTTTAATATCATAAACAATTAGTCCTTCATGTGTTCCACAATCATGTTCTCTAACTATAATGTCTTGTGATACGTCAACTAATCTTCTTGTTAAGTATCCTGAATCGGCTGTTCTTAAAGCTGTATCTGAAAGTCCTTTACGTGCACCATGGGCAGAAATAAAGTATTCTAGGGCATCTAGACCTTCTGCAAATGATGATTTGATAGGGATTTCAACGGCTTTACCTGTTGTACTAGCCATAAGTCCACGGATACCAGCAATTTGTCTTAATTGGTTCATATTACCTCTGGCCCCAGATTTAACCATCATATATATTGGGTTTAAGTCATCAAAGTTGTCTTCCATTGCTTGACTTATTTTCTTTGTTGCATCTTCCCAAACTTTAATTACTGAGTCATATCTTTCATCATTTGTAATTAAACCTCTTGCATATTGTTTTCTAATAGTTTCTATTTTCTTGTCAGCTTCTGCTAATAATTCTTTTTTAGCTGCAGGTACTTTTACATCACTCATTGAGAATGTGATACCAGCAAGTGTAGAATATTTGAATCCTAAAGCTTTTACATAGTCAATAACTTCTGCTGATTCAATTACACCGTGTACTCTTATAACTCTTTCTATTATTTCTCCCATTGATTTTTTAACAACTGGGAAGTTTATTTCATATTGGAATGGATCTTCGTTTCTGTCTATGAATCCTAAATCTTGAGGAATTCCTTGGTTGAATATAATTCTACCAACACTTGTCTCAATTTTTTTAGATTTCATTTCTCCATCTATTTCTTTTGTTATTCTAACAAATATTTTTGCATGCATTCCTACATCGTGATTTTCGTAAGCCATTATTGCTTCATCTGGATCTTTGAAGTATTTTCCTTCTCCTAATTCTCCATCTAATGTCATTGTTAAATAATAACTTCCTAGAATCATATCTAGTCTAGGTACTGCAACTGGTTTACCATCTTGTGGTTTTAATAAGTTGTTAGTAGCTAACATTAAATATCTTGATTCTGCTTGTGCTTCTGGTGATAATGGTAAATGCACAGCCATTTGGTCACCATCAAAGTCAGCGTTAAAGGCTTCACAAACTAATGGGTGAAGTTTTATTGCTCTACCTTCTACTAGTACTGGTTCAAATGCTTGAATACCAAGTCTATGTAGTGTTGGAGCACGGTTTAACATTACTGGATGGTCTTTTATAACATCTTCTAATATTTCCCATACTTCTGGTCTTAGTCTTTCTACCATTCTTTTTGCATTTTTGATATTTTGTGCTATTCCTCTACCAACTAATTCTTTCATAACAAATGGTTTGAATAATTCTACAGCCATTTCTTTTGGAAGTCCACATTGATAGATTTTAAGTTCTGGTCCAACAACTATAACTGAACGTCCAGAATAGTCAACTCTCTTACCTAATAAGTTTTGACGGAATCTACCTTGTTTTCCTTTTAACATATCAGATAATGATTTTAAAGGTCTATTTCCAGCTCCTGTTACTGGTCTACCTCTTCTACTATTATCTATTAAAGCATCTACTGATTCTTGTAACATACGTTTTTCATTTCTTACAATTATTTCTGGTGCTCCTAATTCTAATAATCTTTTTAATCTGTTATTTCTGTTTATAACTCTTCTATATAAGTCATTTAAGTCAGATGTTGCAAATCTACCACCATCTAATTGAACCATTGGTCTTAATTCTGGTGGAATTACTGGTACAACTGACATTATCATCCATTCAGGTCTTGTATTAGAAAGTCTAAATGAATCAACTGTATCTAGTCTTTTTACAAGTTTACCTTTCTTTTGTTCACTTGCAGATTCTAATTCTTTCCTAATTTCTTTTGAAAGTTTGTCTAAATCAACTTTTTCTAACAATTCTTTTAAAGCTTCTGCTCCCATTTTTGCTTTAAATGAACCTCTACCAAATTTTTCTTCTGCTTCATGATATTCTTTTTCTGTTAAAACTTGGCAGTTTGCTAAGTCTGTTGTTCCTTTATCTGTAACAATATATGATGCAAAATATACAACTTTTTCTAGGTTTCTTGGTGAAACATCTAATATTAAAGCTATTCTACTTGGTATACCTTTGAAATACCAAATATGAGCTACTGGTGCTGCAAGTTCAATGTGTCCCATTCTTTCTCTTCTTACTTTAGATTTTGTAACTTCAACACCACATCTATCACAAACAATCCCTTTATATCTAACTCTTTTATATTTTCCACAATGACATTCCCAGTCTTTTGTTGGTCCGAATATTCTTTCACAGAATAGACCGTCTTTTTCTGGTTTTAATGTTCTATAATTGATAGTCTCTGGTTTTTTTACTTCACCTTTTGACCATTCTCTTATTTTCTCATCTGATGCCACTCCTATTTTTATTTTATTAAAAATATCTAATTCGTCCACTATTTTTCCCCCTAATTATATTTTTAGGTAATTTCAAAACAGAGTAGAAGCTCTGACCACCGCTCGAGCAATTCCTTCTTGTCGGCTTCTATCTTTTTGAAATTTATTAAATTATTTTTATTCGTTTTTTATTTATTCATCTTCGTCAAAGATAGCATCCTCGCCCTCATCATCTAAATCTTCAAAAAGCTCATCACTATCTTCTGGTTCTTCTTCATCTAGTAAAATATCGCTATCAGTATCCTCAATATATCCATCGGATAAATCATCTTCTGCTACAACTTCATCTTCTGCTAGAATCTTTTTATCCTTTTCTGGATCATATTCAATACCATCCTCAATATTTTCTTTTAATTCAAGCTCTTTGTTATCTTCTGAATATAGACGTACATCTAATCCTAAAGATTGTAATTCTTTGATAAGAACTTTAAAGCTTTCTGGTACTCCTGGTTCAGGAATATTTTCACCTTTAACAATAGCTTCATAAGTTTTAACTCTACCTACAACGTCATCAGATTTAACTGTTAACATTTCTTGTAGTGTATATGCTGCACCATATGCCTCTAATGCCCAAACTTCCATTTCTCCGAAACGTTGTCCACCAAATTGTGCTTTACCACCAAGAGGTTGTTGTGTAACTAATGAGTATGGTCCAGTTGAACGAGCATGTATTTTATCATCTACTAAGTGATGTAGTTTTAACATATACATTACACCAACTGTAATTGGTTTATCAAATGGATCACCAGTTCTACCATCATATAGAATTGATTTACCATCTGGACTCATTCCTGCTTGTTGTAATAATTCTTCAACATCTTCTTGTGTAGCACCATCAAATACTGGTGTTGATACGTGCCATCCTAAAGCTTTGGCAGCTCCACCTAAGTGAACTTCAAGTATTTGTCCTAAGTTCATACGAGATGGAAGTCCTAATGGGTTAAGTAAGATGTCTATTGGTGTACCATCTGGTAAGAATGGCATATCTTCTTCTGGTAATACTCTTGAAATAACACCTTTATTACCATGACGTCCGGCCATTTTATCACCAACTGATATTTTTCTTTTTGTTGCTATATAACATCTAATTATTTGATTTACACCAGGTCCTAATTCGTCTGAATTGTCTCTAGTGAATATTTTAACATCTACTATTGTTCCAGCTTCTCCGTGAGGTACTCTTAATGATGTATCTCTAACTTCTCTAGCTTTTTCACCAAAGATAGCTCTTAATAATCTTTCTTCTGCTGTTAGTTCTGTTTCTCCTTTTGGAGTAACTTTACCAACTAAAATATCTCCTGGTCTAACTTCTGCACCTATTCTAATTATTCCGTTTTCGTCTAAGTCTTTTAATACGTCATCACCAACATTTGGAATGTCTCTTGTTATTTCTTCTGGTCCTAATTTTGTATCACGGCATTCGCAATCATATTCTTCGATATGTATTGATGTAAATACGTCTTCTTTTACTAATCTTTCATTTAAAAGGATAGCATCCTCGTAGTTGTAACCTTCCCATGTTGAGAAAGCAACTAAACAGTTTTTACCTAAAGACATTTCTCCATCTTTAGTTGATGGTCCATCAGCTATTGCATCACCTTTTTTTACTATTTCACCTTTTTTTACTATAGGTCTTTGATTTATACATGTACCACCATTTGTTCTTTTAAATTTACGTAGTTTGTGTACAACTGTTTTTCCATTATTATATTTAACTGTAATAGCGTCTCCTGTAACTTTTTGGATGACTCCATCATCTTCTGCTAATATTAATATTCCTGAGTCTTTTGCAGCTCTATATTCTATACCTGTTGCAACTATTGGTCTTTCTGTTGTCATTAATGGAACTGCTTGTCTTTGCATGTTTGCACCCATTAGAGATCTTTTGGCATCGTCATGTTCTAAGAATGGAATCATGGCTGCTGCTACAGAAACTAATTGCTTTGGTGAAACATCTATATATTGTACTTTGTCTTTATCAACTTCTATAATTTCATTTCTGTATCTAACTCTAATTCTGTCATTAATAAATTCTCCATTTTCATCCATTGGTTCAGATGCTTGAGCTATTATGTAATTGTCTTCTACATCTGCACTCATATATTCAACTATATCTGTTGCTCTATGTGTTTCTGGATCTATTTTTCTGTATGGTGTTTCTATAAATCCATATTCATTTATATTTGCAAATGATGAAAGTGCTGATATAAGTCCAATGTTTGGTCCTTCTGGAGATTCAATTGGACATAGTCTACCATAGTGTGTATAGTGAACGTCTCTAACCTCGAATCCAGCTCTTTCTCTTGTAAGGCCACCAGGTCCTAATGCAGAAATTCTTCTTTTATGTGTTAATTCTGAAAGTGGGTTTGTTTGGTCCATGAATTGTGACAATTGTGAACTTCCAAAGAATTCTCTAATTGATGATGTTATTGGTTTTGTGTTAATTAATGTTTGTGGTGTTACAACATCTAAGTCTTGAATTGTCATTCTTTCTCTTACAACTCTTTCAAGTCTTGTTAAACCAATTCTGAATTGATTTTGTAATAATTCACCAACACATCTAATTCTACGGTTAGCTAAATGGTCTATGTCATCTACATTTCCAACTCCATGTGCTAAGTTTAATAAATAGCTTATAGATGCAATCATGTCTTCTGTTGTTATGTGTTTTGGTACTAATTCGTCAATTCTTTCACCTATAACTTTTACTAAATCTTTTTCTTCAGTTGTGTCAATTATACTTTTTAATATTTGATAATTTACATTTTCTTTAATGTTTAATTCTGCTAAATCTAATGTAGGTAATACTTTATGAATATCAACTGTTCCATTTCCTATAACTTTAACTGTATGTTCTCCAACTGTTAATTCTACTATATTGATTCCTGAGTTTTGGATGTCATGTGCAGCATCTTCTGTTATAACTTCTCCTGCTTGTACAAATATTTCTCCTGTTTCACCATCCATTATGTCTTTTGCAGCTACTTTTCCTGTTATTCTTGTTGCTAAACTTAATTTTTGGTCAAATTTATATCTACCAACTTTTGCTAAGTCATATCTTCTATTATCATAGAATAATCCATCAAATAAACTTCTTGCTGCTTCTACTGTTGGAAGTTCTCCTGGTCTTAATTTTTTATAGATTTCTATTAAGGCTTCTTCTTGAGTTTTAATTGGATCTTTTGCAATTGTTGCTTCTATTAATTCTTCATTTCCAAATAAATCTCTTATTTGGTCATCTGTTACTAATCCAATTGCTCTTAAAAGTGTTGTTATTGGAACTTTTCTTGTTCTGTCTACACGTACATAGAATATGTCATTTCCATCTGTTTCGTATTCTAGCCATGCTCCTCTTAAAGGCATAACTGTTGATGTATATGTTCTTTTTCCTGTTTTTGTATCAAATACTTCTGCATAGTAACATCCTGGTGAACGTACTAATTGGCTTACTACAACTCTTTCTGCACCATTTATTATAAATGTTCCACTGTCTGTCATAAGTGGGAAGTCACCTAAATAAATTTCTTGTTCTTTAATTTCTCCTGTTTCACGGTTTATTAAACGAACTTTTACATGTAGTCTTGTTGAATATGTAGCGTCTCTTTCTTTTGCCTCTTCAATTGAATATTTTGTTTTGTCTTCCATGTAGTAGTCAAAAAATTCAAGAACTAGATTTCCAGAATAGTCTTCTATTGGTGATATGTCTTTTAATACTTCTCCTAATCCTTCTTTGATGAACCAATCGTATGAGTCTTTTTGTACTTTAATTAGGTTTGGCATTTCGATAAAATCTCCAACTTTTGCGAAATCTTTTCTTGAAGCTTTTTCGTATTGAATGTCTCTAATTTTCAAATAAATCACTCCTTATATTTTTTTGAAGCAGTTTGTAATTCTAGGATTGTGTGTTTAACACTTAGAATTTAATTATATTTGATTTTAAGAAAAGTCCTTCTTAGAATATATCTACTTTTTTAAGTTTTATAATTTGCCTGCTTTTCAAATTATATTAGCTTAATTTTTCGTTATATTTAATTCCTCTTTTCTTAAATTTTTAACGTTGTGTTTTGATTTGTTTCTTTTGAATTAAATTTTTACTTGATGTTAAATTTTCGTATAAATTCACTTTATATGATACCATAAATTTCCTACGGAAGTCAAGGTTTTTAGCAATATTTTTATAAATATATAGACTTTTTAATATATTTATAGTAAAATACAAAAAAGTTTAATATACTTAAGATTGAAAGGAGAAAGCAAAATGTCAAGTTTGCCACTTATCGTAAAATATTTAATAGTAGCTTTTGTAAGTATGGTTCCAATAGTAGAACTAAGAGGTGCTATTCCAATAGCAGAAGGGTTAGGTTTAAATATATTTATATACTACCCTATTGCTATTATATTTAATATGTTACCTGTTCCTATAATTTACCTATTTGCTAGAAAGGTTCTTGAATGGGGAAAAGATAAAAAAATTATTGGAAAGTTTTTCACTTGGTGTTTAGAAAAGGGTGAAAAAGGTGGAGAAAAATTAAAAGCAACTGCTGGAAATAAAGGTATTTTCTTTGCATTACTACTTTTTGTTGGTATTCCACTCCCTGGCACAGGTGCATGGACTGGAACACTTGCAGCAAGCTTTTTAAATCTTGATTTTAAAACAAGTGTAAGTGCTGTTGCATTAGGTGTAATTTTAGCTGGAATAATAATGTCATTAGGAAGTAAATTTGTTGCTGTTTTAGGTTGGCCTGGATTAATTGCAATTATTACCGTTATATTAGTTACAATACTTATTTCGGTTTTTGTTGGTAAAAAGAAAAAGAAATAATAAAAATATATAAGTTCTAAAAAGTTAAGATATATATTACTTTTTAGAACTTATATATTTTTTTATTCACTTTTTTCTATTAATTTTTCTTGTTCATCTCTAAACTTATTTTTATTATCTATCCAATCATTTAAAACTGTTTTTATTACAACTGCAATTGGTACACCTAAGAACATTCCTAATATTCCAAAATAAGCTCCGCCAACAGTAACTGCAAAAATGACAAGTAATGGACTTACTTCCAAAGAAACACCTATAATTTTAGGATTTATAATATTTGCATCTATTTGTTGTAAAATTATAACAACAATAGCCATAGCAATTGCTTTTCCAAGTCCTCCTGTTATAAATGTTATTAATATTCCTATTCCAACTGCTACAATTGCTCCAATATATGGTATCATGTTAAATAATCCTATTGTAAATCCTATTAATGGTGCATATTTTACTTTTATTATTAACATAGCTACAGTTGTTAAAATTCCAACAATTACTGCATCTAGCAATTGACTTGAAATAAATGTAAAAAATACTTCATTTGCTTTTGTAAAATATTTATTTACAGCTTCATATGTATTCTTTTTAAATATTGCCCTTGCAAATCTTCTTAAAAATTTCATTATTGCTGTTCTTTGTAGTAAAATATATACTGAAACTATTATTGATACAAATACGTCAAAAATTCCTGAGAATATGTTTATTATATTTTTAACATATTCTATTATTTTTTCATTGTTTATACTTAAAAATTGTTTCATATCTATATTTGATAGTTCCGTCATTTTATCTTTTATCACATCACTTTTTAGTACTGAATCTTCTGGTAATTCTTTGTATTTATTAACTAATGTTTCATAATACCCTGGTATATTACTAACTAATTCTACTATGCTTTCTTTTAATACTGGAAATATACAGTTTATTATGATTACCATTATTAGCACAAAAATTATATATGTTGCTATTACTGATAATCCTCTTGCTTTCTTTTTTACAAATTTCAATTTGGATTTTGATAAAGCATTTTCTATTTTTTTACATGGCATAAATAATATATATGATATTAACAATCCTGCAAAAAATGGTTTTAATATTCTAAAAAATGTTCCAAACCATTCTGTGACATTTGAGAAATTATCTAACATTTTATATACAATTACTACTGTTAAAGCTATCAATAGCCATGATATTCTTTTTTTCCATCCTTGTTTTATTTCTTCCATACACTTACCTCCTATAATAAAATTTCTAACCCTACTGGGCAATGGTCACTTCCCATTATTTCTGGATATATTTTTGCTTCTTTTATTTGTTTTTCTATTGATTTTGATACTATAAAGTAGTCTATTCTCCAGCCTACATTTTTTTCTCTTGCATGTCCCATATAAGACCACCAACTATATGCATTTTCTTTTTCTGGATATAGATATCTAAATGTATCTGTAAAACCTGAGTCTAGTAATTCTGTCATCTTGTTACGTTCTTCGTCTGTGAAACCTGCATTGTGTCTATTTGTTTTTGGATTTTTTAAGTCTATTTCTTTGTGTGCTACATTTAAGTCCCCACACATTATTACTGGTTTTGTTTCATTTAATTTTAATAGATACTTTCTTATTTCGTCTTCCCATATTTGTCTATACTCTAGTCTCTCTAGTTCTCTTTTTGAGTTTGGTGTGTATATGTCTACCATATAAAATTTTTCAAATTCTAGTGTTATTACTCTTCCTTCTTTATCATGTTCTTCTATCCCTATTCCATATGTTACATTTATTGGTTTTTGTTTTGTAAATATTGCAGTACCTGAATATCCCTTTTTTTCTGCACTGTTCCAATAGCTTGTATATCCTTGAAATTCTAAATTAATCTGATCTGGCTGACATTTTGTTTCTTGTAAGCAAAATATGTCTGCATCCATTTTTTTGAATACTTCTTCAAATCCTTTTGTTAAACATGCTCTTATTCCATTCACATTCCATGAGATTAGTTTCATTTTCTGTTCCTTCCTTATATTCGTTTTTATTAATATTTTTTATTTACATATATCTCTATTTTACTACATTTACCATAAAATAGCAATCAAAATAGTAAAAGAACTCTATTTCTAGAGTTCTTACAAATCATATGTTAAATTAATTTATATCTTTAAAAATATACATTACCACCTATATAAGTACCTGAGTGTGTTCCAGCTGCTCTAAATGATAAATAATTATGATTTCTTTTTCCATTTAATGCATCTGTAACTGCTTGTTTTACATATGATGGGTAATTTCCATTTAATTTCTTTTTCCAATGGCTGTCTATAGAATAACAGAATTGTCCTGATGCTTTGTATTGACTTAATGGGTCTGAACCATTTTTCTTCCATTTTTTGCTTTCTGCTCTATTACAAGCTGTTGTTATAACAGCTAAAGCTCCTGTATAACTTGAACCTGATTCTTGTGCTGTAATTGCACATAATAAGTCCATTTCTCCTGATGAATATGACCATTTTCCGCCATTGTTTTTTACTGTTGTTGCTGTTTCCCTAGTTGTCGTTCCAGATCTTGATGTTACTTTATTTACTTGTACTATCTTATTTACTGGTTCTGTAATTACCTTTTCAGATAATTGTATTTTTTCAATTTCTACTTCGTTTTGATATTTAATTTTATAAGTTATTTCTTTTAAGCCATTTTTTCCTTGTTGTAATACTTTGTTTGTTGTGTCTGTACTTGTTCCTGCTGAATTTTTTGTTATTGTTTCATAAGGTATTTCAACTTGTTCTGTAACTATTTTTTCTGTTATTGGTGCGTAGTTGTTTAGTAGTTCGTTTAATGTTGTTTGTACACCTTCTTCAGAAACTTTTGCTATTTGAACTTCGCTATATGATTTATCTACTATTTTTATAACAGCTCCTGCTGCTACTTCTTCATTAGCTTCTGGTATTGTCTTTTGATTTTCATCTAATACAATATTATTTTCATTTAATATTTCATTAACAGTTGTTTTTGATGTTAATACTGTTAATTCATATCCATTTTGTAATACAATTTTAATATCTTTCAAATTTGTACTTACTGCCATTACTCCTATTCCTGAAATTAATATTAATATTATACTAACACATATGATTTTCATTATAGAAATTGAAGCTTTTTCTTCTTTTTTCATAAATTTTTAATACCTCCTTTTGGCATCGATTTAAATTATACTATATTTTGTTGTTTTTGTCAAATTTGTACAAGCTTAGAGTTACAACTGGTTCATTATAGTATATGCTGTAAGTACTGAAAATAGTACAAAATTTTTTTATAAATTTTAAAAAAATCGAAGGTGGAAATATTAAATTTCTCACCTTCTTCTATTAAAATTAATTTTATATAGCGAAACTAAAAACTATAAAGTTTTACATTCCTTCAAAATAAGCAACATGCTCACCATCACCTATTTTTATTTTATAATCAGTACAACCTTTTGGTATAGTTGTAACAAATTTCCCTTTTACTTTTTTTTCATTAGTAAATTCATCATTATTTATACACTCAATTAATGGACTATATATATTATCATTATATTCAATATATTCTTTTTTATCATCTTGACATAGCTTAGCTAATATATCCTTACTTGCTCCAATATCTGCCATATCAAAATCCATAAAATCTATGTCATATTCTACTAAAAGTGATTCTTCTTCATCTTTTTTTTGGATATCCACCGCATAACTTGCTTTATTATTATACTTATTTAATATAATATCAGCATCTTCCCCTCTAAGTATTTTATCTATTTTTACCTTTACATCCTGACTCTTTTTTATATTAGGATTATATTTAGATATAATTTTATAATTTTCATTACTTTCCAATTTAGAATCTACTTTATTGTCTTGATTTTTTTCTGTTTTATTTTTAATAACCAAAACACCAATAATTGTTATTATAAAAATTATCAAAATAATTAAACTTGTTATAACTTTTTTCTTTGTTTTTCTTTTCATTTTTTCCTCATATCATTTATTTTGTAATATAAATATAAACTTTATTTTCTAAACTTGCTTTGTAACTATTATAACCTGTAATAACAGAATTTCTTGCTCCTACAAAATTATTAATATCATTATTAATTGGAGCTATTTGTTGTTCATGTTGTGTGTCTAAGTTACTTATTTTCTCTTCACATTCTCTTTGAGCATTTATTTTTCTTTGGTTATATGTATTATTAACATCGTTTTCTTCTTCTTTACATTGTCTTTCTCTCATGTTCAATTCTTGTTCATAATCATCTTGTATACTTTGCTTTTTATTACTATATGCTTTTTTTATATCATTTATTTGAGCTGTTGTAGCTCCTTGTTTTTTAGCTGCTGCAATTTCATCGTCATATTGACTTTTAGTTCGTGCCAACTTATTATCTTTTTCTTCTGTTAATTCATTAACAATATTATTAAACTTTTTATTAAGCTGATATAAGTTTTCTTTTTTTTCAGCCTCAGCAACTTTTAACTTTTGTTGAAATTCATCATTTATTTCTGATTTTTTTGCATAATATGTATTATTTATATTTGCAAGTTGATCTTTTTTTTCTGATATAGCATCATTAAGTCCATTTAAATTATTATTATATCTTACCGTTTCATCATTCAAATCTTTTTGCCCCGCATCAGTATCAAGATAATTTAGTTGCTCCATTTTCATTGTTTCAATTCCTGAAGTATTACCTGCTTTATCTATTGAATACATTCTAATTTGATATGTAACTCCTTTTACTGCTTGGAATGTAAAAGCCGCACTTCCTACAATTTTTTGTTCACGAACTTTTTCATTACCTCTATATACTTCATACATAATTTTATCTATGCCTGATTCTGTATCATTAGCTTCTGCATTAACTGTTACTTCAATATTATCACCTACTGATGCAGTTTGAGGATTTACTACTAAATTTCCTGAAATATTTGGAGCATTTTTATCTATATTAGAAATAACTACATCAATATTTCCATTTCTACCATCTGCACTTTTGATATTTAAAGTTTCTGAAGTATTCTCATTATATGTTTTTGAAATTTGTTTTTTATTTTCTGATAATTGCCAATTTCCATCTGGTACAACTAATTCTGTTGAAGAACTTATTGTAACAATAACAGAATCTTTTGTCCAATCTTTTTTATCATAAGTTATATTTAAATCTAACTCCTCATTTGATTTTGATGGAAAATCATATACTAAATCACTTTTTAAATCACCTAACATAAATTTTATTATTTGATATATGTCACTTGAATTAATATTTTCATCCTTTGCATCATCTTTATTATTTAAATTTGCTGCTTTTGCATAAACACCTGTTAGTGTTTGATTTTTTAATATATGCTGTATTATAGGATATATATCATTTGAATTTATTTTTCCGTCTCCTGTTACATCACCATATAATAAAACTACATATTCTGTATTATCTTTTAATTGTATTTTGCTTCCTGTACCTATTGTTGAGTTTTCTGAAATAGTATTTCCTTTTTTATCCTTATATGAGTTAGCATTGCTAACTAAACTGGGAATTTGTTTTACTTTTAACTCTCTTTCTGTTTCACTTTTATCTAAACTAATTGCTAATACATTTTGTTTTTCTATAATATTACTATATACACCATATTTATGCATTTTAGTATATGCATATATATTCTTACTAGAACACATAACTGTTATAGCAAATGCCAATATAAACATTCCTATTCCGCGCCAATATTGTATTTTTTTTCTGAATACAATAGCCATTATTATTGCTATAATTATAAAAACTACTAATACATTAAATCCTATTCCTGTTTTTGGCAATGCACTATTACTTTTTTGAGTTGTTGTTGCAATTACACTATTTTTACTGCTAGAACTTGATGTTCCCACATTACTATTACCTCCACTTTGAGAAGCTGAGGTTCCTGCATTGCTGTTATTTCCATTCTGTGAGCCTGATGTTCCTGTGTTACTGTTATTTCCGTTTTGTGAACCTGATGTTCCTGTGTTACTGTTATTTCCATTTTGTGAGCCTGATGTTCCTGTGTTACTGTTATTTCCATTTTGTGAGCCCGATGTTCCTGTGTTACTGTTATTTCCATTTTGTGAACCTGACGTTCCTGTATTACTATTATTTTCTTTTACTGTTACATTCAATGAATTAGAATTGATATTATTTGAGTCATATGATACTCCTTCGATATCTGTAAAGTTTTGTTTTTGTATGCTAAATTGTGCTGTACTACTTGTTGTTGCTTTTGCTTTAAATTTTACAGAAATAGTATTTGTTCCTTTTCCTGTTATATCTGCATAAACAACAATTACATATCCTTCATTTTTATAATCTTTTATGCTTACATTTGTCTGATTTTCTTCGACATATTCAAACAAATCAGAATTATACTTTAACTCAAAATCTGATGTTACAAACTTTGAATCTGATGTTACTGTTACAGTGATTGTATCACCTTTAGTTATATTTTTTTCATTAGTTGTAATATTTAATGAAAATGCCTTTGAAACCGTACTTAATGTTATTATCATGAATATACTGATTGTTAATATAAACAAATATTTTAAAGTACTTTTTATTTTCATCTAAAAAACCTCCCCTTTTCCATGTAACAATTATAGTATTATTAAAATGAATTTTCAATATCTATGATATTACAATTTTATTACAAAATTATTACAATTTCTTACAATTTATGCACACATTTATACTAAATAAGCTACTTACATTTAAATATTTTGTAAACAAAGAACTATTTTTTTTAAATTACTTGTTTAAAAAACAAATTTATGTTATTATCAATTTGTAAAATGTATATAATAAAAAAGGAGGCAAAATTATGGGATGGATTATATTAGCAATAGTAGTAATATTAGTAATTGCAATAATTTCAATGTATAATGGCTTAGTATCTGCAAGAGTAAAAGTAGATAATGCTTGGAGCCAAATTGATGTACAATTACAAAGAAGATTTGATTTGATTCCAAACTTTGTTGAAACTGTAAAAGGATATGCTGCACATGAGTCAGAAACTTTTGAGAAAATAACAAAACTAAGAACTTCTTGGGCAAGTGCTGGAACAGTTGCTGAAAAAGCTGAATTGGATAATCAACTTTCAGGAGCTTTAAAAACAATAATGGCTGTTTCTGAAAATTATCCTGATTTAAAAGCAAATCAAAACTTTTCTGAATTATCTGAAGAATTAAGAAATACTGAAAATAAGATTTCTTTTTCTAGACAATTCTATAATGATAGTGTAACAATGTATAACCAAAAATTACAACTTTTCCCTTCTAACATCATCGCAAATATGTTTAATTTTCAACCTCGTGAATTATTTGCTGCTGAAAGCGCTGAAGCTAGAAAAAATGTAAAAGTTGACTTTGGAAAAAATGCATAATTAATTTAAAGGGGTTGTCAATTTTGGCACCTCTTTTACTATTTTAATTTTGATTTAATAATTTTTGGATATTATTTTATCAGGAAAGGAGATTTTTATGTTTGAAATTAGTAAGAAAAATAAATTTGAGTCTGGTATAATTATTGGAATATTTATACTTGTAATAACTTTAATAATATATTACATTTGTAACGCTTTAAATTTAGGCGGTTTTTCTATAGTGATTGCTCTGATTTTTTCTATAGCCAGTGCATGGGGATCTTATTATTATAGTGATAAAATCGTTTTAGCCTCATGTCATGCAAGACCTGCAACAAGAGAAGAAGATTTAAAACTTGTTAATATTTTAGATGCCTTAATGGTAACTGCAGGATTACCTAAAAAACCTGATTTGTATGTTGTAGAAGATGCTCAACCCAATGCTTTTGCAACTGGTAGAAATCCTGAACATGCAGTAATTTGTGTTACTACAGGTTTATTAGAAAAGTTAGATTATTATGAATTAGAAGGTGTTTTAGCTCATGAAATGAGCCATATTAAAAATTATGATATTCTTTTAAGTGCTGTAGTTTCAGTGTTTGTAGGATTAATTGTAATGTTATCTGATATGTTTTCTAGAATTCTTTTCTGGGGTGGTACAAAAGATAGAGATAGTGATAGTAAGGCTAATGGTATTTTGATGTTGTTAGGCTTGATTTGCTTGATTTTATCTCCTATTTTTGGTACTTTGATGCAGCTTGCTCTTTCTAGAAAAAGAGAATTTTTGGCTGATAGCACTGCTGTTGAATTTACTAGAAATCCTGATGGTTTGATTTCTGCTTTGCAAAAACTTGAGAGCGATCCTAATGAGTTGCAAAGTGCTAACTCTGCAACTGCTAATATGTATATTATTAGTCCTTTTAAGAAGAATGGCGAGAAGGGTAAAAAGAAGACTTCTTCTCTTTGGTCTACTCACCCTAGTACTGAAGATAGAATTGAAGCTTTGAGGAATATTAGATAATTTGTATTAAAGTTAAAAGTGTACAAATTCATTTTTTTGAATTTATACACTTTTATTTTTACTTATAATAATAATCTTAAACATTCAAATATAAAATTGGTCGAAAACCTATAATATTATTTTTGTAAGAAGTACTATCACCACTACGAATATTTGTATAATAATTTTTTTGATCATAACGTCCACCTCTGTTAACACACGGAGCAGAAGAACAATCAGATGTTTCTGATGTCCATTCTATTACATTGCTTGCCATATCATATACATTACATTGTACATCTTTTATACTTTGTGTATTTGTTCCTGTTTGTGATAATATTGTATTTAATGTAGTTTGTCTTGAGTATTTTTCATTTGTTCCACATGTTTGTAAGAATAATGTTGCTGTATCCCATGCATAACTATTTATTAAATCACTTGTAAATTTGCTACTATTATACATGTTTTGTGCTTGACTTGCAGCTTGTAATTGTGTTACATAATTATATACTTGGTCTGTTTCTTTTTCTGTTATTTGTGTTAATGCATTATTTGTTGCTGTCCTTGCAGTTGTTGTCCTTGCTTCATATCTTCCAATGTAGTATCCTCCATTTGATACTATACTATTTTTAAAGTTTGTTATATTCTTTGCTACTGTATTTCCCCAATTTTTTAAAGTTGTATTTGTGGTTCCTTTGACTTCTTCTACATAACTTCCAGAATATGCACTTTTATTACCATTTGAATCAAATTCATATCTTCCTAATTCAATTATTTTTGCATTTGCATCTGTTTTTTCTACATCTGTATAAATTTTTCCTACTGGTATCCATACAAATTCGTTTTCATTGCTGTCTACTATTACTATTCCTTGATTTACTGTTGTTGCATTATTTGTTGTTGCGTCTACTTTTATTTTAAATCCTGCAGGCACTGTTATTTTATTTCCATATGCATCTGTTATTGATGAATTTACCTTTTTAGCTAACATATCATCTGTTTGTGCCTCTGCCATTGTTTTTGCTGCTGTATATTCTTTTGCTCCTGATGCTATTCCCATTTCTTCTTCATAACTATCTAAAAATTTTTTTTCCTCTGCTGTTTTTTCCTCTGTTACTTCTCTTGCTTTTTCTGCATTTTTAAATAACCCTGTATTTGTCAATGATTGTATCGAAATTGTAGCTAATATCAATAAGATAATGATGGTTATTACGAGCGCTACTAGTGTTATACCTCTGTCTTTGTTTTTGTTTATCATAAACAATCCTCTCCTTTTGTATTTTATTTATTTTTTCTTAGTATTTGTACTTTTTTTCTTTTTAATACATTTTTTTAATGTATGTATTTATAGTTTTCATATGTCTTTTTTTATTTTGTAAATTATCTACTTCAATAAATAACATTCCATTGAATGCATCTAGACAAAGGTATTTAATTTTCAATATTAGTGTTATTTACTTCTATATTTTTTACAAAGTAATTCTAACACAACATTTTATGTATTTCAATATTTTTCACTATTTTTATTATGCTTTTTGCATATATTTTTTGTATTCTATTGTATTAATTAATATTAGTGCTTTCCTTATATTTTTGTTTTTATTAAACACAAAAAAGAACCTGAAGTTTTATTCTTCAGATTCTTTTAAATTTATTATTCTGCTGATTCCTCTGTTTCTGGAGCTTCATAAGCTTCTAATATAGCTTTTTGAATTTTCTCTCTTGTTTCAGCATTGATTGGATGTGCTATATCTCTGAATTCTCCGTTTGGAGTTTTTCTGCTAGGCATAGCTATGAATAATCCATTTTGGCTTTCGATAACTTTGATATCATGTACTGCGAATTCGTTATCGAATGTTACAGAAGCAACAGCTTTCATTCTGTTCTCTGAATTTACTTTTCTTAAACGTACATCTGTAATTTGCATTTTAGTGCACCGTCCTTCCTTAAGTTTTAATATTTGTACATATTAGTTTATTCTTATGTACTTATCTTATTATTCTCCATAAAAATTTTTTTTCCTTCTTTTTTTTACAATTTTTATAAAAAATTTTTTATTTAATAATTTTAGTATATGTATTTAATAAAA
>OLGH01001741.1_pt1 | contig 19452 bp, 17 predicted proteins | sample 1604851 | NCBI WGS metagenome assembly OLGH01 (sample SAMEA3888894, study PRJEB22519) | human gut metagenome | biome: human gut; feature: human-associated habitat; material: faeces | place: Denmark | collected 2010 | reverse complement strand
TCCGCAGAAAATGCAAATCGTGCGAAAACAGAATTCCTTTCCAATATGTCCCATGATATCCGGACACCAATGAATGCGATTGTGGGTCTGACGGCAATCGCAGGAGCAAATGTTGAGAGCCAGGACAGAGTCATTGAATGCCTCGGCAAGATCACAGAATCAAGCCGCCATCTGCTGGGGCTGATCAATGAAGTATTGGATATGGCACGTATTGAAAGTGGAAAAATGACACTGGCACAGGAAGATTTCAATCTGTCAGAGCTGGTAGATAATCTTATTACACTTACGAAACCGGTGCTTGATGAACATAAACATAATTTTGATATACACATCAATCATATTGAACATGAGGCTGTCTGTGGTGACAGCTTGAGGATTCAGCAGGTATTTGTGAATCTGATGAGTAATGCGATCAAGTATACACCGGATGGCGGGAATATTATTTTTTCCATAGAGGAAAAGCCAAATGGATTTTCAGAACTTGGATGCTATGAATTTACGATTGAGGATAATGGAATCGGTATGTCACCGGAATTCCAGAAAATCATGTTTGATCCGTTCAGCCGCGCGGATGACCACCGGACAACCAGAGTCCAGGGAACTGGTCTGGGAATGGCAATCAGCAGAAATATTGTGAACCTGATGAATGGCACTATTAAAGTGGACAGTACCTTGCACAAGGGAACTAAAATCACAGTAACAATTTATCTGGAGCTTCAGGAAAAAGAAAAAGAACAGGACAGAGATCTGATGAATCTGCCGGTTCTGGTTGTGGATGATGATAGGACATGCTGTGAAAGTACAGTTGCAACATTAAAGGAAATCGGTATTATGGGTGAATGGGTTCTCTCTGGCAGGGAAGCGGTTGAGCGCTGTTATGCACGGCATGAGTTGAAAGATGATTACTTTGCTGTTATTTTAGACTGGAAGATGCCGGATATGGATGGTATAGAGACTGCCAGACAGATCCGGAAACGGATAGGAAAAGAGATCACCATCATTGTACTGACATCCTATGAATTCAGCGAAATTGAAGAAGAAGCAAAGGCTGCAGGTGTAGATGCTTTTATTGCAAAACCGCTGTTCCGTTCCCGGCTGACGGCAACACTACGGCAGTTTACTTCAGGCAGAAAAGAAAAAACAGCAAGAAATTATCTGGAGAAGTTGTCAGAATCAGACTACACGGGAAAAAGGATTCTGCTGGTTGAGGATAATGAGTTGAACAGAGAAATTGCTGGTGAAATTTTGCAGATGACAGGGGCAGAAGTGGAAACAGCAGAAAATGGGAAAATCGCAGTTGAAAAAGTGGAAGCTTCTCCGGAAGGATTGTATGATCTTGTTTTTATGGATATCCAAATGCCTGTCATGAATGGTTATGAGGCAACTGCAGCAATCAGGAGCCTTCCGGGTGAAAAGGGAAAACTGCCTATTGTTGCCATGACTGCCAATGCTTTTGCAGAAGATGTACAGCTGGCCAAAAATACAGGCATGAATGGACATATCGCAAAACCGCTGGATATGAATAAGCTGAATGATGTTCTGGAAAGCTGGCTGTAACAGGATAATCGGAGCATTAAAATTTCCCCTTTACAAATCGTGAATAAAGTACTATGATAGAAAAAAATATCTTCAGGGCAGGGTGCAATTCCCTACCGGCGGTAAAGCCCGCGAGCCGAGAGGCATGATCCGGTGAGATTCCGGAGCCGACAGTACAGTCTGGATGGAAGAAGATGATAGTACAGTTGATTTTCAGATAAATGAATGTAGTATCGATGCTCTGAGATGGTAATCCATTTCAGAGCTTTTTTAATCTTAGTCGGAGTTCCATTTATCAATCACGGTAACCAATCCCCCCTGTAGATATTCTGCAGGGGATTTTTATATCTATCCAGCAAAAGAAATAAATTTGGAAAGAAGGAACATAAATGACAGATCAGAATTATATGCTCCGGGCTATTCAACTGGCGAAACAAGGAGAGGGCTGGACAAATCCGAATCCGATGGTAGGGGCAGTGATCGTAAAAAACGGTCGGATCATCGGAAAAGGCTATCACAAAAAATGCGGAGAGCTTCATGCAGAACGTAATGCGATCGCTTCACTTACGGAATCTGCGGAAGGTGCGACCATTTATGTCACACTGGAACCTTGCTGTCATTATGGCAAAACTCCGCCATGTACAGAGGCGATCATTGAGCAGAAGATCAAGAGAGTGGTGATCGGTTCCAGAGATCCGAATCCGAAAGTGTCAGGAAAAGGTATAAAGATGCTGCAGGAAGCAGGTATTGAAGTCATTGAGGATTTTATGAGGGAAGAATGTGACCGGCTCAATCCAGTATTTTTCCATTATATTACAACGAAGACACCTTATGTGGTGATGAAATATGCCATGACACTGGATGGGAAAATTGCGACGAAAACAGGTGCATCGAAATGGATCACCGGAGAAGCAGCAAGAGCGGAAGTACAGCATATGCGTCATCGGTATATGGGGATCATGGCGGGCATCGGAACGGTGCTTGCGGACGATCCAATGTTAAATGTAAGGGTGGAAGGCTGGAAAAGTCCAATCAGGATCCTGTGTGACAGCGGGCTTCGGATTCCGCTGGATGGTCAGATCGTAAAAAGTGCAGGAAAGTACCGGACAATTGTGGCTTATGCAGATTCGGAAAATACAGAAGCGAAAAGAAAAAGATTACATGAAATGGGAGTTGAGACGATCTGCTGTCCGGATGAAAACAATCAGGTGGATCTTAAAAAACTGATGAAATATCTCGGGGAAGAAGGCATTGACAGTATTCTTCTGGAAGGCGGAGGCACCTTAAATGACAGTGCTCTGCGAGCTGGAATTGTGCAGGAAGTACAGGCTTTTATAGCACCGAAATTATTTGGCGGTATGAACAGCAAAACACCGGTGGAAGGCATCGGTGTCCGTTTCCCTTCAGAAGCAGTAAAGCTGAAATGTACCGATATCTGCCAGATCGGTGAGGATATCCGAATCACATGTCAGGTGTGTGGAAAAGAACAGGAGGAGTCATGTTTACAGGAATCGTAGAAGAGAAAGGAACAATCCGCTATATACAGCTGACAGGAGAATCCGGAGTTCTGGCAGTGAAAGCGAAAAAAGTACTGGAAGGCACAAAGATTGGTGACAGTATTGCCGTAAATGGCATATGCCTGACCGTTACATCGCTTCAGTCGGATGGATTTACCGCAGATGTAATGGCAGAGACAATCCGAAGGAGCAGTCTTGGAAGCAGCAGGGCCGGAAGCAAAGTAAATCTGGAGCGTGCGATGGCTGCCGATGGCAGATTCGGAGGACATATCGTAAGCGGCCATATTGACGGAACCGGTGTGATCCGGTCTCTGATCCGGGAGGAGAATGCCATCTGGGTATCTATTGGAACATCGCCGCAGATATTACATCTGATCGTAGAAAAAGGCTCCATCTGTATAGATGGCATCAGCCTGACGGTGGCAAAAGTAGAGGAAGAGGGATTTCAGGTATCGGTTATCCCGCATACAGGAGAAGAAACAACGCTTTTGGAAAAAGTGCCGGGCGATTCGGTGAATCTTCTTCACAAAGGGGCAGGTCGCGTCGTGGTAGACCAGGGCGCGCTGCTCCAGCGTGTCGTAAATGCTGCGGGGCACACCGTGGCTGCGGATGATGACTTCGTACCCGGCGGGGATGTCATCCACCGTGTCGGCCACCAGCGCCCCCCGGCGCTCCATATCGGCCACAGCCTGCGGGTTGTGGATGAGCGGCCCCAGCGTTGCCACCTTGTGACCCCCATCCAGCAGGTTATACGTCAGCTCCACCGCCCGGTTCACACCGAAGCAGAAGCCCGCCGTCTTCGCCAAACGAATCTCCATGTTATCCTCCTGTCTTGATTGGCTTCACTCACGGTCGTCCCAAATCTTCCCATGCGTCCAGAAGCGCCTGCTTGTTGGCCCGCAGGGTCTTCAGGTCGCGGCGGCTCTCCATGGCAAACTGTGCGGCGGGCATCGGCTCGCCGTAGACGACCTTCACCTTGCAGAACAGCTTCATCCTGCCGTCCGGTGTGTCGTAAAGGATGCGCACCGGCACCACGTCCACCGCCGCCTGCGCCGCGATGACGAACAGGCCGCTTTTGGGCTGCAGGAGCTTCCCCTCTTTTTCGCGGGTGCCCTCCGGGAAGATGAGCAGTGTGCCGCCGTTCCGGCAGGCCTCCACCGTCTGGTCGATCACATCCAGCTCTTCGCGGGTGCCGCGCACACACAGCGCCCCCATCCAGCGGAAGAACCAGGTCAGCAGCACGTTGATCTCAAACAGTTCCTTTTTGGCGAAGACCACCATCCGCCGCTCCCAGAACCGGGTGATGACCACGAACACCGGGTCGATGGCGGAAACATGGTTCGGTGCGATGATGCAGCCGTTCGTCCGGACTTTCTTCAGATTCTCCCGGCCGATGCACTCCACCCGGAACCCGATGTGGAACACGATCCACGCCAGCGGGAGCAAAATATAATAGAGTACCATTGCGCTCCTCTCAGACCTTGGATGCGATGATCTGTTTCATGGCATCCAGGCTCTGCTCAAAGTTGAGCTCAGAGGTGTCCAGCAGAACGGCGTCGTCGGCCTGCTTCAGCGGGGCAGCCTCGCGGTGGGTGTCCTGATAATCGCGCTGCTTCACATCTTCCAGCACCTTTTCAAAGGAGATGTCCACGCCCTTTTCCTGATACTCCTTCCAGCGGCGTCTGGCGCGGGCCTCCGGGGCAGCGGTCAGGAAGATTTTCACGGTCGCATGAGGCAGCACCACCGTGCCGATGTCGCGGCCGTCCATCAGAACGTTCTGGGTCCGGGTCATATCGCGTTGCTGATCCAGCAGGAAAGCGCGGACTGCCGGGTTGGCCCCCACAGCCGAAGCCGCCATGCCCACCTCATCGGTGCGGATGAGCCGGCTGACGTCCTCCCCGTTCAGGTAGATGTGCTGTTCGCCGTCCACCGAATCCAGCCGCAGCGAGATCTCCGGCAGCAGTGCATTGACGGCCTCGTTGTCCTTGGGGTCCTTGCCCGCGCGCAGTGCATACAGGCCGATAGTGCGGAACATCGCACCGGTATCCACATAAATGTAGCCCAGCTCAGCCGCCAGACGGCGCGCCAGCGTGGATTTGCCCGCACCTGCAGGCCCATCGATCGCAACAGAAATCATGTGTATGTCTCCTTATATATAAATTATAAATTATTTGCAAAACTCTGTGCTGTGCAGAACGCGATCTGCAAATTGTAGCCGCCGGTGTAGGCATCCACGTCCAGCACCTCGCCTGCAAAATAGAGGCCCAGCGCCTTCTTGCTCTGCATGGTCTTGGGGTCAACCTCCCGCACCGACACGCCGCCCGACGTGATGACCGCATGGGCCAGGTCGCCGCGGGCATCAATGGGCACCTTCCAGTGCTTGCACAACTGCACCAGCTCCCGCTTCTGCTCGCGGGTGATCTGGTTGGCTCTGGTGGCCGGGTCGATGCCCCAGCGGGCCACCATGACCGGCTGCATGCTGGACGGCAGCAGCTTGACCAGCGCCCCCTGCGCCGCGTGGTTCGCCAACAGGGCAAAATCGCGGGTGATGCGGTCGTAGAGCTGCTCCTCGCTCAGGGCGGGCTTCAGGTCGATCTCCGCATGGTAGCGGTGCTTTTTCATGTCGCCGAGGTGGCTGGATGCGCTCAGCGTCAGCGGGCCGCTGATGCCGAAGTGGGTGAACAGCATCTCGCCCTGCTCGTCGAAGATGGCCTTGCCGTCCTCAAACAGGGTCAGCGTCACATTTTTCAGGGCCAGCCCCATCATCTTCTTGCAGTCCGGGTCATGGCTGACCAGACTCACCAGGCTGGGCACCGGCTCCACGATGGTGTGCCCGGCCTGCTCGGCCAGTTTGTAGCCGTCGCCGGTGGAGCCGGTCGTCGGGTAGCTCAGGCCGCCCGTAGCCACCAGCACGGCATCGGCGCGGTACTCCCTGCCGGAGGTTCCCCGCACCCCGACGCAGCGGCAGGCCGCACCGGGCTTTTTCTTTTTGGGGTGGCGCGGGTTCTCCGGCGCCGCAGGGGCTGCCTCCTCAACCGGGACCAGCGGCTCCAGCAGCAGTTTTTGGGCCTCGTCGCGGACGATGCGGGCATCCTCGGCGTAGCGCAGCAGCGCCTGACGGATCTCCTCGGCCCGGTCTGACACCGGGAACACCCGGCGGCCCCGCTCGACCTTCAGTTCCACGCCCAGCCCCTCAAACAGCTCCATCGTTCTGGCTGGCGGGAACGCCCCCAGCGAGGAGAACAGGAAGCGCGGATTGGTCCGCACATGGCGCAGGAACTCCTCCGCTGTGCAGTCGTTGGTCACGTTGCAGCGGCCCTTGCCGGTGACGAGGATCTTCTGGCCGGGCTTTTCCATGTGCTCCAGCACCGTCACCTCGTGCCCCTGCCGCACCGCGGCACCCGCCGCCATCAGCCCGGCCGCACCGCCACCCACGATCAACACCTTTGCCATCCTGCTTCCTCCTGCGTTCACGCTCTGTCGAAACTTGTTCTATTGTATCATACCAGAATCGGCTTCCAAATGCAATCGCTTCCCGGCCCGGAACTGCTGGAAATCCCCACACAAAAAAGCCCGCCGGGGGCTTTTTCCCTCCGGCGGGCCGCTGATTCAGTTCCTGCACGCTGCGGGGTCCAGATAGCTGTCGCCCTGCTTCACTTCCAGATGCAGGTGGCTCTCCTCGGCGCACTCGCAGCTCACGCTGCCCACGGTGCCGAGCACCTGCCCGGCCGACACGGTGTCGCCTTCTTTCACCTTAGGGCTGGCCACACCGCAGAGCCGCCAGACACGGCCCGCGCTGTCCTTCACGGCCACGACCGGCCCCCAGCTGCCATCGGCACCAGCGAGCACCACGCTGCCGTCCACCGGGGAAGGAACTGCTTCGCCTTCGCGGGCTGCATAGTCGATGCCGTTGTGGGTGCGCCAGTCGCCCAGCGTCTTGTTGTACACCAGCTCATCGCCGCTGTAGGCGTTCAACACTCTGCCAAAGATGGGCTGCGTGGAAGCAGGTGCTGCCGAACTGCTGGCAGGCGAGGATGCGCCTTGCAAGGCGGAGGGTTCGCGCACCGAACCAGAGCCAGACGCCTGCCCAGACGAGGCAGCAGACGACGTTGAAGACCCGGCTTTGGGGGCTGGGTCGGCCTTTGGGACATTGGTCACACTGTTTGCGGCGGGCGTAGTAGGCTGCTGCCATTCGGGATATTCCTCCTCCGGGATGATCGTCAGGTCTTCGTCGATGCCGGGCAGGGTCGATGTGCTGTCCGGTTCGTTCAGGCCGTCAAGGTTCTCTTTCAGCTCGTCCCGGACGGTGCGCACGGCCCAGACGCCCGCCGCAGCCGCGGCCACCAGACAGGCCAGCAGCGCCAGCGCAAACCCCTTGTCCCGCAGAAATCTTTTGAGTTGTTCCATGGTTCGTTACTCCAATCATCGTTTGTGTACGGTCCAAATTCTGATTGTAGTGTGCGATGGCTGAGCAGGGTTTATTCAGTTGTTCCTATAAAAAATAAGGGATGTGCCCGCCGGGCACATCCCTTATTTTTTAGGATCGTCAGTTACGGCGGCGGTTGTTGCCCAGCAGACGGACGACATACAGGAAGATGTTGATGAAGTCCAGATACAGGGTCAGCGCACCGTAGATGGAAGCCTTTTCCGCCATTTCGGCGTCGGCAGCGTAGTAGCTGTACATCTGCTGCAGCTTCTGGGTATCGTAGGCGGTCAGCAGCATAAAGACCACCAGGCCGATGCCGCAGTAGAGCACCGAGCCGCCAAAACCGAAGCCGAACAGCATCCCGACAAAGCCGGTGATGAGCATGGCCACCAGTGCCATCATCAGGCGAGGGCCCCAGCCGGTCAGGTCTTTATGGGTGGTGGTGCCATAGACGGCCATCAGGCCGAAGTACAGCGCCGTGGAAAGAAAGGCTAAGATCAGCGTCCCCACCGAGAAGGCGAGGAAGTAGTAGCTGAGCACCATGCCGTTGAGCAGCGCGTACCCGAAGAAGGTCGCCCTTGCCCCCTGCACCGACATGGTCTGTACACGGGAGCTGAGCACGAACACGAGGGCCAGCTCCGCGATGGTGAGCACAAGGTAAAGCGAATCGACCAGATACAGCAGCGGAGTTGTCGCGGTGATATAGGCCATTGCAAAGGTGATGAGCAGCCCGCTGGCCATCCAGCGGTAGGTGCGGGTCATATAGTCCGATGCGCTCATCGTAGGCTCCGCATAGCCGCGGTCATAATTTCTGTAATCCATGGTAAGGTCCTCCCATCTTGTTCCGGAGCCTTGCCCCGGTCTACGAAATATAGTATACTGCATAGAAATGAACGTTTCATGAAAAAGGCTGTGATATTTCGTGTCTCTTGGACTTTATCTCCACATTCCCTACTGTTTTTCCAAATGCAGGTACTGCGATTTCTATTCCGCACCCGGCCAGCGGGGCGTCCCCTCGGCATACGTGGACGCCCTGCTGCGGGAGCTGCATCGCTTTTCGCCGGATGCCCCGCTCCGCCCGGACACCCTCTATTTCGGCGGCGGCACCCCCAGCCTGCTGGCCCCGGAGGATGCCGCCCGGCTGATCGCGGCAGCGTCTCCCCTCCCCGGTGCCGAGGTCACGCTGGAAGCCAACCCGGAAACGGTCACCGAGGCATCGCTCTGCGCCTTCCGGGAAGCCGGCATCAACCGCATCTCCTTCGGCGTCCAGTCTGCGCGGGACAGCCAGTTGAAAACGCTGGGCCGCCCCCACACGGCCCGGCAGGCGCGGGCGGCATTCGCAGCCGCGCGGCGGGCAGGCTTCGAGAACATCAGCGGCGACATCATGCTGGCCCTGCCCCATTATACGCAGGCGGAGTTCGACGAGACGCTGGAGCTGATCGAAAGCGGCGGTGCCACCCACATCTCGGCCTATCTGCTCAAGGTCGAGCCGGACTCCGCGTTTGGCCGGCATCCGCCGGAGGGGCTGCCCTCCCCGGACGAAGCGGCGGACTTTTATCTCTATGCCGTCGAGCAGCTGGAACACCACGGCTACCAGCAGTACGAGATCTCCAACTTTGCAAAGCCCGGCTATGAGGGGAAGCACAACCTCATCTATTGGGACTGCGGCGACTACCTCGGCCTCGGTCCGGCGGCGCACTCCTGCATGGGCGGCAGGCGGTTCTATTACCCCGCCGACACCGAAGCCTTTCTTCACGACACCGCCGCCCCCGTTCTGGACGGCGGCTGCGGCGCAGAGGATTATCTCATTTTACAGCTGCGCCTGCGCAAGGGGCTGGACCTGGCGGAGTACAAGGCCCGCTTCGGGAAGGAATTTTCCACGTCGCAGCTGGCCTTTGTCAAAAACTGCGTCAAGAACGGCTATGCGTCCTTCGACGGCCGCACCCTCGCGCTGACCCCCGCCGGGCTGATCGTGCAAAACAGCATCCTGGCAGAATTGTTATAATTCCATCACCCGCCACCCCAGCTCCTGAATGGCCTCCTGATCGTGGGTGGCCAGCAGAACGACCTTTTCGCCGCAGCGCTCCTTCAGCAGCGCTGCGGCTTTTTTCATGGTGTCGGGGTCCATGCCGGTGAACGGCTCGTCCAGCAGCAGGGTGTCGCTCTCGGCCCAGAGCGCCCGCAGCAGGGCCGCACGGCGTTTCTGCCCGCCGGACAGCTTTCGTGCCGGGAGCGAGAGGGCGGCTTCATCCAATCCAATCTGTAAAAAGTCATTGTGGATCTGCTCTCTGTATTTCATTTTCCCCTCCGGGAGCACCAGTTCCACGTTCTGGATGGCGTTCAGCTGGGGGCAGAGCCGGTCTTCCTGAAAGACAGCCCCCACTTTCCCCACGCCGGTCACGGTGCCGGAGGTAGGCACTTCCAGCCCCATGAGGATGCGGAGCAGGGTCGTCTTGCCCCACCCGCTGGGTGCCCAGAGGATGGCCGGGCCGGTAACGGTCAGGTCCAGCGCTTCGAAGAGCGTTTTTTCTCCGAAGCGTTTTGTCAGATTCGAAATTTCCAGTTTGTATTGCATTTTACACACCCTCTTCCCCCAGCACACGGGCCACAGCTCTGTCCAGCAGGGCCAGGAACAGCTTTTCGAACACTGCGCTCAGCAGGATGATGACAAAAGTCCAGGCGAACAGCTCCCCGGTGGACAGGGTGATCTTGGCCCGGTACAGCGCATCGCCGATGCTGCCGTCGGGCAGGCCGATGACTTCCGCCGCCACGCCGCTCTTCCAGCAGATGCCCAGTGCCACACTGCACCCCTGCCGGAACGCCGGCAGCACAGCCGGGAGCCAGATGGCCCGCAGCCGACGCCCCAGCGGGAGCCGGAACACCTTTGCCATTTCCAGCAGCTGCACATCCGCGCTCCCGATGCCGGTGCGCACCGCGCCGTAGAGCACCGGCAGCACCATCAGAAAACTGATGAGGACCGACAGCGAGCTTCCGCTGACCCACACCAGTGCCAGAATGATGAAGCTCGCCACCGGCGTCGCCTTCACCAGCTGCATCACCGGCGCGAGCAGGGCTTCCACCCACGCCCAGCGCCCGGCGGCCACGGCCAACACCACGCTGGACACTGCTCCCAGCCCGAAGCCCAGCAGGATGCGCCCGGCACTGAAGCCAATGCGCTGCCAGAATTCCGCCTGGGGCAGCAGCTCCAGCAGGGTGCCCAGCGTCTGCACCGGTGACACCAGAAAGACCTCCTGCCCCACGGCCATGGCCGCAGCCTGCCAGACCGCCAGCCAGAACCCCGCCGCCGCCCACATTGCCAGGCGGCTTTTTTTCGTTTGTTTCATTGCGTTCGTCCGCTCCTTCCCGTTCCCTGTTTTTTCTTTTATAAGATAGCATATCATGTGATAGAATACAATTCTTCACCTTTCTTTTTCTTGACGTGAGGAGTTTTCGCTTCTATACTGTAAAGTAGTTCATCGGGCATCCCGCCCGGAAAGGAGGCCCTCCCCTATGCAGAAGCTCCCCGTCAAACAGCGCCTGCTCCTCGGTTTTACGCTGTTTTCGATGTTCTTCGGGGCCGGAAACCTGATCTTTCCGCCCCATCTCGGCGCACAGGCCGGTTCCAAATTCTGGCCTGCCTTTGCCGGGTTCGCCGTCAGTGCCATCGGCCTGCCCATCGCAGGCGTGGTGGCCGTGGCCAGAGCGGGTGGGTTCGACCAGCTGGCCAGCCGGGTCCACCCGAAATTTTCCCTCGTGTTCACCATTCTGGTCTATCTTTCCATCGGGCCATGCCTCGCCATCCCCCGCACGGCCAGCACCTCGTTCGAGATGCTGGTGCCTCTGGTGGGCGGCGGGCGCGGTCTGCAGCTGGGCTACTCCATCGCTTTCTTTGCGGCGGCGTTCCTCGTGGCGCTCCATCCGGAAAAGCTCACCGACCGGCTGGGCCGCGTCCTCTGCCCGGCCCTCATCGCGCTGATCTTCGTCCTGTTCGCGGGCTGTCTGCTCCACCCGGTGGCCGCGCAGTACGGCTCCCCTGCCGCCGCCTATGCCCGCCTGCCCGCATTTGAAGGCATTCTGGGCGGCTACCAGACCATGGACGCCCTTGCGGGGCTGAACTTCGGGGCCGTCCTCGCACTCAACATCCAGGCCCTCGGCGTCACCGAGGAAAACGCCATCCGTCAGAACACCATCCGGGCGGGCTTCCTCGCGGGCGGGCTGCTGCTGGTCATCTACGCCATGCTGGGCCATGTGGGCGCGCTGACCGGTGCCGCCGCGCCGGACTGCACCACCGGTGCCGAAGTCCTCTCTGCCCTTGCCAGTGCCCTGTTCGGCCGGGCAGGGCAGCTGCTCTTAGCGGCCATCTTCCTCATCGCCTGCTTCAACACCTGTGTGGGGCTCATCTCCTGCGTGGGGCAGTATTTCCACACCCTGCTTCCCCGCATCCCCTACCCGGCTCTCGCGGGCTTTTTCGCCACTGCCAGTATGCTCATCTCCAACATCGGGCTGGCGGGCATCATCCGGCTGTCCACCCCGGTTCTGGGCGCACTGTATCCGGCAGCCATCGTGCTTATCGCGCTGTCGTTCCTGCCCAAAGCGTTCCAGAAACGGAGCGTCTATGTCTGCACCGTCGCACTGACGGCCGTGCAGAGCGTTCTTGCGGCCCTGCCGTTCACCGCAGCTTTCGTCACCGCCCTGCCGCTGGGGGCCTATGGCTTCGGCTGGGTCGTCCCGGCAGCGGCGGGGCTTCTGGTCGGGTTCCTGTTCCCATGAAAAAGTGCCGTGCGGCTGCACGGCACTTTTTTATGGAAGTTCTGTTTACTTCAGCGAGTTGACCAGGCGCTGGAATGCCTTCTGCACACGCTTGGCCACCGTGGCCTCGGTGTAGTAGAAGGTTGCATCCGGCAGCTTGCCGCCCACGGCGGCGGGCGAAGCGTCATAGAGCACCTGCAGATAAGCGTTGACGTCTGCCTTCATCTCGTCGCCGATGCGGTAGACGATGTTGCACTTGGGCAGCGCCTTCTTGGCGATGGCTGCCTTGGCCACCACGCCGACCTCCTCGCAGAGTGCGGCGGTGCCGTCCAGGTCGTCGTTGGCGGCATCCACGCTCTTCTGGTAGTCCTTCAGGAAGTTGATGACCTCCTCCGGGTGCTCCTCTGCGTAGGCGGTGCGCACCACCGTCACGCCGGTGATGAGCTGGGTGTCGCAGACCTTGTTCCACTCTCTGGTCAGGTCCAGCACGACGCGCAGGCTGCTGTCCTTCATCTGGGCGGCAGTCACATAGGGCTGGGGCAGCACGGCGATGGCGTCCTTCTTCGTGGCAGCCATCTGGGCAGTCACCTCAGACGCCTCGCTGTAATATTCGATCTTCACATCCTTGTCGGGGTCGATGCCGTTCTTCCGGAGCAGATAGCGCAGCACGTACTCCGGGGTAGTCCCCTTGCCGGTGGACAGGATGGTGCGGCCCTTCAGATCTGCAAAGCGGTGGACGGTGTCGCCCTTTTCCACCACATACAGCACGCCCAGCGTGTTCACGGCCATGACCTGGATGCCGCCGCTGGTCTTCTGGTAAAGGGTGGCGGCGAGGTTGGCCGGGATGGCGGCGATGTCCACTTCGCCCTTGATGAGCTTGGGCACGACCTCATCGGCGGCACCGTAGAGCTGCAGGTCGTAGTTCTGGGAAGCCGTGCCGTTCTTTTCCATGGCCAGCAGATTCACCAGACCCATGGTGGTGGGGCCTTTCAGGCCGGCCACCCGGACGGTGGTGTTCGTCTTGGCCGATGCCCCGCAGGCCAGCATCCCGACGAGCAGCGCCGCCGACAGCAGCAGGGATGTCAGTTTTTTCATCATTGTGTTATTCCTTCCTCTCTTGATCTGTTCCAATCGTGAACAAATTTGCAAATTTTTCGAAAAACATTTGCTTTACAGGCTCAAGTTTACTATAATAGAGCCAAAAATACCGTTGCACGCGCAACGGAATCGCCAGTGGGCGGTGAGGGCCCGGAGAAAACCTCACAGGACGGCTATGGAAAACATTCTTCCTTTGTTACGATCGACCTCTCTTTTCACCGGCATCGAAGACGACGCGCTCCGCGTTCTGCTGAGCGAGCTGGGTGCGGTGATCCGCAGCTACGGCAAGGGCGAAGCCCTGGTGCAGGCGGGGATGCCCAACCGCCGGGTGGGCATCGTGCTCACCGGCTGCATCGAAGCCTACCGCCCTGCGCCGGGCGGGGCCCGTGTGCCCATCACCCGGATGGGGCCGGGCGGCATCTTCGGCGATGTGCTGGGCGGCTCCAGTCTGGACAGCCCCGTCACCGTGGTGGCAGCTTCCAGCTGCGAGGTGCTGCTCTTCCCCTATGAGCGGCTGCTCCTCTCGGACGGCAGCGCCGCCCACCAGCAGGCGCTGCAGAACCTTGTGCGCACCATCAGCGACAAGTATTTCCTACTCTCCCGCCGGGTGGACCTGCTGGTGCTGAAAAGCCTGCGGGCCAAGGTCTGCGCCTATCTGCTCAGCGAAGCTGAGCAGCAGGGCAGCCTGACCTTTTCCATCCCCTTCTCCCGCATCCAGCTGGCCGACTACCTCAACTGCGACCGCAGCGCCCTCTCGCGGGAGCTGAGCCTGATGCAGCGCGACGGCTTGCTGGACACCTACCGTTCCAGCTTCAAGCTGCTGCAGCCGGATGCGCTGCGGCAGATGGTGCTCTGACGGCCCGTTCCTGCGTACAATCCATAAAACGAGGTAACATTCATGTCCAAACCCATTCTCTGGATCGTCATCCCCTGTTACAACGAGGAAAAGGTCCTGCCCATCACAGCCCCGATGTTTTTGCAGAAGCTCCAGTCGCTGGCCGAAAAGGGCCTTGTCAGCGACAAGAGCCGGGTGCTCTTCGTCAACGACGGCTCCCGTGATTCCACCTGGGAGCTCATCTGCCGGTTCGCAAAGGAAGATGAACACTTCATCGGCATCTCCCAGAGCCGGAACCGCGGCCACCAGAACGCCGTGCTGGCCGGGCTGATGGAGGCGAAAGCCAGCGACTGCGACGTCACCATCTCCATCGACTGCGACGGGCAGGACGACATCAACGCCATGGACGAGATGGTGCAGAAGTATCTGGACGGTGCCGAGGTAGTCTACGGTGTGCGCAGCCGCCGCGACACCGACACCTTCTTCAAGCGGTTCACCGCCGAGGGGTTCTACCACCTGATGAACGCTCTGGGGGCCGACATCGTCTTCAACCATGCCGACTACCGGCTCATCAGCGCCCGTGTGCTGGAGAGCTTTGCGGACTATAAAGAGGTCAACATCTTCCTGCGCGGCATGGTGCCGCTGGTGGGCTTTCCCAGTGCGACCGTAAGCTACGAGCGCCACGAGCGTCTGGCCGGCGAGAGCCACTACCCCCTGCGCAAGATGCTGGCACTGGCCTTTGACGGCATCACCAGCCTGTCCAACAAGCCCATCCGGCTCATCACCGGCGCAGGCATCGTCGTCAGCCTCATCAGCTTCATCGGCGTCATCTGGGCCATCGTGCAGGCGGCGCTGGGCAGCGTGGTGGCAGGCTGGGCCTCCACCATCTGCATCGTCTGCTTCGTGGGCGGCGTCCAGCTCATCTGCCTGGGCGTCATCGGCGAATACATCGGCAAGATCTACATGGAGACCAAGGCGCGCCCCCGCTACATCATCAGCGAGCGCACCTGGGCCCCGTATGAAAGGAAGTATCACGGATGAGCAAACAGAGCTGGAAAGGCAGCACCCTGCTGAACCCGGAGCCGCCGGTGCTGGTCTCCTGCGGCGGGCTGGAGACCCCCAACCTTATCACCATTGGCTGGACGGGCACCATCTGCACCCAGCCCAGCATGGTATCCATCAGCGTCCGACCGGAGCGGTTCAGCCACCACCTCATCCGGGAGAGCGGGCAGTTCGCCATCAACCTGCCCACGGAGGCACTGGTCCGCTCGGTGGACTGGTGCGGCGTCAAAAGCGGCCGGGATGTGGACAAATTCGCCGCCTGCGGGCTCCATGCAGCCCCCGGCACGGTCCTGACCGACTGCCCCATCCTCGAAGAAAGCCCGGTCAACCTCGAATGCCGGGTCACACAGGTCATTCCGCTGGGCAGCCATGACCTCTTTCTGGCAGAGGTCGTAGCCTGCGATGTGGACGAGAACCTGCTGGACGAGAACGGCAAGCTCTGCCTCGACAAGGCCCGGCTCATCGTCTACAGCCACGGCGAGTACCTGAGCCTCGGCAAAAAGCTGGGCACCTTCGGCTACAGTGTGCGGAAAAAGAAAACGCGGCGGAAATGACTCCCGCCGCACTTGACAAAAACGATAAAACGCACTATACTAAAATCAAAGAAGGCACTGCGACAAGCGGTTGACCTCTTGCTATTAGGTTAGTTCAAAAATTGAACCGTCGCCTTTGCCGAGGTGGCGGTTCAGCGTTTTTTCACGATAATGGTGATCGTAAATTCACCAATATGGAATGTAATGCGCATTGCCTCACCCCCTTTCGGGAAGTGTAGGCCAACCGCCTGCCGTATGTGCAGTGCCTTGCTACCTAAGCAGCAGATTCAGTATAGCACAGATTTCGACAAGATGCAACAAAAGCGGGAAACACGGAAGCGTTTCCCGCTTTTGTTTATTGTTCCAGCAATTCGGTCAGGCAGCGCACCGTCCGGCCATGATTTCCGGTCACGGTCTCGGCGTGGAGCAGGCTGCTCAGAACGCTTTCCTCCACGCATTCTGCCACCGCACGGAAGAGCGGGTTGATGGCGTCATCGTGGAGGATGGCCATGGGCAGGATGGCCGTGTCGGCGTAATGCGGCATCCGGTTGGCCGTGGTAAAGGCGATCACGATCTCGCCGCTGCCGTTGCCGCAGTAGGAGCCGGTGCGGGACAGGCCCACCAGCGCCCGGTGGCAGAGCCGCCGCAGCTGGCGCTCACTCAAGGGGATGTCCGTCGCCAGCACCGTGATGATGGAGCCCTTGTCCTCGTGGGGCGGGATGTGGGCTTCCAGCAGGCTCTGGATGGGGGTGCCTGCCACTACGAGGTCATCGAAGACGGCGTGGTTGGAGAGCACCAGCGCACCGATGGTGTACTGTTTTCCGTCCAGCTTCACCACACGGGAGGCCGAGCCGATGCCGCCCTTCAGGCCGTGGCAGCGCATTCCCCGGCCCGCGCCCACAGCGCCCTCGGCAAAATCGGCGCGGCAGTCGGCCAGTGCGGCCCTCACGTTTTCTTCTGTGACGTGGAGGCCCCGGATGTCGTTGAGGCCGCTGTCGTTGCACTCGCAGACCACCGGGTTGACGCTGCCGGTAGTCTCGCAGATGTCGGGGTTCTTATCCAGCATATACTTCACCAGCGCTGTCTCCACAGTACCTACGCTGAGGGTATTGGTGAAGAGGATGGGCGTTTCCAGCGTCCCCAGCTCGTCGATCTGGACAAGGCCGGTGGTCTTGCCGAAGCCGTTGATGACATGGCTGGCCGCCATCACTTTATCGTGGAAAATATCGCCCTGATGGGGCAGCAGTGCGGTCACGCCGGTCTGGACCTCGCCGTCCGCCAGTGTGCAGTGGCCCACCGTCACGCCCGGCACATCGCTTATCTTGTCCAGCGGCCCGCAGGGCAGTTTGCCCACCCGGATGCCCCGGCTCTTCCATTTTGCTTCGATTCCCATAAGTATTCTCCTTGCAAAAATGCCTCCTCCTCACCAGACGGAGAGGGCTGATTTTATTCTTCCTCGTGCTCCACCTTGCTGATAGCACCCAGGTCGTAGGGCGTATTCTGGTAGACGTAGTAGTTCAGCCAGTTCTCATACAGCAGATGTGCGTGAGCACGCCAGCGGAAGAGAGGCGGCTGCTCGGGGTCGTCGTTGGGGTAATAGTTCTTTGGCACCGCGATGGGCAGACCCTTGCCGACATCCCGCTTGTACTCGGCGTCCAGTGTGTACTTGTCGTACTCCGGGTGGCCGGTGACGAAGATCTGCCGTCCATTCTCGGTACTCATCAGGAAGGGGCCGGCCTCGTCGCTCTCGGCGAGGATGCGCAGAGCCTTGCAGTTCAGCACATCCTCCCGGCTGATGCCGGTGTGGCGGCTGTGAGGGGCGTAGAACACCTCATCAAAGCCGCGCACCAGCGGGTTCGAGGGACGGGTGACTTTATGCTCGAAGACGCCGAACATCTTCTGGTCGAGAAGCTGCTTGCGGATGCCATAGTGATAATAAAGCCCCGCCTGTGCGCCCCAGCAGACATGAAGGGTGGAGTAGACGTTCGTCTCGCTGAAGTCCATGATCTCGCACAGCTCCTGCCAGTAATCCACCTGTTCGAAGTCTATTTTCTCCACAGGCGCACCGGTGATGATCATGCCGTCGTAGCGGTTGTTCTTCACCTCGTCGAAGGTCTTATAAAACGCCTCGAGGTGGGCCGCAGAGACATGGGTCGCCGCATGGCTGGCCGTCTGCAGCAGGGTCATGTGGACCTGAATGGGCGTATTGGCCAGCAGGCGGGCGATCTGGGTCTCGGTGGCGATCTTGGTCGGCATGAGGTTCAGGATGAGGATCTCCAGTGGGCGGATATGCTGGGAGAGCGCCCGTTCCCGGTGCATGACGAAGACGTTTTCCTCGTAGAGGGCATCGTAGGCGGGAAGAGTCTTGGGGATGATCAGCGGCATAGCATCGTTGCTCCTTTTGACGGTTTTAGCGGGAAGTTTTTATCTGCATCCGGAGACGCTTTTTTCACGGGAAGGGGCCGAAACCGGCAGATGGCGCTGACCGTGTTTCTTAAATCTTATCCAGCGCCTGTGCAATATCGGCGATGAGGTCTTCGCTGCTCTCGAGGCCGCAGCTCATCCGCACCAGCTCAGCAGGCACACCGGCAGCGGCCAGCTGCTCGTCGTTCATCTGGCGATGGGTGCTGGAAGCCGGGTTCAGGCAGCAGGTGCGGGCATCGGCAACGTGGGTCTCAATGGCGGCAAGCTTCAGCTCCTTCATAAAGGTGCTGGCGGCTTCGCGGCCGCCGGCCAGGCCAAAGGAAACGACGCCGCAGCTGCCGTTCGGCAGATACTTCTCCGCCAGTGCATGGTAGGGGCTGGACTCGAGGCCGCAGTAGTTGACATAGGCCACTTTCGGGTGAGCCTCAAGGAACTTTGCGACGGCCATGCCGTTGGCGCAGTGGCGCTGCATCCGGACGTGGAGGCTCTCAAGGCCGAGGTTCAGCATATAGGCGTTCATGGGGGACTGCATCGAGCCGAAGTCGCGCATGAGCTGTGCGGTGGCCTTGGTAATGAAAGCACCCTCTTTGCCGAATCTCTCCGCGTAGGTGATGCCATGATAGCTCTCATCGGGAGTACACAGGCCGGGGAACTTCTCGGCGTGGGCCATCCAGTCGAACTTGCCGCCGTCCACGATAGCACCACCCAGCACAGCGCCATGGCCGTCCATGTACTTGGTGGTGGAGTGGGTCACGATGTCAGCGCCCCACTCGAAGGGGCGGCAGTTGACCGGCGTGGGGAAAGTGTTGTCCACGATGAGCGGTACGCCGTGGGCGTGTGCGGCCTTGGCGAATTTTTCAATGTCCAGCACGGTGAGGGCAGGGTTGGCGATGGTCTCACCAAACACGACCTTGGTGTTGGGCCGGAAGGCGGCATCCAGCTCTTCCTCGCTGCACAGCGGGTCCACGAAGGTGGCGGTAATGCCCATCTTCTTCATGGTGACGGAGATGAGGTTGAAGGTGCCGCCGTAGATGGTGCTGGACGCCACGATGTGGTCGCCTGCCTCGCAGATATTGAACAGCGCAAAGAAGTTGGCCGCCTGACCGCTGGACGTCAGCATAGCGGCGGTGCCGCCTTCCAGCTCGCAGATCTTTTTCGCCACCATGTCGCAGGTGGGGTTCTGCAGGCGGGAGTAGAAGTAGCCGTCGGCCTCGAGGTCGAACAGCTTGCCCATGTCCTCGCTGGTGGCGTACTTGAAGGTGGTGGACTGAA
>OLGH01001739.1_pt1 | contig 19453 bp, 14 predicted proteins | sample 1604851 | NCBI WGS metagenome assembly OLGH01 (sample SAMEA3888894, study PRJEB22519) | human gut metagenome | biome: human gut; feature: human-associated habitat; material: faeces | place: Denmark | collected 2010 | reverse complement strand
TTTTTCGGACTTCCTTTTTCATTTCGTGATAACTATGAATTCATGATAACTGGTACATACACATCCCATTCCCCTGCGGGGAATCTTGCACGGCTAAAAAGAATCTCACCGCTCGCCCCGGTCACGGCTCCGGTCTTTGGCGCGGAATACCACGTCTTTGAAGTGGTCGGCGTCCAGGATATAGTCGCCGTTTTTCCAGTTGTCCGAGGCGATCTGCTGCGCCTCCTCGCGGCTCTCCGCTTCCACCGCGACGGTCATCTCCAGCGTTTCTGTGATGGTCACATCATACTCTTTCATCGTTCAAGCTCCTTTCCGTTGCTGCACCGAATGGGAATCCCCAGCCGGTGACAAAGGGTGTCGTTCACGTCCTTGCCGGTGGGCGGCGGACGGTTTTTCACTTCGTATTCTTCGGGAATGACCGTCATGATTGCCTTTGTTGCCAGCCTGCCGGGGCCGTCATTGTCCAGATGCAGATAGATGGTTTTCACGGACGGATGATCCTCCAGAAACCGGGTGAGAGCAACGGGCAGCTTGCTTTCCGCCAGCACTTTTTTCGGCTGGTAAATTCCCGCGAGGGACAACAGATTGTGCCGCCTCCAGTCGATGCCATCCAGCTTGCAGAGGGTGGCATAGGACATGACATCAATGGCGGATTCACACAGGTGTACCGCCGGATTCTCCACGCAGGCGGGCAGGACAAAGGAATAATGCTTATCGCTGCCGCTCAGGTCGCCGTGGAAACGCCCTTCACCGATTCCGCGCAGGCAGCCGAACCGTGCCTTGCCGTCTTTGTCAAAGCCTACAAAAACAACATTGCTGTGGCCCTTATTCCGGCTTTCATAAAGCCTCCCGGTCTGGATGCAGTAGTCGATCACCTCCGGGTCGATCCCTCTTTTTTTGAGGTAGTCCACCATAGCCCAGTTATCGGGCGCGGCCTGCGGTAAAAGCAGATGTTTGGGCTTTTCCTCTTTAGGCGCAGGCACAAAAGAAGGCGGCCTGATTGCCGCCCTGCCGATGATAGTTTCCATCGCGTCCATAAACGAATAGCCATTGACCTTAATGAGATAGTCCAGGGCGCTGTATCCGCCGATTCCACGGGAGAACCAGCACCACTTGCCGTTGGAAATCCGCAGGCTGTCATGGGTCTTGGTGCAGTAGACATTACCGGACACATGGACAAGTTCCTGCGGTTCACAGGTTTGCAGATAGGTGAGCAAGTCCACCTGCCGCGCCCGTTCAATCGCTTCCGAGTCGTAGTAAGGCATAAAAATAGCCCCCTTTCCATAGCCGTAGATTTGCCGTCCGCTTGGGATGGCTGACTATGTAAAGGGGGCTGGCATGAAAAAAGCCGACTGGATTTCTCCAATCGGCTTCGCTGTTCCCATGTTGATTATTCTTTTTTGAATGCTGCAATTTTCTCCAGATAGGAAAAACAATCCGTGTGGCCTCGGAAGTAGATGTGCTTGCGCTCCATGTTGTCGGTCCGAAAATACAGCCGGAAATACTGATTTAAGATTTCATGCTCTTGAGCGGAAAGCCGTATCTCGCCGTCACCCTCCAGCAGCTTCTCGATGAAAGGATATTGGTGCTTCAATTCGCTCATCTGCTGCTTGAGGGCGGCGTATCCCTGATCGGTATCGGCCAGCTCAAGAACCATATTACTGTCACTCTCGTCGTATTCTTCTGAGATGCGCTCTATCATCGGAATATATTGATCGCTCATTCGAGATCACCTCGTTTCTCTTTTTATTATACTATACCCACCCCAAAAAATAATATCAAATGTGCGATTTCACTCTTTTCCAGCAAGGTTCAAAACCGGCTTCCCCATGCGGTAGGCGTATCTTGTGGTGTCAAACGCTCCACCGAAATCACGATAGATGTATGCTAAAACCACATCCACCCGGTCAACCATCCAGCGGTTTCTTTTTTTGATGGCCACCTTATAATGGACGCCCATCAATTCTGTCGGAACCACAATATCGTCATAATAGGCTTCAAAATATTCCTTGTCGCGGTTGATCTCATGGGTCAGATAAGGGAGAACCAGCACAAGTCGGATACTTCGTTCTGGATGTGTTCTTTTTATCCTTCGTACAGCGGATTCGCATTTTTTATCAAATTCCCCCATGCCGCCAGAGTAAAAAATAAAATCATCATCAGTCTGTATGATTTCTTCCAGCGCGCAATCTATATCCGCTTCAATCGAAGATGAAAACACCTCCCGATGACCGGCAAAGGTACAAACGGCCAAATATATCACCTGTTTTCTCAATCTCTTGGCATATATCCGTAGTATACGGATATAGATTATTATAATGCGTTCCTGCCGTGGTTACAATATCATTGTGTAAATTATTGAAGCGAAGGGGGCGCGATATGGAACTTGATTATAAAGCAATCGGCAAACGAATCAAGATTGCCCGTATCAAGGCAGATTTAACGCAGGAGCGCCTTGCCGAACTCATTGACATCTCTCCGACACATCTGAGTAACATTGAAACCGGCACCACCCGCGTTAGCCTGAACACGATTATCAGTATTGCAAATGCACTGTCTGTCACCGGTGATGATCTTCTCTGTGACAATATCATCATGGCAAAAGTGCAGTTTGAAAAAGATATTGCCTTGTTGCTGGAAGATTGCGACGAGTATGAAATCCGTATCATCAAAGATATGATCGGTTCTTTGAAAGATACCCTGCGCCGGGATGCAAACCTCCGCACAGCAGACAGAAAAACGCACTAAAACAACAATGGCATCATAAAACCTCCTTATATAGCCAACAATTTGTTCCGACGGGAACCGGCTATGTAAGGGGGGCTTTTTTATTATGTACGCACCGATTGGGGTAGTTCCAATCGGTGCTGGGAGAGCTTATCGCTCCAGACCTACAACCTTTCTCACGGGTGGTTCTTCGCCCTCATCGGGAGCCTCGTCGATCAGCGTTTTGTCCTTCTCATCCATATTAAGCAGGATGTTCAGTTCTTTCAAACGTGCGGTTTTCTCTGTCAGCTCGTCCTCACGGGCAAATGGTGTGGCCAGTTCGGTACGGGCATTTTCAAGCTGCACTTTGGCTTCCTCCAGTTTGGCCCGTTCCGCGTCAAGATTTCCTACCAGATTCTCCAGCGCGTTGTCCAGGCGGGTGATGTTGCCGAACACATCTGCACCCAGCGTCACCGTATGGGACAGGGTACCTTTCAGCGTGATGCGGTACTCGTTGCTCATCCCGTCATAGGTCAGCACCATAGAGAAGCCCCGGTACTGCCCCAGAAGGACAGCATCGGAGCCGGTCATCTTCGTGCAGACGTCGATGATCGCCTTGCCTGCATCCTCTTTTTCGGCATAGTGTTTGCCCTCCACCTCCATGCCGCAGAATCCCTCCTGCGCTTTCGGATGGGCTTTCGCCAGCTCCACATCTTTTTCATAGCCTGCAATTCTCTCTGTCAATCGGGTGATCTCTGCCGGATATTTGCGGTGTACCAGTTCCTCCAAAGCATATACCTGATTCAAATGGCTGGCCTTGAGCATATTCAGCCTTGCCACCTCCATATCCAGATTGCATTTTTCGATAATAAGTGGGTTTCCGGTGGCCAGCGCCTTGATTTCAGAATAGCTCAAGGCGGTTTCATCCACATCATCCGCCACGCGGACAGGAGCTTTGCTGGTCATGATTTGAGCGATAAACTTCTGTTTGTTCTCGACGAGCTGGTACAAATAAGCGTCGAACGTGCCCTCCGTGACATAACGATAAATTTCCACCTCCTCATTTTCGTTACCCTGACGGACAATTCTTCCAAGCCGCTGCTGAAGGTCGCTGGGCCTCCAGGGGCAATCCAGATCATGCAGGGCAATCAGTCTATCCTGGACGTTGGTTCCGGCACCCATTTTCTGTGTGCTTCCCAAGAGAACGCGCACCTGACCGGATCGTACCTTCGCAAAAAGCTCTTTCTTTTTGGCCTCCGAGTCCGCTGTGTGGATAAAGGCAATCTCCTCCTCCGGGATACCAGCGTCCAACAGCTTCTTTTTTAGGTCGTCGTAAACGCTGAACGAGCCGTCCGTGGTAGGAGTGGACAGGTCACAGAATACAAGCTGGGTGGAGCGTTTTTCTTTCGTCTGTTCCCAGATGCGATAGACATTGCGGGCGCAGACAGCCACCTTACCGTCCGGGTCATCCGGGGCCAGCGGCTGAATGAGCCGCATATCCAGGGCCAGCTTTCTGCCGTCATTGGTGATGCGGAGCATATTGTCCACATGGGGATCGACGCCGCCAGCACGGATTTTTTCCGCCCGTTCCGCCAGCCCTTTTATCATCTCCTGTTGGATTTCCGAAGGTTTGATGACCTCGGTGTGGAAGTTGGCTTTTGGCACAGGCAGGTGCAGCATATCCGCCGTCTGAATGTCGGCTATCTGCTTGAATACGCTCATAAGTTCTGGCAGGTTGTAAAACTTTGCGAACCGGGTCTTGGCACGGTAGCCGCTGCCCTCCGGCGACAGCTCGATGGCGGTGACAGTTTCTCCAAAGTTGGACGCCCAATCGTCGAAGTGGATCAGGCCCATTTCCTGCAAGGTACGGTACTGCAAGTACCGCTGGATGGTATAAAGCTCCACCATGCTGTTGGAAATGGGTGTGCCGGTGGCAAAGATTACGCCGCGCCCGCCGGTCAGCTCGTCCAGGTACTGACACTTCATAAAGAGGTCAGAACTTTTCTGAGCCTCGGTCTGGGCGATGCCGCCTACATTCCGCATTTTTGTCATCAAAAAGAGGTTCTTAAAATAGTGGCTCTCGTCAATGAAGATGCGGTCAACGCCCAGTTCCTCGAATGTTACCACATCGTCTTTGCGGCTCTGGTCGTTGAGTTTCGCCAGTTTCGCCTCCAAAGATTTACGGGTACGCTCCATCTGTTTGATGGTGTAGCGTTCCGCTTTCTGTGACTTCGCCTGTTCAATGCCGAACAGAATCTCGTTGATCTGCTGCTGGAGAATGATTTGCTGGCGCTCGGCGCTCATGGGGATTTTCTCGAACTGCGAGTGGCCGATAATGATTGCGTCATAATCTCCGGTGGAGATACGGCTGCAAAACTTCTTCCTGTTCTGCTTCTCGAAGTCCTTCTTTGTGGCAACCAAGATATTGGCGCTGGGATAGAGCTGCAAAAATTCAGCCGCCCATTGTTCCGTGATATGATTGGGAACCACGATCAGCGACTTGGTACAAAGCCCCAGCCGCTTCATTTCCATTGCCGCTGCCACCATCTCATACGTTTTCCCGGCCCCCACTTCGTGGGCAAGCAAGGTGTTTCCGCCATACAAAATGTGCGCGATGGCATTGATCTGATGGGGCCGCAGGGAGATTTCCGGGTTCATCCCCTCAAAATGAATATGCCGTCCGTCATACTCACGGGGACGAATGCTGTTGAAGCTTTCGTTGTAAATGCGGCACAGGCGCTCTCTGCGATCAATGTCTCGCCATATCCACTCCGAAAATTTCTGCTTGATGAGTTCCTGCCTGTCCTGGGCAATGGCGGTTTCCTTCTTGTTGAGGACAGCTTTTTTATTGCCGTTTTCATCCTCAATATAGTCGAATACCCGCACATCCTTCTGATTCAAGGTCTGCTCCAGGATGTGATAGGCAGTCATGCGCTTGGTGCCGTAGGTGGTGAGTACCTTTACATTGCCCCGGTCAGAGTTCTTTTCCGTGATGGCCCACTGGCCGGTAACTTCGGAACGAAGGATTTTGATGCGGTTCCGGGCGTAGTATCCGGGGGTAAGCAGTTCTTCCATAAACTGCTGATAGACGTCGATAGGCACCCAGTTGGCACCGATGCGGACACCGATTTCCCCAGCGCCCAGATCTGCGGGCTGTACCGCTTCCAGCGCCTCTACCTGCCTGCGGGCCGCTTCCTTCTGGCTGTCCGGGGCAGTTTCCAAAAAGGCTTTGGCCATCCGCAATTTCCGACGCACGTTTCCTGAAAGATACTCATCCGCCGTCACGAGGGAAAAGGCTTGCAGGCTGAGGGAATTTTCCCGCAGCTCATCCGGGTTTTCCGGGCCTTCAATGTTGCGGAAGATCACGCCGGCAAGCTCGCTCTCCAGTTCCTCCGGGGATTTGCCAGACAGTTCGGCCATATAGTCCATGTCCACACAGGCTTTTTCCGAGATAGACACCGCCAATGCTTCGCTGGCAGTATCCACGCTGGTGACGGCCACATGAGGACGAATGGTGCGCTTGGAGAACATATCGGCTTTTCTTTTTAGGTTGCCTTGTTCGTCCAGCACCTCCAGCGAACACAAGAGGCAGTAGCTGGAGTCCTCGGAAAATGCCAATTTGTTGCCCCGGCTGCTGATAAGCCCATATTTGGCTGTAAAGCTGTCATAAAGGGAGTTGAGCTTTTTTTGCTCCGCCTGGATGTCCTCGTCCGGGTATCCTTCGGTCTGATACTCAATCAGCCTGCGGACACATTCCCGCAGCTCGATCATCCCTCGAATACGGTTTTCCGCTGTCACGGAAACCTCCATCGGGTGCATCAGACTGTTTTCCCGGTAGTACACCTGACCGTCCACAATGGTGTAGCTGAAATTCCGAACGGTAGGGTCTGCGGGGATGGAGCGATCTTCTTCGTCCGGTTCCTCCAGTTCATAGGGCTTGATCTCGGCCTGAAGGAACTGAATGGCCTCGGCAAGCTGCTCCGACAGCTCGGCACCTTCGCGGGCTTTGCAGGCGCTGTCCATTCCGAATCGTGTGGATTCCATCACCATATCGCCCAGAACCATTTCCGGGTGCTGCACAAAGTAGCGGTTCATGCGGATGCCGTTTTCATCCGTGTCCAGTTGCACCCAATCCTGCTCCAGATCGGTGATGTGATCTCTTTTTTGCAGGAACAGAATATCGCTGGTGACTTCCGTTCCGGCGTTCTGCTTGAATGTGTTGTCGGGTAAACGAATGGCTCCGATCAGGTCGGCGCGCTGGGCAAGATAGCGGCGGACAGCGGAGTTTTCCTTGTCCATCGTACCTTTCGACGTGATGAACGCAACAATGCCGCCGGGTCGTACTTTGTCCAGGGCCTTTCCAAAGAAATAATCGTGGATCAGCCAATGGTGCTTGTCGTACCGCCTGTCTACCACCTTGAAATCCCCAAAGGGGACGTTGCCGATGGCCACATCAAAAAAGCTGTCTGGCATCTGCACCGTTTCAAATCCATTGACGGAAATGCTGGCATTTTGATAGAGCTGCTGGGCAATTCTGCCGCTGATGCTGTCAATCTCCACGCCATAGGCTTTGCAGCCCGCCATATCAGCCGGAAGCAGACCGATAAAATTGCCGGTGCCGCAGGCCGGTTCCAAAAGGTTGCCCTGCTGGAATCCCATCTGTGACAGCGCCTTGTAAATACCTCGGATCACTACGGGCGGGGTGTAAAATGCTGTAAGGGAACTGGCTCTGGCTGCTGCATACTCGTCCTCATCCAAAAGGGATTTGAGTTCCGCATACTTGCTGTGTGTTTCCTCAAAGCATTGCGGCAGCCCGCCCCATCCAACATAACGGGAAAGGATTTCCTGTTCCTCCGGTGTGGCAAGGCGTTCTTCCGCTTCAATCCGTTTCAAGCAGCGGATGGCTCTGACGTTGGCGGCAAACTTTTCCCCCGGTGTGCCGCGGCCCAGCGCATCATCCTCGATGTGGAAATCGTGGCGCTGTTCTCGTGGAATTTCCGGGTGCAGGGGCGCAAAGGTGACGCGCTCACGGCGAACCCGTTTGGGAGCCAGCGGAGCAGGTTCTTCTTTTTGGGGCTGTGACAGCTCCGGGCCACCTGTCATCTGGCTTTCATAGTTGTCAATGTCCTGCTCGGTGAGCCATTCCGGTTTTTCCGGCAGGACATCGTACAGTTCCCGCATTTTGGTAATCTGCGCTTCTACGCTGCCAGCCCACAGATATTTTTCCGCACGTCCGCCAGCGCCCAGATAATAGTCGCAATCCGCTTTCAGACGGCTCAACAGGCGGTAATCGTCTTGAGATACGCCGATGGATTCCAGTTCTTCCTCCGATACAGAAATGAGATCGTCGAAAGTGAGATCTGTCAACTCGTTTTGGATGAGTGCCTCCAGACTGTCATACTGCCTGTGCTCCAAAAACTGTCCGTCCAGATACCGCTCTACACGGTAATTTACCAAATCCACGTTCACCTGGATGGGAATTTCTTCGTCTGTGACCGTGGTATAGGCAATTCCTACGTTCTCCAGATCGCTGAAATCGGCATAGCTGTCATATTCTTCTTGGCAGAACTGGTCGATCAGTTCTTTTGCCTGCTCCAAAAGGGCTTGGTCTTGGGTGAGGGGCTGGGGCAGCTCGTCGATCTGCTCCATGCAGAGCGCAACATCTGCCGCGACTTCTTCTTCCGGGTCTGCATGGTCGAGGAAGGATTGCAGCAGCGCACGGATTTCCTGCCGCTGGGCTGTGTTGTGAAGTTGCTGGGCGATGTTCGCCACCGCCTGGGCATCGTCCTCTCCGTAGCCCATGCGGGAGCCGTCAAATTCCCCGATAAGGCGCAGCACCTGGGCGGCCACTTCCGGGTAGGGGTCTGCCGGTTCTTCTTTTTGAGGCGGTTCTTGTTTGGGCGGCACCGAGAATACGGGCGCATTCTGCGTGGCAGAAACCGTCATCTCCGAGGAGTCGGCCACCTGCTGAATCCTGTCCCGAACCTCCTGGGGCATTTCTTCGTCGTAAATTTGCACCGTGCGATCCGGCGCAATATGGGCAACCGTGCGATAGTCCCCGTCAACTTCTTCCAGCCGGTTCCAAATGGTCAGCCCATTTCCCAGATGCCCGAACCCCAAATCATAGGCTTTCTGCGGTTCCTGCACAGCCTGCGGCGGCACCGGCTCCTTTTTCTCTGCAAACAGGGTAAAAGTGCCTTGACGGTATGCGGTCAGATTCTCAAATGCCCGTTGCCGCAAATCGTACATCCGGTCATCCTGCGGGGTGGCCTCCCAGACAGGAAGCATCATCTGATAGATTTCTTCCACGCGGGCCGGGTCGTCGAGCTGCGGCTCAATGAGCTTTACACCTTCCCAATAATCAAAGCCATACGGATAGGGGTGGGGCTGCTCCTGGGGAACATTCTCAAAGAAGGTTCGGATGCACTGTGCGAGCTGGTGCTTCTCATATTGGGGCATGGCGGCCCGGTCATCATCACTCAGGAACCGGCCTTGTGCGATCATGGCGCTGACGCGCTTCTCCACCGTATTCCATTTCAGTTCCACTTTGGCATAGGGTTCTGAAAGACTGCCGTGGCTGAAATGAACGCCCTTGCTGAGCTGATAGGTCACATCATCGTTTCCACCGCTGTGTCCGCTGTATTCCCCGTGATAATGCTTTAAGAAATCTTCTCGTTCCTTCCGATCAGAGTGGTTGCGATAAAAGGAGTACACCGCCAACCGATAGTCCGTGCCGCTCTTTCCACCGCGCAGGAGATTGTCGATCTCATCGCCGGAGATGAAGAAACGCCGCTGGGGATCATATCCCTCGGCGGCGGTAAAATGCAGCGGCTCCCGCTGTAAATCAGCAAGCTGCTCCAGCAGTTTTTGCGGGCGGTGGAAATGGAATCGGAGAAGTTCACGGTTCTCTCCGTATGCCTGGACAAACTGCTCCAGCTCATCCCGTAAGTTCTGCAATCCCTCTGGATGGCCTAACAAATCGCTTATGGCTGCGCTTTCTTCTGGAAAGCCTCTATGGGTGTTGTAAATGGCGTTTATGGTGGGAAGGAACCCCGCATCGGCGGTTCCTTCTGCAAAATCCTGTCGCAGATACCATAGCTGGGCGGCTCGTTGCTGGCGCTCGTACCCGTCTACCCGGTCAAGTTCACTCTGGGGCATATACCGGCCCAAATCCAGCAATTCCCGGATGCGCTTGGCTGCCTGTTCCCAGGGGATCAACGTGGCTGATGTGCGCTGTGCAGTTTCACCCTCTGCCACATGAATACCTTCGGCGTTGTACCAAATGGAATACTTCCGGCTATCCAGATAAAAGCCCGCGCCATTTTCTTCATAGTGTTCCATCAGGAACCGGGCGTTGTCCTCCAGAGGTTTATCCTTTTTGAAATAGGCACAAATGATGAGGCGGCTGTTCTGATCGTTGGCTCCAATGCACAGCGCCTCGTCAATGACCTGCTGAGAAAGCTCCTGACTTGGAAAGAGAAAACGCTGCGGCTCGCCCTCGGACGGAGTGGAACTGCCAAAGGACGGGAAATCAAAAAGGGACATCTGCTGGCTCTCCTGGGTGGGGAGCTGGCGGATGTCCGTCTGAATGAAGTATTCCTTTTTGTCAATGAGCTGTGCTGTCCATCCGGCCACCAAATCCCACGAGAACACCGATTCCTTTGTGCGGGAAAGGTAGGAACCCTCCCACATGAGAAGCCCGTCCTCCTGCGGCTTATAGCCCAGGCGCTGACCATCTGCGATGATCTCGGTGTATCTGTCCTGATAGGCGGATTTGAGATACTCCGCCCGTTCCCGCTGGTCGGTGTGAACGGAGAAGAACAGCTCGATCTGCTGCTTTTTGTATTTGAGGTCGTCGTCCTTGTTGGCGATAACAGCCATGATCTGCTTTTCATCAAGAAAAGCGGGCAGCTCCTGGCTGTCCGCTTGCTCCGTATCGGTTAGCTGTAAATCAGCTCCGTGAGGATCGTTTCCTCCGCCGCGTTCCGAAGGTTGTTCATGAGTTGCACCCACTTCATCGGATCGCGGGCTTTCAGTTCCTCCGTCACGCCCTCGGTCTTGGCCATCTGCGCCACTACCTGATCCATCCGGGAGAGTGCCGTCTGCTCGATCTCCGCCAGATGACTGTTCAGTTTCCCGCTGGTCAACAGATTGGTGTAGGTGATCCTGCGGTTCTCCTTCAGGAACTTCCGGCGCAGTAATGCGTATTTCCCAAGAGCCACTTCCGGCTCCTGCGGGGGCAGAAGATTCGGCAGGTTGTAATCGCCCTGCCTGCTGTATGTGATCTCGGCCATATTCATTGCTCCTTTCCGGCTGCTTGGTTTCCTGTTCAGTTACAGGATACCGATTTTGCTGTGCGGTTTCAAACGTGCGATTTTCTTTTTGAGGTTGTCTTTGCAGGGCAAGGGTCGTGCGGGCAATTTCAGAAAGGCACATCTGAGAGATGTCCCCGGTAGCCACGCCCAGGGCGTTCAATGTTTCAGGCGTATTGAAATTCAGCACGTCCCGAAAATCATCGTCCTCAAAGTATTCGGACGGATCAAGGCCGCAGCGCACCACCAGCATATATCCGATGCTGGCCTGCAATGCCCGCCGGTACATCACTTCCACGTTGTACTCGTCCAATTCCTCCAGAAAACTGCCTTTGGTCAGATAGGACAGCTCGGAAAGATAATCGTGGATATTGTCCTCTACCGCATTTTTTGCCGCAGAGAGAAGCGCCGCGCCCAAATCGTCCTTTTGCTCCAGTTCTCCGAAGCTGTTTTCCATCGCCTCGATGATGTCCGGCGTATATTCCGGGCGTACCGTCCACAGGGGAACTGGACGGGCAAATCGGCCAGCGTGGGTATCGGAAACATCAAAATAGTATTTCAGCCGCTGTTTGCCACTATGCTCACCGTCAAATACGGCAATTCCGTTTGCGCCCCGGTTCACCCAGCGTCCGAACCGCTTGTTCCATCGCTCGATCTCCAGGACGGCGGTAGCGTCCGGGCGCTGGGCATAGACAAGCAGTTGTTCGTCAAATGAAAGCCGGTAGTTACGGCAAGCAGACGTAAGAAATTGCTGCCATTCTGCCGGAGCTGTGACCTTTCGCTGTGTTTCCTGGTACAGCTCCGTCAGGGCTTTATATCGAATCGCCATCCGGCGCACCTCCTTTTTTATTTTTCGATTGCTGCGGCCTGCCGCTGCCGGGGAATGGAAAACCCGTAGACTTTGGCGATGTCGTCGCCCAGTCTGCGGGTCACTCTCGTTATATCGGCGCGGGTCGCTGTGCCGCGATACAGTTTTTCTTTCAGAAGTTCGATCTGGGAATCTCGCACACCGTCCTTATAAACTCGATAAAGATAATGGTTGGTGCCGTCATGGTGAATGGCGTCGCACCGCAGATCGCCCAGCCGATCCACATACCAGGTGGAGTAATCTGTGTCGGAATACAGGCAGTCCCGGATATTGCCGCTGGGGATTTCCTTATACCCCATACGCCGCCCATACCACAGGCCCAGGTCGCCTACAACCAAAATGGGCTGGGAAAGCTGCACATCGAGGTTCATGCGCTCATCGTCCAGATAATGCCCGTTGATTTCATACATCAGAGAGATACGTTCATCCTCGGACAGCTCCGGGTATTCTGTTTCCAGATCGCCACGCCAGTCCTCATAATCCAGATCGTAATTGCTCCAGATAATGTGTTTGTCCTCACTCATCGGGCATCACCCCGATCTCTTTGCTTCGGACGGATGGGCTGGCCCTGCTCATCGTAGTTCTTGGGATCGGCGGCGGGTGTCTGCCAGCCAAACATGGAGCCTGCCAGCATTGCGGCCTCCTGTGCTTTGGTAACGCCAGAAGCATGGTTTGCGATCTCCGCCACCTCCTGATTGGATTTTCCTTTGATTTGCATATCCGAAGGCAAATATCCTTTTTCGCCCCGCGTGATGACAATCAGCTCTCCGCTGGAAGGGAGAATACTCAAACAGTTGGGCGGCAGAGAAGAACGCAGAGGAATGACACTTCCGTGGGTTTTCTCCAGACGTTCCGCAAACTCACAGATATGATAGAGGGCGCTGGGATAGTCGCCGCTGGTTTCAAAGTGGGTTTCGTCGATAAACCGACAGATTCGGTCACGGGTTTCTCCGCCACCAGTGAAAATGCGGATGCTATCGCCGTCCGGGATACGGAAGATTTCTTTGTAGCCGGGGGTGATAAATCGGATACCTTGCTGGGCCTTTTCCATGTGGTGCTCCAAGAACCGGCCAACATAAGCATAGAGGTAAAAATTGTAGTCCCCATAATTGGGATTGCACCGCAGCATATAGGTGTGCTGGACAGTTTTCAGCTTGAAGCCGTACTCGGTGCAGTAATTGCCCACCATCTCGGCTTCCGGGCGCTGCCGGCAATAGCGGATCATGCTGTCCCGGCTGAAAAGCAGCCCGTTTTTCTCCCGCAGGCTGTTGACCACTTCATCAAACTCCGCCTTGAACTCGTCGGTCTTGTACTCTCCACGATGCTCAAACCATGAGGTGAAAAACTCTTGGCCAGCGCCAAAATCACCGCGCAGGTGGCCGATACAGCCGATCTGGGCCTCGATCTGGCTGCTCTGGCTGTAAGAGTACATCCGTTCCTGCGGGGTCATACTGATGATTTCCAGTTCCATTATCGTTCACGCTCCTTCTTTTTTCGTTGGATAGAAGGCTGGCCTTTTTCCTTCAAATCCTTTGCCCGTGCCTGCCAGTATTCGGGATGATAGGTCTGTAAGCTGCGGTTGATGACTGCTTCATATTCACCAGGGCGGAAATACTGGTTGACGGGAGCCTGATACATCTTTTTGTCCATCAGTTCTCGCAGGGCTACCGGCCCGTCACAATCCTCTTCGTAGCAGAGCCACGCTCCCTCCATAAAGCCACACTCCCGCGCTTCCTTTCGGAACACCTTTTCCGCCAGTTCCCGGCGCACCATAACGCCGCCATGTCCTGCTGTGCTGACAGAATACGCTCCGGGGCAGAGGGTTTCACGGGTCTGGATTTCTCCCCAGGGGGAATCCTGCGGCTCCATCTCGGCCTGCCTGCGGGTTTGATACTCCAGTTCCTGAACTGCGCGCTCCAACAGGTCGCGCTCCGCAGCCTTGCGGGTTGTCAGGTAATGACCCCAGAAATAGTTGTTTCCATCCTTACACTCCCATGTGACAAAGGGGGCCGGTGTGTTTGACATTTCACCGATCACAAATTCCGCTTTTCCAATGTGAATGGAATCCGTAATCACATATCCTTGATTGATACGCACGTTCATCGCTCCTCCTTCTCGCCTTTGTGCGGTTCTTTTTTCGCCCGTTCCTGCTGAACAGTCAGCAGCCCGTGCCTTGCCCATCCGGGCAGTTTCTCCGGCTCCATAGTGCCAAGAATGTCCATCCGCTCATACCGGCTTTCTTTTCCGGTATAGAGGTCGATGCAGAAGCAGGCTGAACCACGGCTGCGAGGATAAGCACCAAATCCGCCTGTGCAGAGCTTTAACTGGCAGGTAGCCCTGCGGTACTCCCGGCGCAGCACCTCCGGCTTGATGACCACAATTTTGTTATTCAAGTCGTCATCATAGGACAATACGGTACAATCGCTGGCCGTGAGGGGGTGGTCATCAATTCCCTGTATTTTGGGCTTGTTCATCGCCACACGGGTTTTCTCGGCCTGCTCGGTAACGCGCTCACCGAACATCTTTACCATCTCCGCATAGTTGTCGCTGCACATGACCTCGCTGTACGCCGCAAACAACTCATTCTGCTGGCAGAAGGCACACATATACTTATCACCGCTTTCGCTCTGGGGCTTTTCTCCCAGAACGATTTCCCGATCACCGATGTGGATGGCCTGGATGATCTCATAATCGCCTGCCATACGCCTTAAACTGTGCTCATCGTTCATGGGTTCGGTTCCTTTCTTTTTTAGGCTGTTCCATATATTCCTGCAAATCGTTCGTACAGGGCAGATACAGTTTCCCATTTTCTACACACCGGAATAAGTCGCACTCCTTATCGGGTGACGCAGCGTAAAAACTCTCATGAGAATAGGGATATTTGCTTTTATAGGCATAGCCTGGTTTACAAAAGCCCAATTCTTTATCAAGGCGCTGCCTGCGGGAAATCGCTAAAAAGCTGTTTTCTTCCGCTGTAAATCTTCGCTCTGGAATAAAATGAAATCCTCCATATTCAAAAGCCTGTTTTTCCACTTAATTCACCTCCATCTCATTCAGAATAAAATCCCTGATTTGCTTTTCGCTTGTAAAGTCCTTCTCAATACCGGTCAGGTATCGCACGGAATCCTGCCATTGAGAAAGAGGAAATTTGTTTTCCTCCATTCTGCACAGGTCTAAAAGGGCCGCCCTCCGAAGAATAGGAGAAAGATTCAGGTCTGAGATAAAGCACCCTCGCCGTGCGGCAAGGATGTCCAGCAGATGCAGTTCACTCATGGCAACACCCGCTTTCCTCGGCCTCCTTCAAAAGTGCCTCTACCAGCTTGCCGCTGCGAACCTTGTTCCGATCCGCCAGCACTTTGTTCTGAACACAAAGTACCGCGCGGATATTGGGGACGGTGATACCGGGAATCTCCACCATTTCTTCCGGGGTGATCGTTAGAAGCTGCACCGGCGAATATCCCGCCTGGGCAAAGATACGGAATAACCGCTGTTCAAATCGTTCTCTCATCAAAACCACACTCCTTTCGTCCTTTTTTGGGATATGTAAAGGGGCGGCCCCGCAAAGCCGCCCCCCCGCTGGATTACTTCTTCCGGCTTCTGACCTTGAGAAAGATCAGCCCGCCGAGGATAAAGAGTACCAATCCTACCGCAATGATGGTTTTCAATTCCATAGTCAATTCCTCCTGTCACAAATTTTGACCGCTGTATTATTCAGCGGATTCTTCGTCTTTCCGGCGCTTGCTCACATAGGCCGCAATCCCCAGAACAGCGGCTCCGGCGGCAGATACGCCCATCAGGGTCATCCACAGCCACGGTTTGCTCTCATCACCGGTTTTCGGGGTGTCGCGCAGTTCGTTGTGCATCTGTGCAACGGTGGTCTTATCCGCAAAGATCGTCACCGTCTTATCAGCAGGCAGCACATAGTTAGCGCTGGCATTGTCCGATACCTCCGATACGGTGTAATCGCCCACGCGCAGCCCGGTGATCTCAATCTTGCCGGTGCTGTCGGTCTTGAATGTCTGGTCATAACCATTGGCACCCGTCACGCGGAAGGAGAACCCTTCCACCTTGCCGTCGCTGGATGTCTTTTCGATCCGCAGGGAGCCGGTCTGTGCCGCATTGACAAAGCCCTTTCCGGCTTCATTTTCCACTTCGTAAATTTTGCCGTTCTCGACAATCTCCACATAGTAGGCGTTTTCATCCAACAGGTAGCCCTCCGGCGCTTTGGTTTCCTTCACGAACACACCGCCGTAGAGGATATGGGACATCTCATAGATACCGGTGCTGGTTTCCTCCAGCTTGCCCAGCAGCTCGTCGCCCTCGTCCAGCTCCTTGTTGCCGTTGGTATCACGATATACCTCAAACTCGGCACCGGTCAGCTTGTTGTCCGGGTAATCCTTATCCACTTTGGTAAGGCGCAGGTCGCCATAAACCCGCTCATTGGCGAGAGAGATTTCCACAACCTGTCCATCTTCCTCAATGGTAACGGAGAAGATCTCATCAGAGAGGACAAACCCTTCCGGGCTTTCCAGCTCTTTCAGCACCCAATTTCCATACGGCACATTGGAGAAGGAGAAGCTGCCGTCATCCGCAGAGGTGGTGGTGGCAAGGGCATTTTTTGCCGTAAATTCGGTTTCATCACTCTTAAAGAGGCCAATCACAGCCCCACCCAGGCCAGCGCCGTTCTCGTCTGTTTTGAGGCCGTGGATTTCACCACGAATCAGCTCGTTGGTGATAGCCTCACCGTCGTTTGCGGCAATCTCCACCACAGCAACGGACGGCCCGCCGTATTCAAAGGTGAACGGGAAGGTTTCGCCGTTCAGCAGATAATGGCTGTCCGTGGACAGTTCCTTCAGATAGAAGCTGTCAAAGGGCAGGTCGGTAGCACAAGTGGCCTGACCGTTCTCATTCACCGAAACGATCTCCAGAAGCCCGTCTGCCGGAATAACGGAACCATCCGCTGCGGTAATATCCTCCTGCGCGTACAGGCCAAAGGTGACAGCGGAAATCTCGCCATTCATACCGATGCCGAAGGCTTCATCCTGCTCCAGCAGCTTATTCAGAGCGACCTGTACTTTCTGGCGCTGGTTGTAGAAGCTGGCGGAAGTTTCGGTGATCTCTACTTCCTGACCTGCATACACCAGCTCCACGTTGGTGACATTTTCGCCGGTATCCACCATGCCGTAGGGGAACTCGATTTCCTTGACCTGGAACTTGCCCAGATAGAGAGGCTGGCTCTGGGCTGTGCCATCCTCGCCGGTGGTAATGGTGTCCACCACCTCGCCCGCAGAATAACGCAGCGTACCGTCCAACGTATAAACGTCCTCCAGCGCCGTGATCTCAAACACCGCACCGGACAGGCCGGTTACGTCATACACCGGCTGATATACCCCGTTGGATTCCGTGACGGTAGAGAACACCTCGCCGGTCTTGCTGACCTTGATGACGCCTTTCTGCGCCATATTGGGCTTGGTGACCTCAATGACCGTCACGCCGCCTTCCTCGCTGGAAGCGTCCTCGGTCACATCAAAATACACCGGTGTGCTGTCCAGCACATAGCCATAGGGTGCCTGTACCTCAACCAAAGAGTAGCTGGAACCATACTCCAGCTTTTCGGGCGTTACCAGGTAGCCCTCGGAATTGGTGTAGAACGTATCAATCGTGGTCGGGGTCGGATAGGTGAAGGTCATTTCCACCTTGCTTCCATCGGGACGATAAATCTGGAACCCGGCTCCTGCATAGGGGATGGTAACGCCGGTTTCCGCGTCCACCTTGACCACCTTGATGAAGCTCTCAAAGTTGGCGTTGTTGATGAGATAGCGGTAGGTCTGGCCGTCCTGAGCAATATACACTTCAAAATCGTCCATCAGCTCTCGGCCTTCCCAGCCCTTCGTCTGGTGAACGATATAGGTGCCATAGGGCAGCATCTTGGACTGTGCAAAACCATTCTCGTCACAGGTGAGAACGTCGCGCTCAGATTCCTTTGCAGCGTCATAGCTGCCTGCCGCCTTGAGATAAATCTGGAACTCCGCACCGGTTTCCGGGGTTTCGATCTGGGTTTCTCCGTCGTCGGTATGCTTGATGATGGCGATGTCGCCTTTGATAACCTGCTCGGTCACATCGTTGGCGGTGTCGTTCAGCTCGATCTCATACAGTTCCGGCTCCGCACCTACCTTGTGAATGGTGGAATCCAGCAGATAGCCCTCGCTGGGGTTGATTTCACGGATCGTCCAGTCGGAATCGCAGACATAATAATTCGTGGTGAACTGACCGTTCTCATCGGTGGTATAGCTGTCGATAAGGGTGTCGCCTTTGTAAAGCCCATAGGTGGCTCCTGCAAGAGAACCGTCGCCCTGGGGTGATCCGGTTTCCACATCGCTCTTGGTTACGGTGACGCGGAACTTTTTCAGCACATTGTTCACGCTTTTATTTGTGACTTCGTTCCAGGCAATCGTGTCACTCTGGGCCTCCGGCACCACATAGCGGATCGGCGTATCAACCTCCTCCAGCACGAAGTCGGAGCCGATGAGGACGTTTTCAAACCTCGCCACACCGCTGGAGTCGGTCACAGCGTATTCATCCACCGGCAGGCCCGAAAGAGAAGTCCCATAGAGATGGAAGGTCATTCCCTCCACCAGACCGTCCTCGCTGGTCTTTGTGACCTCCAGACTGCCGCGCTTCAGCACGTTGTTAAAGTTCACGGTGGCCGTCTGGCCGCAGACAATGGTCACGCGCTGGGTAGCCTGGGGTTCATATTTGTCAATAGACTGCTCGGTCACGGTATAAACGCCGGGATTGAGGTCGGTGATGTCGATTTCGCCCGCCGAATTGGTGGTCTTGGTGGCGCTGTATCCCTCGCCGGTAATCGTGAAGGAAATGCCCTCTACCTTGCCGTCCTCAGAAGTCTTAATCAGCTTCATGTTGCCGGTTTTGACTTCCAGATTGAGATAGCCCACCATCTGATCGGAAACGGTAGCTCCATAAGTGGCAAAATCCTGTATGCCGCCACCGATATTGCCGTCTGTCCAAACCACAACGCCGCTGCGCTGGGCGGTGATCTTCTCCGCTTTCACCGTCACAGAGCCTTTGATGGCCTGATTGGATGTGATAGTGAGCTGGTTGCCGTCCACCGAAAAGTTCAGGCCGGTGGTGCTGCTGGTAAAGGTGTAATCACCCAGCACATTGTTGGTGTCCGTCAGGGTGACGGAATACTTTTCGCCGTCCCATTTCAGCTCATAAGCTCCGGCGTTTGCGCTGCTGCTGAAAAAGCTGGGCAGCATGGTGTGCCGCTTCACGGCGCTCTCAATGGCGGAATACTGGCTGAAAATCTGGCTGCGCAGCGGATGACTGCTGCTGATATATTCCGCCACGTTGTTTTTTCCCTGGGCATTGGCATCCACATGGTTAAACTGGCTGTCACGCTCACCGACAACCGTTTCCCAGACAAGAAGCTGGGTGGCGATTGCCCCGGCCATCTTGCTGGCGTCCTCCGGGTCATCGGTCATCCATGATGTGCTGGCGTTACCCTGCCAGCCATAGGTCATAATCCGCCCGATATATTCCTTGA
>OLGH01001714.1_pt1 | contig 19726 bp, 20 predicted proteins | sample 1604851 | NCBI WGS metagenome assembly OLGH01 (sample SAMEA3888894, study PRJEB22519) | human gut metagenome | biome: human gut; feature: human-associated habitat; material: faeces | place: Denmark | collected 2010 | reverse complement strand
AATCCCCGCTGTCATCGGAAGCAGTCCATATCCCATTCCCTGAATTCCGTTTCTATACAAATTAACAATAACAAGAGGCAGGAATGACACGCTTACACACCTCAAATAAATATCCACATATTCCATGATCTGATTTACATTCTCTGATACAAAGAATATCGTCATATATTTTCCGACAAAGAAAATAATCACACCTGTCACAACCGCATAAATAAATCCAATCAATGTTGCACTCTTAAATCCTTTACGGATTCTCGTATATTTCCCTGCCCCCATATTCTGTGCACAGTAAGTCGCCATCGTTGTACCAAGCGCAACGTAGGCCTGCGTAAACACCTGCTCGATCTTGCTTGCTGCCGCAAATCCGGCTGCAGCTGTAGAACCGAGGATATTCAGGCAAGACTGTACAACAATCGTTCCTATCGCCGTGATGGAATACTGGAATGCCATCGGAAGTCCGATCTTCAGCTGCCATCCGGCCAGATTCTTATCTATTTCCCAGTCTTCTCTATGAAGATACAGTGCGGGAACCTTCTTTGCAATATATAGCAGACACAGGATTCCCGAAATTCCCTGTGCGATCACTGTCGCATAGGCTGCCCCTGCCGCTCCCATTCTAAATACAATGATAAACACCAGATCCAGCACAATATTCAAAAGTGCCGCAATCACAAGAAAATAAAGCGGACGCTTACTATCGCCCAGTGCCCTTAATACACTTGCAAGATAATTGTAAAGTGCCTGTGCCACAATCCCGCCGCAAATGACCATAATATATCCGTAAGCTTCTCCATACATGTCTGACGGTGTATTCATCAGATGCAGCACCTTCGCCATACTGATCATGCTCAGCAATGTAAGAATAACGGTTACGATCCCTGTAAGTACCGCACCGGATGCCACAGACTTCTTCATCGCCTTCATGTTTCCGGCTCCGAAGTGCTGTGCTGTAACAACCGTAAATCCCGCCGTAACTCCCTGCAGGAAGCCAATGATCAGAAATACCAGTGTTCCACATGCTCCTACCGCCGCCAGTGCCGCATTACCGACAAATTTCCCGACGATCACCGTATCTGCCATATTATAAAACTGCTGAAAAATATTACCGATAAAGATCGGCATTGTAAAATTGAAAATGATCTTCCCGGGAGTGCCGGCCGTCATATCTTTTTCCATCCTGTTTTCCTCCTTTTCCGTCATCTGTGTATATCCATCTGTGTATATCGCTATCTTTCATCTTCAAGCTGCCTTCTATGTGTTTACGTTAAGAAAAGACCCTGATATCGCTTCAGAGCCTTTTCTCGCAAAACTTTATTCATTATATAAAACACGGAAAACAATTGCAACTATTTTTCTGCAGATTTATTTACAAATCCAACTTTATTAAGCGGCCAGTACCGGAATCCTGCTTTGGCCAGAATTGCCTCTTTCTTTACATACGTGTTATCCCAGTATCTGGAATCCAGACTATTGTTCCGGTTATCCCCCATTACAAAATAACTATCTTCCGGAACTTCATAAGGTCCGAAGCTTCCTGCCATCTCTTCCGGGCAGAAGCTTACCGCCTGTGTCTGCTCTTTTCCATCAATGTAAATCTTCCCGTCTTTCACGGTAACCGTCTCTCCTGGCAGTCCGATCACGCGCTTGATAAAAATCTTGGACGGATCATCTGGATATTTGAAGATTACAATGTCATATCTCTCTGGATCATCTTTGATATATGCCAGACGGTTTCCCAGCACCCGGTCTCCTTTCATAATCGTATTCTGCATAGATTCCGACGGAATCACGGCATTGATATACACCAGTTTGTTCATTGCAAATACAACACAGAATATGATCAGAAATGTTTTCAGATAATCCCATACAGCCGCCATACCGGTCAGTTCTTCCTCTTCCTGCTTCTTTTCCTTTTTATTTTTCATATTTTTATACTCTCCCCTTTCATGTACATACGCGATCTTTTTCACACATTTTTACGTTCTCCCCACGCTTCACACATATAGCTTCATATAGTTTATAAAAGTTTTAATATAACCCCATCCGGACTGAATGCCACTTCATTGCCCTCATTAATCTCTTTCTGATAAAGTTCCGCATCCGGAATCTCTAACTGAATCTCTTCTTCACTTTTCAGCTTCAGAAGGGTTACTTTAGCCATTGGTTCTACCCCGTCCGGTCTTCCTTCACATCCAAAATCCGGTTCATCAATTCTCATCACCAGATATCTCATATCCAGGATATCTACTGTCTGCGCATCTAATTTTCCATCAAAGAACTTATCCAGTACTCTCCGAAAGACTTCATTCTCTTTTGCCGCCAGCGCAAACAACGTCATTGACGAACGCAGTTTCAGATCATCAGGCCATCCCATGACTCTGGTTGCATCATCTGATTCCAGTTGCAAAAGTGCCTCTGAACTCTCTCTTAAATGTGCATTTGTCACTGCGTTTTCTATATATGCTTTAGCTTCTTCATAGTCTTCAATAGCGTAGTACATTGCAGTACCGCTACTCCCCAGCCCCTGAATCTGCGGAAAAATGTACCACATCCAGCAACTTCTCTTATGTCCACTCTTAATCTCTGCAAGAGCTGTCTTAAATTCTGACTCCTGCGCTTTGATAAACCTCTCTAGATTATTCTCTCTCATTCTTTTTTTGAACCTCCAGTCCATACATCTGTCTGTACGCTGCTTCTTTTCCAATACAGTTTTTATAACAACATCTTTTTCTATTTTAGCATACCTTTCTATATCATGTATACATCAAATCATCCGACATCTATAGAATAACCGGAACACAAAAAGCAGAAACTGTTTTTTACACCAGCTTCCGCTTTTATTACTTAATCTGTAGGATGTGAAGATTCCTTATATTTTTCCAGACTTTTTAAACAGCATATGAAATCCCCCCTTCTTCTTACCAGCAGAAAAATTTTCTTGCATTTTCCAATATGCCAGACTATAATAACGATTGAACAAAGTTTTTTATAAACAGGGGGGAGCTGGAGAAAACCGGCTGAGAGGAAGCGTAATTCCGTTTCGACCCTTTACCTGATTTGGATAATGCCAACGGAGGGATTCATACCATGTATTGATTTGACAGAGATGCCCCCGCATCTCTTCTTTTTTACTTTTTGTACCCTCCATCCGCTTTATGAATGAAGGGTATTTTTTTATGAAAGGAATGTTTATTTATGACACACACAACTTTATCATCAGACTCTTCACGGACAAGACGACTGGCTCTTGCCGGTGTATTTACGGCTCTTGCCATCGTCGGAAGTTTCTTAAGCTTTCCGGTTGCAGGCAGTAAATGTGCACCTGTACAGCATATGGTTAATGTATTCTGTGCAGTTCTTTTAGGACCGGGTTATGGTGTCATGGTAGCATTTGTGGCATCCCTTATAAGAAATATGCTGGGAATAGGAAGTCTTATGGCATTTCCGGGAAGCATGTTTGGTGCATTAGTATGTGGTGTAGTGTATAAAAGATTTCATAACATTATAGCGACAATGATAGGAGAAGTGGCTGGAACCTCTATATTAGGTGGACTTAGTGCGTACCCTGTTGCTATATTCCTTATGGGAAAGAATGCAGCCAATCTGGCGTTTTATGTGTATGTATTTCCGTTTTTTGTATCAACAGCAGTAGGTGCGCTGATATCGGGAATGATAGTTCTAAGCCTTAAAAGCTCGGGACTGCTTGCAAAAATGCAGCAGAATATAGAATAACAATGTGTGTTGGAGTAAAGAATAACATGTTTGATAACATTATTGGAATAGTGCATAAAAGGAAGCCGCTTATTCATAGTATAACTAACTATGTAAGCATGAATGATTGTGCAAATATACTTCTGGCATGTGGTGGTGCAGCTATCATGGCAGAGGATGCACTTGAGGTTAGACAGATAACAGCTATATGTGATGGATTAAATCTTAATATAGGCATGTTAAATGAGAATAAGCTTGAGGCGATGCTGGTTGCTGGCAGAAGTGCAGCAGCTCTTCATCATCCGGTTGTGCTTGATCCGGTAGGTGCAGGAGCCTCAGATTTCAGAAACAGTGCGGCCTTAAGAATAATAAAAGAGATAAGTCCGACTGTCATAAGAGGAAACATATCAGAAATAAAAGCACTTGCGGGAGGAATGGCTGACATTAACCACTCTAAAGGTGTGGAGGCTAATGATATTGACCGGATCACAGAGGACAATATATATGATGTGGCAGCATTTGCAGAAGCATTTGCTAAAAAAACAGGGGCTGTGCTGTGTATAACTGGTGTTATAGATATAGTAACTGATGGGAATGTAGTATATTGTATAAGAAACGGACATCCTATGATGAGCAGGGTGACAGGTTCTGGATGTCAGCTTTCAGCACTGATAACAGCCTATATTGCAGCTATCAGCATGGAAAATGTGTATATAGGCTCTGCACATGTGGATAAAGCAGATGAATATAAAGCAGATATGTGCATAAGTAAAGAGCATGATACAGCAATACAGGGCAGCATAGCCAAAGCTGTGGCAGCGGCAGTCTGTGTTATGGGAATAAGTGGAGAGACAGCATATAAAAGGCTTAACGATATGGATGGGAATGCCACTTACAGAAATTATGTGATTGATGCAGTATACAATATGACAGATGATATGCTGGAGAGATTGTGCAGAGTTGAGGTGATAAGGCATGAGTAGTTATTTTTATTTTACAAGACATGGGCAGACGATATGGAATGTTGAAAACAAAATATGTGGTGCAACAGACATTGCACTTACAAGTCTGGGACATGACCAGGCAACAGAGCTTGGAAAAAGAATAAAAGAGGAGCATATCCATATAGATGAAATCCTGTATTCACCATTAGTAAGAGCAGCAGATACTGCAAAGCATATATCAGAGGTGACAGGAATAGCCTGCCGTGAGGAAATAAGACTTAAAGAACAGAATTTTGGACGGTATGAATCAACCGCAAGAGATGGAGAAGAATTCGCAAAGGCAAAGATGAACTTTGTATATGATTTTGATGGTGGAGAGACTATGCTTCATCTGTGCCAGAGAATATATAATCTTATTGATGATATTAAGAATGACAGTGAAGATAAGGTTTATCTGCTTGTAGCCCATAATGGCATATCAAGAATAGTAGAATCATATTTCAATAATATGACAAATGAGGAATTCTCAGCATTTGGAATAAAGAATTGTGAATTAAAGAAGTATACTTTCAGATAAAGGCAGAGTATATAAAATCATAACGTAAATATAAATAAGCTATTAGGAAAATAGCAGGAAGATATAAAGAAGATATAAAGCAGCTACAAGGAAGATATAAAGAAAATATAAGGAAGGAGGGGTTTAGATGGTACAGGCAGTTAAGGCTGGTGACAAGAAAAAAGAAACTACCGGTGCGGATATCAAGAAAACAGGACAGCCGGATTATAAGCTGCTTATTGATACGGCGGCACTTGCAGGCACTATTATGTTAGAGAACGGAGCAGAGATATACCGTGTAGAGGAAACAATAAATTATATACTCAAAACCTCAGGTCTTAAAACAAGTGAAGCATTTGTAGTGTCAACAGGTATTATGATATCACTTGATGATCCATCCATAGATGCTCTTACAGTTATAAGGCGTGTGAATAAGGGTGCGACCAATCTTAATGTAATAGCCCAGGTAAATGATATATCAAGAAAGTTCTACATGAGAATTATATCCTTAGAGGAGGCCTTTTCACAGCTTAAGCATCTTAAGAAATCCCAGTATCCCTGGTGGCTTAAGGATATATGTACGGTCTTTGTTGTAGCCTTCTTTGCAGGAATGTACGGTGGTGATTTTAAGGATATGGCAGCAACGGCAATAGTTGGAATATTTCTTGCAGTGTGGCTTCATATTGGAAAGAAAATCGCATTAAACCCACTTATAAATGATCTTGTGGCATCAATAGTCATATCGGTTATAGCTTTCGTTATGGTGCACGTTGGAATAGGTTCGCATATCGACAGGATAATCATAGGTTCGATTATGGTGCTTGTACCTGGTGCAGCCATAACCAATGCCATAAGAGATACGCTTCACGGGGATTACGCTTCAGGTAATGCAAATATACTGCAGGCGTTTACAGAGGCGGCGATGATTGCCCTTGGAGTATACGTGGGATTATTATTATTGTAGCCTGTCAATGTGATTTAAAGAATGGAGAATTATGCTATTACAAAGTATATTTGCTTTTGGTGCAATAATAGGCTTTTCAGTTCTTATTGAAGCACCGAAAAGATGTCTGGTTGTTAATGGAATATTAGGGATGGCAGGATGGGCTGTATATCTTTATACGGAAAGGTATACATCTATGCTTATGGCTACCTTTGTGTCAGGACTGGTGCTGGCAGTTATATCGCATATTCTTGCAAGACTTATTAAGACACCGGTAACAACAACGCTTATTCCGTCTATACTTACGATTGTGCCTGGAGCGGGCATGTATAAGACGGTTTATTACCTGTTTACAGCAGATACACAGGAGGCACTATCAAGTCTTGTGCTTACAATCGGGGCAGCAGGAGCGATTGCCCTTGCTATATTCATAGTCGATGCATTTGTGGCAGTTGTTAAGAGGCTGGTGTGAAAGCTAGTAAGTAAGAATACTAGCAGATATGAATAAAACAAGAGAAATGATTTAGTGCAAAATTACAACACATAGAGGTCTTAAATGCTATATATGTGTAAAATATTCATAAAAAAAATAAACAAAAAATTATATATTTTTTTATTGCAATTTTAACAATTTTGTGATATTTTTTTAACAAAAGATTTCTAATGAAAGATTGTGAGAATGGGAGAATATTAGATTTTTATTTGTTTTTTACAATGTCATTTAGAAAAAGCTAATTATTACTATAGAATAAAAAAGAAAGGGAAACAATATGGCAAAGTTAAGAAATTGGATAGGTAATTTAAGAGTTGCAGCGAAATTGAAGGTATACCGGATGGCGGTATTAGTGATGACAGCTTTTTTTGTATTGGTGGCACTTGTATCAACATTAGTGATTCGTTCGACTATACATAGTATTACGGAAGTGTGGTCTCCTTCACTTGAGTGTCTGCATGAATTACAAACAATAACTGCTAAATATAGAATCAAACAGTATCAGCATCTTGTAGAAACAGATACAGCAGCTATGGCAGCCTGTGAAAAAGAAACTAATGATATGGAGAATCAGATAAAGGATATATCTTCTAAGTTAGAGAAAATAATTAATTCAAATAAGAAAGCACAGGCAGGTAAAGCTGATTATGAAAAGGCAAGCTCTGCATGGGAGGATTACAGGTCAGCTTCAGAGAATATATATAAGCTTAGTAGAGATAACAAACAGGCTGATGCTGCTAATCTTATGACTGGAAGCGTGTATGAAAGTAATAAGGAATTTGTAGAAAAGTTAAATTCAGTACGCGATGATTTTCAGGCGGAATTAGATACGGCAAAAGTAATTGCTAATATATGTACAATAATTATTTTTATTGTCATTATCATAACAGGATTAGCGATTGCAGTGATTGCAACAATTATAGGAAAGATAATATCAGACTCAATTACAGAACCAGTACGTCAGATTGATGAGGCAGTTGCCAGCCTTAGAAAGGGTGAGCTGTCTAACGTGGATATGCTTACATATGAATTTGATGATGAGTTTGGTGAAACAATTACAAAGCTTAAGGAAGCTATGGGCATTCTTTCAGCTTATGTTAGTGAGATTTCACAGGAGGTTAAATTCATAGCACAGGGTGATTTAACAAGAAATGGTGATGATATTACACCATTTCTGGGTGATTTTTCAGAATTAAAGGATTCACTTGTTTACATTTTAAAGCGTTTTAACAGTACATTGTCAGAAATAAGCAATATTGCAGAACAGGTTACACATAATGCCAAGGAAGTAGAAAGTGCATCAAAGTCGTTAGCAGATGGTGCAACAGAGCAGGCAGGAGTTATTCAGGAACTTAATGCCACAATAGATACAGTTGTTGATCTTGCAGAGGATACAGCAAGTGAAACAAAGAATGCATCTGAACGTGTAAAGGCTTCTGCAAACAAAGCAAATAATGAAAAAGAAAAAATGAATATTCTTCTGACAGAAATGGAGCACATTACAGAAATATCTAAGGAAATAGGTAATATTATTACTGATATTGAAGATATTGCTTCGCAGACTAATCTGTTAGCCCTTAATGCATCTATTGAGGCTGCAAGGGCAGGTGAGGCAGGAAAAGGCTTTGCAGTAGTTGCAGACCAGATAGGAAAGCTGGCATCAGATAGTGCTAAGTCAGCGGTAAATACAAGAGAATTAATCGATAAGACTTTAGTTGAGATTCAGAAGGGTAATGAAATTACAAGAACAACAGCAGATGCCTTTAACCAGATTATTGCAGATATGGATTCATTCGCAGAAATGGCACAGAATACTATGGAGAAGGCTAATACACAGGCAGAGTCATTAGAACAGATTGGACAGGGCATTGAACAGCTTTCAGGTGTAGTACAGGGTACTGCAGCATCCTCAGAAGAGAATACAGCAATCAGTATTAACCTCGCAGAGGGTGCAGACAAGATGAATGAACGTGTAAACAGATTTAAGCTCTTTAAAGATTAAAGGTTTATCATAAAGCTATTATGAAGGAAAGGTTCTTGTTGTGAGTGAGAATATATTTAAAGTATTTGGTAAGCAGACAAAAGAAACTTTATTGGAAATAATCGCAAAATGTATGGATGATTATCTGTTTGTATATGATCTGCAGAATAATACAATAGAGCTGTCTGAGTCGGCTGTGGACAGGTTTATGATATCAGAAAATATCATTAATGATGCTGCCAATGATGTTTTACAGATAGTATATGAAGAAGACCGTAAGATGCTGCAGGAGCATCTTACGGCTATATATTAAAGGGAAAGAAAAAGTACATAATCTGCATTACAGATGGCTGGATAAAGAGGGCATGCCAGTATGGATTAACTGTCGTGGAATAGTGATTGACGATTCACAAGGAAAACCACAATATCTGGTTGGCTGTCTGAATGAGACAGGAAATCAGAGGAGAGCAGATAATATCACGGGATTGCTTGGAGGTATTGAATTTAATGCCTATATGCGTTCTCATAAGAAACACATTTCTAAGGGCTTTCTTATGCATATAGGAATCGATAATTTTGGAGCAATCAACAGTTCACGTGGAGCGGTTTATGGCAATTATATTCTGAAAAGTGTAGCTGACTGCATGAAGGAATGTCTTTCTGATAGTCAGAGGATATATCATCTTGTATCTGACCAGTATGTGATTGTTGATCTGGAACATTCTGCTGGTGAATATGCCGCAGAGCTTAAGAAAAAAATAGATGACAGACTTTATAGGTTTATAGTATCAGAAAACTATGAGGCTGTTTTTTCAATTTCTGTTGGTGTTGTGGATGCCACAACAGTTTGTGAAGGCTACGAGGAGTGCCGTAAGAAATTTGCATTTGTCCTAAAAAAAGCCAAAAAAATGGGAAAAAATGGATTCTATATCTTTGATGAGAATGACTATGAACTTTTTTTACGGAAAGGAAGAATAGTAGCAGCACTCCGTAATTCTGTCATGAACGGATTCAAGGGCTTTGAGGTGCATTACCAGCCAATCGTGGATTGTGGTTTAGAGCAGGTTATTGGTGCAGAGGCGCTTATGCGCTTCTCTATGATATCCAAAGAAGATACAGAGGTTATTTCACCTATGGAATTCATCCCATTACTGGAGGAAACCGGATTAATTATCCCGGCAGGAAGATATATATTAGATGAAGCAGCAAAAACATGTTGTGAAATACAGCAATATATTCCTGATTTCAAGATAAATATAAATGTTTCATATGTCCAGATTATGCACGGAAACGTTGAGCGTGATATATTGGATGTGATTAAAAGGTATGCTTTAAAATCTGATTCCATATGTATTGAAATGACCGAAAGTGGATTTATGGATATGACACCGGCATTTTGTAAGTTCAGGAAGGCATTGGATGAGAACCATATAAGCTTTGTGATTGATGATTTTGGTACAGGATATTCTAATTTTCATTGCATTCGTGATATGAATCCAAGCTATGTAAAAATGGACAAGGATTTTACCGCAAAGGCAATGGATAATGAAAGAGATTATGAATTGTATAAAAATATAATTCCGATGGTACATAGCATTAACGTCAGGATATGTGCAGAAGGTATTGAAAAAAAAGAATGGTGCCAGAAAATGAATGAAATGCAGGTTGATTATTTGCAGGGCTATTATTACGGCAGACCATGCGCAAGGGAACAGTTTATTAAACAATATACAAGTGGTATGGATATCAGATAGTAAAAATATCAAATAGCAAAAATATTAAATAGCAAGAATATCAAATAGCGGCTATGGGCATCACACTAAGAAATTAGTGCGGTGCCCATTTTTTTATGCTAAGGTGAAGGCTTTATTCTTAATGTGTCCTAATTTATTTCCAGAAATTTATTCCTGAAAATTTCGGTTACGCTGATTAATTATAAAAATAAGTTGACACATAATAACAATGATGATAATATGCAAAATGCAAACGATTTGCAAATTAGATCAAAGCTGCAAATCTGTTATAATAAGTCTTTTATGAAAGGACATGTCATGCAAAAAAGTTATAAAACAAAGGTGACCCAGGAGATACAGCAGTATCTTAAGCTGCAGAAGCAGAAAAGCTTTAGCGCTTCGGATGTGTATCATTATCTTGAGAGTAATAACATAGATGTTAACCAGTCAACTGTATACAGAACACTTGACAGGATGATGGAGCAGAATGTCTTGGTGCGCTTTAAAACTGCAAACAGTGGTAACTATTACTACAGGGTATCGGACGAACATCATAACTGTGATGAACATCTTCATATGCAGTGCAGAAAATGTGGCAGGGTTATGCATCTTGACTGCGATTTTATGAATGATATAAGAGAACTTCTTATGAAGCAGTATGGATTCACACTTGAATGTAATGGTTCAACTCTGTGTGGCTTATGTGCTGATTGTAAAAAACAGAATAAAGAGTTGTAAATAAATCTATAAAAAATTAGAATGAAAGGATTTTATATGGGATTTTTAAAGAAAAGGTTATCGCTAATAAAGCTGCAATCATTGATGTTATGTGTAATACTGGCAGCTTCATTGTTTACATTTACTGGCTGCCAGGGAAATGTACAGAATAATGGAAAGATTAATATAGTATGTACAACTTATCCTCAGTATAACTGGATACAGAATATTATTGGGGAAGAATCAGAAGAATTCAACCTGACATTGCTTGTGGATGGTGGAGCAGATCTTCACAGCTATCAGCCATCAGCAAAGGATATGGCAAAGATATCCTCAGCAGATATGTTTGTTTATGTTGGTGGTTCATCAGATGCATGGGTGTTTGATGCTGTAAGGGAAACAGTTAACAAGAACATGAAAAAAGTAAATATGATGGAGCTTCTTGGTGACAGAGCCAAAGAGGAAGAAGTTGTTGAAGGAATGCAGGATGATGAACATGGACATAGCCACACAGCTTCTGAGGATAGTCATGGAGAGCATGAAGAAACAGACGAAATAGAATATGATGAGCATATATGGCTGTCGGTAAAGAATGCAGAGATTCTTGTACAGAAGCTTACGGATGTTATAAAGGGGCTGGATACAGATAATGCAGAAGAATACCAGAGTAATGCAGATGCATATATAAAACAGCTTTCAGATCTTGATAAAGAATATGAGTCAGTTATAAGTGATGCAAGACTTAAGATAGTAGTATTTGGTGACAGATTTCCTTTCAGATATCTTGTGGATGATTATAATCTTGATTATTATGCAGCATTTGCAGGATGTAGTGCAGAGACAGAGGCGAGCTTTAAAACTGTAACATTTCTTGCGGGCAAGGTTGATGAGATAGGAACTAAAGCGATTCTTACTATAGATGGTTCAGATGAAAAGCTTGCTATGACTATAAAAGATAACACAAAGGATAAGAATCAGGAAATATTGCAGATGGATTCAATGCAGTCAGTTAAGATATCAGAATCAGAGGATTATAACTATATTAATGTGATGCTAAAGAATCTTACGGTATTAAAACAGGCATTATCATAATTAACATGTAAGTATATGATGTAAGTGTCAAAAGTATAAAAATTCACTTTTGACACTCACATCATTATATTGCCTGTTATAAGAAAAAAGAAAGGGGTGACACCTGTATGTCATATATCGAATGTAACAATCTGGCTTTGGGATATGATGGAAAGGCAGTAGTGGAAAATCTGAATTTTAAAGTGGGAAAAGGCGATTACCTGTGTGTATTAGGAGAAAATGGTGCCGGTAAGAGTACACTTATAAAAACAATGCTTGGCCTTATAGAAAAAGTATCTGGTGATATTACATATTCAGATGGACTTAAGGCTTATGAGATTGGATATCTTCCACAGCAGACTGTTGTGCAGAAAGATTTTCCAGCAACAGTCTGGGAGGTTGTACTTTCAGGCACTCTTGCTTCAGGCGGATTCAGGCCTTTTTATAGAAAGAAGGAAAAAGAACTTGCAAGGCAGAAGATGGAAGAGCTTGATATATGGGAACTTAAGAAAAAGTGTTACCGTAACCTTTCTGGTGGACAGCAGCAAAGAGTACTTCTTGCAAGGGCACTGTGTGCCACATCCAAGGTTATACTTTTAGATGAACCGGTTACAGGACTTGATCCTAAGGTGACAGCAGATTTTTATGAGCTTTTAAAGCGACTTAATAATAAAGGAATAACTGTAATTATGGTTTCTCATGACCTTCATGCGGTGTCATATGCTACGCATATTCTATATGTAGATAGTGAGGACAGTTTCTATGGAACGAAGAAAGAGTTCTTAAACAGCGATAAGGCGGATGTTTTAGGAAAGATTAAAGGAGATGATAAGTAATGTCAGATTTTATTCAGGAATTTCAGTTTTATATGTCATATCCATTTGTCAGATATGCACTTATTGTTGGCGTGCTTATCGCTTTATGTTCATCACTTCTTGGCGTTACACTTGTGCTTAAGAGATTCTCATTCATAGGTGATGGCCTTTCACATGTGGCGTTTGGTGCACTTGCGATAGCGACAGTTCTTAAGATAGCAGATGTTAATCTGTTTATTATGCCAGTGACTATTATATGTGCTGTTCTTCTGCTGAAAACAGGAAACAACACCCAGATTAAAGGGGATTCTGCTATAGCGATGCTATCAGTTGGAGCTATGGCTGTTGGATATCTTATATTAAATGTTTTTTCAGTTTCATCTAATGTATCAGGAGATGTCTGCTCTACTCTTTTTGGCTCAACCTCCATACTTACGCTTACGGGTTCAGAGGTTGTTATGTGTATAGCAGCTTCTATAATAGTAGTAGCATTTTTTGTTATATTTTATAACAGAATATTTTCTGTTACATTTGATGAGGATTTCACCCGTTCTATGGGGAAAAATACAGGCTTTTATAATATGGTGATTGCAGTTATAACAGCAGTTATTATTGTTCTTGCGATGAATCTTGTAGGTTCTCTTCTTATAACAGCATTGCTTGTATTTCCTGCATTATCGGCCATGCGTATCATGAAAAGCTTTAAGCTTGTAATAATATATGCTGCTGTATTGTCAGTACTTGGTGCTGTACTTGGTATTGTAATATCAATATTTGCATCAACACCGGTTGGTGCTACTATAGTTACAATATATATATTAATATATCTGATTAATTGTGTTATATCAAGAATATCGGGAATAGCACAGTAATGTTCAAGGTTTATCCCTTTATTTTAAAATTTTAATTCAAATTATAATAAAATATGCTATACTTACTATCGTGGGATGATAATCCCACGATATTCATATACAGATGAGAATAGTTTTGAAATATAATAATAAGGGATATGTTAAAGTATGAAGGATAAAAAGAATTACAAGGTTAAACCACTGGTTTTCATAATAGCAGGTATAGCTGTTTTAGTTCTCATAGCAGCAGCTATAACCGCAGGTGTTATATCAGAACATAATAAAAGTAAAGAAAATACAGTTGGAATGACTCTTACACAGAAAAATCTAAGACCACAGGATGCAGAAGCTGATAATAATACAGTTAAAGAGATAACAACAGTAGAGATACTTATGGATGATACTGCTATACCAGTTGGAACTACATTTATGGCAGCAGCTATAGTAGAACCAGCAGATACAGATAAGGCACTTATATGGACAAGCAGTAACGAAGATGTGATGACTGTTAATCAGGATGGACTTGTAACTGTCAAAGGAACAGGTACAGCAGCACTTACTGCTACAGTTGGTGATGTATCAGATGCCATAGCTATAGAAGGAATAGAGAGTGCAGCAGCAGGCTCTAAGAATGGTTATACTGTATATACAGGTAATGGAAGTATTCTTAAGCCATCATCTTCTGTACCGGCAGGAAGCAGTGCAGGCTCTGGTTCTGGTACAGGAAGTAGTTACAGTGATAATGGCAGCTATTCATACAACAGTACAGGAAACAACAGCGGATATTCAGCCGGTACAGGAAGTAGTCATGAAAACAGTAACAGTACAGGAAACAACTTATCAGGTACAGGCAGCAATAATAATACAGGAAACAATGGAAACAGTTCATACAATCCAGGAAATAATCAATCAGGTTCGTCAAACAGCGGTAATAGTCAGGGAAATAACAACAGCACAGGAAGTGACGGAAAAACAAGCAGTGATATAGGTGAGGTGTTAAACAAAGAAGGCTTTACACAGGAATATTCCAATGTATATGTATACACAGATGGCGGTACATATTATGGGGAGATAATAACACAGCCAGATGTTTCAATCATATATATCAAGCAGAGAAATGAAGGATTCGATGCAAGAATAAAGGGTGTGTTAGCACAGCTGCTTCCGGAAAGCTGTAATCAGGTATGGAATAATTATGTATCTGCAACAACGGACCGTACATTTACTGTAGAAGACAGAAAAGTAAGAATAGTCACAGCTTCAAGAGGTGGACATTCGCAAATAGTAATATACAATTAAGATAAAATATGGTATATTTATGTAAAACTTATGTAGATTATAATGAGGTGAATGTTTTGCTTAATGAAAATAAGGTTAAAATGATGACCAAGATGGCTATATATGAGAAAAATGAAGGCAGAAGGATGTTAAGGACAGCCAGATACTTCAAGGGTGATTATGTCGCATTTGGGATATTAAAGACATTGATCACTACAACACTTGCCTTTGCGATAGTTGCTATTATGTATGTATTATGCAACGCAGAAGGATTAGTCGAGAATATTAATTCAATGGATTATCTTGCTTTTGGAAAAAAGGTGGCAATATACTATATAATTATGCTTGTTATATTTGCTATAACAGCAGGATTTGTATACAGCTTTCAGTATGAGAATTCAAGAAAAGGGCTTAAAAAGTATTTTTCAAGGCTTAATAAGCTTGAAAGATTTTATAATGGCCAGAAGAAAAAAAGATAATTGTGGAGGAAGTGATGGCAGTATTATTAGAATTTAAAGAAAAATTTAGAAGATTTTATAATAAGTATGATACATATCTTGTTCCTGCGTTAAAGTTTATTGTAGCGCTTGTTTCATTCATTATGCTGAATGCAAGCATAGGATATATGGAGAAGTTGAATAATCCGGTTATTGCAATACTTATATCAGTTATATGTGCATTTTTACCGGTTGGTTTTACTATTGTTATGTTATCATTGTTTATGGTAGCACATCTGTATGCCATATCAGTTGAATTCGCACTTATAGCACTTTGTGTTGTTCTTCTTATGTATCTTTTATATTTCAGGTTTGCATCTAAGTCAGGATATCTTCTGATATTAACTGTGTTTATGTGCTGGATTAAGATGCCTTTTGTATTACCTGTTGCTGTTGGATTGTGTTCATCTGTGATTTCAGTTGTTCCGGTATCTTTTGGTGTGATCATATACTATATAATCAATACAGCAAGTGTTTATGAAACAGCAGTTACTAACAAGTCACTTACAGAGAGTATGCTTCAGGTTTCATATCTTATAGAAAGTCTTGTTAAGAATAAACAGCTTTTTCTTGTTATGGCTGCTTTAGCAGTAACGATTATTATTGTATATATAGTAAGAAGGCTTAAGATCGATTATGCATGGGGCTATGCTATAGCAATCGGAAGTGTAGCTCAGTTTGTAGTTGTTGTATTAGGAGAAATACTTTTAAAAACAGGGCTTAATATTATACTGATAGTTATCAGTGTTATATTAGGTGCGCTTGCAGGTTATATATGTAATATATTATTCTTTGCTGTAGATTTCAGAAGAACAGAGTATGTACAGTACGAAGATGATGAATACTATTACTATGTTAAGGCAGTACCTAAGATAAATGTTACCGGAGAGGATGTAAGGGTAAAGCAGATAAATGCAAGAAAGACAAAAAAAGCCTCAGATATAAGTGATGTAAGACAGTCAAAGTCTACAACAGCAGCAACTGAGGAAGAAGATGATATATACTTTATTGACAAGTAATCAGTAAGTGGCAGAATATTTTTGACCTTTACATCAGTAAGTGACAGAATATTTTTAAGCCTTACATCTTAATATAAAAAGGGGTGAGAACGTGACAACATCGGGTAATCTGTTACAGAATTACTTTTCAAAATTATATATACCAAGGATTACATGGACAGATGTTATAGAGATTATTATTATTGCAGTAGTTTTATATAATATTCTGTTGTGGATTATGAACACCAAGGCATGGGCACTTTTAAAGGGCATAATAGTGGTGGCTCTTTTTGCGGTTGTAGCGTATCTTCTCAACCTTAAAACTATTTTATGGATAGCAGGAAAGACAATCAGTGTCGGTATTATAGCACTGGTTATTATATTCCAGCCAGAATTAAGGCGTGCACTTGAACAACTTGGAAGAAAACGCTTTATGCTCAGGTTCTTTAACTTTGGAGATAACAGTGATAAAGATGAACGCTTCAGTGTTAAGACAGCAGATGAGATTGTAGATGCCTGTTATAAGATGGGAGCTGTAAAGACAGGTGCACTTATAGTTATAGAGCAGGATATTGTGCTTGAAGAGTATATAAAGACTGGTATACCTGTAGATGGTATAGTGACAAGCCAGCTTCTTATTAATATATTTGAACATAATACGCCACTTCATGATGGAGCTGTTATAATCAGAGGGAACAGGGTTGTTGCTGCAACATGTTATCTTCCACTCACAGATAATGTTAATCTTAGCAAAGCACTTGGAACAAGACACAGGGCAGGTGTTGGTATAAGTGAGGCAACAGATAGCCTTACCATTATAGTATCAGAAGAGACTGGTAAGGTATCTATAGCATTTGGTGGAGAACTTATACATGATATAGATTCTGATTCACTGAAGAATAAACTTGAATATATCAGAAGAAGAACTATAGATGTCAAGTCATTTAAGATATGGAGGGGCAGGTTGAAGCATGAAAGAGAAGATATTTAATAATCTCAGCCTGAAAATCGTATCTGCAGTATTTGCGGTTATATTATGGACGGTCATTGTTAATATATATGATCCAAACACCAGCTATACTTTCAGTAATATCACAGTCCAGCTTGTTAATACACAGAGTCTTACTGAAAAGAATTATACCTTTGAGGTTGTTGATGGAGGTAAGATATCTGTTACAGTAAGTGGACCAAAAAGTGTGGTTACAGATCTTAAGACAAGTGATATAGCTGCAACAGCTGATTTAAGTAAGGTTACTGCATTTACAGATTATGTAGATATACAGGTTCAGGTGGTCAAGGATGGACAGGTGCTTAATAACGTTGAAGCTGTTCCAAGAACATCAGCTCTTAAGTTAAGCATAGAAAACAGGGATACAAACACATACGCTGTGAATGTTAATACAACAGGCACTCCGGCAAATGGATATGCTGTTGCATCAACAACAACATCACCAACATATATTAAAGTGACAGGTCCAACATCTTTAGTTGAAGGGGTTGCCTCAGTCGGAGTTGATGTTGATGTATCTGGTGCCAAAGGAACGGTTAATACCCAGTCAGACATTAATATGTATGATTCAGATGGAAATATAATAGCAAATGAAGAACTTGAAATGTCATCAGAAACAGCAGATGTGATAGTAGAGATGGCAAGAACAAAAACTGTACCAGTAGTAGTAAAAACAAGTGGAACACCTTCACAGGATTGTGTTGTAACGGGTACAAGTCTTAGCCAGACCTCGGTTGTTATAAGCGGGCAGCAGGAGGCATTATCAAAGATAGATAATATAACTATTCCTTCATCAGCTGTTTCGGTAGATGGGCTTAGCGAAGATAAGACGTATACATTCAAGCTGACAGACTATGTACCTTCTGGTGTTAAGATAGTTTCTGATTCAAGACTGCAGGTTACTATAAAGATATCTAAAGCTTCAACAAAGACAGTTCACATATCATCAGATGCGATAAAGATTGAAAACGTATCATCAGGGTATAATGCTGTGATTGAAGGAACAGGTATAGATGTTATAATATCCGGAACAGGAACGATGTTAGAAAATATCAGTGCTACAGATATAACATGCAATGTTAATGCAGCTGGACTATCAGCCGGAACACATAGTGTAGATGTAAGTGTGAGTGTGCCAGATGGCTGCAGTGTTTTAGAAAGCAGCTCAGTGAAGCTTACGTTGTCTTCTAAACAGCAGGAAACAACAGTTGACAACAGCAGCAGCCAGACACAACAGACAACTACAAGATAGTACACATATATAAGTTTAATTAAATGCGTAAAGATATGCATAGAAATGAGGATTGTTATGGTAAGTGAGAATATTTTAATAACCAGTCAGCTTGGAATACATCTTCGCCCAGCCGGAGCAATGTGTAATGAAGCTGTTAAGTATAAGTCTGATATATCTTTTAAGTATGGTGAGGGTAAGACAGCTAATGCAAAAAGTGTTATTTCAATACTTGCATCAGGTGTCAAATGTGGTGAAGAGATAACACTTACAGCCGATGGAAGTGATGAAGAGGAAGCACTTAAGGCTGTATCAGAAAGTTTTAAGGAATCACTTAAAGAATAAATGATAGTTCAGATTTTCTTAACAAGTAAAACACAATATGAACACATTTCGTGAATATACTAAACGTATGAAAACGAAATGTGTTCATTTTATATTTCATATACAGGTAAAATATATATGACCACATTTTCTATAGAAAACTACAAAAAGGAGTGTTGGATATGTATAATAATGAAGAAAACAATTATGAGAATAATAATTCTTATAATACTCAGGGTACAGGCAATAACGAAAATACAAGTAATAACGAAAATACAGGATATAACCAGAACTCAGGCTATAGCCAGAATACAGACGGATATAATCAAGGTGCTGGAAACAGTCAGAATACTGGAAACAGTCAGAATACTGAATTTAATCAGAATAATGGATACGCACAATACAGCAATACAAATAATGCAAACAACACAGATACAGATAGCCAGTCAACTTACAGATACTCATATGTAGCTGGTAATAGTACAAACAACAGCCAGACAGCAGATGAGCATCAGAAGAAACAGAAGAAGCATAACCGGTTTTTGGATGGACATAGTGCCACAAAGACTACATG
>OLGH01001705.1_pt1 | contig 19807 bp, 16 predicted proteins | sample 1604851 | NCBI WGS metagenome assembly OLGH01 (sample SAMEA3888894, study PRJEB22519) | human gut metagenome | biome: human gut; feature: human-associated habitat; material: faeces | place: Denmark | collected 2010 | reverse complement strand
CACCCTGTTTATTTCTTACAAGTAACCAAATCCAATCTTTATAAGTACTATTAGGATTTAAAGAACCATCTCCACCACTTCCATCAACATCAAATGTTGATGTTAAAACAATAGCTTCATCTCCACCATATTGTTGTAGTATTTCTTTAAAATAATTTTCATTATCTCCCGCATAATAAATTTCTTTTAATGTACAGCCTTTAAAATTTTCATTAAAATACTCAATAACTGTATTAATTGCTGAAGTAATATCATCATAGCTATAAATATTTGAAGTGACTTCTTTTTCTATAATATCATTTTCTTCTCTTTTTTCTATACGAACAAGCATATTGATATCTGTTTGAATAACATATTGATAAAAATCATCAATATATGCTTTATAGCTTCCTCCACTATAATGACTAGGAAGGATGACTTCTGTAAGAGGAAGTTGTTGATTCATCAAAATATCTTGTGCATGTTTAATAATTTCTATTGGGTCTTTTTCAAGAGTTGATGTAATGCTATCTGTAAAACCATATTCTTTTGAAACATATTGAATGATTTTGTTATTTTTATCATAACTAACATCAAGTCTTAAAGTTGGTTCATCTTTATCATTACTGAAATTAAAATAATTTTCTTTTTTATCTTCATAAACATAACCATTTTTCATCAATTCATCTATAACTTCTTGAGGAAGGAGTTCTTTTAATTCTTTGATTGTTTCTGATTCACTTAAAGTACTAAAACGTAAGTATTTATGTTTTGATTGCTTTAATTCGGTATTGATTTCTGTACGTTTTGTTTTTCTTTTTTGAACAAACATTTGTCCTTTTTGATTAAAAGAAAGTTCTACTTCAAAAAGTTTACTTGCTTTTGATTTATAGTTCACTTCAATTCTAAAATTATCAGAAATATCTTTTATCTTAGAGTTAAAAAGATAATCTTCTGGTTTCCAAATAACTTTTAAACCTTTTTTTGTATGATAATATTTTTTATAAAGATCATAAGAAATCGTAGTATCACTTTGATAGACTTTTCCACCTAGATGAATCTCTAAAGGATTTCCTCCTTGAACAATACGAATTGATTCTATTTTGTCACTTTGTACATCTACTGTAAAATAACTTGTTGTAAGATACCCATCTAAATAATATTTTCCATCATAATTTTTTAAATCTAATTGCGATTGTTTAAAATCTGTTTTTTTAGAAAAATACTTTTCTTCATATTTCTTTTTCAATTGCACTTTATCCATTATATCGACCTGATCATGAATTAAATAATAATCCATAGGTGTTGCTTGAGTAGTAATAGAATTATAGGTTTGATTATAAGCAAGAATTTCAAATGTATCTTTTGTTTCTTTGTTTTGAATACCTAATACAAATAAAAGAACTACACAAGAAATAATCAAAATAGGTTTATAGTAATGATGTTTTTTTATAGGAATTTGTTGAATAAGATTTTCATCAACTTGAATTTCATCATAATAACTTTTAAATGATTTATTTTTCATCAGCCTCTATCTCCTTTCTTAATTGATTTCTTGCTCGGTTTAATAAAACACGAACATTATTTTCTTTGATATGTAATAATTCTGCCATTTCTTTTGTTGAATATCCTTCATAATAAAATAAATAAAGAACTACATTATACTTTTTAGAAAGCTTATTTAAATAAGGGGTCAAATCAATTTCTTGCTTTTCAAAAATATAAGTTTGTTCATCGATTTCATCTACTTTATTATGCCAAAAAGACTTCAAAGATGTTTTACTACAATTAAGTGTTACCCTTATAAACCAAGCTTTTTCATGTTCTAAAGATTCAAAAACAGGTTTTCTTTTCATATAACGATACATCACATTTTGAAAGATATCATCTGCTTGATCTTTTTGATGACATTGGCTAAAAGCAAGACGATAAACCAGATCTTTTTCACGTTGAATGACTTCTTCCATATTTAAAACCTCCTTTCATTAGTAATACTTTTTAAAGGTATCATATGTTACAAAAATTATAACATTTTCATAAAAAAAATACCTTGGTATTACCAAGGTAAATGATCTATATTAAGTTTTTCATAATTTATATTTTGACTTTGATAATAATGAACTTGATGATTCTCATCATCAAGGATTTTAATGATATTATTTTTAAGTATGACAATCGTTACTTTTATATCACCTTTTTGACTCATAATATAAAATTCATATTGTTTTTCTTGATTATCTTGATTAATATAAGAAATTGTAGGATTATTTGAAAATTCTGTTTTAATTGTTTTAATCTTTTTAAAATCATTAATATTTAAATAATCACAAAATTGAATAACTTTCTTTTGTGTCAAACCACCAGAATACATAACCACTAACGAAGCAGGTTCACGATAAGCTAAAGCCAATTGGTCACCTACATAATAATCACTGCATAATCTTTGGATGATATTATTATAATTATTTTCATATTTTTGTTGTTTTTGGACTTTATACATACCAATTAATGTAATTGCAAAAATAAAACAAACAATACTGATGATAAAAATATCTTTTCTTTTTGTCAACATGTGTGTCATGTGTTATTACAAAGCCCTTGATTTCGATATTTCTTCAAGATACTTCTGCCCTATTGCACTGACAACTGCACCTTTTCGTGATATGTAACCTATCTCCATTCTTTCGTCTGAGTCCAGCTTTACCGCACAGTAGTTATCTCCATTCAGTTCTTCACATATGATTCCTGAGCATAATGTATAACCGTTAAGTCCTACCATAAGATTAAGCATAGTTGCTCTGTCATTGGCTTTTATGAGCTGCTTATATTCATATGTACTAAGAACTTCCTCCGCATAATAAAAAGAATTGTACTCTCCCTGGTCAAACGAAAGGCAAGGATAATCCTTTAACTCTTCAAGTGCAATCTTATCCTTATGTGCAAGAGGATGAAGCTTACTCATATACACATAAACATTACACTCTAATAATGGATGAAACTCAAGCATACTTTCCATAAATATTTTTTCAAGCACTTTCCTGTTAAAATCATTAAGATACAATATGCCTATCTCACTTTTACCATTTTTCACATCTTCTACAACTTCATGTGTCTTTGTTTCATGCACTGCGAATTCATATTCATCCATGCCATACTGCTTTACCATCTCAACAAATGCATTAACTGCAAATGTATAATGCTGCATAGACACGCTGAACTTTTTCTTTACATCTGACTTAGATATATATCTGGCATCCAGAAGCTCGAACTGTTCCATAACCTGTCTTGCATATCCAAGGAACTCCTTGCCATCTGGTGTTACAGCTATACCATTCTGTGAACGTCTGAATATCTGTATTCCCGTTTCTTCCTCTAGTGCATGTATAGATGTAGACAGGCTTGGCTGTGATATATAAAGCTTTCTTGCTGCGACATTAAAAGAATCTGATTCCGACACAGCTATTGCATATTTCAACTGATTTAAAGTCATATTCGTCCTCATTTCTATGTACGTTTTTACACGTATCCTGATTCATGTAAATGATATCATCATTATAAAACCTGTTCAACACAAATTATATAATGATACCAGGGGCAAAAGGTCTAAACCCACATGAGCTTGCTCATATGTGGGTGAAAGACCTTTGGACCCCGACATCATATAATGCTGTGAGTGTCAAAATATAAATCATACACTTAAAGTGTAAAAAGTATAAAAAGTTGTTTTTACCCACAAAAAAGGATTGCCATAATCATGATACAGCAATCCGATATATTTTACATATAAATTAAATTATGCCATCTTCTGTAAAAAGCTTCTTGTTCTTTCACTCTTTGGATTATCTATTACATCCTCTGGTCTTCCCTCTTCTACTATAACTCCGCCATCCATGAATATAACCCTGTCTGCTACATTTCTTGCAAATGCAATCTCATGTGTAACTATAACCATAGTCATCTTCTCATCTGCTAAAGCTCTTAAAAGCTTGAGAATACCAGCAGTTATCTCAGGATCAAGGGCAGATGTCGGTTCATCAAAGAACAATATCTTAGGATTCATGGCAAGTGCTCTGGCTATGGCAACTCTTTGCTGCTGTCCACCTGATAGCTGGCCTGGATAGTTATCTTCTTTGTTTTCAAGACCTACCTTTCTAAGCAATTCTCGTGCTTCTGCTATAACCTCATCCTTATCCCTTTTCTGGACATTAATTGGTGCATCTATTACATTCTTAAGAACTGAGAAATGTGGAAACAGATTAAAATTCTGGAAAACAAGTCCAAAATCATTCTTAATCTCATGCAGCTTCTTCTTATCCACATATCGTGTAGGACCTGATTCGTTTAAGGTTGCACTTTCTTTGCAGTAGGCAAGTGTTCCTTCATCCATAGTTTCAAGAAGAGTTGCACATCTTAAAAATGTTGACTTTCCAGATCCAGATGGACCTATAATAGCTACAACTTCACCTTCTTTTACCTCTATAGATATATCCTTTAACACCTCAAGATTATCAAACTTTTTCTTAACATGTTTCATTTCAAGTAAATTCATATTATTCACCCTGCTCTCCATTCTACTTATAATAGCGCATCTTCTTTTCTATAGTTTCCATAACCCATGCAACAACAAAGTTAAATATGTAATAGAATACACCAGCTACAAAAAGTGGCATTATACTTGCATTGGCTGCTGCAATCTGCTTTGCAAGTGTGAACATTTCTGTATACGCAAGTGCAAAAGCAAGTGATGTATCCTTTACAAGTGTTATTACCTCATTAGTTACAGGTGGAAGAACTATTCTCATCATCTGAGGCAGAACTATTCTTACAAATGTCTGGCTTCTGGTGTACCCTAAAACAGAAGCTGCTTCATGCTGTCCAACTGGTATAGCTTCTATACCTGATCTGAATATTTCTGCAAAATAAGCTGCATAGTTTAAAGCAAAGCCTATGATAACTGCATAGAATCTATAACTATATGATAACGATATTCCAAATATATAATATGGACCAAAGAATACGACAAGCAGCTGAAGCATAAGTGGCGTTCCTCTCATAATAGATATATATATCTTGGCAATCCATCTTACAAGCTTAACCTTTGATATTCTTATAAACATAAGAAGCATACCAAGAGGAAGTGAAAAAACAAGTGTAAGAACAAATATCATAAGAGTAGCAAGCATACCACTTGCAAGCTTGCCTACAACATCTGCAAAATTACTCATAAACCCTGATGTTTTCTTATCAGCTGTAATATCATTAACTTTATTATCAGCGCTTAAACATATGCTTTCTTCCAGTCCCCAGTCTTTAGCTATATTCTCAAATGTACCATCAGCAAGCATATCATACAATGTCTCCTGGACGGTATCTCTTAACTCTGTATTACCAGGCTTAAAACCTATACCATACTGTTCCTTTGATACCTGTTCTGATAGCATTCTGAACTGGCTGCCTCTTGCTTCAAGTTCATACTTTGCAACACCCATATCCATACATATAGCATCAACTGAACCTGATTCAAGATTCATAAACGCTGCATTATAGTCTCCAACCTGCTGAAGAGATGCAAAGCTTTTAGCAAGTGCAAGATTATCCTCTGTTGCATCTTCTCCTGTAAATGCTGCAAGTGCAGATGAATCCGCCTGTACAACAACTACCTTTCCTGACAGATCTGCTAACTTGTTAATAGAAGAGCCTGACTTAACAATAACTACCTGAGAGTTATCTATATATGGAGTTGTCCATGTATAATCTGACTCCCTGCCATTCATAGTAAAACCGTTCCATATACAATCAATGGTTCCCGAAGACAGCTCCATATCCTTTGAATCCCAGTCTATTGGCTGTTTTACCAGCTCCCATCCGTTACGCTTACATACTTCCTGTGCAAGTGACAGGTCAAAGCCTACATACTCACCATTATCATCCTTATATCCGTATGGTGGAAATTCAGCATCAAAACCTACTGTAAATGTTGTAATACCAGACTGCTTTTTCTTACTTCCACATGCTGTCAGAGTTCCAGTTATAAGTGAACATACTAAAAGCACAAGTAACATACGTTTTATCGTTTTACTACTAGTAAAAGTCTTCATGTTTCAATTCTCCATTTCACTTCACTACCACGTGAATAATTTATAACTTTAATACACTAAATCGTACCCTACTTGCTGTTATATGTCAACCAGCTTTTACATATTATTTTACGAACCGGCTTTACATATTATTTTTATAAAGATTATACTGTTTTTGTTTTATACTGGTTATTTCTTTGATCCCCATATTATCAAGTGTATTAAGGTATGCATCAAAGCTGCTTAAAGACTGCCTTCCTGTTATAAAATCATTTCCCTCATCATCAACATATTTGGATATATAGTTTATATAGCCATTGTTCTTGTCAACGTCCGATGATGAAACATACATAAAAGGAAGTGGCTTTCTTACATACTTAGCCAGCTGCTTATCAAGTCTTATATGCCATTCTGGAAGGAGCATATCTGTAGCTGCTACCGACTGTCTTGACGGAACACATATAGGATTAACACCAAGCTTCTGAATGAAAGCATCGTCCTTTGCAGCATCCATAAACACTTTATTTCCCTCGTCATCCATATAATAACTTACTCCATCAATTCCAAAGCAGTACATGTCTTCATTATAATCAGATATAAGATAATCAAGAACTTTAACAGCACTTATAACATTGTCAGTTTTAGTAACACCAAATATGCCGCTTACAGCATTTCTTCCTATGTAAAAGCCCTGATGCTCACCTGATAGTGGAACTCCTCCTTTAAATACAGGAGTATCACCATTATATTCATTATACTGTGCACTATACAGCATTGACATATGCCAGCTGTAATCAAATATTACGCCTGTAGTATTCCTGCTGCATCTTTCCTTTATAATATCCCTCGTGCATTTTTCATAGTCTTTCTCGATAAGACCTTCCTCATATAAATCATTAACGAACTCAAGATATTTTCTATAATTGACACTATCACTATATGAATAACTGACATTCCCGTAATCATCAATTATAAACCCTGTTGAAAGATCCAGCCCGAAAGCAGGTCCAAACATATATGGTATAGTATGCTGCATTCAGAATCAACATCTATCTTTGTGAATCTGTTATCAGTTATCATAAGATTTTATATTGTGTATATTAACTATCTCTCGTTACCCTGTTTAAGATTCAACTTATACACTATATACGTCGCTGCTCCTTTCCTTACATATTCAACATAATATCTTACAGTCGCAGATACATATGACTATTAATGCTTTAATTATATATAACAGCTCACATAATTATAAGATTCATTTTTTTCATGGTTCATTTTTTTTCACACCCTACCTGAAAAGTTATACTCAGACTACTTAACAACATTATTTTCTCTTATATCTGAAACAAGCTGCCGTCTGAATGCACGGCATCCGGTTTCATTCCAGTATTTCTTCTTTTCTATCTTAATAACCTCAAATGTTGTATTAAGTATATGTGATTTATAACTTGCAGCTGGTTTCTTTCCTGGATAAAACACAGTTATAGAATCTCTGTATTCATCCTCATCAAGATCATAATCCTTTGCAAACTGTTCAGCTAATTCTTCTGTAGTTACTCTTTTAATATGTGCATAATATCCAACAAGATAAGCAAAATAGTCAACATCAAACTTTTCAACCCAGTAATCATCTGATGCCACAAAGACTACAACAGGAAACTCCCTGTTTTCATCTGATATAAGCTTCTTAAGCACATCATATTCTTTCGCATTCCCAATACTCTTAACTGTCTGTCTTAATCTTTCTATATCGCATATTCCTATATTATCAGCAATCTCACCATAGAAATTAGGACGGCTGAATAATATGTTTTCGTTATCCCTGTACTTATCTGCTGGTTCGGCATATTCGTTGCTTACATCAAACACAAGGGTATCATTCCTTTTTTCAATAGAAGCTATTGATATCCATACCCTGTTAGCTATCTTTGTATCAAGATGCGTTGTTACTTCCTTGAAATACAGCCTTTCAGGATCATATGAGATTGCAACCTTATATCCTGGCATCTCGTTTTCATATGCTCCTACACTCTCTGGCAGATCATCAAAGACCTCAAGAAATCTTGATTTAACCCATGAATATATATAGTTAACTGCCTTTTTATACGCATCCTCCATGGAAAGGTTGGTAAGATCTATAGCCGAATGTGACTGGAATACTTTATATGTACCAAGCTTCTTAAAAGGCTCAAACTTTCTTCTCTTACTTACAGTCTCGTTATCCTGGCCTTTTTCATGATCTATTTTCTTAAACGCCTCATTTAATCTTTCATCATCCGGACCAATCTGGTTAACTATTCTTACTATATTGTTAACAGTAAGTTCTATTCCCTTTTCTGATGTATCCATCCAGAGCTGTTCTATAGCCCCTGGTCTTTTAAACTTATAGAATATCTTTGCAAGCTCTGTATCCTCATCAAACAGTTCTTCTATATATGGATGTAATGGCTCATTTTCAAACTTTAGTCTATAATGGCATCTTAACATATCATTCCACTTTTTATCCTTGTAATGCTGGTGGCCAAGATCCTCCAACAGCCCCACAATCGAATCGTCACATAACTCAAACGTAGCAAGTATACTATTCATTTTGCGTGCAAGAGCTTCATTTCCGATTCCAAAAGCTGATCCCTTATATCTCATGTCATGTTCTATCTCATGCCATCCTTCAAACGAATTCGTTCTTACCTGTACTTCAAATGTATCATCTACATAATCTGACAGATATGGATTAACAATTGTTTTGCTAAGATATGCTGGTAATCTGAATATACCATTAACCTTCATAGCCTTAAATTCATACTCATTATTTTCTGTAGTTTCCCACATGCCAGGCGATACGAACAATGTATCCAGCAGCTTTCTGCATATATCAACATCATCAACAAAATACAGTATTATTCGAATGCCAACAAGATCCTGCATTTTCTTGTCAGCATTTTCTGTACCAGGTCTGCGGTAATCCTTAAATATAAGCTTGTTGACCATAGAATCAACCGTCTTTACCCTATATGCTATTCTGTAATAAAAACCTGCCCTCTTTAACTTTTCTTCTATAATATTTAACAGATCATCCTTAACAACCTGTGGCACCACTATCTTCTCTACATTTTCTTTAGTAAATAATTCATTAACCTCATTCATAAGTTATACCATCCAGTTTTTAATATTTACATACTGTTGTATCTGAATATCAGATACCTGATGAATAATAGCTATAGTATACCACATTTTTCCTTTTAGAAACTAATAATTTGCTTAATTTTATATTATATGTTATAATCTAGACACTTATTACTATATCGACTTTATGATTTGTTCATATTATGATATATACCAGGGGGAATTAACGATGGTTATTCATGAATCAGCTGAAGATTATCTTGAAACAATACTTATGCTTAGCAAAAAGCTGCCTGTTGTACGTTCTATAGATATTGCCAATGAAATGGGATATAAAAAATCCAGTGTAAGTATAGCAATGAAGAATCTAAGGGAAGCAGAGCATATACGTGTAACTAAAGAGGGTTATATATACCTTACGGATTCCGGAAAAGAAATAGCTGAGATGATATATGAAAGACACCAGATTCTTTCATCATGGCTCATAAAACTTGGCGTTGATAAAAAAGTGGCAGAAGAAGATGCCTGCCGTATCGAACATGACATAAGTAAAGAATCCTTCAACGCTATTAAGAAAGCTATATCAGCCCAGCTGAAGGAACTTGAAAATAATAAATAACAACTAACAAACAATAACTAATAAATAATAGCTATAACTAATAACCCCAGTGTGCCGCATAAGAATCATTTCACATTCTGTCACGGCACTCTGGGGTTGTTTATACTGTCTTCTATCCAATATCTGGATATCGTGTGATTATCACTTCATATTCTTTATAAGCCTCTGGCACTCTGCTGTCTGTTATGAACTTTACCTCGTCAAGTCTGGCAAATGTAACTGAGCTTATATTGTCAAACTTATCCGAATCTGCAAGTACATATTTACAGCTGCAATGTGCTGCTGCCATTCTTTTTACAGCAGCCTCACTTATATCAGGTGTTGTTATTCCACTCTTTATGCTTATTCCATTAGCACCAAAAAAGCCTTTATTAAAATTATATTCTTTTAATGCCTCTACAGCACTGCTTCCTACAACTGCTTCAGTTGAGCCTTTAAGCTCACCACCTATAAGAATTACCCTGAAGCCTGCTATAGCAAGACTCCTTGCATGTGTAACCGCATTAGTCACATATGTTGCTCTTTTTTCCTTTATATAATCTATCATACAGCCTGTAGTGGTTCCTGCATCAATATAAACAAAATCATCTGGCTCAATAAGCGCTGCTGCATACCTTGCTATACTCTTCTTAGTCTCCAGATTGATCTCCTTTTTCTGTGATACTGTAGGTTCTTTTCCAGAAAATCCGTAGTTAACCGACACTGCACCACCAAACACCTTAACAAGTCTGCCTTCTTCATCCAGTGTATTAAGGTCTCTTCTTATTGTAGACTCTGATATTCCTAGTTCATCCTTGATTTCATTAACAGTTATGCTGCCTTTTTTTCTAAGTAGCTGCAATATAATCTCATGTCTTTTCTCTGTCAGCATATCTTATCACTCCATTTAGAATATTAATAATATTACTTCATGCTCCTATAAAATGCCATAACCACGATATTTTATGAAAGCTGCGAAACATCTGTATCAAGGATAATCTTTCTTATCGGAAGTATTCTTCCTGGTGATACTGAAAGCTCATCAACACCCATTTTCAAAAACTCTCTTGTAAGAGATGTATCTGCGCCAAGTTCTCCGCATATTCCTGCCCATATACCAGCTTTATGTGCATTATCCACAACCATCTTTATCATCTTAAGTACTGCTGGATGATGTGGGTCAAAGAAACTGTCAAGCTTTGGATTCTGACGGTCAACAGCAAGTGTATACTGTGTAAGATCATTAGTTCCTATACTAAAGAAATCTACTTTTTCAGCCAGCTCATCACTTAGCATAACAGCTGCCGGAGTTTCTATCATAATGCCAGTCTGTACATCTCCTATATCAATTCCCTGCTGCTTAAGTTCATCCCTGACTTCTTTTTCAATCTCTTTTATTCTGTCGATTTCCCACATATTAGCAATCATAGGATACATTATGTTAATGTTACCATATGCACTGGCTCTGTACAATGCCCTTAGCTGGGTTTTAAATATTTCTGTTCTTGTCAAGCATATCCTTATTGCTCTCATGCCAAGTGCCGGATTATCTTCTTTATCCATATTAAAATAATCGCACTGTTTATCAGCACCTATATCAAGCGTTCTTATTATAACTGGTTTTCCAGCCATATTTTCAGCTACTGTTCTATATATGTTAAACTGCTCTTCTTCTGTTGGAAATGTATCTCTTTCAAGATATATAAACTCACTTCTGAACAATCCTATACCAGCAGCATCATTAGCCTTAACAGTCATAACATCCTTAACATTTCCTATATTGGCATATAATTTTATTTTTCTTCCATCAATAGTTATATCTTCCCTGCCCTTTAAAAGCTGCAGAAGTTCCTTTTGTTTTAGCTGTTCATCCTGTTTTTTTCTATAATATCCAAGTTTTTCATTATCCGGATCAACATATAAACATCCACTATTACCATCAACTATTCCCATTTTTCCATCTATATCATTGTCAGGAATAACAGGCGTTCCTATAAGTGCTGGTATACCCATAGTTCTTGCAAGAATAGCTGTATGTGAATTAACAGAACCTTTAACACTTACAAACGACAGTATTTTGTCCTTATCAAGCTGGACTGTTTCTGATGGTGCAAGGTCCTCAGCCACAATAATAACAGGTTCGTCCGATACCATGGATGAAGCATTAAAACCGCTGAGTATATTTATAAGTCTTTCAGATATATCCTTTACATCTGCTGACCTGCCTCTCATATACTCATCTTCCATAGCTGCAAACATAGCTGCATAATTATCTCCAGTCTGTGCTACTGCATATTCTGCATTAACATGCTGGCTGTCTATTATATTTTCAACTGATTCCTTATAATCATCATCCGTAAGCATAATCTGGTGCATCTCGAATATAGCTGCATTAGCTTCTCCTACTTCTTTAACAGCTTTATCGTAAAGCTCCTGAAGCTGCATGGCTGCCTTATCCACAGCAACATAATATCTTTTCTTTTCATGCTCTGTATCATCAATATGCACTCTTTTAACCTGCTGCTCCGACTTATTATATACCTTTATCCGTCCTATGGCGATTCCACCAAAAACGCTTTTGCCCTTATATTCTTTCATAAAAACCTCCTTTCTGCAAGTCTGTATCAAGTATATTCACACTGTATACCAGAATATTTTAAACCTTACTTATCTTTTAATAGTATTCTTATCCACTAATACCATCATCACATATTTTCTTCAAAGAATTCCTTTATCTTCTGTGCTGCTGCCTCTTCGTCTGCACCTTCAACACTTATAGTTACTTCCTGTCCATTCTTTACTGCTAATGACATGATGGTAAACACCTTCTTACAATCACCTGTTTTTCCATCCTTTGATATAGTTATCCTGCTCTCAAACTGCTTTGCCGCCTTCACAAGCTCACCTGCTGGTCTCATATGGATTCCCTCAGGGTCTGTTATTGTGTAATTGAATTCTTTCATACTTAGCCTCTTTCCGCTTACGCTTTTATATTTTTATTTTTAATCTTCTACTTTCTTTTTGAGTACTCCTAAAAGGAATGACGAAACAATAGTTCCTACAGCTAATGCAAGCAGATAATATAATGGATTACCAACAACCGGGAATACGAATATTCCACCATGTGGTGCCATAAGTGTACACTTAAATACCATGCTTATTGCTCCTGCTACTCCAGAACCCGCGATACATGCTGGTATAACATGCAGAGGATCTGCTGCTGCATAAGGAATAGCACCCTCTGTTATAAATGCAAGTCCCATAATAAAGTTAGTAGGTCCTGCCTGCTTTTCTTCCTTTGTGAACTTATTCTTAAAAAGGAGCGTTGCAAGTGCTATCGCACAAGGTGGAACCATACCACCTATCATAACTGCTGCCATGATATCGTAGTTACCAGAAGCTATTGCTGCTGTACCAAACACATACGCTGCCTTGTTGAATGGACCACCCATGTCTATAGCCATCATCGCAGCCAGTATAAAACCAAGTATAACTCTGCTTGAGTTTCCCATGCTTACAAGAAATGAATTAAGTCCTGTATTGATAGCTCCCATAACAGGTTCTATAACAAATGCCATGCCAAGACCGATAACCAGAATACCTACAACTGGATATATAAGAACTGGCGCTATCTTTTCAAGTGCTTCTGGAAGCTTGTCACACAGCTTTCTTAATCCAACGATGACATAACCTGCTACAAAACCTGCAACAAGTGCACCAAGAAAACCTGACTTACCATTAGCTGCTATATAACCACCAACAAAACCAAGTGCAAGCGCCGGTCTGTCACCTATCGCCATAGCTATGAATCCTGCAAGCACTGGTAACATAAAGCCAAAGGCTGCTCCACCTATAGTCTTAAACATAGCAGCAACTGGTGTAATTGTGCCGAAATTAGCTCTTTCCGCCTCAGACAGGCTGTTCATATCAACATTAAGTCCATCTATAAGAAATGCTATCGCTATAAGGATACCACCACCAACTACGAATGGAAGCATATGTGAAACACCATTCATAAGCTGCATATATATCTGATGTCCTATACCACCTGACTTTCCTTTTTTAACCGAAGCTGTTGGTCCATCGCTTCCATCCTTACTCGCTCCCTGAACCTCATATAATGGTGCATCACCCTTCATGGCTCTCTTTATAAGCTCTTCTGCCTTATTGATACCATCCGATACCTGACATTCTATCACTCTTTTACCTTCAAACCTTGTCATAGGCACCTTTGCATCAGCTGCTACTATAATGCAGTCTGCTGCTTCTATATCCTCCTCTGTCAGGACATTCTTTGCACCACCAGAGCCTCTTGTTTCAATCTTTACTGTACAGCCAAGCTTCTTAGCTGCCTTTTCAAGTCCCTCAGCTGCCATATACGTATGTGCTATTCCTGTAGGACACGAAGTAACAGCAAGTATCTTAGCCGGCTTACTGGCAGTTTCTTCAAGCCTTTCGTTTATGCTGGCACTTTCTTCATCTGCTTCATCAATAACTTTAAGAAATTCCTGTGGTGTTCTGGCTGCCTTGAGTGCATTTGTGAAATCTTCATCCATAAGAAGCACAGATAACTTACTTAAAACATCTAGATGTACGTTATCTTTAGTGTTTGGTGCTGCTATAAGAAAAAGAACATCCACTGGTTCACCATCAAGTGAATCAAAATCAACTCCATCTTTTATAATCATAGCCGCAAGTCCTGGCTTTGTTACAGCATCACACTTTCCATGTGGGATTGCTATACCATCACCTACTCCTGTAGTACTTTCCTCTTCCCTTGCCATAACCTGCTTAGTATAAGCTTCTATATCTCTTATGTTTCCGCTCTTTGCCATAAGGGCTGCTGCCTGCTTTATAGTATCATTCTTATCTTTAGGTGCTGCATTAAGATCAATACTTTCAGGCTTTAAAAGATCTGTAATCCTCATATATTTATTCCTCCAATCATCTGATTTTAATCTATACATTCATATTGCTGCATTGTTATGTGATTTACATAATCACTATCTAGTACATCGTTTCGTAAATAACTATACCACCTGTACAACTTCAATCCCGCTTACCAGACTATCTACCTCATGCATAGTTGCAAGATTATCTGAAAATGCACTTGCACTTCCAGCTGCTATTCCCATCTTAAATGCATCCTCATAATTATGTTCTTTAAGCCATCCTGTTATGAATCCTGCCACCATGGAATCCCCCGCACCAACAGAATTCTTAAGAGTACCTTTAGGAGCCTCTGCCATATACACTTTATTATCATCTGCTACAAGCACTGCTCCTTTACCACCCATAGATATAAGAACATTGACAGCTCCCATTTCCTTTAATCTTAATGCATATGGTATAACTTCCTCTCTTGTACTAAGAGTCACACCAAATATATCGCCCAGCTCATCCTGATTAGGCTTTATAAGAAATGGCTTATACTTAAGAACATTCATAAGAAGACTGCTTGTTGCATCAACAACAATCATAACCTTCCTACCATCAAGCATCCTCATAATATTCATATAAATATCATCCGGAATACATGATGGAATACTTCCTGCAAGCACTAAAACATCCCCTGCTTTAAGACGTGCAAGCCTGCTCATAAGACTCTCTATATTTTCCTTTGAAATATCTGGTCCTGCACCATTAATCTCTGTTCCATCTATAGTTTTTAACTTAAGATTAATCCTTGATATTCCACTATCTGCCTTTATAAAGTCAGCATTAACGCCAGCTCTGTCAAGTCTTTTACTTATCTCATCACCTGTGAATCCGGCAATAAATCCATAAGCAGTATTCTCTAAGCCAAGATTCTTAAGTACTATAGAAACATTGATTCCCTTGCCGCCTGCTAACATCTGTTCACTGCTTGTTCTGTTAGTCATGCCAAGTTTGAAATCATCAACTGAAACTATATAATCTAACGATGGATTAAAAGTAACTGTATATATCACCTTTATACCTCCTTCCTGTTCACGTACCTTTAAGTTATTATTATAATAACTCCATATTCGTTCATATTCAATCACCATCATTCACAAACATTCATTATCTTTTTTATGCATATTGTATAGTTTTTTATATTTTTTCATAGTTTTTATGGGTAATTATACCCATACATGATATTTTGTATACAATCCAGCCTGCAAATCAGTCTTTTTTAAGCAATCTTTTTTTCAGACATTCTTTTTTAATCATTTTTTATCATTTTTTCCAAATTAATTACATCCGGATTGTTCACGACAATGTGCATTCCGCACATAAAAAGAGACTGCCGCCTCAACGATTTTCAATCACTTGATTTTCAATCGCTAAAGCAACAGCCCTTTTTTATTTCGTGACTTCGTAACTCAATCGTTTCGCCGTTCGCCAATAGTGAGCAAGCTCCCTATGGCTCTCTTGCGCTCATTATATCACAATTTACTCTTTATCTGCCCCTATACTCACGAACACGCGCTATCGCGCTCTTTCGTCCTGCTTCGCATGACTGTTCGTTCGTTAATGGCGCAAGAAAAGTAAATGTCTGCTTCGCAGCCGCTTCCTTTTCTTTTGCGCTCATTATATCGTTTTAAGCTCAAACTTTCTTCTGATAAAATCAACCAGAAAATCGGCTGTTTTCTCAACACCAAGTACACTGCTGTCAACCATGATATTTTTATGCTTAGGGTCAGATGGAAGGAAGCCGGCATAATGCATATGATAGTTATCTCTTGCCTCATCTACTGACCTTATCATCTTTTTTGCATCCTCTTCTGTCAGATTCAGATCCTTTACACAATTCTTAACACGTGCATCATAAGGTGCATATATGTATATGTGTATTGCAGCAGGTTCATCTGATAACACGAAATCTGAGCACCTTCCTACTATAATGCAGCTTTCTCTCTCAACAAGAAACCTCATAATATTCTGCTGTGCTTCAAATATATTATCCTGCTCAGAGCTTGATTCAGTTCCCAGAGGAAACATCATCCTCATATAAGAATTCTTGCTTGTCTTTTTAACCTTTTCCTCAAGCTCATCAATATGCGATACAGGAAGATTCAGCTTTTTTGCTGCCTGTTCTACTATATCCCTGTCGTAATATTCTATGCCAAGCTTCTCACTCATCATCTTGGCTATAGGTCTTCCAAGACTGCCAAACTGTCTGGCTATTGTAACTACATATTTCTTTTCATCACTCATAACTGCCTCCTATACAGAAATATCTCTTTTATCTCTTTTGTCTGATTTTTTCAATATCAGTCCGTAATCCTGTTTCAATAACATTTTACTATTTATTATTATATCCATTACATCATTTCTGTTTTCTAGTACACAAAACCAAGAACCAGAAATCCCACAATACTTACTGCAGCACCTATAAGCACATATGGCAGCTGTGATACTGCATGGTCAAAGTTATCAATACCTGAACCCTGTGAAGCAAGAACTGTTGTATCACAATAGAAGCATGCATGGTTACCAAATGCACAACCTGAAAGAATAGCCGCCATAATAAGTATCGCATTAGCACCTACGCTTGCACCAAGTGGAAGTAATACTGGTGCTACAAGTGTACATACGCCCCATGCATTGGCAATCATAAATGCTAATATACCTGTTATGATAAATGCTAACATAGGGAATATCTTAGCTGATAATATAGGCTGTGTAAGATCTATAAAGAATTCTGTCATCTGCATCTTGCTTGCTATAGTCTGGAAAGTAAGCGCTGCAATAAGAAGAATGATTATAGGTAACATATCCGCAAAGCCTTTTACAAAGTTATCCCAGTATTCGGTAAATGTCATAAGCTTTTCTGCAAGATACATAACTAACGTAACTGCAAGACATACAACCTGTGCTACTACAAGATTACCTGTTACACATGCAACTACTACAAGCACAAGCATAGGTATAAGGAAGTTAAGGATATTACCATCCTGAGCACCCTCTTCATCATCCATATTATACTTCTTACTTGCATCACTGTACACCTTACCAGTTGTTGCAACTATAGGATACACACAGAATGGGATTGCTTTAATATATGCTCCCATCCATGTCTTTGCGCCAAGTGCCTGCACACTTTCCTGTGCAAAGAATATTGCCCCGAAATATGCCGCCCACGAAGAAAATGGGAACATAACACATACTGGTGAACCTGTACTGTCAAGAAGATAAGCAAGTGCCTCTCTTGGAACCTTTACTTTATCATACACCTTTTTCATAGCCGTTCCAATTGACAATACATTAAGATAATCATCTATAAATATGATCACACCAAGTATAAATGTTGTAAACAATGTCTTTTTTTCAGTGTTACATATTTTAGATACAATCTTGGCAAAACCAAAATGTCCCTTGGATGCTGTAAGTAATGCTATAATACTTCCAAACAAGCCACATACAAGTATCAGATATGCCTCTGCACTCATGACCTCTTCAAGTGTTGCCACCCACTCTGTTATAAAATTCTGTTTATATAAGAATAAAGCTCCTATTATTGAACCCGCTATCAAAAAAGGTTCGCATTTTTTAGTAGCTATAGCACCGATTACAATACCGATTACTATAATTACCGCTATAAGACCATAACTCATAATCAATCCTCCTGTTTCCTGTGTAACTTTTGTTGAATCCAGATGTTTTAGAATATTGTCATATACATTGGCAATAATCTTTTTTATGACAGGTTATCTGAATAATATCTTCTTAAAGCTTCAAAAAATCCTCTTAAATGTACAAAAAAGGGACTTCTGCCGGTCGTCACCAGCTAAAGCCCCTTTGCTTCATAAGATATTATATTTAAATTACTTCCTGTTCATGAGTGTAATATATCACCCCGCCTTATATGTTTCAACATAAAATATTTCATCGACCTGCTTTATATCATTCAGATACAAATCAATTACAGCTCATTTGTGCTCACAGCACAAACAGTATTACTACTCAACATATATTCTGATAATATGCTGTCAGCTGATTTCCATACATATAATGGCATTCATAAATTCCAGCCTGGTTATGGCATCATCAAAATCCCTGCCTGTTAACTGGCTTATGCGCTGCACTCTATACTTAACTGTATTCCTATGGGTATATAACTGTTCAGATGCATGAATAAGACTGTTATTGTTCCATAAATATGCTTTCAGTGTTTCCAGAAGCTTAGAATTATTATTCATGTCATACTCAATAATAACTCCCAACGTATTGTCTATGAATTCCTGCATAACCTTTTTATCTGCTAACTCTGAAAACAGGTTATATATTCCCATCTCTTCATACCAGAACACTCTTCCTGACATATTCATTTTCTCTGAGAGTATTACACATCTTGATGCTTCTGTAAAGCTCTTCTGTAAATCACCTATTCCTTCATATGCACGCCCAACCCCCATAACAAGCTTTATATCAGAACTTATGCTATAAAGATACTCTGATAAGCTCTTATATATCTTAGCCAGCACTTCTTTTTTATCCGATTCACTCACTGTATCGGTGTCCAGTATATTTTTCATTGAAGAATCAACTGGAATAATCTCTGATATATTATTACCTGACATATTAATATCAGCACTTCTGCCTGATACATCCATCTCTCCCTTTTTTAAGCAGAAACAACCAACAATATTGTTGCCATATCTTGATAACAAAGCATTCATGTTACCTGAATTAAATTCATTTTTTATTTTACTTATAACTGTGTCATATTCATATTCTTCTATTCTCCTGTCACCATGAATATTTATTGTAAACATGCGGTTCTTACCATCCAGATCATAACCAGCTTCCGAAAACTTCATTGCAAATGCATCTTCATTAATATTCTTACCAAATATAATCCCTGACAGAATATCATCACTAAGGGCATCTGAATTCTTATTATAAGCTATTGCATGTCCGATTTCTTCAAATATATCTACAAGTGGAATCTCTCCAGATATAACAAATATCGGAAAATTATTAAGATTCGCATACGATACTACACTTCTGTCTATACTGGCTATATACTTGTCACCTGTCAGAAGCAGCGCTCCTGACATAT
>OLGH01001679.1_pt1 | contig 19978 bp, 16 predicted proteins | sample 1604851 | NCBI WGS metagenome assembly OLGH01 (sample SAMEA3888894, study PRJEB22519) | human gut metagenome | biome: human gut; feature: human-associated habitat; material: faeces | place: Denmark | collected 2010 | reverse complement strand
CATTGTAAAATAGCTTACTACAGATATTGCGAAAGAAACTTTTCCTGTTCCTGAAACTCCTAAAATTCTGGATACATATGGAAACGTAATCAACGGAAAAATAAAATTTGATGCAGTTAATATGAAGTTCATTATGAAATTGAATTTTACTGATTTGATTTTCATATGTCACATATACTCTTTCTGTAATATTCTGAAGTGTTCTTTTCAAAACAATTTGAAATGCAAAAAATAAATGGATTAAATGCCAAATCTAACCATAGTGGATCTATCATCCATGCACACGAGCAAAGCATCAATGAAACTGCTAAAAAATAATTTTCCTCAATTACTGTTTTATACTCTAATATTGTAAATAAAATAATAAAAATTACAAATATAATAAGTCCATAATTAATTATTGTATGAATATATGATGAATCTACTATCTGATAATCACCTTTCAATTTACCCGCATTTTCAAAATTATATCCTAACCATTCTATTTTCCGTCCCAACATGTGTATTCCATATTTTTCAAATGCTCGATGACCTAAATGTAATCGATTAGATAAAATTTTATCTAATAAACTCAAAGAATGATTATAGATAATCGTTAATACTAACATACAAGTGGCACATAATAACGTACTATTTTTCAAAATAAATTTAATAACCGCTTTTAATTGTCTTATAACAATTCCATTAGAAACTATAATATGAAGTAAAATTGCTAAAAATACTATAGCAAAATCTACTCTCGTAGCTGATACTCTATATACCAGAATATTCACTATAGTAATCAAAATATATTCATAGAATTTTATAGTATATCTTTTCAAGTATAACCATACAATCACAAGCATTGTATATATATGTGGTAAATACGAAACATAATAAAATCCAACTGTATGTCGAATTCTGTTATCCAAATCAAAGATAACATCTGGAATAACATGCAATCCACATCCTAATAAAGTAAAAAATACAACAATTACTTGTAAAATACATAGACATTTTAATATTTTTTCCAATTCAATTCCTCTTGAGCCAATAATCATTAATCCTATAAATAATAATTCTTTATCTTTTGATATAACTGCACTTAATACAAGAAATATAATGAATATTAACATTTTTATTAAATCTTTTATATAAAATAAATCATATAATATTTTTAATATTATTATCATATAGCCTAAATATCGAACCAGTTTTAAAATTATAGCTACTCCAGGATAAACAAAAGGATATGCTGTTACCATAAATAAATTTCCAAACATAATTGCTATCATGCCTAAAAAAAATAAAATTTCTGAATACTTTACTCTCATTTTTCCTCACTTTACCTATCGATACTCTCTAAAGCCGCTTTTATATAATAACCATTTCTAAGTTTGTTAGAAATCTTTTTTACATTTTGTGCCATAGTATTATATTGCATATCTGAAATTTCCAACAATCTATCTTTAATTTCAGACAAATCATTCACTGCAATCCCCAAATTATTTTCGACTATAAATGGTGCTAAAGCAGCTTTTTCCCATATAATCACTGGTATACCTGATGCTAAATATAAGGATGTTTTATGTGGATTATTTAACTTCAAATACTGTCCAAAAGTTCCTTGGCATCCATTTGCTGAATATCCATCCCATACCAAACCAAACCTACCATTTAATTTTAAAGGTAACTCATTTGCTGGAAACGCTCCGTGATAACAAATGTTATCTAACCCCTCATCTTCATAATGCATTCCATATAAGTCAAAGTCTACATTTTTAGGTAAATGATATATATACTCTGATTTTTCTCTTGAAAGATTTCCCGCAATAATAACACTATTTTTACGTTCTTTTATTGGTATTGTTTTCTTTTCATCAAAATCTGGTATCAAATAATCAAAAATTCCTAATGAAATCATTCTAGATTCATCAATCCCTTTCTTTTTAAGAAAAGATTTCATCGAACTATTATGAACAATAATGAGATCAAATTGTTTCAATGCTGGTATCTCCTGCATTTGATACATTAATTTTGTTTTTTTAGGAATATCATCAACTAATGCATAACGCATAGTTTCTAAATCATGAATAACCGCCACTAATTTTATATTTTTTCTTTTTAATACTTTGAATGTGTGTTTTAAAAAAAAATAATTGGCAATTGGTGGAAATTGTACTAATGCAAATTTCTCTTTTGGTAAAACACTACATTTCTTTATCCATATTTTCGACATGCTATAATGATTTAATAATTTTTTAAAAATATTTTTTTCACTTTGCAAACGATGTACATTCAAATCCAATACATTATAATTTGAATTTTCCAAAATTGTTTGTATATCTGCTCTCGCTTTTCCTAACGCAGTAAAATTATCATTTTCATCTATTACAATTTCATTAATACTTGTAATCATCTTTTCTTCTCCAATTTTCCTTTTAAATTAAGTATTATATGTAAACAATTTAATTTTAACAGTATTTTTTTTATTTTTTCTTTAGATTCTAAATACATGCTATCTTTTAAAATTTCTAACCTTAATTCTTTCATTTCATTCGAATTTTTTTCTAATTTAGATAATGTACAATAACACATTAACAGAATATTAATTTTATGTTTTTTGAAATCATTCTTTAGTTCATTTGAAAGTCTTTTTATATATTCTTCTGCTTCACGATATGTTTTTACTCGATTCCACATATCCTTACTTCTTAAGGTTTTTGTTATTGAATTATTGTGCTGTACATAATGATATCCTTTATATGGAATATATTCTGCCCCATCACTTTCCATAAACAATTTATAAAAGACAGCTTCATCCTCATACAATCGTCCATTTGGAAATTGAATATTTTCAAACAATTTTTTAGGAATTAACATACTCCATAAATAACAAAAAAGCTTTTCATTCCATATTAAATGGAGAAGCTCATCATTTGAGTAATATTCCATCTTTTGTACCAAATGATTTTTATTTGCTAATGTTGGATTTCGTATCACATCTCCATTAACATCACAAATTTCATAATCAAATATTAATATTTCTTTATCTGATTTTATCTTTCTATCTAATAAACTTTTATATAAATCTTTTTCTAAATAATCATCCGAATCCACAAATGAAATATATTGTCCTGTTGCATTTTCTATTCCAATATTTCTAGTTGCCGCAATGCCATTATTTTTTTGATGTATTACTCTTATTCTTTCATCTGCTTTCTCCAATTCATTGCATATTTTCTCTGAACCATCAGTTGATCCGTCATTAATAATTATTATTTCTAAATTACTATAACTCTGATTCATAATACTCATAATACATCTTTTTAAAAATTTTTTCGTATTATATACTGGCACAATCACTGTGATTTTTTTATCCATATTTTATCCTTTCGGTTTTGGCATAATCATTAATATCAAGTAGCCTATTTTGTATTTAAATCTTATTTTAGATTTTATAAATTCTATCGGATAAATTTTCAAATGATTTTTCACAATTAAATAATCATTACATTCTTTCCATCCATATTTATACATTTGCATTAATAAAATTACATTATAAGCAATACATCCAACAGCAATTATCTTTTTTTCTTCCAAACTATCTGTATCATCTAACATTTTATCAAACACTATATTGGCAGTTAATTTTGCAGGATTCATTTCCTTTTTGAACATTGTACTACCTACATTTATTCTATAAAAATACAGAGCATTATTTATAAATACTACATTTTTTATAAATTTCATGTACTCATAATTAAACAATGTATCTTCACATACTTGTACATTTTGGTTGAATCTAATATTTTTTTCCATTATTATTTGTGTCAAATACAATCTATTATAAACAAATGCAGCAATATTTTTCTCTGGAATCATCATTTCACGGAGATAATCCTCCTTTAATAGCAATTCTATTCTTAAATTTGACTCCCTGATATTTTTCTCATAATCTTGACTTTGATATTTACAAACAACAAGTTCTGAATTGTTTTTAATAATTTCTTTAACCATGTATTCAACAGCGTTAAGCACTAGCATATCATCAGCATCTACAAACATCAAAAACTTTCCTCTAGCTCTTTGAATACCAAAATTTCTTGTTGCAGATACCCCTTCATTTTTCTTATGATAAACAATAATTCTATCATCTTTTTCTGCCCAACAATCACAAATTCTTCCAGAATCATCAACTGATCCGTCATCGACTAAAATAATTTCTATATTCTCATATGTCTGATCTACCAAAGATATCAAACAATCTTCCAAATATTTTTCTGCATTATATACTGGAACAACAATACTTACCATTAACTCCATACTCCTCATTCAATTTAACTTCTGTATCCAATGATTTTCGCTGGAACTCCTCCAATTATACTATTTTCTGGAAATTCCTTTGTAATTACTGCATTCGCTGCTATTACACATCCGCTTGCCACACTTGCACCATCTAAAAAGACAACTCCTGATCCAATCCAACAATTATCTCCTATCTTAATTCCCTTATGATTTACTCCTTGATCTTTGATTAAAATATTTAAATTCTCATAATTATGGTTTTCTGAATGAAATCTAATAAACTGCCCAGCTACAACATTTCTTCCCACACTAATTCCACCTGCCGCTCCAAAGAAACAATCATTACCAAATGTAGTTCCATCTCCTATAACAATTCCACTTCCTACATATTGTAAACTTCCCGTGCATTCAATTCTTGTACCACGACCTAGAACTACACCATTTCCAAGTATTACTCCATCTTGTGAAAGAGCATCAATATAAACATCATCATGTATTTTACATTTGCTCTCCATATGCAAATATCTTTTTTCCAATACTTGTACATGTTTCCCAACAAAAATATTATTACTAATGTTCCGTCTACCAATAGAAAATATTCTACCTCGGATCATCATCCAACCATATTTCCAACATACCCTCATTATATAAGCTATACTTATTTTTTCATCTATTTTAAAATCTTTTTTTCCTGTAAATACTAATAATTTATCAATCAATTTCATAATATTACTTTATCAGTTTGCGATAAAGTTGATAATTTTCATCTACAAACTGCTCCCATGTCTTTATTTTATTTTTTTCTGCCTCTGTTTTTAAATCTGAAAGAGTTTCTGGGCTATTTATTAATTTCTCTAGTGTACTTTCTAAATCATCTATATTTCCTGCTTTTATAATAATTCCCGCTTTTCCTACAATATCCTTTGCTCCAACATGCTCACTTACTATAACAGGGACTCCAAAACTCAATGCTTCTAATACTGTAAATCCAAATGTTTCATACCATATACTTGGCGCTACTAAAATATCTGTATCCGACATAATATGTTTCAAATCTGATTGCGTAAACCCCTCCTCATTTATATTAAGATATTCTCGTTTATCTGGAACTGCATTGAACATTCTTAATATAAAATTATGATTACCTGAACTCCACAACTTATCTAAGGCTTCAATCAATATATTGTATCCTTTGAATGGCCTTGCTGGTGCAAGACAAGTTATTCTTAATTTATTATCTTTTTTTCTATTTGCATTTTTGTGATCACTCTTAATATTTTTATGTGATATCGTAATCACTTCATTTTCAGGCAACTTCATATATTTTTCATATATATTTTTTGTCGTCGAAGAATTAAAATGGATAAAACTCATTTTTTGTAACATATCAACATAATAATTTCTCAATTTTCTATATTCTCTCGCTTTATAATTTACTTCTTTCTCATTTAATAAAGGCATTTTATCTGATTTTTCTTCAAAAAAATTTTGTCTATGATTTTTTCTCATTTTTTTCACTAAAAATGAATCTTTTATATTTCTATACAAGGATGATTGCATAATTTGAATTTTCCTTAAAGATAATGCTGTCTGATTACACCTGATACAGTCTCTACATCCATGATCTTCTACACACACACATCCATCCCTATACAATGTAATTTTAGGACAAATTCCAAAATAATCATGAGAAGTAAAAATTGTTTTAATTTTTAATTTTTTTGTAGCTTCTAGAAATTCTCTATGTAACCCCATTAATGTATGGATATGGATAATATCAGGATTAATTTTTCTCAAAAAACTTTTATATACATTTGCATTACATGATTTAGTATATTCTTTGACATTTATAATTCCTTCATCTAAGGAGACCGGAAGCGGATTTATTAATTCATAATTATTAATATTTTTTATATTTTTTCTTTTTTTTATATGTATTTCTTTTGAAATAAATGAAATTTGTCCAGGCCATAATGCTATCACTTTATCTCCCTTATTTTTTTGCGTCTCCATCAAATCCATACAATATCTCGTCAAACCGCCACTTCTATATGGTGGAAACCCTAAAAAATAATGCATAATTACCATAGCCATAAACTCCTTCTATCTTTCACTCACTTATTAAAAATACTCTTTCATATTTATCCCGAATATTCTCCCATGTATATCTTTCTATAATACATTTTTTTGCTTTTTCTTCAAATTGGTTTAATTGCTCTACTGTCATTTGATCTGCACTCGAAATGATGCTTGATAGTGAACCATTATCTTTTGACCAATACATAGCCCCATCTTCCGCCACTTCTCTATTAAACCCAACATCCAACAATAAATTCAACTGTGTACTTCCAAGAGCCTCCAACAAACTAGGATTCGTACCACCTACCTCATGTCCATGGAAATATCCATATGCATCTTCTCTGATTTTCTTTAACAACTCCTGATCATAAACCGTTCCAACAAACTTGATTCTTTTATCCTTTTCAAATCCCGTTTTTTCGCGCAATTCCTCATAGAATTTATTCTGCTCTACATTCGTAATTAACACAAAATCTTTATCTGTATCTGAATTCATAAATTCACGAACCATAGTCTCATAATTGTTTTCTGGAACAAATCGTCCAACAACTAAATAAAATTCCTTAGGCTTCACATTGAATTTCTTATACCAATCAACGAGCTTTTGATCATCATCTTTTAAATTTGATTTTGCTATATCAGCTCCATAAGCAATAAATGTAGTATCCGGAGTATACTGCTTATATTCTTCCTGTATATAATTTTCAATATTCATAGAATCACAAATTAATAATTCTGCATGTTTTACCATAAGTTTTTCTGAAATTTTCCAGTATTTTTTTATCAATCCATTCCATTTTGCTCTTAGCCATTCATGCCCATCTGGATTTACATATAAATGTGCTCCTAATTTATCCATTTGCTTTTTAAAATGACCTATAAATGGTCCTATTCTACATGCTAAAACATAAATGACTGCACCTTGAATATTATGTGCTTTTATATATCCAATACACCATTTCAATGCTGCAATATCATAATAAACTGCTTTGGCTGGCCCAACATCTGGCACTGTAACATTAAAGCATTTAGCCCCATTATGTTTAAATCTTTTTCTTTTTGCATTCATACATGCTACATAATATTGTATAGATTCATCTTTTTGATATTCAGTTAACTTCTCAACAAAAGTTTCAAAACCTCCATATTGGGCTGGAATTCCTTTAGATCCTATTATAAATACATGTTTTTTTTCAGAACTCATTTTCTACCTAACCTTATCTTATAATCTTTTACCTTGCTCCATCACTATGCAACACAACTTGAACTGTCTTCAAAATAATCTCAATATCTCTCTTCAAAGACCAGTTCTTAATATATTCTACATCCATAGAAACAATTTCTTCAAAGTCCGTAATATCACTACGTCCACTTACCTGCCATACTCCAGTTAATCCAGGAGTCATACTTAATCGACGTTTGTGATATCCTTCATACTGCTCAAATTCATCCACCGTTGGCGGTCTTGTCCCAACAAGGCTCATATCACCTTTTAAGACATTCCAAAACTGTGGCAATTCATCCAAACTTGTCTTACGAATAAACTTTCCTATCTTTGTAATTCTTGGATCATCTGTCATCTTAAACATCAGACCATCCATTTCATTTTGTTCCATCAATTCTTTTTTTCTTTCTTCTGCATCTGCATACATAGACCGGAATTTATAAATCTTAAAGATACGTCCATTTCGCCCAACTCTCTTCTGTGAAAAGAATAGTGGTCCCGGCGATTCTAATTTAATCATTGGTCCTAGGACAATCGTTACAACTGCTGTAATCAGTAATCCAACGATTCCTCCCAGAATATCCATCAAACGTTTCAGTACAATCATATGTAATGGGATTTCTCTTTGTGCAAATGTGATTGTTGGATACTTACCAATTCGATTAAGATACTTGCTTCCACTTTCTACATCTAATTCATATAAATTGATATTTAAATCAACTGTAATTCCCATCTCTTCAAATCGTTGCACTAATTTCTGAATCTGTTCATCTGGCTCTTCTGGAATCAGAATAAACACTTCGTCTACTACCTCTCTGATCGCATATTGAAGCATTGTATTCCTATTTGCGACAATTGGAATATCCATAACCTGCTGTCCTGTCAAATTTTTGTCTGTAATGATAATTCCTGTCACCCATAGGTTCCATGTCTTTTCCTTGATGATACTTCTCACCACTTCATCCATTCGATCTGACGTTGTTACAATCAACATCTTTCTTGTGATCGAATTATATGGTCGATACTTTAAAATATACCATCGATAAATCATATGTGATATCTGCATCCACCAAAAACTACATATCATCGTTGTAAGATAAATAAATCTTGAATAATCTCTTGCATCATCAATCAAATAAGCAACTGTTGCCATCAATGCAGCTGTGATCAAGTTTGTTTTGAAATTTGCCCAAAATTCTTTCCAAAATTTTCTTTTAAAAAAATTCTGATTTGGATCAATTACCAAATACACAATCGTTAATACAAAAATAGCAACTAACCAACGATAGATCACTCGATTATCTTGCGCCCATACCCCGTAGATATCCGGATAAAACCTAATATGTGACATTAAAAAATATCCAATTGTAATTCCAAACACATCACCTATATATATGATCAGATTTTGTATCTGTGAACGTTTTACTCCCATACTCTTTGTTCCTTTGTTTTATTAATCCTAATTTCTTTTCGCTTTCTTTGTTAAATCTACAAGATAGAGCACAAAAAATACTCCTACTACAACTACAAATCCACCAACTGCACCTACAGCCAAAAATTTCTTTGTGCTAACTGTCTGTTCTGCCTTTATCTTAGATGGCTGATCTGCGATCACTAGTTTATTTCTTCCTAAATCTTTCTGCACTACTTTCTGAAATACTGGCAAAACTTCTTTTGAAATCTTCTTCACATCATCTTTATCATCTGATTTTACCTTAATCTCAAGTAATCTTGTTCCATCCACAACTTCTGCTGAAATTGCATCTTTCACATCATCTTTTGCAATTTTCGTTTTCTTCGCAATTTCATTCACAATCAGATCAGTTTTAATTAATTTCTGATAATCATACGCCAAATCCCCAGCATTGTCCCTGATCAGCACCTTATCCGATGTCTTAGGCACAGTAACATATACCTGCATCTTAGAGCTATACTCTGTCACACTCTTCACCTTCGCATACCCAAATCCAGCTCCAGCAAATACTACCATTCCTATCAAAATAAACACCCACTTTGACAGAATATATTTACACATATCCAATAAATCTACCTCGATCAAATCGACTCTTTCCTTCTGGCTCATAACCCTTCTCTCCTTTTGATTCTTTTTCTCTGTATTTTCTGCCTGACTCCTTGGCATATATCTTTTATTTTAACATATATATAACATAATTACTACATTTCTGTAATTTTTCTTTTCATCTTACTTTCTTCTCTGGTATTCTTTTGCTGTCTTCACGATCTGAAAGACTCTTTCTGTGTCCATTTTGCTTTCGCAGAGCATTCTGATCCGTTCTCCTAGCCATGTGACTAATTTATCTCTTCTTGATATTGTGATAAATGGTGATTGATCTTCTTGATAACCACATTGATACTTTACGTAATTCTTAATATCTAATCTATCACATATCATATTCGCCAGGACTTCATTTAATGGTTCTTGTTGTGACTCTCCACTCCCTGATTTCAATAACACTCTTTTTTGATTCTGAATCACCCATTTTTTCTAAGCCATCCGTCAGATGTATTATCTGGTGACATAAAATTGCCGCTAAATGGTCCTCCAAACAAAGCACTTCCTACATCTTCTGAAAATAGATTTTCAAAAAAATTGATATCTTTCCATTGTATCTTTGAGTGATCTGGACGGATCCAGTATTGATCGCTTAATGATAATCCATAGTTTTCTTTTTATTATACCACAAACCATAAGAAAAGAGACAACACATATCTTCATCTGCTGCCTCTTTTCTTATGGTTTCTATTCTTACCAGAACTTTGTATTCGTTGTAATATAATCCACTTTCTGTGCAATATAATCTGCGACTCTTTCTGTATCGTCCACAGTCCAAAGTCCTACATTCACTCCACCATCTTTGAATGCCTTGATGTCTGAGAGTGAAATCTTATCACAATTTGCATCCAATTCAATCTTACGTTTCTTGTAATAATTGATCATTCCCTGATCTGGATTATTTGTTACATGCTGTAATTTTACATTTGTGGATGTTGTTGCGTTATCGTCTAAGACTTTTCTCATCTGTACCATTGTTTCAAAGTCATAGGCAATAAACATGTATTCTTTATTCCCCATGATCTGATTTGTTAATGCATACAAATCTTCCATGTTGTTCTTTGTCACTGCCTGCATTCGAGAATCATTGGTTGTTTCATTTCCGTATTCTACGAATTCCATCTTGATTTCGATAACTGGTACCATATTATACTTCTTGCATGTTGTTAAATAATCTTCTAATGTTGCAACTGTCGTTGCTGATTTTACATTCTTATATTTTGAAATGTTATTTCCAGATTTGATCGTCAGTTTCTGGATCTCTGATAATGTCATATCTTCTGGTTTCTTATCAACTCCGCATAATCTCTTGAATGTCAGGTCGTGCTGCAGAATGAATTTCTTGTCTTTTGTCATACGGACATCTGTTTCTGCTCCCCAGAATCCTGCTCCACCCGCTAATTCATAGGCTTTGATCGTATTCTCTGGTGCTTCGGCACTTAATCCGCGGTGTGCGATAAACTTGGCACTGTTTTTTGTGATCGGTGTTACAACAGTTACTTTGTAACTGTTTTTCTTCTTTGATCCATCGACTGCTGTTGCTGTGATCGTAGCTGTTCCGACTTTCTTTCCTGTTACAACTCCACTTGTGCTGACTGTTGCCACGCTTGTGCTAGAAGATTTGTATGTTACCTTTTTATTTGCTGCGTAAGTTGGTGTTACGATCGCTGGATTGCTGACCTTTTTCCCTTTCTGTACGGCTACGCTTGCCTTTGCAAATGTGATCGCTGTCACTTTCTGTTTTTTCACTGTGACTTTGCATGTTACTTTCTTTGATTTCTGTGATTTCACGTAACATGTGATCGTTACTTTGCCTGCTTTAACAGGTGTAACAACTCCTTTTGTACTGACTTTTGCGATCTTCTTGTTACTTGTTTTCCATTTAAGCTTCGCTTTGGATGCTTTGGCTGGTGTGATCTTCACTGCAAATCTCTGTGCATTACCAACATACATTGTCTTTCTATATGCTGACCATTTGATCTTTGATACTTTCGTTGCTGCGGATACTGGAATCAGGCTTGTCATAAGAAATACACCTAAGATAGTGATCACTGTGAATTTCTTTAATCCTGCCCGCATCATTTTCTTTACGTTTTTCATAGTTCCTCCCACTCTTTTAACATTTTTGTAACATTTGTCTAAGAGCTATTTTATCATGTTTTTTGTATTTTTACCAGTATCTCTTCTTACTTTAATGTTGATTTAACAGCTTTTTTCTGTACTTTTCAAAGTACAATCCATACATTCCCAGTCCGATCCATGCCACCAGACTGATGCATGCCCCTATTTTTAATCCTGGTGTTTCATAATCTAATCTGACACTTTGTGTTCCTTTTTTCATTACGATTCCCATAAACATTCCGTTTGCCTTATAAATCTTTGTGCGATTTCCATTGACTGTTGCTTTCCATCCTTTTGAGTATGGAATCGTTACACACAGAATCTGGTCTTTTTTCGCATGATAGACTCCTCTGAAATGATTTCCTTCGTATTGAATCTGTTTCATTGAGTTCTCCTTGCGTTCCTTTAATCTGGCAAGAACATCTTTTTTAGGAACTGTGATCAAACTGATATCATCAAATTCATATTCACCTGGAGACAAGAAATTTAATCTTACTTTTTCTTTTGCCTTGCTTGTCTGATGATTGATCTTTACAATGTAATCTTTTCTTCCAAAATAGTATGGATTGAAGGTGCTTTGAATATGAATTTTCTGTTGTACATCGTTTTGTGTCACAAGGATTCCTTTTGTTCCCTTTCTTCCAGTCAATATGAATTTGTCGTCTCCATTTTTCTTCCCATGGTAAACGAGATTTTTAAAATAGAGATAAGTTTCCTTGTCTTTCTCTACTGGCACCGTAATATCCGCATATTTCTTCCCTTTTGGAGATGAGATCCTTGTCTCTGGCAATGAGATTGTCTGTATGTCAGGATCGTTTCTTTGTTCGTTGTGTTGAATCTCTTTGTCTGCCGGATGCTGATTCAATATGATCTGTGCAAGCATTGCCTGTTCCTTGCCGATTCCATTTAACTGCTCGTATTGCTGCTCTGTCATATAAGAATCATATGCATATGCAAATGGCAGTGCATATTTATTCTTATATAATGTGATATTTCCTTTTTTACTTTGTTTCTCAACTCCGTATGGTACATCCCCCTTGGAACTTACGTCTTTTGCAACCTGACTGTTATGTGCTACTGTTATGTATTTTACGCCAGCTAATGACAGGAGTCCAAGTCTTTGATCGACTCCTTTATATTTATCTGCATACTGCATTCCCAACGTATCATATCCTTTGATCGTATCTGTCACACATTTTGCTGTGATACTGTAATATCCACTGATCGTATTCAAATGGTTGATCAGTCCATAGTTTTTATATCGATATCCCTCTGCATGTACTCGATAAACAGATGGATCATTTACCTTACTCAGCATACGGATATTATCTTCCTTCAATGTTCGATATGCTTGTCCCTGATCCATAAATTCCTGTGTATAAGCATATCCTTTTGGATCGAATCTGTAATATCCATGCACTCCCACTGATATCAGGAGCAAGATTGCCATGCTCACTCGCACAATTCTCTTCTGTGTATCATAGCCAAGTCTTTGAAAGATCAACAATAGAATATAAAATACTGCAATTAATCCACAGGCTGCCATGATCCCTTTATTCTTCAGGATTTCTTCTCCTGATGCATTTACGATGATACAAAATACAGTATATATGATGATTCCTGCTCCGATCCCGATCTGCTGTCGTTTTGACATCACAAATAGACGTGGATACATTTCTGCTGTCAACAATGCCACAATAAAGCTCAGTGCAAATGCCCACCGGTTGTTTGCATAGGAAAACCCATTAAATGCATATCCAAAGATTGGGAGAATCAAAGCAATGATACTTGCTATAAATGCCGCTCTGTATTTTTTATGTTTCATTCGCTGTGAAAACAGTGTAAATAATACAACGATCCCAACGATCGGCAGATATCCTGCGTTCGTATTGCTGCCCATATTTCCGTATCCAATAAAGTTTTCAATAAACAGTAGATAATATTTCCCTGGATATACGATCAATGATTTCCAGTCAACCCCATTGCCGTAACGGCCATTTCCTAGAAATCCTATGACGGATGGCAGTAAAATCACTGCTGCCATTGCAATTCCAAGTGTATAATATATTCCAAACTTCAAGATCGTCAGAAAAAAGTTTTTCATCTTGTTTTCTTCGGTGTATTTATAAAAACGGATCCACGCATAGATCACCACAAATATCGTCAGCATATATAAAAAATAATAATTGCTCATTGCTGATACGCAGACTGCGAAAATAAATACATACGGTCTTTCTCTCTGATAGATCTTCTCAATCCCAAGACATAACAGCGGAAAATAGATCATCGGATTGATGAAGAATGGATGGCGCAGTCCTAGTCGAAAGCAAAATCCGCTGAATACATAGACCAGTGCCCCGATCACTGTTCCATAACTTCGTTTTTTCATTTTTCTTGCATACATGATAAACGTGATCCCTGCCAGATACATTCGTAACAAGATCATGAAATCATACATAGTTTCTGTATTCTTTGGCGAAACAAATCCATAGAGGAGGTTTAACGGATCACCGATCGCATAGTAATTCAATGTTGAGAGGATATCTGCACCATACCCAAGACTCATATCCCACATCACAAGTTTTGGGTGTCCCGCCAGAAGATTACGGAAAAATTCTCTTAGTGCTTCCCCATAATATGCTAATGCTGAAAAATGCTGGCTTAATCCGTCTTCTACTCCTGCTCCCCATACAAAGCTTTTTCCTTCGGTAAAAAATGGCAGAAATGCCACGATACACATCAGTAAAAACATCAGTGTATAGACTCCATAGCAATACTTTCTTTGTTCTTTTATCATTATACTTTTCCTTTATCCTTTACCCTTTTTTGTTCATTATCACGCTTAGTATACCACATTTTGGATTGAAAATTCCTGAAAAATGTCTTAAGATATTGGATGTATGTACATTTTAGAATATTTTATATCTATCGGAGGTAATATGATATGTTAAATTTGATAAAGAAATTATATAATGATTCGCGAATTCGTTATTTGTTTTTTGGTGGATTGACAACCCTTGTTAATCTTGGAATGTTTGCTTTATTAAAAGGACCATGTGGAATTGATTATAAGATCAGCAACTTTTTCTCTGTTGCGATTGCGATCTGTTTTGCATTTGTTGTAAATAAGCTATATGTATTTCAGTCTAAATCTGAATCCTTCACAGATACAATTCATGAATTCATCAAGTTTGTTCTCGGTCGTCTTGTAACCATGGCTGTCGAAGTGGGCGGAGTTCCTTTCTGTGTTGAGATTATTCATCAGCCACAGATGATCGCCAAGTTAGAAACACAAGTTATTGTTACGGTTGTCAATTATTTTATCAGTAAATTTCTTGTTTTTAAATCTCAAAAAAAATGATTCCTTGTATCATATAAAATCCCTGAGATCAGATATTCATCTTATCCGATCTCAGGGATTTGTATTGTTATTCTTTGGATTTGATCACTTCTGAGATAATGTATCTCGGACGCATCTTCACTTCATCGTAAATCTTCGCGATATAATATCCGATCACACCTAAGCTGAACATCAAAATGCTTCCAACCAACAGCAACAACAAGATCACTGTTGTGAATCCTGCAACTGCATGTCCAGAAAAATACATATAAAGCGATTGTATTCCAAGTAGTACTGCAAATACGAAGAATACAACGCCAAAAAATGTGACGATCTGCATTGGTGCGGCGCTAAATGATGTGATATTATTCACTGCATATCGTACTAATGATTTGAATGACCATTTGGATTCTCCTGCTTCTCGTTCCTGCACATCAAATTCTACGTATGTTGTCTTGAATCCTACCCAGGATGACAATGCACGGAAAAATACATTTCGTTCTGGAAGTTTTAGAAATTCTTCTGCTGCTTGTCGATCCATCAACTTGAAATCAGATGCTCTGGACATATCGATTCCTGTCGCATCACTGATAATACTGTAAAATGTTTTTGCAAACATCTTGTGAATGAAACTTTCTCTTCCTCTGGATGCTTTCACTCCCTCGATCACCTGATATCCGTCTTCCCATAAACGATACATCTTTATAAGTGTTTCTGGCGGATGTTGAAGATCACAGTCCATTACTGCAATACAGTCTCCTTCTGCCTGTGTGATTCCTGCAAAAACGGCTCCTTCTTTTCCAAAATTTCTGGAAAAGCAGACTCCTTTGATATGTGCTCTTTCTTCCTTGAGTTCTAAAATCTTCTCCCATGTATGATCTTTAGATCCGTCATTTACGAATACTAATTCATATGGAATCTGTTCTTTCTCAAGCAGGTCTCCTACCACCTGTGCTGTTTTCTTGATCATCTGTTCTTCGTTATAAGCTGGAAGAACAACCGATAACATCTTATCCATTGTAAATATCTCTCCTTATATTTTATTCTACCGTAATCTTTGCACTGACGTTCTTCTCAATCGACATATTCTTGATCTTTGTCAGCTGAACCTGTACCGTATGCGTCCCTGGTTCGTACAGCTGCATGTCAATCTTTGGATTTAAATCCTTCACTACAACTTTATCTACTACAGAGCGCAATCCGCTGATCTTCACCTTTAACTCTGAGTCATCAAATTTGACATCATAATTCTTCGTATTATTGATCAATGCGATCTGTTCTGTCGGAATCGTCAATGTTCGTTTCGTCTTCTTCTCGATGTTCGCACGGATCACGATATTCTTGATCTTATCTACAGATTTTACAAATGTAATACCATCTGGCAGTTTAATATCGGACGCTTTGATCGTTTTTTCAATACTCTTTGTACTGTCACTGATATCTAAATTCGCCAGTTTGATACTGCTGATCTTCTCCAGATCATCTTCAGCTCCAGTAATTTCTATATGTTTTGGTTCATAATCAATGCTTCCAAGTACATATCCCTTGCCCGGCGTTCCTTTTGTTTCCACTGTAAATGGTATTGTCTTCGTTCTTGATAATCCAATCTTTACTTTAATCTTGGTCGTATCAAGTTTGATGCGGTCCTGACTTACTTCATCTCCGTCTTCATCATAACACTTGACATTCTGAGCCATTGTTACATCTTTCTTCAATCCGGATACATCTACTTTCGCTACGATCTGTTTGATCCTGCTTACCACACTCTTTGGCCCAGATACAGAGATCAGATTCGGCGTTGCTGTCTGCGTGCTTACCGTATATCCACTCGCTGGTGTTCCTTTCACCACAACATTGACTGGTATCTGGTCACTCTTCACATCTTCCAATACGACTTTGACTGTTGCACCACCTGTATCGATATCTAACTGACTCTTGTATCGTAAAGCCTCAACTTCGATCTGGATCGCATGAACATCTGACATAGAAGATACATCTGCCGTTGCACGGAAATCTGACTTTGTCAAACGATCTACAACATCTTTCTTTCCCTTCACAGTAAAGCTTACGGTATCTCCAGATTCAATCTTATAAGTCTGATTAAGATCGTCTAAAACCTGTTCATTCAGCATATCAACCGGTACATCGCTGAAAGTCTTCTTGATGACCGGGTTATCGGTGTTGATAACAAACATCCAAAGTAGAAAGGCAAAAACAACAGAAATTATTTTTAAAAGCAGATCACTTTCCATTCTTTTTTTCATTTCGATTCCGCCCCTTCCATAGTTTGAATTTCTTATTCTGTCCTTTTTCTTCTCTCAGGACAGCCAGTTCATCTCTCAATCTCTGTGGATCCAGATGTCTGATGATCTTTCCATCCCTTGCGATAGAAATGCCACCAGTTTCTTCGGATACGATCACAGTGATACTGTCTGAAACTTCACTGATCCCTACTGCTGCTCTGTGTCTGGTACCCATTTCCTTTCCAATCTCTACACTATCGCTTAATGGAAGATAGCAAGTTGCTGACACGATCCTGTTGTTGTGAATGATCACCGCGCCATCATGGAGTGGTGTATTGTGTTCAAAAATATTGATCAGAAGCTGGCTGCTGACCTTCGCATCAATTGGAATTCCTGTACGCTCATACTCTCCAAGTGCTACTTCTCTTTGCAGTACGATCAGTGCTCCTGTCTTTACCTTTCCCATCTCAATCGCTGCTCTTGATATCTCTTGCAGAGTTCTTGCTGTATATTCCAGTTCTTCCTGACGGCTATCTGTAGAGAAAATATCAGTCACCCAGTTCTTTCTTCCAAGCTGTTCCAATGCGCTTCGGAGTTCTGGCTGGAAGACGATCAAAATCGCTGTGATTCCTACACTCATTGTATTGGAAAGAATCCATGAAACTGTATGTAATTGCAGTAAATATGCCGCAAATGCAATACAAAGCAAGATAATGATCCCTTTTAATAATACCCAGGCTCTTGTTGTTTTGATCCATTTGACGATCAGATAGATCATAACACTGACGATCAGAATATCTACAATGTCATTCAGACCGATCTTCGGAATCGATGTCCAATATATATATTTTTCAAGTCCATCAAAAAATTTACTCAAATTTCCTCTCCCTTTTCTTTGTCCTGTTCTTTATGTTCTTGTTTATGTTCTTTTCTTTTTAAACTAAATCTATGTGATGGTACCGTGATCTGTGTAACATTAAATTCTTCTTCTTCCACAGTCACTTTCGGTATCGCTCTTACATAATAATAATATTCTTCATCTTCAAATTCAAATGTTTCTTCTCTGGTATAGTCGATCACATTGTATAAAAACTGTATGATCAGGGCAATCGCAATGCTTCCTATGATCGTTCCGATCTGTGATGTGATATTGATCTCATTGTTAACCAGATATCCTCCTATGAACATGCAGATCAGATATACAACTCCTCCTGCAAGGATTGAAATATTCCATCCATGCGCTACTCCCCGCTTGCGAATTGCTGTTACGAGTGCTGTCACCAGACAGAATACCACAAAATACAAAAGCAGATCCTTATTGTCGATCGCTCTTGCCGCGATCAGACTGTAGACCTTCCCATGTGCTGATCCTGATGCCAGCTGGTTCATTGTCTGCTGAAGGATATTGGACAGATAATAGATCACTGTTCCCATTAAGATCGCTGGAAGTCCTGCAATTCCACAAAACATCCCAGCAAAGATTGGTAAACATGCAGGTAGTTGAAAATAAAAGAAGATTGGCACCATCATCAGATAAATCCTTGTCTCTGGAAAAACTCTCTGATATACAAGAAAATATAATACAACTACCAGTGCAAAAAATAATGTCACTTCTAACGATACATGAAGTAACTCTAAGAATATAACGACATAAAAGATCAGTGATAATGCTGATATTGGAATAAAGACACTGATCACTCCCATCATAAAGATAAAAAATGGCTGTGAAAAGGTCTCTGTATATCCAAACAATTTCCCTAATACATAAAATAAAACAGTTCCTCCAAGGAATCTCATCCCTGATTGAATATATCTTCCTCTCGCCGTGAGGAATTTCAAAAATCGTTCTCTATATATCAATAATTTTTCCATCTTCGTCTTCCTCCTCGACTATCGTTGGACTAATGTCTTCATTCTCTTTTTCTTTATATAATGTTTCTAGTTCTTCTAAATGCTTGTCATAGATCAGTACCCTTGCCCTTACCTCATCATACTGCCTGGATGCTCGCATCTTCGTAAAATGCAGGTAGACAAAAAATACCGCAACATAAATTCCTATGATCACAGCCGCAGATACTATAACTTTACCTTCTCTCAGCTTCATGATCACAATATCTAACTGCATGATACACAACAATCCTGTCATGATCAGAAATGAGATCAACAAGGCAATGCTTGTCTTGATCTTCTCCGATCTGACATAATCTTTCTTGGTATATTTGTAAATACGGAAATCACCTTTTCCATAATTCTTCTCATACTTGGCCATCTCAGCCATAATCTTTACTTTCTCTTCTGAAATCATATGCTTTCACCTGCTTTTTCAGTCTTATTTTTATTATAGCATGGAATATAGCAAAAAAAAAGGAGGTATGAAAACTCATACCTCCTAAATCAATTCTTCTTATCCGAAGTATCTCTTTAATAATCCTTCAAATGCTTTACCATGACGTGCTTCGTCTCTTGCCATCTCATGAACTGTATCATGGATTGCATCTAAGTTTGCTGCTTTCGCACGTTTTGCAAGGTCAAATTTACCTTCTGTTGCTCCATGTTCTGCATCTACACGCATCTCTAAGTTCTTCTTTGTGCTGTCTGTTACAACTTCA
>OLGH01001674.1_pt1 | contig 20019 bp, 15 predicted proteins | sample 1604851 | NCBI WGS metagenome assembly OLGH01 (sample SAMEA3888894, study PRJEB22519) | human gut metagenome | biome: human gut; feature: human-associated habitat; material: faeces | place: Denmark | collected 2010 | reverse complement strand
AGTTGTCAACGGGCTGAGGTAAAGCGGGTCCTGCACTGCGATGCAACAACAAGTGCGGATATGGACGCTCTTCTGTCAAAAAACTCCTTGCTGCCTGTATATTTTCTCTTCAACAACTACAAATTTATTAATGTCTGTTCCGATACTGAACCGGCGTGATATTGTACATCTTCTTAAAGATCCGGTTAAAATGTTCTACATTCTGATATCCGACAGATTCTGCGATGCTTTCTACAGTAGCACTGCTGCTCTTGAGCATTGCACGTGCCTTTTTCATTCTGACCTGCTTAAGAATATCCCCGAAAGTCAGTCCGGATTTCTCTTTAATATATTTAGAGAGATACGGTTTGGAAAGGAAAAACTTTTCTGAAAGGTCATCCAAAGTCACATCTTTATAATTTGCGTAGATGTAGTTGGTGATTTCTAAAAGTCTTTCATCTTTGCAGGACTGGGATTCGGCAATTTCCGGCAATTTATTTACGGCGACTACCAGAGCCTGGATGGATGCTTTAATAATGTCGGCATCAATTCCGACTCCCCAGTATTTCTTTTTATTACAGATAACACCAACGTAAGCAACTGCACGGGAAGAAGATCCTTTTGTAAGAGAATGTTCTTCATAAAAAGCAAGTTCGTAACTGATGCCAAAGTAATGCTTGATCGCATTGCTTACTGCATCCAGGCGTCCGTTTCCAACACCTGTGATCTTGTGGTTATTGTCATTCTGATGGATCGTTGCTTCTGCTACGATACCATCTTCCTGCTTAAAGTGGCATTCGTCCACACTGAAGATTGGTTTTGCACTGATATAATGATCCTCAAAAATACGATATACAACATCCGGTGTCAGTTCCTGATGAGCCTTGTCAGAAACATCTTTTACCATGTATCCGACTTCTTCTCTCATCTTCTCCGGCAGGCTGATACCAAAGCTCTGCTTCAGAATATAGTTTACGCCACCTTTTCCTGACTGGCTGTTGATACGGATAACATCCGAATCATATCTTCTTCCAACATCCTGTGGGTCAATCGGAAGATATGGAACTGTCCATGTCTTGCAGTCATGTTCTTCTCTCCATGCCATGCCCTTTGCAATCGCATCCTGATGGGAACCTGAGAACGCAGTAAATACAAGGTCACCTGCATATGGCTGACGAGGAGAAACTTTCATTCTTGTAACACGCTCATATACTTCGCAGATCTCACTCATATTGGAAAAATCAAGATTTGGATTTACTCCCTGTGAGAACATGTTCATGGCAAGAGTAATGATATCTACGTTTCCGGTTCTCTCACCGTTTCCAAACAATGTTCCCTCAATCTTATCTGCTCCGGCAAGGATTCCAAGTTCTGCATCTGATACACCTGATCCTCTGTCATTATGTGGATGAAGGGAAAGGATTACGTTTTCGCGGTGTAATAAATGTTTGTTGAAATACTCTACCTGACTGGCAAATACATGCGGCATTGCATTTTCTACCGTTGTAGGAAGATTGATGATCGCTTTGTTGTCAGCAGTTGGCTGCCATATATCAAGGACAGCGTTGCAGACATCCAATGCATAGTCAACTTCTGTTCCCTGGAAACTTTCCGGACTGTACTGGAAAGTGAAGTTTCCTTCTGTTTCCTCGGCAAGCTTCTTTAATAATGTAGCTCCATCAATGGCAATCTGCTTAATCTGCTCTTTATCTTTGCGGAATACCTGTTCACGCTGTGCTACAGAAGTTGAATTGTATACATGGATGATCGCATGTGGAGCACCCTTTACAGCTTCAAAAGTTTTTTTGATGATATGTTCTCTTGCCTGAGTCAGAACCTGAATCGTAACGTCATCAGGAATCATATTCTGCTCGATCAATGTTCTAAGAAACTGATACTCTGTCTCAGATGCTGCAGGAAATCCTACCTCGATCATTTTAAATCCAACATCTACGAGGAGCTGGAAAAACTCCAGTTTCTCATCCAGGCTCATTGGTTCGATCAGTGCCTGGTTTCCATCCCGCAGATCCACACTGCACCAGATCGGTGCTTTATCAATAGAATCTTTTTTTACCCAGTCATAACATGGCTCTGGCGGCATAAAATAAGTCTTTTCGTATTTTTTCCAGTTTTCCATAGTCGTACACTCCTTATATTTCATCAATTTAGTTGCTCTTTTTTGTCTTCACCTATAGTATCATAGCTTTCAGATATATTCCAGTGGTGAATTTAATCAGTTTTATTGATATATTTTAATATAGCATAATCAAAACAGGTTTTCAAAGTACGTTTCGCAATGGTTTTCGTTGCGACAAGAGGAAATTCCCGGATTACTTCATCTCCAAGATAACACTTCATAATCCCAAGACGGGTATTCTCCCTGACAGGTGCATGGACCTTGTCTGTCAGATAGTATCGAATCGAAATATCCTCTTTTTGGTTCATTAAAAGGCGGAATGGTTCTGTATTTGCACGAACTTCCAGCCGGACAGGATCAGAAGAGGGATAGTTCATTTTATTTTCAATGCCGTTTTGTACCAGTACAAAGTGTGGGGCTGCTTTCACTTGAAAATCGCGATAAACATAATTTTCTAATCCGTAGGTCATTAATTTTTTTGTATCCATCCATTTATAATTTCTGTTATTAGGCCAGCCGCATGCCAGTAAAGCAACGATAAAAGTCCTGTCATCCCGCTGCAATGCCCCCACATAACAATATCCGGCATCCGCTGTAAAACCGGTCTTACCGGTAAGAGCACCCTCCATCATATTAAGAAACGCATTGTGGTTATTACAGGAATAAGAAAAATTCTTTTCGCAGTCCTGAAAAGTATACTGCATGGTGCGGGTGATTTTCAAAAAGGCCTCACGCTGGGGCGAAACCATAATGCAGTAACGCAGGATCAGTGCAAGTTCCCGGGCTGTAGTATGATGATTGCTTTGAGAATCCTGTGCATCCAATCCATTGGGAGAAATGAAATATGTATTTTTACATCCTATTTCTTCGGCTTTCTGATTCATCCTTTGGGCAAAAGCTTCTACACTGCCATCAATTCCCTCCGCTATTGCAACGGCAGCGTCATTATGGGATTCCAGCATAAGGGAATAAAGAAGATCTTTTAAATAAAAAGACTGTCCTTCTGTCATTCCAAGATGGACTTTTGGCTGGGAGGCTGCTTGAGAACTGACAGTGATCTTCCGAGATGGATCAGATGCTTCGAGAGCAAGAATACACGTCATGATCTTCGTTGTACTCGCCATAGGACGTGGATCGGATCCATTTTTTTCAAATAAAATACGTCCGCTGTCTCCGTCCATAAGGACGGCTGAACGGGCGTATAATTCTAAAGATTCACCGGCATCCGTATAGACAGTAAGATCATCGCTTACTGATTCCTTTGCAATCACCTGTAAAGATGGATTGAGAGTCATCAGGATCATTACTGATACGATCAGCCAGTAACAAATTTTTCTCCGATAAAATAATCTGACTTTTGCCACTGCTCCAACTCCGTTACAGAATTGTCTTGTCATTATTTTATGTATCCAGTCTGAAAATCAGACCTTATAAAAGAAGAAACTGCTTGCGTAACTAAAAATCAGATATCAAGTTTTAACTTGGCCTCGTCTTCTGCTTCTTCTTTAAAATGCTCAATCTGTTCAGGAGCAAGAGATGGAAGATCATCAAGAGACTGAACACTGAAACGACGAAGAAATTCCTCGGTTGTCCCAAATAAAATAGGTCTGCCCGGGGCATCCATCCGTCCGACTTCTTCCACTAGTCCATATTCCACCAGCTTATTGACAGCATGATCAGATTTTACCCCGCGGATCTTTTCAATTTCCAGTTTGGTTACCGGCTGACGGTATGCAATGATCGAGAGCGTCTCCAGCATAACATCCGTGAGTACATACCTCTTAGGTTGTCTGGCAATGCGGATGAGATAATCATAGTATTCTTTTTTTGTACATAACTGGAATGAATGATCCAGCTCAATAATCCGGATACCGCGGTTCTGCTTTTCATAAGCAGTCATCATATCAGAAATGATTCCACGGGTCGTAGGTTCATCCTGTTCAATCGCTGCTGCAATCTTGCTCAGTTCCACTGATTCCCCCATTGTGAACAGAATCGCTTCGATCGCTGCCTGAAGCTTCTTTGTATTCATCTGCTTCTCCTATCCTTTCAATCATGATCTCTCCACAGGTATTTTCCTGCTCTACGTGAATCTCTCCCAGCTTCATCATTTCCAGGATTGCAAGAAAAGTAACAACGATATGCATCTTACTCTTCTGTTCCAAAAGAAGCTGCCTGAAACTGAACCTCTTATGCTGACGCATATATTCATGAACATAGACAAATTTATCTGAAAGAGAAACCTCTTCTTTTTCAATCTTTCCGAATTTACTCCTGACCGGATCAATCTTTTCAGCCTGACGCTTCATGATCTCACGGAACACTTCTCCTAATTTAGCCATAGTGAGATCTCCAAGAAGCTGATCCAGGTCTACTGGTTCTGCGTATTCAAGAATCTCTTCCGGAATATCCGGAGATTTATACATAACCTGACCCGAATCCAGTTCACGGTCTTTCAGTTCAAATGCCATATACTTGTACATCTTATATTGAAGGAGCTGTTCCACAAGCTCTTGACGCGGATCTTCTTCCTCTCCTTCTTCCGTCACTTCTTTAGGAAGAAGCATCCGACATTTGATATCCAGAAGCGTCGCTGCCATCACAAGAAATTCACTCATGACATTCAGATCTTCATGCTGCATCCCTCTGATATATTCCATATACTGATTCGTGATCTCAACAATCGGAATATCATAAATATCAACTTTATTTTTCTCTATCAAATGAAGGAGCAGATCCAGTGGTCCTTCAAATACTTCTAACTTTACCGGTATACCCATTTTTCCCTCTTGTCATTTCTGTGCTTAAAAGCATGATCTGAAGTACCTGTAGATTTTCCCGGTGCATATTTCCGTGAAAAATCCCAAAATACCATAACATGAATATTATAGGGGAAAAAAGGAATTTTGACAACGGCTTTTTCACCTTTCATCATTCCGGCTATTCAAAAATTATTTCTTATTTTCCGATCTTTTCAGGCAGATGGACACGACTTCAGGCTGATTAAAAAGCCGGATATTGATTGTATGCGTTCCAAGTCCACGGCTGACAATGATGGCCTGTTCTCCTTCTTTCGTCATTTCACCAGAGTATTTTGGAAAAAGGAAGGCTTGTGGGGTGATTACTCCACCAATTCCGGGAAGTCGCATCACTCCACCGTGGAGATGACCGGATAAAATAAGATCAGCCCCCCATCCTTTATAAGCATTCATATAAGCTGGATTATGGGCAAGTAAAATGCGGTAAACTGAATCTTCAGTAACCGAAACACTATCTTTATGGAGATATTCTGCAATATCAGAAGCCCGGATCGGAAGCTTTTTCAGCTTTTTATACGATGCGGATGGAAGTTCCACACCCGAAATTTCCAGGAGAACCGTTCCGGCTTCAATCCGGCAGCTTCCATTTTCCAAAAAAAGAACACCCATGTCTTTCAACTGTTGCCGGTAGTCGGCATAGGAAGCCTGATAGATCTCAGGGTTTTCCCGCATACGCTGCTCGTGGTTTCCTGTCGCGTAAAGCACCGGAGCAATTTCGGGTAACTGACTGGTAAAATCAAGTGCAATATCATAGGAGGCATCTTCCTTGCCGACGAGCATATCTCCACCGATTAAAATAAGGTCCGGCTTTTCATTGCGGATAGCCTGTAGCAGAGGTTCATTTTTCTCACCATAAACCCGATTATGAAGATCACTTAGAAAAATCAGATTCAGATCCCTGCTGAATCCTTTAAATTTTTGTGATTCAATCGTGTAGTGAGTTACCCGGAAATGATGGAGTTCCCGATAAATCTCCAATCCAAGCAGTCCCCCTGCGATCAGAATAAAAAGAAAAATAATCATTGGTATATTCATAAATGTCTCACTCTCCTGTCTCTGCATCCCGGCAGCAGATAAAATGATTATAAATCACATTCCCTTTCGAGGACAAGAAAAATATAAAGATTCTCTGGCAGAGTTTCCCGGAAAATATGATAAGTATTCTTTATAGTGCAATCCAGTAAAGAGCTTTTCTCAGATAATCAAAGAATCCTGCTTTCTTAACGGTTTCTTCAGCCAGAAGATTCACACTGCCGATTTCTTTTTCGTCTAAATAGTAAATCCGTTGACCGACAGTGTCCCCTTTTTTAACCGGAGCATTTACTTTATCAGGAATCTGAAGCCTTGAAGTAACAGCATTCAGATTTGCTCCTGTTGTATCCAGATAAGTAAATTTCTTTTCATATTCAAGTGAGATGGATTCCTGTATACCACCGGTGACAGAGATTGGATCCAAAGAAGGCATATTTTCATCCGTATACATCTGACATTTTCCGAACCCATAATTTAATAAGGTAACAGCATCCTTGAACCTGGCTTTGGAGTCTTCAGCCCCCATAATAACTGCGATCAGACTGACACCATTTTTTTCAGCAGTTGCTGAAACACAGAACTTTGCCTTGCCGGTAGAGCCGGTTTTTAATCCGGTTGCATATTCATACTGACGGATCAGTTTATTGGTATTAGTTAATCCAAATTCAGACGAACCTTTTGAGGTTGTATGAGTGATATTTTCCATCCAGATCGTACAATAATTATGAATTTCCGGATATTTCAGGAGAAGTTCACGGGACATCAATGCAATATCACGGGCACTTGTTTCGTGACCTTCTGCATCCAGTCCGTTACAATTCACAAAATGAGTGTGTTTCATGCCGAGACCTTCTGCACGAAGATTCATCTGACGGACAAATTCCTCTTCATTTCCTGAAATATATTCAGCCATAGCAACACATGTTTCGTTTAAAAATGAGATACACTTTATTTGCTTGACTCATATGGATTTTTAAATCGATAGTGTATCTTTATATTACCATCTTCATATACGTCAATTCTCTTGATCAATTCAATAACAACAGTTCTTGTTAATTCGGTTATGTTAATATAATCAGAAAACATATTAACCCATTCCTTGTATTTTTGGTCTAAGGAGTCTGTGACTTGTTTTTCCGCATATAATTTATCTATTTTTTTACAAGTATCGGAGAGCTCGGTATCATATTTTTTTATATATACCTTATACTCATTCATAGTTATCAAATCGTCAAGATATGCTTCATAAGTTTTCTGCTTATATTGCTTTAACTTTTCGCACTCGTTTTCTAATATTCTTATTTCATTCTCAATTTTTTCTTCACGGGAACTGATTAATCTGCTCTTTTTTAGTTCATCCACATCTTTATCAGAAAGAATTTTTCGAGCTTCGAGCTTTATAGATTCTAATACGGCATCGCATAATGCATCATAATCCACGCGATGGCTTCTACAACCAGCTTTATTACCATGACGTTTATATGTAGAGCATATGAATCCGCAGAAGACCCCTTTCCGTGTGTAATTTCTATTCATCGTGTGATTGCAGTCAGCACAATATAGCAATCCTGAAAATATGTTAGTATATTTCTGTTCTGTATTCACTTCTTTTGTTCTTATTTTTTGTAGCTCCTGTACACGTTGGAATATCGCATATGATATAATAGGCTCATGAGTTCCTTCAACAATTATCCATTCAGATGGAAGTCTTAACTTTTTAGTTTTATCTTTGTATGAAAGAGTTGTTGTTCTATATTGAACCATGTTTCCGAGATACATTTGGTTATTTAATATTTGATGGATTGTCTGATAAGACCATAAATGTGTTTCCGCTTTGGCATTAGCATTATGATAATTTATACCCTGTACGTTGCGTTTGTATAAAGATGGAATGAGAACTCCACGATCGCTTAATATACGTCCGATTCTTCCTTTACCAATGCCTTGCAGATACAGTTTATATATTTCCCTAACGATATCAGCCGCATAATCGTCAACTATCAAATGATTGTGATTTGTAGGATCTTTTATATATCCGTAAGGGCAAGAAGATCCCAGATATTGACCGTCTTTCATTTTTGCTTTAAAAGCACTACGAATGTTCTTGGATAAGTCTTCACAATACCATTCGTTTACAAGCCCATTAATCTGTCTGGCTTTTTTATTGCTTGAATCAGCGGTATCAACGCCATCGGTAACACCTATAAAACGTATACCCAATATAGGAAAATCGTGGTGTAAATATCGTTCAATGTGCTCCATATTACGTGAGAATCTTGCCTGTGTCTTAGCTATAATTATAGAGAACTTCCCTAGTTTAGCATCTTGTATCATTCGTTCGAAATCGGGTCTGTCATCATATAAACCACTTTCATTATCGTCCGAATATACATCTACGATCTGGTAATCGTGTTTTAATGCGTAATCGGTTAAGAGTAAACGTTGATTTTTTATACTGGCACTATCATCTCCTTCTGATATTTTATCTATATCTTCTTTTGATAATCTGAGGTATAACACTGCTTTTTCCATTTATTACTTCTCCTGTCTTAAAAATGTTACACCCCATATGGTATTATACATAAATAAATACTATCACCATACAGGGTATTTTTCCATTAGTTTCGACAATTTTTTATGATGTTTTTCATGCACTCAATCAACGTTTTATCTCCATATACCACTACAACTTTTATGATTTTCTTTTCTTTTTCATTCATGTATTATGTACTCCGTTTCTTCTATATAAATATATGAGGGTCTCCTTTCTGAAATTCATACTACAGAAATACGTTGTCACCTACATACGGGAGAAAAAGAAAAGGGCAAGTTACAATCGCTACTTACCCTTTGTGAATTCCATTTTGATTTTACCTGTTGATAAGATACTCGTTTAATTCATCACGAACCGTTTTCATCTTATCAATGCCGTTCCCGGTAATTTCGTGATTGATTATCACATGAAGACACTTTAAAATCTGTTGATTGGAGTCTTCAACCTCCTTCAATCGTTTGCCGTCATTACCAAGAATCTGATCATGTCTTTCTACTTTGGCTTTTAACTCATCGTTTGGTTTTTTAGCTTCTTTTACAATTTTCCATAATGCAGCTAAAGCCCCTATAAATGTACAGAACCAAATAATCTGATCAGTTGTAATAGTAATATTCATTAGTCAGTCTCCTTAGATGTCGTGTCATTCTTTCCTTCTACAAATGTTTTGAATCCCTGATGCAAACCAGTAGAAGCCAATCCCATAACAGCCCCATATACTGCTGATTCAATTGACATTCCACTAACAATTAAATTCAGAATAGCTCCGACAACAGCCAGAATTACTGGAATATCGTCATTTGGAATCTTTTTTAAAAAAGTTGCATGCTTGATAATATATCCGACTACTAAACAAGCAATCATAACAACAAGTACAAAATGATCAGTTAAAATTGTAAAATCCATAAATTATTCCTCCTTAAATGTCTTCTGCTCCAACGTATTCTGGCTGTATTTTCAACCATTCATATGCGTTGTGTATGTTCATATTTGCATCGTAATCTGTAGAAATATAATTACATAATGTATAAGGTAACGTTATTTCACCTACGATGTTACCAGCAGCATAAGCTTTTTCCAGTTCACGTCCTTCTTCATTCAGATAGGACTCTACCAGAATAGTACACTGCTGATTCGTATCAATCTTGACCATAGCTATACGATGGTAATTAAATACAAGTCCATTTGGTTTCCGTATTACTTTCCTTAATGCCATTTCTATTGCCCCCTCTACACACCGTATATTCTACGTAACACAGATCGGGTACCGTTTACGGTATCGGTCTTCGTCACACTGATACTATGTCCCGTTATTTTTGTATCGGTTACATAAAAACCTTTGATTACTAACTGTGGTGCTATAGCGGACCACCATTGAGTACTACACGTCCAGAAGCGTCCTGAAAAATCAGCAACTGCCTGTTTGGGAATGAAATAGGCCCAATATCCCTGTTGTGCAGCCCATGATTCTTCACCGTTACCGGAGCTGTCAAGATCTGCAAAAACCAACATTATACCATTTGATTGAGCTGATATTGGTTCCGATAATACCGCTGTCTGATTAGATGTTAAATAATAAGCCCCATTCCACAGAACTTTCTGATCAACGACATTGGCACGTCTCCACTCACTCCATGAACCATTGTAATAATGCCGGTGATATAATGAGTCTTCTGCACTATATGGAACAGCAATTTGTGACCTATTTGTATCTGTCGATTTTTTATCGAAAAACATACTTTCCACATATGCAAGTCCGTTTACCGGCACATTTTTATCGGTAATTACAAGTTGATCGACTGTTGTGTCAGGGTCAATTCCATCGTCACCGGTTCCTATGTAAGAAGCTAAACCATTACATATACGGCTTCCAAACTTATCATATACTTCTTTCCTAGCCTTTAAGTCCCAACCCACATCAAATAAATTTTCATCTTCGGCAGGCTTTCCAATAGCGATTCCTTTTCCACCTGCTAATATGTCCATTGTGAAAGAGGATTTACTTAACACAATTTCAGCAGATGATACACCATTTTTTGAATCCTTTGCCGTAATGATGATGGTATATTGATCATCGGTTGATAGCTGATCAGAACCGATTACTTTACTTACAGATCCGCTTATACCTGATACTGGAACATTCACATTAGTGACTGAAGCAGGATCGCTTAAAACATACCCGATTGTAATCGATGAAATATTATTAACTCCCGTTATCTGGCAGCATTCCCAGTCGAACGAAATCTTAGCACATGTGCCGTAGCTGTCCATAGTACCGTTTGTGTCACATCGAGCAATGTTGATCGACTTGATTTTGGGAATCCAATATGCAAGTTCCCAGACTGCATATAAAGTTACTTTGGCGTTTTCTGTATAAACTCCCCCGGCTGCATATGTAGCTGTAGTTGCGGTGTTTGTGGTCGCCCAACCTTTGAAATTGTAATTACTCCTGATAGGAATCACGTCTGACAATGTAAGGTTTGTACCATAAGTTTTCGTTTGACTATCAGGTGCTCCAGAACCGCCATTAGCGTCATAAGACACTGTGTATGTATTTATTTTCCATACCGCATACAGTGTAGCTCCACTATTGGCAGTGTAGGTTCCTCCCGCAGAATATGTAGCACTTGTAGCTGTACTTGATGTAGACCAACCAAGGAACGTATAGCCGGTCCTTGTCGGTTTTGTACTTGATAACGTCAGACTTGTACCGTATTTTTTAGTCTGTGTACCAGGTGCCCCAGATCCTCCGTTGGCATTATAAGAAATGTTCCATTGCCAAGTAACAGCAGGTAGCGTATATGAGCCACTTGCCGATATATAAGACGGGGATATTCCGGTATTAATTCCTGCTGAAAAATTTATGGTTTTGGACTGTCCACTGGATGGCATAGTAACACGAAACGTTTTAGTAGCAATAGTTGCCCATACCCAACTTCCACCACCGCTACCGATTGAAAACGTGGTCGATCCATTTTGACTTTGTCCGTCACAACTTACTGTATATGAAGCTCCAGATGTATTCCATCCACCATAATTGAAGGCAATTTCAAATTTTACAGTTACATCATACTGATGAGTAGATTGTATTACACCAACTGCTCTAACACTTGTTACAGATATTCTACCTGTTGCAGCCATTTATACTCGCCTCCCTTTATCGATACATCAGTCCAAGATTCCCATTACCTCGAACTTCCCATACAAAACGACCTATTTTTAAATTCTGAACTACTGTGGAATTAGTGATGTAAAGATTGTTACTGCTAATGTAAGCGACTTCAACATCATTCAGCATAAAACTGATTCGATTCTTTGTTAGTTTTAATTCATATGCATCTTGCCCTTCAACTCGTGTAGCTCCAAGTACCAAATTACCATTTGCATCAAAACGCATCCAGTTACCAATTTCCTGCTTGTAAGAAGTTAAGTCGCCGTTAAGTGCGGTAATCTGCTCCATGATAGTTGTAAACTCTATCTTGAAATCTCTGGCAGTTAGAGTTGCGATAGCATCCCGATTTTCTTGAATAACAGTCTTTGCATCTTCAAGAGCCTTATCGAGTTCGTTGGTTTTATTCGAAATATCAGTGACTGTCTCAGTTGAGGCTTTGAGACTGATAGCATTATCATGTGCTTCGAGTGATGTTTCAGCATGTGTCACTCTGGTTTCAACATCTGTCAGACGACCGTTCATATCATTTTTAATGCCCTCGATCTCTTCTTCTACGGTTTTTCCAGTTGTTGATAACTTTACAGAACTCGACGAAATTTCAAGTATCCAATCTCCGTCATCGTTCTCATAATAACGTAAGTATTCGTCTGAATCACCAAGAGATAACTGACCTGTCTTATCAATATGAAGACCACGTGTTGGGTTTGTTATAGAATTTTTGACACCAGAGTAAATGGAAGTGTCAGTGATTTTGAAACCACCAATTGTAGCATTGAATGCAACTAAATCGTGTACATCTACTTTTTCTGCAGTAATTGATTTTGCAGTAATAATAGATCCGTTAAGACTGTTATATTCAGTTTGTTCTGTAGACGTTGTTACGCCATTGGTGTTCAATTTATAATACAAACCATCATTGCCGAGAATAACAAGCTTGTCTGCTTTAACCGTACCGCCCTCGATCAGATCGCCAATAATGGTGACACCAACAAGTCTTCCAGTTACAGAGGTGTCCCCAATAACTAAGTCTTGAATAATACCGGATTTCGCATAAAATTCTTCAATAGCCGCTTTGCCGATATTAGAGAAATCGATCTGTGCATATGTAATTTTAGCTTCTTCAGCAGAAAGCTTATCGGTATCCAATTTTTTAATACTGCCGTTCACTGCCGTTAAATCTTTAGTAACAGTCTCTTCAAATTGTGCATGTTTGCCGGCAATACTCTCGACATTCGCATCTGTCACCTTAAGGTTCTCGATTGTAGCGTATTTCAAATTAGCAGCCTCGGCATCGAGTTTCTTAGTCTTCAGGTCCTCAATCTCACCTTTTGCCGCTTTCAGATCATCTATACTTGCTTTTCCTGCTTCAAGTTCTGTGATTTTTGCTGTTGCAGCTTTCAAATCTCCAACTTCCGCTTTATCGGTCTGGAGTTTCTTAATATATCCCTCATTAGCCTGAACTTTATCAGCCAATACGATATCAAACTTATTTATTTCATCGACGTTATCAACGAGATCTTTAAAATCATCTGAACGCACTGATGGGGACGAAATATTACCGGTAACTGTTGCTGTATGATTCTTAATCGATACCGATACTCTATCACCAACTTCTGTAGCAGCAACTGTTGAATCAGCACTTGGACGTTCATCTTCTGACAATGGAGTAAGCTGATCAGAACCATCCAATTTAACGTACTTATTCCCGTTACCATCAGAAATTACTACACCATATACAGTAGTTTCTTTTCCTGTCTGCTTCTTATCATTATTTACAACTTTGGCAAATTGAGAAATGATTTCATATGATAAAGCCATATATTATCACCCCCATAATTTTGATGTAAAAGTTGCTTTTTCTGATACTGGACAACCCGGTTCGCAAGGAATAGCTTGACTTATAACTTTAGCTCGAATTCCATTTAATCCAGCTTTTGTATAATTCAACCGTACGCAATCACCCACCCTCACTGGACAATAGGCATGTTTATAACTTACTGTATACTCAATTGTAGATAAAGATTTGAGCAACTGATCAGCATAAGTTTGAATTTGCTCCTGAGTGACATAACCTTGCAAATTAGGATCTGTAACTCGTTGAATGATTTCTCTACCTCGGTTTTGTATTGAAATAGGACTATTCATGTCCTCGTTTCTTGCAACAGCCTGTTTATAGTCATTTCCGTGCGAATATATAACTTCAACCACGTTTGGAATACCGTACATATCGTGACTCATTGTAATATCAGGATACAATATTGAACTGTTGTCATCATTGTATGTCCAAACCGGCTGAAGTGAATCAATATCCTGCTTAGGACTGAAAAGAATATCTCCACGTTCACCCAGTTCGAGTTCGTACTTGGCATTGGATATGAGATCTATAATAAAACTCAACCAAGTATCATCAGTATTTGCTACAAAATCAGTATATAATGTAGGGGATGTGTCATTCAGTGTTCCATCACTGTTCTTTTCATATGTATGTTCTACTTTGTTTACTGGAACTCTTGCGTTTTCGGAAATTATCCTGTATGCGGCATCCATAATATTTGAACCTTTTCTTATTGTGTATCCGAGAGGTGGTTTCTTCTCTTTTAATTCAATAAGTGGTGTATAGCAATCCATAGATACATTTCTCACTATTCCATCAAAGGAGGTTTTGGGTGTCTGGCATAACACCAAGCCTATTGGAAACTTCTCAGCAATTCCCTTTTGAAGTGTATTAAGGTAACATCGAATGTACGTTTCTCCAGTAGACTCGATAGCATCTATTGTAGCTGAACCCAATGTTTCTGCAGTACTGTCTCGATCAAAAGATGCACTTGTTATAGTACCAATCTTATTTATATCAGCCAGAGAAGTTGGATCAACAGTATAATACTCAAAAGATTGTTTCATTGATTTAGTCCAGTCAGGCATACTATATTCCTCCTTCCACTCTGGTTATAGATAATGTAACAGGTATGGTCAGTTCATTATGCTTAGAACTAAATGAGACAGTGACATTAGCCCAATAGCCCAATCCTGACGGTGTTCGAATATATGCATCATTGTCCCATAAAGACAATCGACGTAATGCGTATATTGTTTCTTTATCTTCTTTATCAATATCCATATTCGTGGTAGCAGTTTCACCTAATTGTGTACCGTAATAGCTCACTGGATGTTTCCGACCGGCATATTCCACAAGTTTACTCTCTGTGTGTCTGGACTCGTCCTCATCAATATCATAAGGTAACATAAGTATAGAACCAGAGCCCTTAGGTACATCCATTTCAAGAGTATCAGATACTTCAAAAGCACTCCATGGTTCGTTCCATTGAATAATAACTGAAATACCGCCTACTTCATATCCAGGTAGATCGTAGAAACTTATAGCACCAGTTATTGTATCTTTTGCTACCAATCTATACCGAGCATAATCAAGTGCCGGATGAGGGTCGGTAACTGCTGTTTTAGTGTTAGGAATCCCTGTTGCGATTGCAGTATAAGTCCCATCGTATTCTCTACGATATACTGCTAATGTCAAATTTTCGATCAATACACCGTCCTCATCAATACAGTATGGACTTATCAATGCTGTGTATGTATCTGTATCTACTGAAATATCTGCATCGATTTTATAACTTACATCAGTCCAGTCTACGACAAACGAATGTTCCTGTTCTACTGTCAGTCCATTATTCATGTTCACAGTACATCGAATTGTATATTCAAAACCTGATTCCAGATCAATATTATTGGCAGACATTTCTACAACAAGTGTTTCAGACGTATCGAAATACTTAGAATATACGGCATCCCCACTATTTACAACTTTACTCTTCCCAGTGTCATCTACGGTTTCGTAAGTTCCATTAGAGATTATTTGTAAATGATATCCTACAGCTTTCTGATACTTGTATGATGACAATGACGGATATGTCCTTACATAAAATGGAAATCCTGTAAGAGTTGTGATGATATCGCCACTGCCCGCAAGGTCATTCGTTACTGAAAGTACTACAGTAGGTTTCTCATAAATATAAATGGTTCTCTCTACAGACCATGCTGTATTACTGAATTCGTCTGTAACACCGGCAGTTCTAACTTTCCACTGAATTTTAGAGTTCTTTAACTTTGCATTGCTGGTATCTAATGATACTCGAAGTTGCCCTTTATACGATATAGCTGTACCGTATGTAAATTCCTCTGTGTCGGTTCTCTCATCGGTAGTATCGTTCGTAGTATTTTGAAATATATACGAGAACCAGTCATCTTCATCAATTTTCAGACTTACTTCAGCATAAGATTGTCTGGAATTATCTGTCGGATTATGTACCCAGTTCAGTTCCATAGTTTCGCCAACAAATGCTGAGCTGTTAGACGACCACGTTGTTGGAGCTGCTGGAGGAGTACCGATCGGTATTGTTACTATGTCTGTCGGATCGGATTCCCCATAATTATTCACAGCCTTAACACGGAAGAAATAATCGTTACCGCTTTCAATGTCTACAATCTCTATAGAATTTTTGCTGTCACTTGTTTCGACTGTTTTTATGTTACCTGAGTTGTTATCGAAATCCCCTTTGACGGTTGTATATTCGATTGCGTACTTCGTAGCATTTGAAACTGTGTTCCACTCAAGGTATGCAGAAATACTACCGTCGGTTCGCTTATTTCTTCTATATACAGTTATACCTGACGGAGCAACAGGCTTAGTACCAACTGCACTTGAAAAGTCAGACCAACCGCTTACTGTGCCTTTTGCATTGACCGAACAAGCTCGTACTGTGTATATTGAGCCAGCTTCCACCTCATACTGATAGGACACGTAGTTTGATTCAATATTTATTGCAACCGAACCCGACGTGTGTATACTTGCCGAATTGTCCTTTACAATATTAAATTTGACACTAACAGCATCTAACTCTTTAGCGTCAATATTGGACAGACTTATTGTAAGTTTTAGATCATCAATTTCGACTGTAGGAGTTCCAGGTGACAACGGAGGATTATTACTGAAATCATATTCTTTCTGAACAGACCATTGCTCCCCCGTCCAATACGGAACATCAGCGTTGTTGCTTTTGTACGTATCAGGATTTGGTTTTACTTCAAATCGCACCTTAGTTGCGGAACTATTTGCACTGTATTCGCTGTAGCAATACGTAGGCTGAAAACTTGTAGTGCTCCCATCGTTACCAACGATCCATTTTCCATTCCTGTATTCATACCAACGGTAAGTGAAATTTTTAGTGTGTGCTCGATTAAACGTCCATGACGCATACACAGCACGGTTCTTACTACTACCGTTATTATCAGCTTGAAGTGCTACAACATCTACAACCGGTTTGGTTTGTGGTGTCGCTGGCTTTGCATAAGAAGAACTGGTGGACCCAGTACTCACCGAAGAGCTTGCTGATCCACCAGATAATTTAAGTACCTGCCCAACATATATGAGGTTTTTATTTTTAATACCATTGAGTGATACAAGTGTATTTATCTTGGCACTCAGAGTATTGCCAGCAATACTAGCTGAATAAGCTCGTGCAATTTTTGTAAGATTGTCACCTCGTTTTACTGTATATGTTGTTACGGCCATGACTTATTTCCTCCCCTCAATTTTTGCTGCTCGCACAAGAGACTGAACAGCATCTGCTACATTGCTGCCGTCATCATACGTGATTCCGCCAAGGTTGTATGTATTTCCTGTTTTGGATCCAATATCTTTTCTGAGTTTATTGATGGCATTTACCACATCCTGATTGGATCCATTTTGATTTGTTAAGCTTGAAACTGGAGTTATAGCAGCTACTGACGATGATAACTGGACTGCTTTTGTTCCACTCAGAGCACTATCTATGTAACTTAATCCAGAATCGATATTAGACATATCAAATACAGGATGGATCGTAATAGACGGGTCTGTGTCAACATTCCAATCGTCAATATTGCTGATACTGCTCAGTGCTTCTGTTATGCTGTCGCTTGCAGATCTTCCCATTGATTTACCGGAACTGTACACTGCTGTGGACATTTCTTTCATACCAATAATGAGACCTTCGCCCAGCCATCTACCTGCCTTACGAGTAAGTTTTGACGGTGATGCTGACTGCTGACCTGCTTTTTCTCCAGCTACTGCTTTTTCTCCCAAACGGTATCCAGCTTTATATACAGCACTGAGTTTTGAATTAATTCCTGACACCAGTCCTGAGCCAAGATATGACCCTGCAGTTTCAAATGAAGAATAGTAACTTCGGATAGTGGTAGAACAGCCTCTCAAAGAACTTGCGAGTGCAGAACTTATTTTTGACCCACCACTACTTATACCTCTCGATAACGAGTTCATAAGTTGAACCCCGGCAGACATGAATACCGATCCACGCGATATGATCGTTGTACGCATATTAGTCATAATTGTGTTAAGCTGTGATAAAACACCTGATGTGCCGCTATTGATTCCAGTACGAAGACTGTTCATAAGTTTACGTCCGGCACCAGAGAAAGCCCCCGATTTTGTCTGCACTGATGTAGCGATGCTGCCCATTGCTGAGTTTACAGAAGAAATAACCAGTGCAGCCCCAGAAGAAACTCCAAGGCTCATACTAATCATCATTGACGAGCCAGCTGATGAAAAATATGCTTGTCTGCTAGTGATAGCTGATACTACTGATGTCATCATGGTATCAAAAGCTGATACGATCGCATAACTTTGGCTTGCTACAGTTGATGACATAGATGTCATCATAGAAGTCATTGCTATTGATACTCTTGGTCCAGCTGTTTGGAAAGCATTAACAAAATTATTTGTGGCTTGTTCTCCTGCTGCTTGGAACTGGGAGCTACTACTCGTCAATATTCCGGTGACACTATTAACCATTGTATGTACAGCATTCGGTAATATAAGTGAGGCGTTCTGGATAGGAATTATAAAATTATCGGTTAAAGTAGTACCTATTCCAGTCAATGACGATGTATTCGAAGCAAACGTTTGAATAGATGTCGATAATGTAGATAACCCAGAGCTAATAGTTTCGAACTGTAACTCGTTTATTTTATAGACGGCATTAACTATACCAGTGACATTGTTTGTAGCGTTAGAAATATCGCCAATATTTTCAAAATTTTTGACACCCTTGGCTAAAGAGCCAATCTGATTTTCAATCCCCTCTGGAATACTTATGTAGTTCCACTTTTTAATAGCATTAGCTAAATCTCCAATAGGACCTGTTACAGCAGATAAAGTCCACCCACCTACAAAAGCGGTACTAAACGATTTAATACCTTCAGATATCTTTTTTAAATCCTTATCAAGGTTTTTGGGAACTTTTACGTCATTCCATTTTTTAATAGCTGAAGAAAGTTTACCAAGTGGACCGACAATGCTGTCAATTGTGGCTCCTCCAACAAAAGCTAAGGTAAAAGCTTTAACACCATTGGCTATCTGAGTTAACCCCTGTTCGATGTTATCTGGTACTGTTACACCAGACCATTTCTTAATCGAATCAGCCATGACGCCGATAGCTGGTGCTGATTCACTTATAGCAGACGCTCCAAGTCCGCCAAACGTGAAACTTGTAATTCCAGAAGCCAATGAGGATAATTCTCCCTCTAATCCTTCAGGCACAGAAACTCCAGCCCACTTCTTAATCGATTCAGCAAGTACACCTAAAGGTTCTGCGACCGCTGCTATTGATAATGATCCAAATATAGATAAGGTATTAGCTAATCCACCTACAGCTATTTCGCCAAGGGCCTCGCCCATCGCTGTTAGACCTATTTCTATTTCATCCCAGGACATAGAACCAAATTTTTTTAATGCATCAGCTAAATCGCCTAATCCTTGTACTGCTATGAGTATGGATCCGCCTCCTATGATAGATGCGAAACCACCAAGAGTACCCAGTACTCCTGATATAGTAGCCACCTCAGCTAAGGCACCACCCATTCCTACAAGACCTTGTGCTATTTCATCCCAGGACATAGAGCCAAAATTGCCGAATGCATTAGATAAATCGCCAAGGCTTTGTACTCCTAAAAGAATACTACCTGAACCTAAAAGACCTGATAACCCAGCTAATGTACCAAGTACTCCTGATATAGTAGCTACCTCAGCTAAGGCACCACCCATTCCTACAAGACCTTGTGCTATTTCATCCCAAGACATAGAACCAAAATTTCCGAATGCATTAGATAAATCGCCAAGGCCCTGAATAACAATCAGAACAGAACCAGAACCAAATAGACTGGAAAATCCTGCTAACTTACTGACTGCGGTTATAACAGTTCCTACCTCAGCTAAGGCACCACCCATTCCTACAAGACCTTGTGCTATTTCATCCCA
>OLGH01001646.1_pt1 | contig 20293 bp, 15 predicted proteins | sample 1604851 | NCBI WGS metagenome assembly OLGH01 (sample SAMEA3888894, study PRJEB22519) | human gut metagenome | biome: human gut; feature: human-associated habitat; material: faeces | place: Denmark | collected 2010 | reverse complement strand
CCTTTGAGCTGGGACTGGATTTGAGTTTGTGGAGCGATGTGGTCATCGGCGATTACAACTACCTGTTTGACCCGGTGGTGCATCTGGCGCGCTTTTTTGAGAGCCGGGGCGACTACCTGTTTTTGGTGGACGAGGCCCACAACCTGCCCGGCCGTGCCCGGGACATGCACAGTGCCAGCCTTTGCAAAAGCGCCTTTTTTGACGCCCGCAAGCGGCTGGGCAAGGGCAAAAGCAGCCTGAAAAATGCGCTGACCAAGCTCAACAATCTGTTTATCGAGTGGCGGCATCGCTGTGAGGAAGCCGAGGGCCGCACTTTTTTTGCACGGGAACGCGCCGATGCTTTTGACCGCGCCTTACAGAAACTTTGTGAGCCTTTGGAAATTTGGCTGGACGAACACCGCGACCCCGACGAAACCCACGAAGCCCTGCTGCAGTTATTTTTTGATGTGCGCGGCTGGCTGCGGGTGGCCGATACCTTTGACGAGCATTTTGTTTTACAGGTATCTGCCTACGGCAGCGAAGTGCGTGTGAGCATGCTTTGCCTGGACCCGCATGAATTTTTGCAGGCGGATTTTGCCAAGGGCCGCGCGGCGGTGCTGTTCAGCGCCACGTTAAGCCCTGCTGGGTACTACAAGGACCTGTGTGGTGTGCCGGAGGCGCGGGCCGTGGCCCTGCGCAGCCCCTTCCCCGCCGAGAATCTGGGGCTGTGGTGTGCGCGGAACATCAGCACCCGGTACAAGGACCGGGCGGACAGCGTGGAAAAGATCGCCGCGCTGCTGTACGAGATGGTGTGTGCCCGCGCCGGGAATTACCTAGCGTTCTTCCCCAGTTACAGCTATCTGGAGCAGGTGCGGGAGGTGTTCTGCACGGCTCACCCGGAGGTGGAGACCCTGCGGCAGGATACCGCCATGGATGAAGCCAGCCGCGCGGACTTTTTAGCGCAATTTACCGCCGCACCCGGGCGTACCCTGCTGGGTTTTGCAGTGCTGGGCGGCGTGTTTGGCGAGGGCGTAGACCTGGCCGGAGAGCGGCTGATCGGCACAGCCATCGTAAGCCCCGGTCTGCCCCAGGTCGGTCCCCGGCAGGAGCAGCTGCGCGCCCACTTTGAGGAGACGCGCGGCTCCGGGTTTGACTATGCCTACCGCTTCCCCGGCATGAACAAGGTCTTGCAGGCCGCCGGACGGGTCATCCGCACGCCGGAGGATAAGGGTGTGGTACTGCTGATCGACGACCGCTTTTTAGCGCCTGATACCCGGCGTTTGATGCCGCCCCATTGGGATGGGTTAAGGGCCGTGGGCAGTGCCGAGGAATTGCGGTCGGAGTTGGAATGGTTTTGGAATAACAAATAAAATAGCAGAAAAGCACCGCAGACGGAGCGCTTCCGTAGGCGGTGCCTTTTTATGGGTACACGGTTTGGTGTAGGGGCGGATGACAAGCATCGCCCCCTACATACAGGGCCGCCCTTTTTATTCCGGCTTGCGCATGCGCAGCAGGCTGTAGGGCATCAGCGGGGTGGCGCAGGGGATGGTATACTGCATCATCGGGTGCGGGGTGGCATCCACCGCTTCCCCTTCCGCGTTTTTGATCCATTCAGGGGTTACGGGCACAACCGAACCATCTGGCTGCAAAATTTCCAGCGAATCTCCCAGGCAGAACTTGCTGCGCTGGGTGCAATGGGCAGCGCCGTCTTCCCACGAATCCACAGTGCCGATGAAATCCCAATCTCGCACATAAGTATGGCTGGGCGTCTGCAGGGCTTTCTCTTTGCCAAAATAGAAACCGGGTGAATAATGGCGGTGGCTGGTACGGTTCAGCTCATCCAGCACGGAATCCGGTAAATCAAACGTATCACTGGCGGGGTTTGCCAGGTACTGGTCCAGCGCTTTGCGGTAAGCGGCGGTAACGGACGCAACGTAATAGAACGTTTTGGCGCGCCCCTCAATTTTCAGAGAATCCACACCAGCCTTGCAGATCAGGTCCAAAAACGGTGCGGTGCATAGGTCGTTGGCGTTCAGGATGTAGCTGCCTTCCTCATTTTCGCCAATGGGCATATACTGGCCGGGGCGGTTTTCTTCTACAAGATAGTATTTCCAGCGGCAGGGCTGGGCACATTCGCCGCGGTTGCCGCTGCGCCCGGTCATATAGCTGGAAAGCAGGCACCGACCAGAAACGCTCATGCACATGGCGCCGTGCACAAAGGCTTCCAGTTCCAGCTCCGGCGGGGTGTTATCACGGATCTGGGCAATATCGGTCAGGGTCAGCTCGCGCGCCAGCACCACACGCTTGGCGCCCAGGTTGTAGGCCATGGTTGCAGCAGCATAATTGGTGATGCCTGCCTGGGTGGAAAAATGCACATCCACATCCGGAGCATACTGTTTGGCAAGGCTCAGTACGCCAAGGTCCGCAATGATAAAGGCATCCACCCCGGCTTCGGCCGCGTCCTTGATATACTGCGGCAGCTCGGAAAGCTCATCGTTGGTGGGCAGGTTGTTCAGGGTCAGGTATACTTTTTTGCCGCGAGCATGGGCAAAAATGCAGCCATCATGAAGCTCGCCAATGGTCAGGTTGACCGGTGCGGCGCGCATACCAAAGCGCGGCAGTGCGCAGTATACGGCATCGGCACCATACATGACGGCATATTTCAGGGCTTCAAGGCTGCCGGCAGGTGACAGCAGTTCCGGACAGGACAACATAAGATAACGGCTCCTTTGTTCAGTGAAGTTCAGCTTTTATCAGCCCCAACCGGCGATGATGCAGTTCTGCTGGTGTTCGTCTGCCGTTTTGGCATAGAAATATTCGCCAGGGTGGTCGCCGTTCGGGTTGCCGGTAACAAAGAAATAATAGCCTTCGTCCAGATATTCCTGGTCGGGATTCAGCGCGGCGGCAATGGCATCAATACCGGGATTGGTGATGGCACCGGCGGGCAGGCCGCTGATGCGGTAGGTGTCGTAATGAGCAAGCACATCATCCGGAACAGCACCCTGTTCCGGCCAGCCGTAATAAGCGGCGGTGGGCGAATTCCACAGGTAGTTATTGTCGCTATCGTTCATGATATAGCTGCTGGCATTGGATTCCAGCTTATGCTCTGCCCACTGCGGGTCATCGGATTCCAAACGATTGTGGAAGCAGGCGGAAACCTTGGCGTCTTCTGCGGGCATACCGGCTTCTTCCTGAATAAAGCTGGCCAGAATGACAACATCATTCATTGTGGTGCCCTTTTCGTTGATGGTATCCCACAGGTCGGAAGTTTTGGCGTCGAATTCCTTATAGAAGGTGTTGACGTAATTATAGACCGAGTCATCGGTGAAGAACTCGTAAGTGTCCGGGAACAGGTAGCCCTCGCACTTCATCAGGCGGCCTTCGGTATCCGGGATGGCATTCCAGAAATCATACTGGCTGAAATCGGAACCATCCTCGCCGTTGGCGCAGGCAAGGAAATCATCCACCGAGCACAAGCCATTTTCTTCCATCTTCTGGGCAATAGCAACGGCTGTGTAGCCTTCGGGGAATGTGATGGTAATGGTCTTGCGCTTGACCTGCTGCACGCTGAGGGTTTTCAGGATCGTGTTATAATCCATGCCGGAGCGCAGGGTGAAATCGCCATACTGCAAACCGGAAGCGCGGCCGCTGTATTTGGCATACAGCTTGAACAGCCAGTCATACTGGATGACGCCATCCTCTTTCAAAACGTTTGTGATGTCTGCAACAGAGGAACCCTGTTCAATGGTAACGGTCTGCTCCGGGCCGAGTTCGCCGTTGCCGGCAACTTCGCCGTAGAACTGGAACACTTTCCAGCCGCCGATGCCGACGATAGCCAAAATGACAACAAGAACCACAAGCCCAATGGGAAAACGGCGGCGGACGGGTTCATCATCGTCATCCTCTGCGTACTCGTCTGGACCTTCGGCGTCTTCGTACAGGTCCTGCGGGTCAGGATCAGGCTGTACCGGGCGCTTTGGTGCGGGGGCTGGCGCAGCATGATAAGCCTGGCGCGACTGCGAGCCCTTGTCCTGGGAATCACCACGATTGATTTTCATTCCAAATCTCCTTTACCAGGCAGCAGAACTGCCCTGTTTCACGTATGCACGGTCTTACAGCAACAGGCGGAAATAAACGTCCGTAACGGGGAACGGCTGCCCAAGGTAACAAATCATGCCGTAACCACAGCGCTTACCCTCGCCCAGGTACAAAAACTGATTTTCCGCCAGCAGCAGCCGTGCTTTGGTCAGACCGGTATGTTCCCGCGTGGCCTGCAGCAGAATATCAGCCGAATGGTCGTTATCGGCCTGCAGCTCCATAAAAAGCAGCTCGTCCTTTTCCTGGCAATAGAGGCCGTAACCGCGCTGGTTGGAAACAATGGTCATACCGCGGCGGTAGAGCCGGGTGATCATGGTGTTCATGCTGCTTTCCGGCAGGGCGATGCAGGCGGGCTGGTAGCGCATGCGGGTGTCGATCAATTTGCGGACTGTCAGGTTATCAAACTCTGCTCGTGCCCACAAATTGTGTTCAATGGGCTTGCGGATGATGCGCAGCGGGAAGCGCCCCTGAAAATTCAGCTGAGAAAACGCTTTTGCGGCCCGCGTGCTTTGCGGTGCCGCCACAGCGAAATCACACCCTTTGGCGGAAAAGGCGCGCAGGCAGGTTGCCAGCAGTTTGGGCATCAGCCCGCGCCCCTGCAGGGACGGGTCCGTTGCCATGCAGCAGAGCCATACGCCGTGGTGGTGCCCGCATTCCACTGGAACCGCACCAATCATGGCGGCCGGGATAGGCTTTGCACCGGGGGCCGGGTCCCGGGCAAGGATCAGGATATTATCCAACCCCACAATTCCACAAAGCCAGTCCAAAGCATCCTGGCGGGTTCCGCCATACGTTTTGCGGCGGAACGCAACCATCTGCTCCAAATCAGCTTCCGTTGCTTTGCAAAGCATGTTCAATCCCCTCCTTGCCGTATTCAACGTGTGGTTTTTGCTGCCAACGGGTTTAGCTCAAAATCCGCTCCAGGTATGCCATCACTTCGGACTGAATATCCTCCGGCGTGCGGATGGTTTTCTGGCCGTCTACCGTTGTGGTACACTCAATGCGGTGCCAGCCCAGCTTGCGTGCGCAGTATTCAGCGGCGGCGCGGGAACGGGCCAGGTATTCGGTATCGCGTTCCTGAATATCTTTTTTGCTTTCATCGCCGTGGTAGCGCTGCGCAATCAGGCGCTGGCTGACATCGGGATCAACCGCAAGGTATACAACCGCATCCGGCGCAGGCAGGCCGAGCTTTTTGTACTCGAACTCAAACAGCCACTCCAGAAAACCATCCCAGTGCATCGGCGGCAGTTTGGAACATTGGTGAACAGCGTTGGAGGTGGTGTAACGGTCAGAGATGATTAGCCCATTCTGGCGGTAGACATTGCCCCACCTGGTTTTGTAGCTGGCAAAGCGGTCAACAGCATAAAACGTTGAAGCTGCATAAGCGTTCACGTCATCCGGGCGCTGGCCGAACTCGCCGGAAAGATACATCTTGACCAGTGCGGAGGACGGACTGTCATAATCTGGGAAGCTGATTTTCAGCGGGTCATACCCTTTGCTATGCAAATTCTGGCAGGCAAGTTCTGTCTGTGTGCCCTTGCCGGAACCATCCAGGCCTTCAAAAATAATCAGTTTACCCATGGTTTTCAGCCTCCTGTTTCAGTGTTGCATATTTATCACGCACGGCGTTCTGCTTGCCGCAGCACATACCGCCCTCCGGGCAGGGACCCGCCAGGCAGCGGGGACCAGCTGCGGCAAAAACATGCGGCGCAAGCGGGTATACAAGGCGCAGCATTTCATCGGCAACGGTGCGGATCTCCCACTGGGCACGGTTGCAGCAGCGCAGGTTGAAAAAGTTGTTCAGGCTGCGGCAGTTCATGGTCATTACCATTTTTGTCTCGCAGGCGTTGGGCAATACAAAGCGGGCGTCTTCGTTTGCCATTTTGCTGGCTTTGGCGCGGGCGGTCTTTTCCGGCATGCCCTGCTCCATCAAGGTGTGGGTATGCTTTTCTTCCAGTGCTTTGACCAGCTCCAGGTAGTGTTTGGCATCGGCGTTCATCGCATCAATAAAAGCCGCTTTGGCCGCAGGGTCAGCCTCAATTTCCGGGGGAATCACATAACGGAAATCTTCCAGCCGCACATAGCGCTGGCTCTGCACACTGAAACTTGCAATGCGGTGGCGGGTGACCTGTGCCAGAAAGGTGCGGGAAACGCCCTCAATGCCAAAGGTAAAGCTGGCATGTTCAATGGGGCTGGCGTGGCCGAAGTCATTCAGCTTTTGCAAAAAGGCTGCGGTCTTTTCCGGTGTTAGGCCATCCAGCAGGGTTTCGATATGTGCATCAGAATAGCACAGCTTGGCGGCTGCGGCAATGGTCTTTTCGGGGTCATTGGTGTGGGCGATCAATGTTACAAGCATGGGCCCGTTCCCTCTTTTCCTTTTTTATCAGTGGTTTATTCTTCGCTGGTCAGCTTGGTCAGCGGGGCGTAATTGGCCATTGTTTTTTTGATGCCAACGCGGTCAAACTGGATTTCTACAATACAGTCCCCCGCAACCGGCGTTACTTTCAGCACCTTGCCGCGGCCAAACACCTTGTGATCCACAAGGTCCCCGGCTGCAAAGTTGGCGGCCTTTTTGCGTGCGGGTGCGGCGGGCGCAGTGGTAACGCCACCGCCCGCCGGAGCAACCGGAGCACCGGAATGATGGTTGACGCGGCTACTGCCATACCCGGCGCCAAAGCTACTGCTTTGGACCGTGTGGCGGCCGCCGGGGTAGTTCGGGCTTTCGTGCCCGCCGGAAGCAAACCCACTTTGGAAGCCGCCGGCATACTTGCTGCCAAAGCCGCCGCGGTTGTATTCACTGTTCAGATACCCGCGGGAAGCCCCGGAGTATCCGCTGCGCCCGCCGGGAACATTGGTGCTGTAGCTGCCGTACCCGGCGCCAAAACCGCCGCTGTAAGCAAGCTCTGGGCTTTCGGTTTCGTCCATCACATTGGGGTCAATCTCATCCAAAAAGCAGGAAGGCGGGTTGCGGCGCGTCTGGCCGAAAATCATACGGCTGCGGGAGGAAGAAAGATACAGCTCTTTCTTGGCGCGGGTAATACCGACATAGCACAGGCGGCGCTCCTCTTCCATTTCTTCCTCGCTGTAGCGAGCAAGGTCACCGGGGAAAACGCCATCCTCCATACCAATGATAAACACATACGGGAATTCAAGGCCCTTGGCGCTGTGCATCGTCATCAGGGTAACGGAATCAGCATCTTCATCATAGGAATCAAGGTCTGCAATCAGGGCGACTTCTTCCAGGAAACCGGAAAGGGTTGCGTCTTCCCCGTTCTGTTCCGCATAAGTCTTTACGGAAGAAATCAACTGGCCCAAGTTTTCCAGCCGGGTCTCGCCCTCTTCTTTCTGCGCTTTCAGCATGGCTTCGTATCCGGTCTTGCGGATCACTTCACCGGCAAATTCATCCAACGGAAGGGTGACGGAAAGATCACACAGTTCACGGTACATGGAGTAAAACGCGTTCAGCGCGCTGGCGGCACGGCCCAGTGCGGGATAAGAAGAAGCCTCCCGGATGATCTCCATCATCGGCACGCCGTTGGCGGCGGCCAGTTCCCCGATCTTATCAATGGTGGTGGGACCAATCTTTCGTGCAGGTTCATTGATGATGCGGCGCAGGCGCACGTCGTCCCGCGGGTTGACCACAACGGCCATGTAAGAGTTGATATCCTTGACTTCCTTGCGGTCAAAGAAGCGTTGGCCACCCACAATGCGGTACGGGATACCGGCACGGGCAAAATAAGTTTCGATGGGGTTGGACTGCGCATTCATGCGGTACAAAACGGCATGGTCTTTTAAGGAAGCACCATTTTTCAGGTTCTGGCCAATAACCTCGGCTACATGGCTGGCCTCATCCTGTTCCGAAGCAGCCGTATAATGGTGAACTTTGTCACCATCGCCGTTCTGGGTCCACAGGGTCTTGCCCTTGCGGCCGTTGTTGTTCTTGATGACGCTATTGGCCGCATTCAGAATGTTGGAGGTGGAACGGTAGTTCTGCTCCAGGCGGATGGTTTTGGCCCCGGCAAAAACTTTTTCAAAGTTCAGGATATTTTCAATGGTAGCACCGCGGAACTTATAAATGCTCTGATCGTCATCGCCAACAACGCATACATTGTTGGAACCACCGGCCAGCAGGCGCACCAGGTGGAACTGGGCCACGCTGGTATCCTGGTATTCGTCCACCACGACATAGCGGAACTTCTGCTGGTAGTATTCCCGCGCTTCGGCATCGGTTTTCAGCATCTGCACGGTATGGAAAATCAGATCGTCAAAGTCCATGGCACCAGCCGTGCGCAGCCGGTTGGAATAGGCGGTATAGATTTTGGAAATCAGAGCAGCCTTGGTATCGCGCGGCGCTTCGGCGGCGACATCTTTGGCGGAAAGAAGTTTATCTTTGTAACCGCTGATCTGGGAGATGGCTGATTTGACCGGCAGGAACTTGTCATCAATCATCAGTTCTTTGTAGATCTGCTTGATGACACGCTGCTGGTCGTCGGAATCGTAAATCGTAAAGCTTTTGGGGAAGCCAATGCGTTCGGCATCGCGGCGCAGGATCCGTACACAGGCAGAGTGGAAAGTGGAGGCAAATACATCCCCGCCCATGGTATCGCCCAGCATGGCTTTCAGGCGTTCTTTCAGTTCTCCGGCGGCTTTATTGGTAAAGGTAATGGCCAGCACATTCCACGGGCGGGCCGGGGCAACGCTCATCAGCGGCATCAGGGACTGCGGAACCGGCTGGCCGCACATGATGGCGGTACGCAGCTGCTCCAGATCACTCTGCGCAACCGGGCGGCTGACCTCTTTGGAGCCATAGGCGCGGCCAAAACGGATGATATTGGCAATGCGGTTGACCAGAACGGTGGTTTTGCCGGAGCCTGCACCTGCCAGGATCAGCAGCGGGCCTTCGGTGGTAAACACAGCCTGCTGCTGCACCGGGTTCAGCTTAGTAAAGCAGGAAGCGATATAGCGGTCCCGCAGGGCCAGAAATTCAGTGGTAATGGTATCGGGCATAATGAACCTGTCCTTATATTATATGGCAGAACCAGCCCGGAACCATGCAGGGCTGGGAATTTTGGCAAACGCTGTATAGTATAGCACACTTTTGCCGGATAGAAAAGTAGGCTGGCGGAGGTATCCGCAGAAAATCATACTTTTTACAACCTGCACAAAAGCTGCGCTTTAATTGGAAAAACCTTCTGGGGATTGCAGTCGGTTATGCCACGCTCTGGGGGTGGCATCGCGGAAACCGGCTGTCAGGTATTGGCCCAGCGTTAAGCTGGCTGCGGTTCCGCGTGCCACACAGTTGATGGGGTCTGGTGCGATGGCAACATCCACATGCAGCTCCCCGGCAATATAACCAGCCAGGCCACGCAGCATGGAGCCGCCGCCAGTCAGCAGAATGCCGTTCTTGGCAACATCAGCGGCCAGTTCCGGCGGGGTGCTTTCCAATACATTGCGGGCAGTGGCGGCAATGCGGGCGGCCAGTTCCTGCACGGGCAGGTACAGGTCCCGCGTATAGACAAGGCGGCGGGCGGGCAGGTTGGTCTCCCAGGAATGACCACGGATCTCCATTACGCCCTCAAACTCACTTTTGGTGCAGCAGGCAACCTGCTTTTTCAGCGCTTCGGCGGTTAGAGGGCCGATGGCAATGTTGAATTTTTCCTGAACATACTGGGCAATGCACTGGTCAAAAGCGTTGCCGGCGACCGGCAGGCTGGCGGCGCGCACCCGCCCACCCATGCTGATCACGGCGATATCCGTGGAGCCGCCGCCGATATCAATCACCATGCAGCCCATGGGTTTGCGGATATCCAGCCCTGCGCCAAGGGCGGCGGCGACAGGCTCATCCACAAGGAAAACCTGCCGTGCCCCGGCTGCCATAACGGCTTCTACCACGGCGTCAGCTTCAATGCCGGTAATGGCTGCCGGAACGCAGACCGATACGCGCGGCTTGATGATGCGCGAACGGCATACCTCATTGATAAACCGCACGATTAGTTCGTTTGTCATGCGGTGGTCCTGAATAATACCGTCCCGCAAAGGGCGGATGATATCAATATAAGAAGGCACACGCCCCACCATGCGCAGGGCTTTGTCCCCCACTGCCAGAATGGTGCTGCTGCGGGTATCAACAGCACCAATGCTGGGCTGATGGAACACAACTCCCTGTTCCTGTGTGGCAATGATAATGGAAGTTGTGCCAAGATCAAGGCCGATATCATATTGCTTCATGTTTATCTGGTACTCCTTGCTGCCAGAAGCAGCACTTTGTTATCTATTGTGAATTGCCATCAACCATCCGGCAGATAAAAGCTATTTGCTTTCTTTTGGTGTTCCGGCGGCACCGTGGCTTTTGGGCATCAGTTCCGTCGCTGCAACACACACGCCGTCCACACTCACAGCGCCACCCTCCAATAGTGCTTTGGCGCAGGCAGAGATGGTGGCACCAGTGGTGATCACATCATCCAGCAACAGCAGCCGCATTCCGGAAAGGTCAACCCCAGTACGGCAGGCGTAAGCATCCTTGACATTGGCAAAGCGCTTTTGCTGGTCCAGCGATTTTTGCGGTAAAACCTGCCGGGTCAGGCACAGCGGCTGGATGACCGGAATGTGCAGGATGCGCCCAAGGCGCTGCGCTAGCAAAAGGGGCATATTTTCCGCGCGGTTCTTCTTTACGCGCGGCGGCACCGGAACAATGGCGCTGTACAGCGAAATGTCGGATAGATTCTCGTATACCGGGCGGTACCCTGGAGCACGGGCAGGCTGTGCGTCAAAAATCAGCACAGCCATCAAATCCGCCAGTTCTCGCGCATACCAGGGGTTGCCGTTCTCCTTGCAAAGCAGGATAGCATGGCGCACACTGTCTGCATAGTAAAAGGCAGCTGCGCAGGTGTTGACAGCGTAAAAGGCGTGCTCCGTTACAGGCAGACGCGGTGGAAGATGCCGCAGACGCTCGGCTTCCGGTATACAGGAACGGCACACGGCGGCTTTCCAGGCGCTTTGCTCAAGTACCGTGCCGCACAGCGGGCAGTGCCGCGGATAGGCAAGGGCCAGCAGCGGTTCCAGAGCCGTTTGCCCACGGTCCAGCCAATCCAGAGATATGCGTTTTCTCTGTTTCATCTGCGTTTTTCAGCCGGAGTGACTGCCTCGCGCAGCAGGTAGCGCAGCCCGCTGTAACGCATGTTCTGGCGCACATTATCCACCATGGCCTGCTCGGTGCGCCGGGTTCCCGCCAGAATGCACAGGCGGCGTGCGCGGGTAACCCCGGTGTACAACAAGTTGCGGTAACAAAGGCGCGCGGGTACATCTGCCACAGGCATAATGACGGCCGGAAATTCAGAACCCTGGCTTTTGTGCACTGTTACAGCGTAAGCGGGTTCCAGCTCGGCAAGCTGGTCAGCACCGTAAATATACTTTCGGTCATCCATCCGTACCGTCACAGCACGGCTTTCGGGGTCAACGGCAGTAATAATACCCATATCCCCGTTATAGGCACCCACACCGGCTTCGGCACCGTCCCGCTCATAGGGAATGTCATAATCGTTTTTGATCTGCATTACCTTGTCGCCACAGCGCAGCACACGGCCGCTTTGCTCCCAAATGATCTGCGGCTTATCCGGTGCAGGCGGGTTCAAAATGGCCTGCAGGCGGCGGTTCAGTTCTACGCTCCCGGTGGGGCCAACCTTGGTGGGGCAAAGCACCTGGATGTCCCGCACGGGGTCATAGCCATAACTTTTGGGCAGCCGGGTACTGACCAGGTCGCAGATCAGCCTCTGGCAGGCAAGACCGGTGGATTCGATCATGAAAAAGTCATCATCCCGCCCGCCTTTTATGGGCATCTGCCCTTCCACAATGCGGTGGGCGTTCTGTACAATCATGCTTTTCTGCGCCTGGCGGAAGATCTCATTCAGCCGTACGGTGGGCAGAACGTCTGCCTGCAAGATCTCCCCCAGCACACTGCCGGGGCCAACGCTGGGCAGCTGGTCGGCATCACCTACCATAATAATGCGGCAGTGGTAACGCGCGGCGGCCAACAACGCCTGGAACAGCTTGGCATCTACCATACTCATCTCATCCAGAATGATAACGTCAAACGGGAGAAGATTCTTTTCATTATGAATAAAACGCACGCTTCCGGTAGAATAGTCCACTTCCAGCAATCGGTGGATGGTGGAAGCGCTGTGGCCGGTCAGCTCGGTCAGCCGCTTGGCGGCGCGGCCGGTGGGGGCACACAGGGCAACCCGGTCATAAATACCTTCATACAAATTCAGAATCGCTTTGACCGTTGTGGTTTTGCCGGTACCGGGACCGCCGGTCAAAACCATTACGCGGGAAGAGAGAGCTAAGCGGATTGCTTCCCGCTGCAAAGGGGCATATTCAAAACCTTGGGTCAATTCCAAAACGCGGATATCGCTTTCCAGCGTTTTGGGGCTTTCTGTCGGGAATGTGGCAAGCTCCCCCAGCCGCGCAGCAATATCCTGCTCTGCGCTGAGCAGATCTGGCAGGTAAATATATTTCGTTCCGTCAAAGGTGCAGGCGCGCATTTCGTCATGCTCCAACAGGCTTTGCAGCCCGGCCTTTACGGCATCCGGCTCCACCCGAATAAAGCGCGCAGTGCTTTCGATCAGCTTATCTGCGGGCAGGCAGGTGTGGCCGTTGTTGGCGTTGTGGCGCAAAGCGTACAAAAGCCCGGCGGCAATGCGCAGGTCGCTGCCCTGTCCTACCTGCAGCTGGGCGGCGATACCGTCGACCTGGCTGAATTTCAGGTTCAGCGGCTCCCCGCACAGCATGTAGGGGTTCTTTTTCAGTGCTTCTACCGTGGCGGGGCCAAACGCGCGGTAGGCTGTAACAGCCATCTGGGCGGAAAGCCCAAACTTGGCCATCCAGGCAACCACTTCCCGCACACCGTACATACGTCGGAACTCGTTGGAGATGGCGGCGGCCTTTTGCGGGGTGATACCTTTTAGCTCACAGAGTTTGTCCGGCGTTTCAGAGATGACGTTCAATGTATGCGCCCCAAATTTTGCCACAATCTTTTTTGCTGTGGAAGGCCCGATATAGGGCAATACCCCACTGGAAAGGTAGCTCAGCAAAGCCGCGGTATCCTGCGGCAGGCTGGCCTCACAGGTTTCGGCACGGAACTGTTCGCCATAGCTGGGGTGGTTGACCATATAGCCATACGCCGTAATGGACATACCGTTATCCACGCTGCCCACGTTGCCTGCCACCACAATATCGGTGCCACCGGCATCCACTTCAAACACGGCATAACCGGTATCCGGGTTTTCGTATATCACATGCTCAACAACGCCCTCTAATTTGAGCATCTCAGCAGTTTGTGTTGTACTATTTGTCTGTAAAGTATCCGTGCTTGCCACCTCCTTCCGGGTGCAAATGGGGTAAAAACCGTTCAATACACAATTTTTTATTTTATATTATAGCCTATTTGTATCTCTTTGGCAATTTTTTTGACAACTTCCCCTTGTAGCTGATATAATAAATGTCCTTTTGCGGTTTTGAAGTGAGTGCAAAAAGAAGGCGCTGGGCAAGGAGGCGAAGCTGGAATAAAATTGCATGGATCGAATTTTCTGGCAGCGGCAAGTCCACAGTGGCGCGGACGCTGAGGTAGGAATACGCGGTGTAAATGCCTTGCAGCTTGACTGCGTACAGCATATACTGGGCAGGCAGGTACGCCCGCTGGAAGAAAAGCGGACAGCCGTACCCGCAGGCAAACTGAAAAAATCGCCAGGTTTTTGCGCAGTGCCCGAGGAAGTGCGTGTGATCAAAAAAGCAGGGAGAATTGGATGAATTTTACCGGGAAACGGGAATGCGGACGGAGCAGACTTTGCAGCAAAAGCGTTAAGGCAACACCGCACAATTCCCGCCTAGCGGCTTAAGCACCGCTTCGGCGGCTGCGGCACGGCATCTGCGTTGCCAAAATGCTCGATAAGACATCCAGTATTATCTGCGCTTTTGGCTTAGCAGCTGCCGCACCTCGCTCGCCGTATCGGCACTTAGAATTATGCGGTATTGCCTTAACATATGTTTGCACAGGAGCAAACAACGGGGAAAATAAGAGCAATTTATACATCAATGGTAAAAAATGTTTTGAGAAATTGTTATCACTTGCGGAAGGGATGCAAACAAAATTGTGTATTTTGCCAAAAATCAAGACATTTCGATGTACGGTTGAAACACACCTGAATTTGTGCTAAAATCATGTTAGCTATCTGTGGCTAAATTGCCGTAAAGCGCAACTACTTTACATAAACATGCGTGCTAAGATTTTGCATGTGGGGCAGCTGCGGGCCCCAATTGTAAGAGTGGTGCTTTGCGTCAAAAAGCCGACCGAAGCGGCAGACCTGGCCAACCATCTTTGACTGGAAAACAGGAATTAAGAGATTAGAGAGGTGCCTTTTGTGGATAACGAAGAAAATGAAGTAATTGACCTAACAGAAATTTTAAGTGCGGTTCGCCAGCATCTTCTTGAACTGATTTTTGTAACTTTGGCTGCTGCGCTGGTTGGCTTTACGGCGTCTAAGTTTTTGATGACCCCAAAGTATGATTCTTCTGCCCTGATGATTGTCAATACCCGGCAGGATGTCAACGCCAATGTTACCAGTGACCAGATCAATTCTGCAACCAAGCTAGTTTCTACTTACAGCATTATTATCAAGAGTGATACGGTTCTGCAGCAGGTTATTGATAACCTGGGCCTGAACCTGACTTATGCTAAGCTGAACAAGCGCGTTACCGTAGCAGCTGTGGACGATACCCAGGTTATGAAGATCACTGTGCAGAGCGACAGCCCAGAATGGGCACGGCAGGTGTGTGAACAGATCATTACAGTGGCTCCGGATGTGATCAAAGAGGCTGTTGAAGCGGGTTCCGTCAAAGTGATCTCCAATCCTTCTTTGGCAACGGAGCCGGTTTCCCCCAACATTATGAAGAACACGATGTTGGCCGCAGCGGTTGGTTTTGTTCTGGTGATTGGTATTATTGTGCTGCAGGTTTTGCTGGACAATAAGATCAACACGGAGGAAGATGTTACCAAGTATCTGGATATGACTGTTCTGGGCGTGATCCCGCAGTATGATCAGGGAGGTAAAAAGGAATGAGTAAAAAGCGTGAACATCATAAGCTGTTTATGGTTGGCTCAGATGCACCGTTCCAGTTTACAGAAGCTTACAAGTCTCTGCGAACCAACCTGGAGTTCCTTGCCGCAACCAGCGATTGCAAGACTATCCTGATTACCTCCTCTGTCCCCGGCGAAGGGAAGAGCAACGTCGCAGTAAACCTTGCGATTACCCTGGCAGACAGTGGCAAGCGTGTGGTGCTGGTTGACTGCGATATGCGTAAGTCTACCATCTCCCGCTACCTGCATATTCCGCGTGATCATATCGGCATTACCAACACCATTACGGGCAAGGACCGTACCCAACTGGCCAATGCACTGGTCAACTTCAAAGACCTGGGCATTGTGGTGCTACCTGTTGGCACTATCCCCCCGAACCCATCGGAATTGTTGGCAACGAAGGCGATGGAAAATACCTTTGAGGCCCTGAAGCAGGTATACGATTATATTATTGTGGATACGCCGCCGGTTTCTGTTGTTACCGATGCTGCAGTATTGTGCAAGTATGCGGATGGGGCATTGCTGGTTGTACGCCCGGGTGTTACCACCATTGAAGGTGCCCAGCTGAGCAAGAAAAACCTGGAAGCTGTGAATGCCCGCATCCTTGGCGTAGTAATGAACGGATACAATGTTAAAAAAGCCGGTAAGAAAGATGGCTACTACTATTCTTATTCTTACGGGTACAGCAATGACGACGCAGCTGGAAAGAAGAGCCGGAGTAAGGCATAATGAGTTCGCAACTGGTTGATCTCCATTGTCATATTTTGCCTGGCATTGATGACGGTGCCAAAAACCTGGATGTTTCCATGTCCTTGATCCAGAAAGAAATGGAAGACGGGGTTGTTGGCATTGTGTTCACACCGCATTTCCATTATGAGCGCATTACGCTGGATGCTTTTGTTCAGCAGCGCAAAATGGCTTATCGCAGCGTTGTGGCGCAGCTGGCAGAACGCAAACTTCCTCTTGCCGTCAAATTGGGTGCAGAGGTCTATTTTACCACAGCTTTGGCCAGCCTGGATCTTTCCAAATTGGCATTTGCAGGGTCGCGGTATATCTTGATTGAATTCCCGACCAGCATCCATCCCGGTGGAATTGAGGATACCCTGTTTGCGGTGCAAAACCGTGGGTATACTCCCATTTTGGCCCATGTGGAGCGCTACCCCTATGTTACCGAGGATCCTACCCTGCTGTACCGCTGGGTCAGCTCCGGCGCATTGGCGCAGATCAATGCTTCGGGTTTGGTGCGCAGTGGACATACGGCCAAATGGCTGCACAAACTGCTGGATTGGAACTTAGTTCATCTGATGTGTTCTGACTGCCATTCTGTTACAACCCGCCCGCCAAACCTGAAAGACGGGATGGCACAGATAAGCAGTTCAACGGCAAAACTTTTACAGAAAAATGCCATTGATGTCTACCTGAACAAAGAAATTTCCATCAAAGAACCAATTGAGCCAAAATTCCGCTTTGGGCGCTGGGTATAATAGGCTTGCAAGTTACGGTTTGCTGCTCTACTATATTCCGGGGCCATCATGCGTGGCAGAAAGCCCGTTTCACATGCCGCAAAGGGAACGGTCTTTCTTCGTGCTTTTGCGGCTTTTAATTGTATCATGAACCATTCTACATCAAAAATACTGCATATTCTGGATGCTTTTCTGGACTTTTTCCTGCTGTTGGGAGCGTATGAGGTTTCCAGCCTGCTACGTATGCACAGCACCTGGGGTGAAGCGTTCTGGTGGGTCGATGTTGCCCGCTTCCGCCCGCTGTCACTTGTATACGCAGCGGCAATCATTCTGATTTATATTGCACAGGGTGAATACCGCACTTTTAAGCGGCGCGGCTTAGTGAGAGAACTGGCAAAAGCCCTTTTGGGAAACCTGGGCGGCTTTACGTTGGCAGCAACCATTTTGTATGTATTCCAACTTTCGCAGTTTTCCCGCCTGCTGCTTGTTTACTATTACCTGCTGTCCAGCGTGGTCATTACGATCAAGCGGTTATTGCTGCACCGGATCAGCCTTTGGTATGCAAAGCGGCGCCATATTATAGCCCGCGTTTTGCTGGTCGGCAATGGAAACCTGGCGTTACGCTATTATAATGATGTTGTAAAGGGCAAGGATGTATCGGCAGAGTATGCCGGCTATGCAGCGCAGAACCCGGTAGTGGAACTGCCGAATTACCTTGGCACAGTAGCCGATCTGCATAAGATTCTGGAAAGTACCCGGATTACCCATATTGTGATTGCGGAGGAAACCCAGAACCGCAGCGAGTTGCTGCAGATCACCGCGATTGCAGAAAATTACGGCATTAAGGTCAGTGTAATTCCAGTCTATTCGGACTTTCTCTCTTCCCGCACAATGGATAATACCGTAAACGGGTTGTATGTGATCGACCTGAAAATGCAGGAAACCTGCGATATTATGGGTGTGAACATTGTGGTAACGGACATGGACAAAACCATGACGCTGCTGGAAAGCCAGCTGGAACAATGGCGTGGGAAATATATCTGCGTGGCCAATGTACATACCACCGTAACGGCGCACGAGGATGCCGAGTACCGCTATATTCAGAACCATGCGGTCATGGCGCTGCCGGATGGCGGTCCCCTTTCGCAGTTCAGCCGCAGGCAGGGGTATGCTGCTGCGCAGCGCGTTACGGGGCCGGATTTGATGAAGCAGGTTTTGGCGGTCAGCGCAGAAAAAGGCTGGCGGCACTATTTTTATGGCTCTACCCCGGAAACGTTGCAGTTGTTGCGCAAAAAGGTGGAAGAGCGCTACCCTGGTGTTGTGATTTCCGGTATGATGTCGCCACCGTTCCGCGAGATGACCCCGCAGGAGGACGCTCAGGCGGTAGCGGAAATCAACGCAACAAAGCCGGACTTTGTGTGGGTTGGCCTTGGTGCCCCCAAACAGGAACGCTGGATGGCCGCCCATGAGGATCGCGTACAAGCCTTGATGATCGGCGTTGGTGCGGCGTTTGACTATGAGGCGGGCAACATTAAGCGTGCGCCCATGTGGATGCAGAAGCACAACCTGGAATGGCTTTACCGATTGATGCAGGATCCGAAGCGCCTGTTCCACCGCTACCTGAAAACAAATGTAAAATATCTTTTGTGGACCTGGCGCAGCGGCGAATAACGGAAAAGATAAAACAATAGCAAAAATACCATGCTGTACATTGGAAGGAGGAAACGGCCCCGGTTCCTTGCCCGATGTGCGGCATTTTTTATGGCTTTGGGGCGCCGACCGACAATCTGATTCTATGCAGAATAAGCGAACAGATTCCGGCTGTGCGACAAATCAGAATCGAAGAATCTCGACTTTTTTCTCAAGCCCCCTACCTATTTGCCGGGAGCTATGGTATAATATCTGTATATGCTGTTATATACGCAAATTTAGATGTTTGGGAAGGAGCTACCACATGCAGCAGGAAACTGTCATTGTGTTGGACTTTGGTGGCCAGTATAACCAGCTGATCGCCCGCCGTGTCCGTGAATGCAACGTTTATTGCGAAATTTATTCTTACCGTACTGACCTGGCCAAAATCAAGGCCAAAAACCCGAAGGGCATTATCTTTACCGGTGGTCCCAACAGCGCTTACCTGCCGGATTCCCCTACCGTCGATCCCGAAATATATACTTGGGGTGTTCCGGTACTGGGCATCTGCTATGGCAGCCAGCTGATGATGCATATGCTGGGCGGTAAGGTTTGCAAGGCTCCGGAACGCGAATATGGCAAGACGGTTGTGGATCTGGATACCACCAGCCCGCTGTTTGACGGCCTGCCGAACCAGAATGTTTGCTGGATGAGCCATAATGACTATATCGAGCAGGCTGCCCCCGGCTTTGATATTATTGCCCACACCCCCAACTGCCCGGTTGCCGCTGCACAGGATGCCGCCCGCGGCCTGTACTGTGTGCAGTTCCACCCGGAAGTGCTGCATACCGAAAACGGTACTAAGATTCTGCATAACTTTGTTTACAAAGTTTGCGGCTGTGCCGGTACCTGGAAGATGGACTCCTTTGTGGAGCATAGCGTGAACGCCCTGCGCGAGAAGATCGGCAATGGCAAGGTGCTGTGCGCTCTTTCCGGTGGTGTGGATTCCAGCGTATGTGCTGCCATGCTGGCAAAGGCCATTGGTAAGCAGTTAACCTGCGTGTTTGTTGACCACGGCCTGCTGCGCAAGAACGAACGTGAGCAGGTTTGCGAAGTGTTCGGCGAGGGCGGCCAGTTCGACATCAACTTTGTCTGCGTGGACGCCCGCGAACGTTTTTACAGCAAGCTGGCCGGTATTACCGAGCCGGAGCGCAAGCGTAAAATCATTGGCGAAGAGTTCATCCGTGTGTTTGAGGACGAGGCCAAGAAGATCGGTGCTGTAGACTTTTTGGCACAAGGCACCATCTACCCGGACGTTGTGGAAAGCGGCCTGGGCGGTGAATCTGCTACCATCAAGAGCCACCACAATGTTGGCGGCTTGCCGGATTATGTAGACTTTAAGGAAATTGTGGAGCCGCTGCGCGACCTGTTCAAGGATGAAGTCCGCCAGGCTGGCCGTGAACTGGGCTTGCCTGAATATCTGGTCGCCCGCCAGCCGTTCCCCGGCCCCGGCCTTGCCATCCGCATTATCGGCGATATCACCCAGGAAAAGGTTGCCATTGTACAGGATGCTGATGCAATCTGGCGCGAGGAAGTGGATAAGCTGCCCGCCGCTCAGCGCCCCAGCCAGTATTTTGCCGCGCTGACCAACATGCGCAGCGTTGGTGTTATGGGTGATGAGCGCACCTATGATTACGCCATCGCCCTGCGCGCTGTGACCACGACCGACTTTATGACCGCGGAAGTTACCCTGCTGCCCACCGAAACCATTACCACCGCAGCAAACCGCATCGTAAACGAAGTAAAGCATATCAACCGTGTTCTGTTCGACTATACCACCAAGCCGCCAGCAACAATCGAGTTTGAATAAATCAGAAAAGCCGAAAAGTGCATGAATACCAATGGTTTTTAGATTTTACCCGCCCCTTCTGATAAGATTTTGATAAGATTCCGCCGGAGCGCAGTTATTCTGCGTGCCAGTGGCTTGTGAGTA
>OLGH01001636.1_pt1 | contig 20381 bp, 18 predicted proteins | sample 1604851 | NCBI WGS metagenome assembly OLGH01 (sample SAMEA3888894, study PRJEB22519) | human gut metagenome | biome: human gut; feature: human-associated habitat; material: faeces | place: Denmark | collected 2010 | reverse complement strand
CCGGGACTGGAATACAGGATACTTGCAGCGGCAGATAAAAATAATCTGGACGAAATTTTTATGAGCATAAAAACCAAAAGATATACCATGGCAAGAATCAAAAGAATACTCCTTAATATGCTCATAGGCGTCAAAAAAAGCGACCTTGAAATACTCCCCCCTTACGGCAGAATTTTAGCAGTTACTGAAAGAGGACGTGATATTCTTTCCAAAGCCAAGAATACCGGAAAGATCCCTTTTGCAACGTCTCTTTCCAAACTGGCTCAAACAAGTGATGATGCAGAACGTTTTGCCAAACTTGAGGGAACTGCTTCGGATATTTATGCTCTGGCACAGACAAAAATAGGAAAAGCACAATCCGACTATAAAGCACGAATAGGAATTGAACCTGATGAACAGAAATATTAAAGGCATAATTTTTGATTTGGACGGTACTTTACTGGATTCCATGAGCGTATGGGAAAATGTTGATAAAATGTTTCTTGAAGAAAACGGTATCGTACCTCCAAAAGGGATTTCAGACATTGTCAAAAAAATGACCATTCAGGATTCCGCTGCGTATTTTAAAACCAGATTTGGATTGAAATTTTCATGCGAATACATTATAAACCGTATTGAGGAAATTGTATCGGAACAATATAAATGCATAATACCTCTCAAGGAAGGCGCTTTGAAAACTGTAACACTCCTAAGACAAAAAGGCTATAAAATGTGCGTTGCTACAGCTACATACAATAGTCTTGCAAACAGCGCACTAAAACGTCTGGGACTTTATAACAATTTTGATTTTATTATAACGTGCTCCGACGCAGGCGCAGGTAAAGACAAACCGGATATTTTTATTCAAGCGGCAGAAAAAATGAAATGCGCTCCTTTTGAAACAGCTGTTATCGAAGATTCTCTGTACTGTATTGAAACAGCCGTAAACGCCGGATTTTTCACAATAGGAGTATATGACAAAATTAATGAACCGGACTGGAAAGAAATCTGTCTTAAATCAGATGTAACAGTAAAAAATATAAGTGAAATTACAGATATTTTAAAGAAAGGATAAACAATGGCAAAAGTTATGGTAGGAATGAGCGGAGGAGTTGACAGTTCTGTTGCTGCAAAGCTTCTGCAAGATGAAGGATATGAGGTCACAGGAATAACATTAAAGCTTTTTGACGGCGAAGACGTTGACCAAAGTACCCGAACATGCTGCTCTCTTTCTGACGTTGAAGATGCAAGGAGCGTAGCATACAAGCTGGGTTTTGACCATCTGGTTTTTAATTTTAAAACCGATTTCCGAAAAAATGTTATGGAACATTTTATTGACAGCTATCTTAAAGGAGAAACTCCTAACCCATGTATTGAATGCAACAAACATATAAAATTTTACAAAATGCTAAGAAGAGCCGAAGAACTTGGATATGATTACATTGCCACCGGGCATTACGCTGTACGTCAATTTGACGAAAAAACCGGAAAATATCTCCTTATAAGACCTGCCGACCGTTCTAAAGACCAGACATACGTTCTTTACGGTCTGACACAGTATCAGCTTTCAAAAACTCTGTTTCCTCTTGGAGAATATGATAAAACTACAGTCCGAAAAATTGCAGAAGAAGCCGGACTTGTAAATTCCAGAAAACCGGACAGTCAGGATATCTGCTTTGTTCCGGACGGCGATTATGCAAAATTTATAACCGAAAATACGGGAAAAATTATACCTGAAGGAGATTTTTTAAACACTTCCGGTGAAAAAATCGGAACTCACAAAGGCGTTATAAATTATACTATCGGTCAGCGCAAAGGACTTGGAATTGCCCTTGGAAAACCTGCATACGTAACTGATAAGGACGCTATAAACAATACTGTTACAATAGGTGATGAGACCTATCTTTACAAAGACGAAATAACTGTATGCAATGTTAACTGGATATCATTGGACAGTCCGACCGAACCTATTGAAGTGACCGTCAAAACAAGATACAGTCAGAACGAGCAGAAAGCAACGGTCTGCCCAACGGAAAACGGAGAAGTACTTGTAAAATTTCACAAGCCGCAGAGAGCTCCTGCAAAAGGACAAGCAGCAGTATTTTACCAAGATAACATCGTTCTAGGAGGAGGAACAATAAAATAGCTATAATTTCCAATGTATTTATTTAATTTTGCTATTGACAAACATCATATAAAATGTTAAAGTGTTGATATGTAAGTTATAAACTTATAATTTTTGATTTACGGAGGAAACAATGAAAAGCTATATAAAAAAGATCGCAGCTGTCGTTTCAGCTGTTTCAATTATCGGTACTATGAGTATCAGCGTATCCGCTGCAACTGCCGACGACGTAGTCGCAGCCGCAAGATCAGCAGGATTCCTTGAAGAATATGTTCAGATGCTCCAGAACTATCTTAAAGTAAATAAATTTTCTGAAAGCCAGTATGATATTCTTGTGGATAAGATATCAAATGTCGGTTCCGAGATGGACGATGTTGCATTGAAAAATTTTGGTAAAACAATTGCCGAAATGAAAGGCGAAGCAAAGGTCGATCCTGATACAGGCGTAGTTGACGATTCATTTTTAAAAGACGTAGTAGACAAGATGACCAATGAAAATATTATGAACTCACTGAATGAAATCGTTGAAGCCGGTAAGAAAATGGGACTGAATATCACAGTAGAGCAAAAAGGAGATAAAAATTTCTTAATGACAGTCCGAGATGCAGACGGCAATGTGCAGACTGTCGTACCTGTAGGAAAACTTGTTGATACGACAGGCGCTGAAGCTATCCCGAATTTGCATTGCTTTGCAGTGCTGTAATAGCAGCCGGAGGAATCGGCGCATGGCTTCTTTCAATTGCAAACAAAAAAACGGAGAATATAAATGGCTAAACACAACGCAGCAGTAATGCTGATAACTCCGGCTGTTATTCTGGCAGTGTGCGGCGGCATAATTGCCGGAGCGGGTTATGTACCCGTCCAAAAAATGAAAGCCGCAGCAGATTTAATTTTTTCCGCTGATACCGGACACGAACAGATAAACGAAATAAAATTTACCGAAAAAGAAGTTGAAGCTCAGCTTGACGATGGCAGCAAAATCGTTTATCCGTCTTTCGGCTCTCAATATGCGACTCTTAAAATAGATTCAATAGGACTTGAAGCTCCCGTTTATTTCGGCAGCACTGACGAACTGCTTCAGCTTGGCGTATGCCAATACCTAGGATCTGTTTTTATAGGTGAAACAGGACATGTGGTCCTTGACGCACACTGCAATACTTTCTTTCTGAATCTCGGAGACGTAAAGGTGGGCGATATTATTGTACTGACCACTTCCTACGGTGAATTTACATATAAAATGAAGGAAAGCACTATTTTCAAAGAAACCAACAATGAGCTGATCGCTCCTACAGCTGACGACCGTCTGACTCTTTATACCTGCTATGGAAATCTATTGGGTTACACCGAGGACAGACTTGCAGTTATATGCGAATTGGTAGAAAAGAAATTCTATGACTAAGAGGAAAGGATCAGACAGTTTATGAAACGTATGGAAAAATATATTCCTAATCTTCTGCTGACAATGATTCTCGTCTTTGCTCTTATAGGTCTGGAAGGAATCATGTTTGCAAAAAATCAGCTTATGCGTTCAGAACCGTATTTTGACGCTGTTGATACAAATGATGTTGCTTTAAAGTCTATGAATGCAATTGAAAAATATTTCAGCGACAGTGAAAGCTATTCCCGCATTCCCGCAGATGTTTATATGTCGGCAATCACTGAAAAAGACGTAAAAAACATGATTGAAATGAAAATCAACAATGTGTTTGATTATATTGACGGTTCAAACGCTGAATATAATGAAGTGCAATATGATTTTTCTAAGCTTGAAAAGAGCGTCAGCGATTATTTTGCAGACTTTGCTGAAAAAAACAACGTGGCAACAGACGAAGAATATAATCAGCAGCTTCAAAAAACAATTGAAACAGCTGAAAGTGAAATCAATAATTTTACAGATGTATATATGCTGAAAATGATTGAGAAAACAGGAGCATTTTCAAAACTGAATAAACTTTATGGATTTGTTAATCCATTAATTTACATCACTGCCGGACTGGCAGCATTATGTATAATTATAATACTGTTCCTGAGCAGAAATAACTTTTTTTACTGGCTTTCTTCAGCTTTCCTCTGTTCATCAGTGTTAGCGCTTATCCCATGTCTGTATTTTAAGTTTTCAGGATATCTTGACAAACTGGTTATAAGAAACGACTATATTTATTCTGCCGTTACAGGTATGTTAAACGGAACACTTAATAAATATATTGCCTTACAGGCAGGAATATTTGCAGTCGGAATCGTTTTAATGGTAATTTATATATTAATCAGTAAAAAAATATCGTCTAAGGACAAAAACAATAATTGATATTATAAAAGAACAGCTTAAAGCTGTTCTTTTTTATGCAAACTGACGGTTTTAAGTCAAAATATACAAATTCGCTTGACAAAAGTTAAAATTAATAGGATAATAACATATATATGAAACGGAGTGAAGTATAATGAAAAAAATAATAAGCTCGGCAATTGCTTCCGTAATGATCGCAGCGTCGGTTTTTACTGGAACTGTACCGCAAAAAACAAATACCGCTTCCGCAGATACTTCTATCAACTATGCAGAGGCACTTCAAAAATCCCTTTACTTTTACGAATGTCAGCAGGCAGGACCTCTTCCGGATTGGAACAGAGTTGAATGGCGTGCAGACTCGACACTAGACGACTTTATTACAGGTGGTTGGTATGATGCAGGCGACCATGTAAAGTTTAATCTTCCTATGGCATATTCCGCTTCTATGATCGCTTGGGGACTCTATCAGTATCCGGAAGGTATTGAAAAGTGCGGAGAAATGACAAATTACGTTAACAACCTTACTTTTGCTCTTGATTACTTTGCAGCATGTGATTTAGGAGATGAAGTCGTATATCAGGTAGGAAACGGTCAGGACGACCATTCCTGGTGGGGACCTGCTGAGCTTGTAGAATACGGTATGAAAGACCAGAATATCAACAATGAAAGACCGTACTATTCCGGCAGAAAATGCTCTGCAGCATTAGGTGAAATGGCTGCCGCTCTTGCAGCAGGCTACTGCGCATTACAGGGTAAATCGGACAAAGTTGATGATTATCTAGAACACGCTAAGAATATATTCGCCATTGCCGACGCTGAAAAAAGCGACGATGAATATATGGCAAGCGACGCCAAGAATTTTTACCGTTCATCTCATTTCTATGATGAACTCTTCTGGGCTGCAAACTGGCTTTACAAGGCTACCGGAGATAAAACCTATCTTGACAAGGCAACAAGCTATATACCTAATCTCAGTACAGAACTGGGTACAAACGAATTAAAATACAGCTGGGGACAGTGCTGGGACGATGTACAGCAGGGCGGTATGATACTATACGCTCAGAATACAAATGATCCAACTTATATAAATCAGGTAAAAAAGCATCTTGATTACTGGACATACAGCGTTAAAGAGCTTGACGGCGGCTTACGCTGGCTAACTGACTGGGGCTGCCTGAGACATGCAACTGCTGCTGCATTTACTGCCGCAGTTGCATGCGATACACTTCCTCTCGGAGATACTTCAGCATATAAAGAATTTTATGAAGAACAGGCTAATTACTGTCTTGGAGCAAATCCTGATAATCGAAGCTACGTGGTAGGCTACGGAGAAAATTCTCCTCTTAATGTACACCACAGAACAGCTCATTCATCATGGAAAAATGCACTTGATACTCCTGTTGATAACCGTCATATCCTATATGGTGCTCTTGTAGGCGGACCTACATCTGAAGGTGTTTATGAGGACGACCGTCAGAATCATATAAATAATGAAGTTGCATGCGATTATAATGCAGGATTTACCGGACTTATGGCAAAAATGGTAAGCGAATACGGTGGTACTACCGATCCGAACTTCCCCGAACCGGAACAGCGTGAGGCTGAATTTTACGTAGAAGCTAAACTAAAACATTCTGCAACCGGTTCTGATTTGAGTCTGAAGTTCACAAACCATACTGCATGGCCGGCAAGAATTGTTGACAATATGTCCTACAGATACTATCTTGACGCTACAGAAATAATCAATTCAGGATTTAAGCCAGAAGATATTGTAGTGCGTGTTGACCGTGATCAGGCAACAATGTACGGTGAAGAATATGCCGCAAAAATCTCCCCTATTACACACTATCAGGATAACATCTATTATATCGAAGTAACGTATCCGGACGGCAGAGCAGTAATGCCGATTTCCGAAGGCAGAAATCAGTGCGAAACTATGCTGGCACTTGTATTCCCAAATTATCAGACAGGTTGGGACGCAACTAACGACTACTCAAACTCTGACTTACTTAGTCTGAAAGAAAATGAAACAGCAATCACAGATAAAATAACAGTATATGAAAACGGCGTTCTGATTTACGGCATAGAACCGGACGGAACAACTCCTTCCGAAACTGAAAAACCGGAAATTTCAAAAATCAAAGGTGATACAAATCTTAACGGAACTATTGAGACAGCAGATTTAGTACTGCTAAATAAACATCTTATCAAAGAAACTGTACTTAAAGATCAGGCACTTTTAAATGCTGATGTAAACGATGACAGCAAGCTTAATGTATTTGATGCGATTGCTCTCAAACGAATGATATTAAAGTAAAATAAAATCGGGTTCAGATGAACCCGATTTTTTATTTAAAATACATATAAAGATTACATTTAATCATACCGTTATAAAGTTTACGTTTTTTATCAGCTTTTTTGCCAAAGAACCTTTCAAAGTCCTCATGAGGAGAAATAACGTAGCATGGATTTTCGCTGTCAGGCTTAAATACTTCGCCCATTATTTTATAAAGCTGTTCCGCTTCTCTTATTTCCAGCATTCTCTCGCCGTACGGCGGATTGCAGACTGTAATTGCATTCATAGGCTGAAAGTCACAAATATCAGCTTGTTCAATTCTTATTCTTGATTTAACGCCTGCTTTTGCACTATTATCAATTGACAGCCTAACAGACTCTTCGTCAATATCAAACCCGAACGCCTTAAACTCAGCACTTTTATTTACAAGGTTTATAGCACGCTGTCTTTCACTCCTCCATACTGATGCATCAATACAATCCCATTTTTCAGCAGCAAACTTCCTATTGATACATGGAGGAATATTAAGTGCTTTTAATGCGGATTCGATGAGGAATGTTCCGCTTCCGCAGAATGGATCACAAACTGTACTATTACTTCTCACTCTTGCAAGATCGATTATTCCTGCCGCAAGGGTTTCCTTGATTGGGGCTGCGTTGGAATTTTTTCTGTATCCCCTTTTATGAAGTCCTGCACCGGAAGTATCAAGATAAATATTTACGTTGTTTTTCAGTATGCTGAACTGAATCTGGTGTACCGCACCTGTTTCTTCAAACCATCCTGTATGGTACTTTTCTTTAAGCCGTTCAACAGCAGCCTTTTTTATTATGGATTGGCAGTCCGGAACGCTGTGAAGCTCCGAATTAAGTGAATGTCCCTTTACCGGAAATGCATCCTTAATTCCTATAAAATTTTCTAGCGGGATTTTTTTCACTCCCTGAAAAAGCTCTTCAAAGGTTTCAGCATGAAATTCAGCCAGTTCAATCAAGACTCGCTCGGCAGTAGACAGACTGATATTTGCTCTTGCCAGTAAATCAAATCCACCATCAAAACTAACTCTACCGTCCTTAACGGTAATATTTTCACCACCGATTTTAGTAACTTCAAATTTTAATACGCTTTCAAGTCCGAAATGACACGGACAAGTTATTTTTAATTTTTCCTTCAAACTTAAACTCCTGTTCTTTATTCAGACGGCGGTTCATCTTGACTGCTATTGTCAGCGGAAGAATCTGAACTGCTAGAGTCTACAGATGAAGATTCATCCTGACTGCTCTCAGAAGATTCCGAGCTTTCAGAATCTTCACTGCTTTCATCTTCTTTAGGCGTTTCTTCATCCTTTTTAGGTGCGGAAGAATGATTAGCACATGTAGGCGCATTAGAGGATTTCCAGTAACCTGTTATACTGCTGCTGCAATACGGTCCTGCTATCAATCCCGTCGAAGAACACATAGGCGCTTCAATAACTGAATCACATGCCGGATAACTATTATCGGATTCAATACTGTTTGCATATTCGCCGATGATATTATACCATACCTGAGCTGATGAAAGACCATGATTCAATTCCTGTTTCTCATCATATCCTATCCATACTCCGCTTACAAAATCCTCAGTCAAACCAACAAAGCAAAGGTCGTTCCAGTCTTCGGAAGTACCGGTTTTTCCGGCTACGGTTTTATTGGAAAGCTGAGCTGCCGTACCAGTGCCGTTTTTTATAACCTCCTGTAAAAGGTGATTCATAACATAAGCAGTTTCCGGGTCAATGGCTTCATGGGGATTTCCGTCGTTTTCATAAACTACCGATCCATCTCCTCTTTCAACCCTGCTCACAATATGAGCGTCACAGTAAGTGCCGCCGTTTCCATAAGGAATATAAGCATTCACAAGATTCTGCGGAGAAATACCATATGTCAATGCTCCGACTGTAAGAGGAGCATATGCAATATCAGTAGCGCCCTCCTCTGTAATATCTACAAGGTCCACATTAAGATTCTGAGTAGCGAAGTTAAATACTGCCTGAGGCGTAAGCTCCTGACAAAGCTGTGCCGGAACAGTATTTCTGGACTCTCTAAGTGCTTCAAAAATAAACATGTTATATCCTCTCCACACATAGTCATAGTTTTCAGGCCATTTTTCACCTTCAAGCTTTATAGGAGAGTCCTTATACATGCTTCCCCAATGAATATGGTCACTGTAAAGTGCCAGACCATAAGTAGTTATAGGCTTTATACATGAACCTGGCTGTCTTTTTGCCATGGTTGCACGGTTAAAAATAAGTAATTTTTCTTTAACGCCTATGCCGCCTGCAATACTTAAAATATTGCCGTTATAATCCATTGCTATAAATGCAGATTCAGGATACAGCTGCTCATATTCGCCGTCTTCATCTTCATCTACCCAAGTACTGTTTGATTCTGCGTCCATAAGATTATTAAGATCGCTGTATTTTTCTTCAACATATTTCTGCATTTCCAAATCAACTGTAGTATATATCTGATATCCTCCGGTATTGATTCTCTTAAACGCTTCTTCTTCGTCAATACCATATTCCTCCATTAATACCGCCGCATATTCTCTGAGTGCAGTATCAACAACCCATGAACTGGCTTTCTGTTCGTCCATAAGTTCTTCAGCGTCGGACTCCGGATGAGCTTCCTTATATTCCTCCGAATCAGTAAAAATCAATTTTTCATTAAGAGCTTCCTGATACTGATCATAGGAAATGGCGCCGTTTCCATACATGTGATAAAGAACGCTTTCCTGACGTTCTCTGTTAGCCTCTTTACCGGTATTTACCCATTTGCCATTTTCATCTTCATACCCTGCAAAAGGATTAATAGTTTCCGGACTTTTTGGAATTGCCGCCAAACATGCCGCTTCTGCAATAGAAAGTTCTGAAACATCCTTGCCGAAATATTTTATTGACGCCAGCTGAATACCGTTAGTCGGACCTCCGAAACCAATATAGTTAAGGTAATTTTCAAGAATTTCGTCCTTAGAATATTTCTTTTCAAACTGCATGGCTCTGAAAATTTCTCTGATTTTTCGCTCCGGACTGGGATCATCGTCACCTGTCAGATTTTTAATAAGCTGCTGAGTGATCGTAGACCCACCCTGCTTGGTATCGTAGATATGCATAAACATATTGGCAAACGCCGCAAATGTACGTTTATAATCAACTCCTTCATGAGAGTAAAAACGTTCGTCCTCAACGCACACAAAGGCGTCTCTGACATGCTGAGGAATTTGCTCAATATCTACCGGTATACGCTGAACTTCACTGGTTACTGCATAAAGCTGAACCAGCTTATCGCCGTCCTGAGCATAAACGATTGTATTTGCACTATTTTCCAATTCTTTAATGGTAACGTCCGTAGATTCATCCATAAATTCAAGCACATATACGGTCATTGCAGTAGCGACAATAGTTCCGGTTATAACGACTACCAGAAAAATAGACAGCAAAGTAGTTCCCAGAACCGCAGCAATTTTCTTTGCTATTTTTACCTTAGGATTTTCAGGCTTTTTTCTAACTGTATGCCTTGCATTCTGAGACGCAGTTCTCCTGACGTTATCGGCAGCCGTACTTTCTTTTTTAAACTGTCCGTTGTTGGAGTCGGTTCTTCCTGCATGGGATGATCCTCCGGTTTTTCCGGACGGCTTTTTATAAGTTCCGTCTTTACCGGTATAAGCGGCATAAGGAGATCTTCTGCCGGCATTCTTTCCGGACCGATTTACTGATTCTCCGGACTTGCTGCGTCCGGTATTTTCCCTGTAATTTCCCGAACCTTTTCTATTATTTTTGTTATCAGCCATTTTGTAATACCTCTTAAAATTTTATAATATAAGCGCATCATTTTTTCTCTATGTATAAATACAGACGCTTATACTTTTATATTATAGCACATTTTAAGCAAAGTGTTAAGAGTTTTTTTGAAAAATAGATGGTATATTTTAAAAATTCCGGTCAATAATAAGTGAAACACCAAAAAATGGAGGAATTTTATATGAGCAGACGGGTAACTTTGGCAGTTTTGCTTGCAGGAATGACAGTTTCAGCCATTATTATTATAATTACTATTTCTAATAGTATTAATAATCAAAGAATACGCGCGGAACAAATGGCAGAAAGTGCCATAACCGAAACACAGCCCGTCGCAATCGGATATTATTTAAAGGAATATAACGGCGAGCTTGCAGTTTTCAGAGGAAACAGCGATACGCCGTTCAAAATGCTTGGAGTCAGTATAAATGTTATGACCGACTATGATAAAAAATTACTGTCAGACGGAATTTTTGCAGAAGATGAAATTAAACTTGCCACACTAATTGAAGATTATACATCATAATATAAAAAATACCCGTCTAAAAAGACGGGTATTTTTAAATAACAATATACACCAAATTTGACAAAAAACTACATAAATGCTATAATTAATAAGATTAATAATTAAGAAAGGATATACGATTATGGAAATAATTAAAAAAATTGCCGTTATCGGAGTAATAGCATCATTAAATGTATTTATGATTTCATGCGGCAGTGATACAGCGAACAAAAATGAAACTTCTTCAGAATCAAGCATACAGCAAACTGAAGAAAATGCCGAAGCTGAGACTTCATCAGAAGAAAGTTCTACAAAAGAAAATAAAATTGAAGAATTATTAAAATCAGACAGTCATGATCAAGCTGATGATTTTGTAATCAGCAAGGATATTCTTGTGAGTTATAACGGCGTTGACAGCCATGTAGTCATTCCAGACGGCGTTAAAAAAATAGCTGACGGAGCGTTCTGGAGCATTGACTATATCGAAGCTGTAGACATTCCTGCATCAGTTACACAAATCGGTGCAAGCGCATTCTGGAGCTGTGCCGGTCTTAAATACATAAACGCTGAAGAAGGACTCAAAATTATAGGAGATACAGCTTTTTGGAGCTGTCCGTCACTAAAGGACGTTAATCTTCCCGAATCAGTAACCAGTATAAGCGACAATGCCTTTGGAAATTGTCATGCAGTAACTATACATTCTCCTAAAAACTCATATGCTGACGATTATGCTTTTAGCAAACAGATATCTTCAGACAACGTTTATGCCGAATATCAAGAAAACTCAAATGAAAATGTTATAAGAGCCGCACAGTATGCTTACGGTGAATTTACAGAATTTGAAATAGAAGACGGCATTACCTCTATTGAAGCAACTGCTTTTCAGTATTGTAAGTCACTTGAAAAAATAGATATCCCTTCCAGTGTTGAAACTATCGGAGGAGACGCCTTTGAATACTGCAAAAAACTTGAATTTGTCAATATCAACGAAGGCTGCATCGAAATCGGCGATGGTGCATTTGAGTACTGTGAATCTCTGGCAAATGTAAATATTCCGGCAAGCGTTCAGAAAATCGAAGATTCATCTTTTAATCACTGCGATGATAATCTTATCATACATACTCCCAAAGGCTCATATGCTGAACAATATGCCAAGGCCAACAATATCGCTTATGACAATAACATATAAAATTATAATATAAAAATGCCCGTCTAAAAAGACGGGCATTAAATATAGTATTAAATTTAGAATCAAGCCTTGCCAATAGAACCGAAGAGTTCCATCTTTTCTTTAACTGTTGCCTTAATTGCTTCAAAACCAGGTGCAAGAAGCTTTCTTGGATCAAAGCCCTTACCCTGCTGATCCTTACCTTCTTCAATGTACTTTCTTGTAGCTTCCTGGAATGAAAGCTGGCATTCTGTATTAACATTGATCTTAGCAACGCCAAGTGAAATAGCCTTCTTGATCATGTCTTCAGGAATACCTGTACCGCCGTGAAGTACTAAAGGCATATCGCCAACCTTTTCCTTAACAGCAGCCAGAGTTTCAAATGAAAGACCTGCCCAGTTTTCAGGATATTTACCATGAATATTACCGATACCTGCTGCAAGCATAGTAACGCCCAGATCAGCAATAGCCTTGCATTCGTCAGGATCAGCACATTCGCCTGCACCGATAACGCCGTCTTCCTCACCGCCGATAGAACCTACTTCAGCTTCAAGTGAAAGACCAAGAACATTACAAGCGTTTACAAGCTCCGTAGTTTTAGCAATATTTTCTTCAATGGCATAGTGAGAACCGTCAAACATAATTGAAGAAAAACCTGCATTAATACATGCCTTAGCGCCTTCAAATGAACCGTGATCAAGGTGAAGAGCAACCGGAACTGTAATGTTCAGTTCTTCAAGCATGCCATTTACCATGCCAACAACCGTTTTATAGCCGCACATATATTTTCCGGCTCCCTCGGAAACACCTAAAATAACAGGTGAATTGCATTCCTGAGCTGTAAGGAGAATAGCCTTAGTCCATTCAAGGTTATTGATGTTGAACTGACCAACTGCATATTTTCCTTCTCTTGCCTTATTGAGCATTTCTTTAGCTGATACTAACATTTTTCGTCCTCCTAAATGTTTTTAAAAAATATCAATATTAATATTATAACCTATAACGGAAAAAAAAGCAATGAAAAATAGTAAAAAAATATCAAAATTTACTGTATGAAAGTCAAAAGCTTATCCACAGCAGACATACAGTCAAGTGTTTTTTTGCCGTCCGATTCTTTAATACATGATCGTACTGCTTTTTGGATATCCTCCTGGCTGTAGGAAAGATACTCCATACTGCCTGATGTACAAACAAAACAGTCGCCGTTTGCAGTATTTATAACCAGCATAGCATTACTACTTGAACTTACTGCATAATAATCATTGAATTTTTCATTAGCATAGTCCTCAATAGACTGCTCTCCGATATCATTTACCAAATACACATTCAAACCATTTTCCCCTGCAGCGTCTTTTAATTTACCATTTAGCTCAGATATTTCTTCCTTTGAAAGCGTACCGCTTTTATCGGTAATATATTCCGGAAGCTTTAGCTCAGCAGTTTCCAGAACACGCTTAGCTGCGGACATATAATCGCCTTTTACAAGCAACGGGGAAATTTCTGCAAAAAGCATTTCTATATCATCATCGGCAATAAACTTTGACGGAAAACCTTTACGGTAAATATAGTCCGTATTTGTATCATTATTTAGTAAAAACAGAATACCGTCGCCGCTGTATAGATCATTATAGTATTCTTCTGCATATTTATCAGGTTCTTTATCTTCGATATTATCAGTTATAACTACCGCCGCATTAATTTTAAATGTTTTTGCAAGCCATGCCGTATATGTATTTAAATTTTCCAGTTCATCTGCACTTAAAACACCGGCATCATCAAAAACAAAATCTGTATCCGTATTGATCTCTCTGTCACGGGGTCTGAGTTCTTCCTCAGATGATTCATCCGAAGAATTGTCATTCTGTTTTTCAGCAGCAGATTCTGAAACTGATGCATTTGTCTCTTTTATTTCATTACAACCGACAAATGCGACTGTAATTAAGCACAGTAAAGCAACACAAATCAATTTTTTCATAACAGTCTCCGTTTCATTATTATATATTTAAATTATATAGTTTTATATGAAAAATGTCAACTGTTGATTTTTTCATTATCATAATGTATAATAATTTCTGAGGTGAAAATAATGACGAATTATAAAGAAAACGGAAATAACATAGAACTGATACAGCCGGACTTTGATCTTGACGAAACTCTTGATTGCGGTCAGGCCTTCCGATGGGAAAAATTAGAATCTGACTATAAATGTACATATACAGGCTTTTTTCTGGATAAGCCTTTAACAATTTCCCATGACGGTGAAAAATTTATTTTTCATAATACCACAAAAGAAGATTTTGAAAATATCTGGATTGATTATTTTGATTTTGAAAAAGACTACTGCGAAATCAAAACCAGACTATCATCAGATGAAACTTTAAAAAAGGCCTGTGAATTTGCAGGCGGAATAAGACTTCTTAAACAGGACAGTTGGGAATGTCTTTGTTCATTTATTATTTCACAAAATAATAATATTCCACGGATAAAAACAATAATTTCCAGACTTTGCGAGCATTACGGACATTTCCCCACTGCCTCGGAAATGGCACAGGAAACAGTGGAAAGCCTAGGATATCTGCGCTCCGGATTCCGTGCAAAATATCTGGTTGACGCCGCATGTAAAACAGCGTCAGGTGAAATAAATCTAAGAGAAATCAAAGAAATGCCCATTGATGATGCAAGAAAAGCGCTTATGACTATTAAAGGAGTAGGCCCGAAGGTTGCAGAATGCGTACTGCTGTTCGGTATGCACCGATGTGACGCTTTTCCTGTTGACGTATGGATAAAACGGGTTATGGAAAAATACTACCCTGACGGTCTACCGGACTGCACTAAGAAAATTGAGGGAATTGCCCAGCAGTATCTTTTTCACTATGTGAGAAATCTGGAAAAATAAAAATATGTTTTAATAAAAAAACTTATTCCAGATTTTTTTTAAAATATACCCCATAATAAAGAATAAGGCAAAGCATAATAATACACATACTATAATATATAACAAATCTGATTCCCCGCACTCCTTATAGTTTTGTGAAAATAATCTGCAAATTCCCTTTCCTGTAAGCTTAAAAAGCAAAAATAATTTTGAAAAAAAAATATTAAATATCAAGTCCATTCTTTTCATTAAAGCACCACATCACTATTAGAATATATACAAATTATATACTAATTAGTCGAATTTGTCAATATGATGTTCTAATTTCTAGTATTTATCTTTTTTTAATTATTTCATATTCTATAATGTGTATGAGGTGAATAAAATGAACATCGGAAATGTTATTATAAATTTGCTTGACAAAAATAATATGTCTCAGCGTGAGCTTGCTGTAAAACTTAAAATAGCTCCTACAACACTTAACGGATATATAAAAAATAAGCATGAACCCGATTGCACAACATTAAAAAGCATTGCAAAAATATTCGGAGTGTCAGTAGATTATCTCCTTGATTATATTCCTTATGAAAACAGTGAAGAAAAACAGCTTTTAAGCGATTATTATAAATTGACCGAACAGCAAAAAGAACTGCTGACAGCTATGATCAAATTAATGATAAAACAAAATACAAAAAAATAACTTCAAAAAAATACCTTTCATATAAAACAAATTAACCGGTAATAATACTATTACCGCTTGAAAAAGCGGTATGAGGTGGCAGAATGAATGTAAAAAAAACTGTGATCACTGCTGCCCTGATATTAACCCTGATACCCATACAGCATGTTAAAGCTTTAAGCAGTGAAAAACACGGCTATGGTCAGGGAACAGCTACCGACAGTCAAAACTGTCCTGTCGGGGCGGCAGACTTTAACTCTCAATACAATCAATATGACGCTTATGCACTGACAAACGATAAAAAAAGAATAATTCTCACCTTTGACCAAGGATATGAAAACGGATATACGGCTCCGATTCTGGACGTATTAAAAGAAAAAAACGTTAAAGCAATATTCTTTCTGACAGGAGACTACGCCAAAAAGGAAGAAACACTGGTAAAAAGAATGATTGACGAAGGACATGTTCTGGGAAATCACGGTATGACTCACGCTTCAATGCCTGAACTGAATGCCGGAGAATTAAAGGAAGAAGTCATGAGTCTTCATGAATTTGTAGCGGATAAGTATGGATATGAAATGCAGTATCTGCGGCCTCCATGCGGCGAATTTTCTGAAGAATCACTGTCAGTATGCAGTGAAATGGGTTATAAAACTTTAATGTGGAGCTTTGCTTACGTTGACTGGAAAACAGATGATCAGCCCGATCCGGGGCAGGCGCTTGAACGTATAGTTTCATCGGCACACGGAGGAGGTATTTACCTTCTTCATTCTGTCTCAAGTACAAATGCCGCAGTACTTGGCGACGTAATTGACAGGTTAAGAGCAGAAGGATTTATTCTTTAAACTAAAAACTGCCTGATAAAACGGCAAAAACAACAGCCTGAGAAAAATATTTCTCAGGCTGTTATCATTATATAATAATTTATTTAGCGTTTCCAAGGAATGCCGCACCGATTATTCCTGCATCGTTTCCAAGCTTTGCAATGACTATTTCAGTATTTTTAGGAGAATTCTTTGTATAGACCTCTTGTTTTACAAGCTCCTTAACAGGAAGAAGAAGCGGATCTCCCTCATTGCATACGCCGCCTCCTATGCAGAGAATATCAGGCTGGAAAATATTTATTGTATTTGTGATTCCGGCAGCCAGATACTTAATATATTTGTCAACAACTGCTTTTGCAGTTTTGTCACCCATTCTCATAGCGTCAAACGAAGTTCTTGCAGTGACCTTACCTTTGCGTTCGGCAGTTATTTTGTGCATAACGCTGTCTTTATCGGCTTCCATAGCTTCCTTTGTCATTCTGATAAGACCTGTAGCAGATGAGAATACTTCAAAGCAGCCTTTTCTTCCGCACGCACACTGAGGACCGTCCACTTCAATTACAGTATGACCGATTTCAGCGCCTGCAAAATTTGAACCGGAGTAAATTTTACCGTCAATAATAATACCGCCGCCAACGCCTGTGCCAAGAGTAATGCACACTGCGTTTTTAGCGCCTTTTGCCGCACCGGCAACATATTCGCCGTAAGCCGCCGCATTGGCGTCATTTTCAATAAACACCGGCTTGTCAATAGATTTTTTTATATATTCAACCATAGGAGTGTTACTAAAACCTAAGTTACATGAATATTCAATAATACCCTTTTCGCTGTTTGCAATGCCGGGAGTTCCGATACCTACCCATTCAATTTGCTCCATCGAAATTCCGGCTTCCTTGACTGCTTGTACGGAAACCTTTGCCATATCGTCTGCAATTTCCTTTTCAGGTCTGGGTAGATTTGTTTTTGTACTGGCTTTTGAAATAATGTTGTAATTTTCGTCAACCACTCCTGCAACAATATTTGTTCCGCCCAGGTCGATACCAATATAATATTTCATTCCATACTTCTCCTTGCATTGATTAAATTTTCTGTAAAATTATACATTTATATCATAAACTAAAAATGAATTTTAGTCAATAGTTTTTTTGGGATTTTAAAAAAGAAATCTGTTAATTTTTCATATTATGAATTATTTCAACAAAAATAAATATATTAAATTACTAATTATACATTATTTACAAATTATTTTTGATTATTTATAACTAAAAAAGGTTGAAATTAAATCAGAAACATGTTAAAATATAATAACTAAAATATCAGGAGTTATCAGATGCTTGAAAAAAATAAAAATGAATTTATTGAGATTTATAAGGAAAATATAACACGCCCCGGTTCGGACAAACTGTTAAATTATCTTATTTCCGAACAGAGCGATTTTTTTACTGCTCCATGCAGCACACGTTTTCATGGTTCATATGCCGGAGGACTGGTTCAGCACAGTATTAACGTGTATAACTGTCTTAAGGATTATCTTTCAAGACAGCGTACCAAAGACGTTTACGGAATGGAATATACTAACGAAAGTATTGCTTTAACAGCCTTGCTTCATGACGTATGTAAAATGAATTTTTATTCGGTGGATTACCGTAATGCTAAAAATGAACAGGGAGTATGGGAAAAGGTTCCCTATTATACTATTAACGACCAGCTGCCTTACGGGCACGGTGAAAAATCCGTTTATATAGTATCAGGCTTTATGCGGCTTACCAGGGAAGAAGCCTTTGCTATAAGATACCATATGGGTTTTTCCGGTATTGAAGATAGAAATAGTATCGGAAAAGCATTTGAAATGTTTCCTCTTGCATTCGCATTAAGCGTTGCGGATATGGAAGCTACATACTTTTTAGAATCAAAATAGAAAGGTGAATAACAATGAGTAATTTTTGGTATGATAATGCGATAGTTTATCACATTTACCCTTTGGGGTTTTGCGGAGCTCCTAAATATAATGAGGGAGGAGAAGTTCAGTACCGTCTGAACAAGCTTGTTGACTGGATTCCTCATCTTAAGGAAATGAATGTTGACGCTGTTTATCTTGGTCCTGTATTTGAATCTGTTGAACACGGCTATGATACCATTGACTACAAAACTGTTGACAGACGTCTGGGCGACAACGCTTCATTTAAAGACATTTGCCGTCAGCTTCATGAGAACGGTATTAAAATTATACTGGACGGCGTTTTTAATCACGTTGGAAGAGGCTTTGATAAGTTCAAGGATATCCAGCAAAACGGTCAGAATTCTCCTTACTGCGGATGGTTTCATAATCTGAACTTCGGCGGACAGAGTCCGTGTGGAGATAATTTCTGGTATGAAGGCTGGAACGGTCATTATAATCTGGTTAAGCTGAATCTTAGAAATCCGGAGGTTTGCGATTACCTTATTGATGTTGTCGATTTTTGGATGAATGAATTTGAGATAGACGGTATCAGATTTGATGCTGCGGACTGTGTTGAATTTGATTTTTTCAAGAGAATACGTTCACACTGTAAAGGAAAAAATCCGGAATTCTGGCTCATGGGTGAAATTATTTTCGGCGACTATAAACGCTGGGCAAATCCGGAAATGCTTGACAGTGTAACAAACTATGAGTGTTATAAAGGAATTTATTCCTCGCATAATACAAAGAACTATTTTGAAATAGATTATTCTATAAACCGTCAGTCGGGAAGCAATGCTATTTATCCCGGAATAAATCTTTACAATTTCGTTGATAATCATGACGTAAACCGTATAGCAAGCACTCTTACAAATCCTGAGCATATTTACAATGTATATACAATGCTTTACGCTATGCCGGGTATACCGTCGATCTATTACGGCGGCGAATATGGAGTAAAGGGTATTAAGGAAAATAATTCAGACGATAATCTAAGACCATGCCTGAATCTTGGTGATATGAATTCTGAAAATACAAAGCTTTATGCTCATATTGTAAAGCTGGGAAGAATCTATAAAGCTTATCCTGCATTGAGAACAGGTAAATACCATACGATTATAATAAGAAATCAGCAGATGCTTTTCCTGAAAGAATTGAACGGTCAGCAAGTTTATGTAGCGCTCAATCTTGAGGACAGAGATTTTGACTTGAGTTTTGGTACTGACAGACCGGCGCTTGTTGATGTTCTAAGTGGAAACAGAGTAAATGTTGAAAACGGTAATGCGTATATTAAAATGCCGCCGTTTTCATCAATGATAATTGTTGAAGACGCTATTGTAAACGAAGAACCGGAACCGGTACATGAAGAAAAGCCGACTGAAACAGAAATTGTGATCGGCGGAAAATACCGTCATTATAAAGGCGGAGAATATGAACTTGTTTCAATTGTAAAGCACAGTGAAACTCTGGAGGAACTTGTAATTTATAAGTCACTTTCTACAGGTGAAATGTGGGCAAGACCAAAATCACTGTTTGTCGGACTGGTTGACGGTCAGCCAAGATATACATTATTATAATAAAAAAGCGGTACAATTAAGTACCGCTTTTTTAATTAGCGATTGTTGTTCTGCTGGTTGTTATTCTGCTGATTGTTCTGCTGATTTTTCTGATTCTGATTATTCTGCTGGTTGTTGTTCTGCTGATTGTTCTGATTCTGGTTGTTTTGGTTGTTCTGATTGCTCATGATTAATCTCCATTCTCCGCACGACATTCAAAAAGCTGCTTTAGCTTCCCGTGCGGAGGAATGGAAAAAGCACAAATGCATTTTGAATCCGTAATATTTAAGCGGTGAATTTTTAACAGCATAAGTATTATTGACAT
>OLGH01001626.1_pt1 | contig 20459 bp, 19 predicted proteins | sample 1604851 | NCBI WGS metagenome assembly OLGH01 (sample SAMEA3888894, study PRJEB22519) | human gut metagenome | biome: human gut; feature: human-associated habitat; material: faeces | place: Denmark | collected 2010 | reverse complement strand
AGCTCCACCACATCAAAAAGGAGAACATCGGCCTCATCGAGGTCATGGGTCTGGCGGTGCTGCCCAGCCGCCTGAAGCAGGAGCTGTTCGATCTGGCCGACCTGCTGACCGCGCATGTGCCCACGGCCGACTACCCCGAAGCCCTGCAAAAACACGCTGCCTGGGCCGAGGAGATCCTCGCCCGGCACCCGGAGCTGAACGCTGATACGGTCCACCTCATCCTGCAGGACGAGGTCGGCCATGTCTTCGCCGAGGTCCTGACCGATGCCGGTGTCTACAAGCTGGACGAAGCAGGCCGTGCCGGCTTCGTGCGCTTCCTCGAATCCGTAAAGTGACCTGTTGTTCCTGAACAAGACCCGTCAGCAGTTTCTGTTGACGGGTCTTGTTGATGGACCATTCCAGCCACTGTATCAAAGGAGGTTTTTTCATGCCCTATACATTAGAAGTTTGTGTCGACAGCACCGCCAGTGCCCTTGCGGCCCAGCGCGGCGGGGCCGATCGGCTGGAGCTCTGCGCCGACCTCATCGTGGGCGGCACCACCCCCAGCCTTGCGCTGGTGCGGCAGGTCAAGGAGACCACCGGTCTGCCCGTCCGCGCCCTGCTCCGCCCCCGCTTCGGTGATTTCTGCTACGACCGCTGGGAGCTGGCCCAGATGAAAGAATCTGCCGCCTCACTCGTCGCCGCCGGGGCAGACGGCATCGTCACCGGTGTGCTGACCCCGGACGGTGCGCTGGATGCAGAGGCCCTGCGCCCCATCTACGAGGCCGCCCGCGAAGCCGCCGCCAAAGCGGGCCGCCCCGTTGCGCTCACCCTCCACCGCGCCTTTGACGTCTGCCGCGACCCCTTCGCGGCGCTGGACACGGCCTGCGCTCTGGGGCTTTCCACCATCCTGACCAGCGGCCAGGCCGCCAGCGCCCCCGCCGGGGCACCCCTGCTCCGGCAGCTTGTGGACTGCGCCGCCGGGCGCATCGAGATTTTGGTGGGCGCAGGCGTCTCCCCGGCCAACCTCCCTGCACTGGCCAAACAGACCGGTGCGCACAGTTTCCACCTTTCCGGCAAGCAGGTGCTGGACAGCCGGATGACCTTCCGCCGGGAAGGCGTCCCCATGGGCCTGCCCGGTTTTTCCGAGTTCGAGCTGTGGCAGACGAGCGAAGAGACCATCCGGAAGGCGCGCAACGTTCTGGATACGCTCTGACGAAAAAAATCCCGCCAAATGGCGGGATTTTTTCTGTATGTAACGGGAACCTCAGACCTTGCGCCGCAGCAGGCTCATAGGGGGCAGTTCCGGGGTGGGGATGGTGTATTTTTCCATCGCATGGGGTGTGGACTCCACTTTCTCCCCTGCCTCGTTCCGGATCCACTCCGGGTTCAGCGGGATGCTGCGGCCGTCCGGGCAGAGCACTTCCAGCGTGTCGCCCAGGCTCCACTTGCCCCGCTGCTGGCAGCTGGCGATGCCGTTCTCCCAGCTGTCCACAGTGCCCACGAACTCCCACTCGCGGATGTAGGTAGCGCTGTCGGTGGCCTGCTTGGCCTGCTCGCGGCCAAAGTAGAAGCCCGGCGAATAGTGGCGGTGGCTGGTGCGGGTCAGCTCGGCCAGCACCTCGTCCGGCAGCTCAAAGTTGTCGTTCATCGGGTCGGCCAGATACTGGTCCAGTGCGCGGCGGTAGGCGGCCGTCACACTGGCAACGTAGTAGAACGTCTTGGCGCGGCCCTCGATCTTCAGGCTGTCCACGCCTGCCTTGCAGATGAGGTCCAGGAACGGTGCCGTGCACATATCGTTGGCGTTCAGGATATAGCTCCCGTCTTCGTTCTCGCCGATCTCATACAGCTGGCCGGGGCGGGTCTCCTCGCTCAGGTAGTATTTCCAGCGGCAGGGCTGGGCGCACTGGCCCCGGTTGGAGTCGCGGCCCGTCAGGTAGTTGGACAGCAGGCACCGGCCCGACACGCTCATGCACATGGCACCGTGGACAAAGGCCTCGATCTCCAGTTCCGGCGGGGTCTTATCCCGGATGGTGGCAATGTCCTGCAAGGTCAGCTCACGGGCCAGCACCACCCGCTTGGCGCCCAGGTTGTAGGCCGCACGGGCAGCGGCCCAGTTGGTGATGCCGGTCTGGGTAGACATGTGGACATCAATGTCCGGCGCGAACTGCTTGCAGGCTTCCAGCACACCCAGGTCTGCCACGATGAAGGCATCCACGCCCGCTGCGGCCGCGCTCCGGATGGCGTCCGGCAGACGGTCGGCCTCTTCATTGGTGGGCAGGGTGTTCATGGTCAGGTAGACCTTGCGGCCGCGGGCATGGGCGTAGATGACGCTTTCCGTCAGCTGCTCCGGGGTGAAATTAGCCGGGGCAGAGCGCATACCAAACTCCGGCAGGCCGCAGTAAACGGCATCGGCACCGTAGTTGATAGCATAACGCAGACGTTCCGCATCGCCCGCCGGGGCAAGCAGTTCCGGGATCTGTAGCATTTGTAGGTTCCTCTCTTATGTATCACAGTTTTTAACGGGAAAGGGGCCGCTGCACCGTGTTTTTTAGTGCAGCGGCCTTTTCTCAGTTTTTCAGGCTTTTGTTCACAGCTGCGGCAGTTTTGCAGTTTGCGTTATGCTCTGCCAGCGTGTGGGCGTAGTAGTAGTTGCCCTTGAGGTCGGTCACAAAGAAGTAAGCGTCCTTGGCTTCCTCATCGGGCTGCGGCTCCAGCGCCGCTTTGATGGCGGCAAGGCCGGGGTTCGAGATGGGGCCAGCGGGCAGACCGGTGCAGCTGTAAGTGTCGTAGGCCGCAAGGATATTTTCCGGGATATCATCCCAGCCGCCGTAGTAGGGTGCGACCCAATTCCAGAGATAGTTGTTGTCGGCGTCGCTCTGGACATGGCTGGAGGTGTTGCTTTGCAGCCGGGGATAGGGCGAGCCCTCCGTCAGACGGTTGCGGAACACCTGCGCCACATTGGAGTCCTGACTGTTGCCCGCTTCCTCCTGCACAAAGGAGGCAAGGGTGACCAGCTCCGGCAAGGTCATGTCCTGCTTTTTGAGCGCTGCATACATTTCCTTGGTAAATTGTGCATCGAACTGGGCGTAGAAGGTAGCCACATAGTTGTGCACCGTATCACCCTTCAAAAACTCGTAGGTCTCAGGGAAAAGATAGCCCTCACACTTCATGAAGCGGTTTGGAGCATCTTTATCCTCCGGGACATACTGCCAAAAGGTATATGCGCTGAAATCGCCCTCGTTGGCTTCCTTCAAAAACTCCTCGGCGGTGCACAGACCAGCGGCTTCCATCTTCTGGGCAATAGCAATAGCCGTTGTACCCTCCGGGATAGTCACCCGCACTGTTTCTGCCTTGGCGTACTGGGAAAGGGTGCTGATGAGTGCATCGTAGGAGCTGCCAGTGGTCAGCTCAAAATCGCCGTATTGCAGCTTTGCGGCAGCACCCTTTTCCCCCACATACCAGCGGAACAGATAGGCAGAGCGGATGACGCCTGCATCCTTCAGCTTGTTGGCGATCGTGGCTACGCCGCTGCCCTGCTGAATGCTTACGGTGACCGCCGTGCCGGGCTTACTGCTGCCGTGGATCTCGCTGCGGGCAAACAGCACCGTTGCGCCCGCGGCCAGTAGAAGCAGCAGCAGCACCACCAGCAGAATTTTGCCTGCGCCGCCCTTTTTGCGGGCGGCGTGTGTATCGTTGTGTGCCATACGCACCTTCCTTTTTTTAGTTTTCCAGCATCAGACGCAGATAACTTTCGCTCACGTCAAAAGGCTCTGCATCAAAGCGGATCATGCCGTATTCCTGCCGGGTGCCCTCGCCCAGAAACAGCGGCTGGGCAGCACCTACCGTGATGACCGCCTTTTCCACAATGACTTCCTTCTCGCGGGCGGCTTCCATCAGGATCTCGGCGGCGCGGTCGCTGTCGGCCATCATCTCCACAAAATACAGGGTATCCTCCTTGCGGAAGTAGATGCCGTAGCCATGTTCGTTGGACACGATGGTAGCGCCCCGGGCGTACAGCTCCTGCAACACCACCGCCATGCGTTCCGAGCTCAGCTGCACGGTATCCTTCCAGAACTGTTCCCGCAGCTCACACAGCTTTTTGGCCGTCACCGTGTCAAATTCCGCCTGGCTCCACAGGTTGCGGCTTACCTCGCGGGGCAGGCAGCGCAGGGCAAAAGCCTTTGCAAAGCCTTTATCCTGCAGCAGAGCGGCCTGTGCTGCGTCTGCCGGGACTGCCACGGTAAAGCCTGCGCCCCGCAGCTTTTGCTGGGCGCACAGGGTATCCAGCAGACCCGCCAGCAGCAGACTGCCCTCGCCGCACAGGCACAGGTAATTGCCCACCCGCCCCTGCAAGGTGACCGGCACAGCCAGCGCAGCCGCCACGATGGTGTCGTTTTCATCGGCCACATAAATGTTCTGCACACCGGCAAAACGTTCCAGTACCATTTTTGCAAAATCTTCGGTATCATGATGCTGGCTCTGCCACAAAGCCAGCACTGCCGCCTCGTCGGACGGCTGCATCAGACGATACATCGTTCAGGATGCCCCCTCTTATCGTATTTTATTGTTCAGCCCAGTGTTTTCCGGGCAAGCTGCTGTACCTCTTGCTGGATCTCTTCAATGCTGCGCATGGCGTCCCCGCTGGTGCAGTGCACGGTGTCCCAGCCAAGATGCCGGGCGCAGAACTCAGCAGCGGCACGGCTGCGCGCCAGATAAGCCGTATCCTTCTCGTGCACGTCCTTTTTGCTTTCGTCGCCGTGGTAGCGCTGGGTCATCAGCCGCTGGCTGACCGCCGGGTCTACCTGCAAATAGATGACCCTGTCCGGTGCGGGCAGACCCAGCAGACGGAACTCGTAATCAAACAGCCAGTGCAGATAGCCTTCCCACTCTTCCTGCGGAAGCTTCGAGCACTGGTGCACCGCGTTGGAGGTGGTGTACCGGTCGGCGATGATCACACCGCCCTGCTCATAAAAGCTGCCCCAGCTGGTTTTATAGCTGGCATAGCGGTCCACCGCGTAAAAGCTGGAAGCCGCGTAGGCGTTTACATCGTCCGGGTGCTGGCCGAACTGCCCCGCCAGATACATCTTGACCAGTGCGCTGGAATCGCTGGCATAATCCGGGAAGGTGATCTTCTGCACCGGTACACCCTGCGCGGCAAGATGCTCTGCCAGCAGCTTTGCCTGTGTGGCCTTGCCGCTGCCATCCAGCCCTTCCAGTACGATCAGTTTGCCTTTGCTCATACGACGGCACCTTCTTTAATGGCAGCATATTTTGCGCGCACCTCAGCGGTCTTGCCGCAGCACATCTTGCCCTCCGGGCAGGCACCGCACAGGCAGGCAGGGCCGGCCTTAGCAAAGATATGGGGTGCTACCGGGTACACCAGCGCGAACATCTTTTCAGCCAGTTCCCGGATCTCCCACTGGGCGCGGTTGCAGCAGCGCAGCTGGAAGAAGTTCATCAGGCTGCGGGCGTTCATGGTGACTACCATTTTGGTCTCGCAGGCATTGGGCAGCACAAAGCGGGCGTCCTCGTTGGCCTGTTTAGACGCCTTGGCGCGGGCCTGCTTTTCCGGCATTCCCTCAGCCATCAGACGGGCGGTGTGCCCCTCCTCCAGCTTATGAGCGAGGTCAAGATAACGCTGGGCGTCCTCTTCCATGCTGGCAAGGAAAGCGGCTTTTGCTTCCGGGATGGCTTCGATCTCCGGGGGCGTCACATAGCGGAAATCATCCAGACGCACATAGCGCTGGCTCTGCACGCTGAAGGACGCAATGCGGTGCCGGGTGATCTGGGCAAGCAGGGTGCGGCTGACCCCCTCGATACCAAAGGTAAAGCTGGCGTGCTCGATGGGGCTTGCATGTCCAAGGTCACTGAGCATGGTCAGAAATTTTGCAGTTTTTTCCTCGTCCAACCCGTCCAGAAGGTCGGTGATATGGGCGTCGGAGTAACAGAGCTTTGCGGCAGCCGCTACCACCTTTTCCGGTTCCGGGGTGTGGGCGATCAAACGAACAGTCATCATAGGGTCATTCTTCCTCCGTAATCTTGGTCAGGGGCGCAAAATTGGCCATCGTTTTCTTGATGCCCACTTTTTCAAAGTTGATCTCCACGATCTGATCCCCGGCAGCAGGCTTTACCTTCAGCACCGTGCCGCGGCCAAACACTTTGTGCTCCACGATGTCGCCCGGTTCATAGTGCTTTGCGTCGAAAGCCACCGATTTTACGGCAGAATTTGCTGTAAAGGCTGTTTGCTTTACAGTATTTTTCGTCGCATTTCCGCTGGAATATCCAGAACCAAATCCGCCGCTTCTGGTAGTCGGCTGAGTGGAGCTGTTGCCATAGTGACTACCAAAACCGGAGGAAACGGTACTTCTTCCGCCGTAAGAGGAGCCAAAGCCACGGCTTTCACCGGCGTTATATTCCCGGTTCAGGTAGCCGCTGCGGTTGCCCGAGCTGTAACCCGAGCCATAACCGCCGCCGTAGCTGCTGCGGCTGTAACCGGAGGGGCCGGAGTAGCCGGATGCCCCGCCGGGCACGGTATCGCTGTAACTACTGCCCCAACCGCCCATGCGGGAACGCTGTTCCAGCACCGGGCTGCGGGTCTCCTCGATATATTCCGGCTCGATCTCCCGCAGAAAGCGGCTGGGCTCGTTGCGCTGGGTGCGGCCGTACAGCATCCGCGTAACGCTGTTGGAGATGTACAGTTCCTTTTTGGCGCGGGTGATACCGACGTAAGCAAGACGGCGCTCTTCTTCCAGATCTGCTTCGGAGTACTTGCTCATCTCGCTGGGGAAAACGCCCTCCTCCATGCCGATGAGGAACACATAAGGGAACTCCAGACCCTTGGCAGAGTGGATGGTCATCAGCACCACCTGATCGCTGCTTTCGTTGTAGCTGTCGATATCACTGATGAGGGCGATATCCTCCAGATAGCCTTCCAGTGTGGCTTCCTCGCCGTGCTGGTCGCAGTAGTTTTTGACGTTGTTCACCAACTGACCCAAGTTCTGCAGACGGTCGGCGGCATCCTCGTGCCCCTTGGCGGCGTCTGCTTCCAGCATGGCCTTGTAGCCGGTCAGCTCAATGACATCGGAAGCGAACTCATCCAGCGTGCGGGTGGCAAGGGAATCCTGCAGGCGCTGGTAGATCTGCCAGAACTTGAGCAGCGGCATGACCGCGCGGGAGAGCTTGGCGTACTGGTCGGCATGGCTGATAACATCCAGCATACTGACCCCCTGCTGCCCGGCAAGGTCTGCAATGACGTCAACGGTGGTAGCACCGATCTTGCGGGCGGGCTCGTTGATAATGCGGCGCAGCCGCACATCGTCCCGGGGGTTGGCCACGATGGACATATAGGAGTGGATGTCCTTGACCTCCTTGCGGTCGTTGAAGCGCTGCCCGCCCACGATCTTATGCGGGATGCCCGCGCGGGTGAAATAGCTTTCAATGGGGGCAGACTGGGCGTTCATGCGGTAGAGGATGGCGTGGTCTGCCAGATGGCCGCCCGCCTTCAGGTGCTGGCCGATAACGTCCGCGATATGGCTGGCTTCATCCTGCTCGTTCTCGGCGGTGTACACCTGCACCTTATCGCCCTCACCGTTGTCCGTCCACAGGGTCTTGCCCTTGCGCTCGGTGTTGTGCTGGATGACGCAGTTGGCTGCGTTGAGGATGTTGGAGGTGGAGCGGTAGTTCTGCTCCAGACGGATGGTCTTGGTGCCGGGGTAGAGTTTTTCAAAGTTGAGGATATTTTCAATGGTAGCGCCGCGGAAACGGTAGATGCTCTGGTCGTCATCGCCCACCACGCAGATATTGCGCTCCGGCCCGGTGAGCAGGCTGACCAGACGGAACTGTGCCACGCTGGTGTCCTGATACTCGTCCACCAGCAGGTAGCGGTACTTGTTCTGGTAGAACTCCCGCACGTCCGGGTGGTCGGCCAGCAGATGCACGGTCTGGTAGATGAGGTCATCAAAATCAAACGCACCGGCTTCCTTCAACTTTTTCTCGTAGGCTGCGTAGATGCGGGCGGTCTGGGTGCTCTTCACGTCTCTGGCGTGGTCTGCAAGTGCCTGCTCCGGGCTGACCAGCTGATCCTTCCAGCGGCTCATCTGGTTGATGGCGGCCTTGATAGGCAGAAATTTATCGTCGATGCTCAGTTCTTTATACACCGTTTTCATCACGCGCTGGGCATCGTCGGTGTCGTAGATGGTAAAGCTGCGGGGGTAGCCGATCTCCTCCGCCCAGCGGCGCAGGATGCGCACACAGGCCGAGTGGAAGGTGGAGGCGAACACTTCGTCCCCTTCCTCGCCGCCCAGCATCCGGCGCAGGCGCTCCTTCAGCTCCCCTGCTGCCTTGTTGGTAAAGGTAATGGCCATCACGTTCCAGCTGCGCACCGCGTTGCGGCGCAGCATCCCGTCCAGCCAGCTGGGGGCATCCGTACCGGTCATGATGGCGGTGCGCAGGGCTTTGACGTCCTCCTCGGTCACCGGGCGGGGCGTTTCCTTAGAGCCGTGCGCCGAGCCGAACCGGATGAGGTTGGCGATGCGGTTGACCAGCACGGTGGTCTTGCCGCTGCCGGCACCGGCAAGGATGAGCAGCGGGCCGTCCGTGGTAAACACAGCCTGCCGCTGCATATCGTTCAGGCGGCCGAATTGCTTTTCAATGTAAGTATCACGCAGGGTGCAGAATTCCTGCCCGAGAGATGCTGCCATGGTTTCACCTGTTTCCTTCGCTGTTATTCATACCGTATAGTATAACACATTTCGAAAAGGTTGTACACCAAAACTGCATGGAGTTACAGCTGCTTTTCCAGCAGATAGCGGTCGTAGCCGCCGTACATCTCCCGGCGGCAGCGGATGACAAAGCCGGAAGCCTGTGCGTTGCGCAGGCTGTAGCTGTTATCCGGGCTGACGGTAGCGCCCAGATGGGTGATCTGCGGCGGCAGCAGCGGCAGGGCTGCTTCCAGCATGGCGCGCTGCAGGCCGTTGCCCCGCCAGTCCGGGTGCACTACCGCGCTGTCTGCGTTCGCCCAGTGCTGCCACTGGCTTTGCGGCACGCCCAGAAAGGCGGCGTAGTTTTCATCGCTCTGCCCGCACAGGCGCAGGATGAGGTACGCACCCAGCCGCCGTTGCTGCCATGCGCCGATACATATCCCGGTGCGCAGATAAGCGGTAATGTTTTCCAGCGTATCCGGCACGAACTGCTCCGGGTGCGGCATGGCGGCGCGCACTTCGTTTTGCAGCGCGAACACCGCCGGTGCTTCGGCGGGGGTGCAGCGCCGCAGAGTAACAGCCTGCCGGGCGGGCTTGCCGCCTACTTTTTGCAGAAAATAGTCCATCTGTACTATGCCCTCCAAAATAAAATCGTACTTTTCAGCAGATTCCAGTATAAATGACGCTTTTCTAAATGTCAAATTATGCTATAATAGGAGAGAAGGGGCTGTGGAGGAATCCTCCCTGCCCGTTTGTATGAAGTTCGGGGCGGCTTGCCGCCCGGAAACGGAGGAACCATCCATGAAAGATCCCGCACTGGCATCGTCCAGCCGCTTGGGCGGCGCTGTGATCAGCGACCGCGTTGTTGCAAGCCTGCTGGAGGAGCTGTCCAACGGGCGCTATGCCCAAGCCGACCGTCTGCCCGCCGAGGTAGACCTTGCCACCGAGCTGGGGGTGAGCCGCACCGTGATCCGTGACGCGCTGAGCGAGATGGAGCGCGCCGGTTATGTGGAACGGGTGCGCGGCATTGGCACGGTGGTGAACCGCGCTGTGCTGGGGCTGCGCAGCCGCCTGGACCAGAAGCTGGAGTACTACCCTTTGATCCGCAGCTTTGGCAGCTATCCCCATGCCGACGGCATTCAGGTGATGCTTCTTCGTGCAGGCGAGGAGATGGCGCACGCGCTGGCGCTGGAAGTCGGTGACGAGGTGATCTGCATCAAAAAGCGCATCCTTGCCGACACCACCCCGGTGATCTATTCCATCGACTACCTGCCCCGCAGCCTGTTCGGCAACCGGGACTACACCCGCATCGACCTGACCGGCGACATCTTTGAGATCTTGGAGCAGGAGTGCCACCAGCAGATCTCTTCCAACGTAGCGCACCTGAAGGCCAGCTGCGGCGATGAAGCCATCCGCGCAGCCATGCGGCTTGCCCCGGGCGAGGCCATGCTGCTGCTGGACGAAGTATGTTTCAATCGTTTGTGCAGGCCGGTGATGCGCTCGCTGAGCTACTACACGAACTTTTTTGATTTTTCCATTTTACGCAAACTGCTTTAAACGGAGGTATCCTATCTATGCGTCATCTGATCGATCCTTTGGATCTCACCCAGCAGGAGATCACACAGCTGCTTGATCTTGCCGACCGTATCTGCGCCGACCCCGCCGCCTATCAGGAGGTGGCCAACCACAAAAAGCTGGCTACCTTGTTCTACGAGCCCTCCACCCGCACCCGGCTGTCCTTTGAAGCGGCCATGCTGAACTTAGGCGGCCATGTGCTGGGCTTCCCCAGCGAGAACGTGTCCAGCGCCTCCAAGGGCGAGAGCGTGGCCGACACCATCCGGGTAGTGTCCTGCTATGCCGATATCGTTGCCATGCGCCACCCCAAGGAGGGCGCACCGCTGCGTGCTTCCCGCTACTCCCGCATTCCGGTGATCAACGCCGGTGACGGTGGTCACCAGCACCCCACCCAAACCCTGACCGACCTGATGACCATCCGCCGCCGCATGGGCAGGCTGGATGATCTGACCATCGGTCTGTGCGGTGATCTGAAGTTTGGCCGCACCGTCCACTCCCTGCTCAAGACCATGGCACGCTGCAAGAACGTCCGCTTTGTGCTGATCAGCCCGGAGGAACTGCGGGTGCCGGATTATATCATCAATGACGTGCTGGAGGCCAACGGCATCCCCTACAAGGAGACCCGCAGTCTGGAGGAATCCATGCCGGAGCTGGATATCCTGTATATGACCCGCGTGCAGAAGGAGCGCTTCTTCAACGAGGAGGACTACATCCGCCTGAAGAACAGCTATGTGCTGACCCGCGAAAAGATGTCACAGGCCAAGCCCACCATGGCGGTGCTGCACCCCCTGCCCCGTGTGAACGAGATCGCGCTGGATGTGGACGATGACCCCCGCGCCGCCTATTTTGAGCAGGTGCAGAACGGCGTTTACGTCCGCATGGCACTGATTATGACTCTGCTGGGGCTTGCAGACCCCAAAGCACCGAAGGAGGAGAACTGATATGTTGAATATTGACGAGATTCAGAACGGTATTGTCATCGACCACATCAAGGCAGGTACTGCCGTTGGTCTGATGGATCTGCTGGGCATTGCGGGCAACCGCACTGCCAGTGTGGCGCTGATCCAGAACGCACGCAGCAAAAAGACGGCAAGCGGCCGCAAGGACATCATCAAGGTGGAGGGCGACGCTTCGTGGCTGAACCTGGATGTGCTGGCTTATCTGGACCCGAACATCAGCGTGACCATTATTGAAAACGGCAAGGCTGTCCGCAAGGAGCAGCCCAAGCCGCCCAAGCGTCTGGTGAACATCGTGCGGTGCAAGAACCCCCGCTGCATCTCCAGCATTGAAGAGGAGTGCGACCAGATCTTTGAGCTGAGTTCCAACGGCAAGTACCGCTGCATCTACTGCGAGCAGGAGCTGCAGGTAAAGCCGGAGTAACTGCATTTTTGCCCGAAGCAAAACGATTTCAAATGCGCTCCGCTTCGCTCTGCGCATAGTTCAAGGAATTGCATTTTAATTTTGCAGCTCAGCCAAGCCTGCGGGCTTGGTTGAGCTGCTTTTTCACAGGAGGGACGCAAAGGAAAGCGGCAGCTGCCGCGCTCGTTTCCTACGGAAACAGTCGCGCGGCGGGTAAATTCCCTACTAACCAGCAGAGAATTCCCCGAGCAAACCGCTGCACCAAGAAAGCATCCCATCATCGAAAGCTTTTTCATCCGTTGGCTTATAGAGTCAAAGTTTTTCTTTGAGGAAATCGGCAGAGCGCTGCGATGACTGAGAGGGTCGAGTATACAAAAAGGACTGCTATACTGGGCAAAACCCATGTAGAGCAGTCCTTTTTTTGCACAAAAGAGAGCTGACGGAACTCTTTGCAGCGCACGATACCCCGACCTGCCTACGCCATTCCCATACAGCAAGCAGAGCCGGAATTGCGACGCATCGAGTAACTTTATCGACTGCAACCCCCAAAAGGCCCGCCGCAGAAAGTTCCGTCAGCAAGGTGTGCCTTCCTGCACAACCCAAAAAGCAAAGGCAGACAGCCCGCTTACACGCACCGCAGACTGTTTTCCATCCAGCAACAAAGCTCTTAAAAAGAAGGGTGTTACCCTCCCACCGCAACGTGACCATGTCCGCACGGAAGGCTTCCTTTACTGGCTTTAGTATAGCAGAGTTACGCTTGTGTTGCACAAAAACTGTCATATTCTGACGGTGCAGATGTCATGAATTGTCGGTGGGCACCGCACAGGTAAAGCGGAACCAATTGTCCCGGCAGCTCAGGGTATACTCCGCACCATGGCGCAGCAGAACATCCCGCACGTTGGAAAGCCCCATGCCGTGGCCGGGCTCTTTGCGGGTGGTGCGGGGCAACTGCCCATCCGGCGGCAGCTCCACATCCCGTTGCACCCGATTGCGCACCGAGAGAAGGTATTCCTCCCCCGTTTTGCGCACCCGTACATAGACCTCCGGCGGGTACGCCTGCGCTGCGGCACAGATGGCGTTATCCAGCAGATTTGCCAGCACGGTGACCATGTCCACTCCGCTTAAGGGAAAATTCCGCAAATCACAAAGGTCAAAATACACGCTTACGCCCTGCCGGGCGGCTTCCTCGTATTTGCGGGTCAGGATGGAATCCAGCAGCGGGTTGTGGGTATCCATAATGGTGGTGCTGGCTGCCACAGCCTTATCTACACCGGCAATATAGTTCTGTGCACCAGCCACATCTCCCTGTTCCAGCAAGGCACGCAGCGCACTGATGTGGTTGGTGAACTCATGGGTCAGACGGCGCTGGGCGGTGTAGGAATCCAGCAGAGCCGAGGCCCGCTGCTGCTCCAGCTCGGCCTGAAAATACAGGCTGCGACGCTGCATGACCTGATCATTGAACATCGCCACGATGCACAGATGCACCATGACAGCCACCGTAAGCCCCACTGTCATCCCCATTGTGGCCATGGTGGCCCTTTTGTTGTTATCTGTGAGCATGAGCAGGATGTTCAGCACAACGACCACACCCGGAAAAAAGCTCATGGTCAGCGCCTGCAAGGGCTCCAGTGCATTGCGCCTGCGCCACTTGCTTACCAAAAAAGCCACAGCTGCGCCCACCACCATATTTGCCACCGCTATGATAATCAGACAGTCTGCGCGTTGGATGACCTGCTGCAGTTCACACTTCAGGATCCACGATATGACATACCGCATACTGTTTTCGACCAACAGGCACATGGTACCGTTGATCAGGCAGGCAGTAAACTTTTGCCCCGGCGTGCCGCCAAATAGCATGACGGTGATGAACAGAAAAAGAAGTGTGAGCGCCACTGCCATCGGCGTAAAAAAGCCATAGTTGTGCACGACCGAGAGGGTCATCGTAAGCATGGTTATAACACCGGACCACACCAGAGGGTGCTTTACCTTGCCCTTGCCAAGGTAAGCATATTCCACCATGATAAAGCCGAGCCATTGGGTCAGGCAGACCCAGTGGCCGTACATATACCAGCGCCAGAATTCTTCATTCATCGCCGAACTGCCCCTTCCATTCCAGCCATGCGCTGCGGATAGCTGCAAAATCCTGTCGGCTTGCGTTCAGTTCTACCCCGCTGCGCAGTTCTACCTTATAGTTGCGGATGGAACGCACATATTGCAGGTTGACCACATCGCTGCGCCCCACCTGCAAAAAACCGTTTTCGTACAGCATGGCGGGCAAATCGGCGATCTTGCCGTAAAAGGTGCAGATGGGCTGGTGCGGGATATCGCCGTAGACGTTGATCTGCCGCAGATCACTTTCCAGATAATAGATCTGGTCGAGAGGTATCTCGCTGGTGGTACGGTTGTGGCGTACCTCCAACGTCTTTTTAGGGTCGGTCATGCCGGCAAAGATATCCTCCAGACAGCTGGGCAGCTGGGCGGCAATATCCCGCTTGAGCAGATAGCGGTAGGCATTGACCGTGTAGCCCTGCGGGGCAAATTCCAGATACGCCGAGATGTACACCAGCACGATATCCGGGGCGACCTGCCACAGCTTGCGCCCCAGTGCGATGCCGTCGGTGGTTTTCAGGTCTACATCCAGAAACGCCAGCTGGTAGCGTTCCAGCTCCGGGGTAGCCAGCAGCTGCTCGCCGCTGGTGCAGACAGTGCTCTGCACCTGGATCTCCCGTGCGCGGAACCATTCCGAGATATACTCGTCCATCTGCGCAGCAAAGACCGCATCATCGTCACAGACCAGAATGTGCATGGGGGTATTTCCTCCTTCTAAATACAAAAAAGCATATAGCAGTGTCCCCCGCCGGGAGAAGCACCCTATATGCTTTTATATTACACTTGTTCCGCCCGTTCGTCAATCAAAGACAGAGCAGACGCATGGAAATCAATTTTCCGACTAAAGGCTTCCCCCGGTCGGGGGAAGCTGTCACCGAAGGTGACTGATGAGGGCGCGGGACAGTAGCAGTTTACCTGAAATACCCCTCATCCGTCTGCTCACTGCGTTCGCAGCCACCTTCCCCCCAAGGGGTGAAGGCTTTTGCTCTGGGTCAAACCTCAAAAGTTGATTTCCATGGAGCAGACGCCGGGATCACTTATGCAAAAAATTTGTCGTAAAGGCCAAACGCAAAGATGAACACTACGATAAGCGGCAGCACATAGGTCAGGTAGCCGCGCATCCAGTCCTGCACCTTGAGACCCTTGCCGGTGTTGACCTCTTTTTTGTAGTTCTGCCAGCCCCAGCCGTAGCGGGTGACGCAGAACAGCAGATATACCAAGCTGCCCAGCGGCAGGAACAGGTTGCTGACCAGAAAATCCTCCACATCCAGCACAGCACCGCCAAATACCGCAAAGCCATCCCATGTCCACAGGTTATAGCCCAGCACGCAGGGCATGGACAGCAGGATGATGAGCACGAGGTTCACCAGACTGGACTTTTTGCGGCTGCAACCGGTCAGTTCCATGCCGCAGCAGATGATATTTTCGAACACTGCCAGCACGGTGGACATGGCTGCAAAGGCCATGAACAAAAAGAACAGGCTGCCCCACAGCCGACCCATGGACATATTAGCAAAGATGTTGGGCAGGGTGATAAAGATCAGGCTGGGACCGCTGGTCTGGTCCACATGGTAGGTAAAGCAGGCCGGGAAAATGATCAGACCGGCGGTGATGGCTACGAAGGTATCCAGCACCACGATACGGACAGACTCGCCCAGCAGAGAGTGTTCCTTGCCAATATAGCTGCCAAAGATGGACATGGCACCGATGCCAAGGCTCAGGGTGAAGAAGGCCTGATTCATAGCGGAGACCAGCGTGTTGACCACGCCCACTTCCTGCATCCGGTCAAAGTCCGGCACAAGGAAGAAAGAAAGCCCTTCCTTTGCCCCGGGCATGAACAGGCTGTTGACAGCCAGCACCACCATAATGAGGAGCAGGGCAATCATCATGCCCTTGGTCACACGCTCCAGACCACTTTGCAGACCCTTGGCGCACACCAGAATGCCTACCACCACCACGAATACCATCCAGAAGGTCATGGTGGCGGGGCTGGCCAGCATTTCGGTAAACTTACCAGCTACCTGCTCGGCGTTGAGCCCTGCCAGTTTGCCGACGGCGGTCATGTAGAAATAGTGCAGCATCCAGCCCGCTACGGTGGTGTAGAACATCATCAGCAGGTAGCAGCCGATGAGGGTGAAGTAGCCGTGGATGTGCCACTTCTGCCCCGGCTTTTCCAGCGCCTGATAGGCGCGCACCGGGCTTTTGCGGGAGGCGCGTCCCACGGCAAACTCCATGGTCATGATGGGCAGACCCAGAATGACCAGAAAGATCAGGTAGAACAGTACAAAAGCACCGCCGCCGCCCTGACCGGCGATATACGGGAACTTCCACACATTGCCGATGCCGATGGCGCAGCCCGCGGAAAGCAGGATGAAGCCCAGGCGGGACTTCAGGGTTTCTCTTTCCATGATTCCATAAACTCCTTGTTTCCAATCTGCTCTGCAGGCCGGGCCCACCGGGCCGGGCAAAGCGTTGCTTTTGTATTATAGCACAATTTCCGTCGAAGAACAGGGTTGCTTCAGGAGGATGAACTTTTGTTGTCGAAAGCGTCTCCTGTTTCCGGCAGGCACACAGTTCCCCTCCTGCAAAATCCCGGTTTCATCTTTTGACGGTGATGCGCGTATTTTTATTGTCGCATCTTCTTGAATCAATTTTGCTCATTTTTCAGATGAAGATATGACGATTCTTCACTTGTAGGCGCTGCAGTACGTTCAACCGCAAAAAGGGACCTCCGCGCAAAATCATGCACAGGGGTCCCTTCTCCTACAAACGTGCTTACTTCCGCTTTTTCGGGGCACTCTTGCCCACCGGACCACGGGGACGGCGTTCTGCTGCCTTGGACTGCAGTGCTGCGCTGCGGGTCTGGGCGCGGCCCTTGGCGGCGGCCGAACGCAGGCCGTTGATCTCTGCCTTGGTCAGCTCCCGGTAGGTGCCCGGCTTGAGCATGCCCAGCTTGACCACACCTTCGGCGTTGCGCTTCAGGCGCACCACTTCCAGACCGACGGCCTCGCACATGCGGCGGATCTCGCGGTTCTTGCCCTCTTTCAGGGTCATTTCCATCACGGTGCGGCCGGGCTCATCGGTGACCACATTGATGGCACAGGGCATGGTCTTGGTGCCGTCATCCAGCACAACGCCGCTGCTCAGCTTGAGGATGGTGGCCTCATCGGCGCGGGGCTGCACGGTAACGCGGTACAGCTTGGAGATGCCGCCGGACGGATGGGTAACGGCCTGCGCAAAGGCACCGTCGTTGGTCATCAGCAGCAGGCCCTCGCTGTCCTTGTCCAGACGCCCCACCGGGTACAGGCGGGCGGGGATGTCGCTGACTAGGTCCATCACGGTCTTGCGGCCCAGTTCATCGCTGGCGGTGGTCACATATCCACGGGGCTTGTACAGCGCCAGATAATACAGCTGCTGGTTTTTCTGGATGTAGATGCGCTCGTCATCCACATGGAGCACGTCACGGTTGGGGTCCATCTTGTCGCCCACCTTTACCGGGTGGCCGTTCACCTTGACGCGGCCCTCGGCAATGATCTGCTCGGCGGCGCGGCGGGAGCACAGACCCTGCTCGGCCATGATCTTTTGAATACGTTCTTCTGCCATAATATTACTCCTTGTGCGCCTCACGGCGCTCAAAACGCGCACCGCTCCCCTGCTTTTGCAGGGCACGGTGCGCGGCTATATAAACCGCAGACCAAAAGGTCTGCGGCTGCGGCTTGATTTGTATAAAGGGTTACTCTGCCTTGGGCTCCTCTGCGGGTGCCTTATCGTCCTTTTTGACCAGCGTGGTGAGCTTTTCCACCAGCTCGGGCAGCATGGTCAGGGCACGATCAATGCTGTTGGAGCTATCCGACAGCTGGATGGTACGCACACAGCCATCCTTGATGACCAGAAATGCCACCGGCTGGATGTTGACACCGGCACCGGAGCCGCCGCCGAACAGATCCTTGTTGGCAGCGTTCTTGCCGTTAAAATCGGTACCGCCGGAAGCGAAGCCGAAGCTCACCTTGGACACCGGCAGAATGGTGATGCCATCCTCGGTGGTGATGGGCTTGCCGATAATGGTGTTGGAGTCCACCATCTGGTGGATCTTTTCCATCGTAACGTTCATCAGACCCTGAATAGGATGCTCTGCCATAAAACAACTCTCCTTTATTCATCCGTGCAGGCAACAGCCCGCCGGAAAGCATTCTGATATAGATTTAGTGTACCACACTTTATAGGAATATGTCCAATACTTTTTTACGCCAGAACTCGTACAGCACCCGCACAGCGGCAATGACGATGAACAGCGCCTGCGCACTGACCCGGAAGGACACTCTATCCTGCACAGTGGGCTGGGCGCTGCCGAAGTCCGGCAGAACGCGCAGCTGGTCAAATTCCAGAAAGAAACAGTGATCCAACACGCCAAGGGTCGGGTACAGCCATGCCTGCAGCTTGCCGTAATTGCGGGCAGCTGCGGCGGGGTCGTCGCCGCGCACGCCAAGGCAGACCGAGATCTTTGTAAAACGGATGGTGCCAAACACTGCCCGCAACAGCGTGCCCACACCCCGCAGCATGGTGCAGATCACATCCAGCGTGATCTTTGCCTTTTGGCGGGGCGGCTTTTCAGCTTTAGGCTTTGCGGGCTGCGCAGCCTTTTTTTCAGCCTTTTTGTGCTTGCGCTCTGCACGCCATGCGCGGAATTTTGCTTTCAGCCTGCCGGTAAAGCCCTTTGGTTCTTCCGACTGGGCGGAAGGTTCGGGCTTTGGGTATTGGAACACCGGGAAGGTAATGCCCAGTGCCCCGGCTTTTACGGTAAGCGTATCGTTTTGCCAGCAGACATCTGCGCAGAAAGGGCACAGCAGCAACAGCGCCGCCAGCACCAGAATGATCAGCAGCAGGATGCCCACCACCTTGATGATGAACAGCAGACAAGCGCCCACTGCGGAAAGAACCATGCCCATGGGTCAGCCCTCACTTTCGGTCGGATCATCCGCCGGTGCGTCGCTGTGCACCGGCGGCAGGTCTGCCAGACTGGACAGACCGAACACACGCAAAAATGTATCGGTGGTGCGGAAACTGACCGGGCGACCCGGCAGGTCCAGACGTCCGGCTTCTTCGATCAGCCCCTTTTCCAGCAGACCGGACACGCTGGAGGAGGAATCTACGCCGCGCACCTGCTCAATAAAGGCGCGGGACACCGGCTGGTTATAGGCGATGACGGTCAAAGTCTCCATGGCCGCAGAGCCAAGCGGTACGGCGCGGCGGCTGTCCAGCACGCGGCGCACACAGTCTGCCCACTGGGTCTTGGTGGCCAGCTGCCACCGGGTATTCAGATGCAGCAGACACAGGCCGCTGTCCTCCCGCTGATAGCGGGTGTGCAGGGTCTCCAGCGCAGCATCCACGCTGGACTGGGGCAGCTGCACTGCCTGTGCCAGCTTATCGGCACCTATGGGATCGCCGCAGGCAAAAAGCATGGCCTCTACGGCGGCAAGGATTTGTTTTTGGTTCATGGGTTCTCCTTATTGCGTTCCGGGCGGGTGCGGCGCATGGTCAGTTCTCCCCGGTCATCCAGCGCGATGCGTCCGCCGCGCACCAGCTCCAGCAGCGCCAGAAAGGTAGCTACGTTGGTGCTGCGGTTCTGGCTGCGGGAAAACAGCTGCTCCATTTTTGCCACGGTGCCGCCCAGCATCCGGCGCAGGATGTATACCACCCGGCTGGTGACCGATACCATGGGCGCGGTGACCAGCGGCTCGAACTGCTGCTGGGTGGGCACGCGGCGGGTTTTAGTGCGGCCTGCCAGTGCCTGCCAGTAGTCGGCCAGTATCTGCGGGGCGTGGTGCAGCGCGTAGGTGTTGTCCAACTCCATCTCCATGGGACGGCGCACGAATACCGGGGCGGTCTCCCCTTTTGCGCGCAGCAGAGCCGCCATGCGGCGGCACTGGTCGTACTCGATGAGCTGACCGGTGAGTTCCTGTTTCATGCGCTCGCCCTCTTCGCTGCGGGGCAGCAGCAGAAAGCTTTTCATCTCCACCAGATGCGCCGCCATCTCAATGAAGGCACTGGCGGTCTCGGGGTCCGGGTCGGCCTGCTCCACGGTGCGGGTGTACTGGTCGATGAGCTGCAAAATGGGGATATTGTGCAAGTCCATTTTATGTTTGGCCACCAGCGCCAGCAATAATTCCAGCGGGCCGTCAAAATCTTCCAGATGGAAGGTCAATTCCTCTGCCACTCAGATCACCGCCCCAAGGCTGCTTGCATAAACGGCGTAGGCGATCTTATCAATATACCCGGTGCCCGCACCCAAAAGCGACCACACCGCGTTGTTCAGGTAGTACAGTGGCACATCCAGAAAGCCGCCCCAAACCGCCGCCAGCATAACGATCATGATATATTTTTCGTACCGCATCAGGCCAAAATAGATGCGCTGCGGCAGCACCACCAGCAAAATGCGGCTGCCGTCCAGCGGCGGCACGGGGATCAGGTTGAACACCGCAAGGCTCACGTTCATCAGCACCAGATACCGCAAAAACATGGCAATGTAGATGGTGGCATTATTGACCGGTGCCCAGTAGTACATCACCTTCCATGCCACCATGCCAAGGTAAGCCAGCACAAGGTTTGCCACAGGGCCTGCCAGCGCCGTAAGCGCCATGCCCCACTTGGGGTTTTTGAAGTTGCGGGGATTGGTGGACACAGGCTTTGCCCAGCCCACGCCCGCAAACACCATGCACAGCGTGCCCAGCAGGTCAA
>OLGH01001602.1_pt1 | contig 20746 bp, 19 predicted proteins | sample 1604851 | NCBI WGS metagenome assembly OLGH01 (sample SAMEA3888894, study PRJEB22519) | human gut metagenome | biome: human gut; feature: human-associated habitat; material: faeces | place: Denmark | collected 2010 | reverse complement strand
TCACGCCTGTTCGGCGTGAAGATCTTTTAACCGTTTTTTCCGGCTCCGCCGATTTGAAGCCCCTCAGTCGCTGCGCGACAGCTCCCCAAGGGGGAGCGAGCACCCGCCCGCAGCGCCGCGCTTTCGCAGAAGGCGGCGCGGCAAATGCCGTTTTCCTTCACGACCCCATCCGTGAAAATGGGGTTCAGAAACGCCCGCAGGCGTTTCTGAACCCCAAAATTTAAAATAGTTCTTCCGCTGACTATGCGCAAAGCGAACGCGGAGCGCATTTTAAATCCTTAAATCGTCAAAATCAAAAGCATCCCTCAAAAGAGAAAGAGAGTATCATCCCTTATGAAAATTGCGTGTATTTCCCTTGGCTGCCCGAAGAATCAGGTGGATCTGGATGTGATGGTGCACATCTTGCTGTCTGCCGGGCACGAGACCGTGGCCGATCTGGCTGAAGCCGATGTCATTCTTGTGAACACCTGCGGCTTTATCGAGAGCGCCAAGACCGAAGCCATTGAAAACATTCTGGAAGCCTGCGCTTATAAGCAGCAGAACCCGAACCTGAAGGTCATCGTTACCGGCTGCCTTGCCGAGCGCTACCGCAGCCAGATCGAGGAAGAAATCCCCGAGGTGGACGCTGTTGTGGGCTGCGCCTCCAACAAGGCCATTGACACCATCGTGGAGCGGCTGTTCCACGGCGAGGATCATCTGGAAAGCTACGGTGCCAAAAAGGACTTCCCGCTGGGCGGCAAGCGCGTCATCGGCACGCCCGCCCACTATGCGTACTTAAAGATCGCCGAGGGCTGCAACAACCGCTGCCATTACTGCGCGATCCCGGGCATCCGCGGCCCGCTGCACAGCCGCGATATGGCCGACTGCGTAGCCGAAGCCCGCTGGCTGGTGGGTGAGGGCGTGAAGGAGCTTATTGTTGTGGCGCAGGATCCCACCGCCTACGGCGAGGACTGGGGCAAGCCCGGCAGCATCTGTGAGCTTCTGGATAAGCTGAACAAGGTGCCGGGGCTGGAATGGATCCGCATCATGTACGCCTACCCGGAGCGTATCACCGATGAATTTATTGCCGCCATGAAGCGCAACGAGAAGGTGGTGCCTTACCTCGACCTGCCCATCCAGCACTGCAACGATACCATCCTCAAGAACATGAACCGCCGCTCCAACCGCGCAGAGCTGCTGGAGGTCATCGGCAAGCTGCGCCGTGAGATCCTCGGCATCACCCTGCGCACCACCTTGATCGCGGGCTTCCCCGGCGAGACCGAGGAGCAGTTCGAGGATCTGTGCAACTTCGTCAAGGAAGTGCAGTTCGACCGTCTGGGCTGCTTTGCCTACTCGGCTGAGGAGAACACCGTGGCCGCCCGCATGGACGGCCAGATCGAGCAGGAGGTCAAGGAGAAGCGCGCCGAGCTGGTGATGCAGATCCAGACCGGCATCATGGCCCAGAAGCAGGCGGCCAAGGTGGGCCAGACCGTCCGCGTCATCTGCGACGGCATCGACGACGAGAGCGGCCTGTACCTCTGCCGCACCGCAGCCGATGCCCCCGAAGTGGACGGCAACGTCTGCGTTTCCAGTGAAGAGCCGCTGTATCCCGGCGCGTTCTATGACATCCTGGTGGACGACAGCGACCTTTACGATCTGTATGGTACTGTCAAAAAATAACAAATTGGAGGGTAAAACGTATGAATCTGCCCAATAAACTGACCCTGTGCCGCATCATTCTGGTGCCCGTCTTTATGATCTTCGTCTCGCTGACCGAGTTTGGCACCGAGACCTTCAACGCCACATGGTATCTGGTGGCAGGCATCGTCTTTGCCGCTGCCAGCTTCACCGATTATCTGGATGGCCATCTGGCCCGCAAGTGGCACATGGTCACTGACTTCGGCAAGTTTGCCGACCCGCTGGCCGACAAGCTGCTGACCACGGTGGCCCTCATCTACATGATGCGGGACGGCGTGTGCAGCCCTGTGGTGCTCTGCATCATCCTGGCCCGCGAGTTCGCGGTGTCCGGCCTGCGGATGGTCGCCGCCGGTGCGAAGGACGGCAAGGTCATCGCGGCCAATATGTGGGGCAAGGTGAAGACGGTGCTGCAGATGCTGACCATCATCTTCTACTTCTTCGGCATCTCGCTGACCTATGGCAATACCGTCCTCGGCAACCTGAACGTCTGGCTCATCTCCTACTGGCTGTGCTGGCTGGTGGCAGCGGCCACCGCCATCTCCGGCATCAAGTATCTGTGGGACAACCGCAGCTTCATCAACACGGCAAAATGATCCATTCTGGAATAAAATGAAACAAAATTCGTTTTTGGATCAGCTTCGGCGGGTGTTGTCCATCCTGCTGAACCTGGCCGTGGTGCGGATGGAGCCCATCGCCATCCGGATGAGCTGGGAAGCGGTGGGCGAGCAGGCCCTGACTTTCTACACCGAAAACTCCAACCTTTTCTCGGCGGCGGTCTGCCTGCTGGTGGCAGTCTGCCAGCTGTGGGCGCTGCTGTCCGGCCGTGCGCTGCCCCGCTGGGTCAAGCGGCTGAAGTTCATTGCGGCCTGCTGCCTGACCCTGACCTTCCTGACGGTGGTCTTCGTGCTGGCACCCTACTACCCCGATGAGGGCGGTGTGGTGTTCCTGCTGACGGAAAGCTCCATGCTGTACCACCACCTGCTGAACCCGGTCCTCGTTTTTGTCTCCTTTGTCTTTCTGGAACGGGAGCCGCGGCTCCCGGCCCGGAACATCCCGCTGGCGCTGGTGCCGACGGCGATCTACGGAAGCATCGCTCTGTGGGCCAACTACCAGCGTCTATGGACGGGGCCTTACCCCTTTTTGCTGGTGTATGAGCAGACGCCCCGGCAGACGGTGCTATGGTGCGCGGGCATCCTGGCCGGGAACCTGATCTGCGCAGCGCTGGTCTGGTGGCTGGGGGGCAACAGCCGGAAACGCCGATAAACTGCAACCCAAAGAGCCTGTTTTCTGACGGCAGCTGCCGCCGGGAAACAGGCTCTTTTTTGCGTGAAGCAGGGGGGACGAATCAGTCCGCTTTCTTATATTCCGCCTTCATGGCAGAATAGCCGATGAGGACAGTCCACACATAGGCGCAGGTCTTGGGGATCATCAGCAGGCCGATGACCGGGATCACATCGCCCCATAGCACCACCGGGATATAGAAGCCGAAGCTCAGCACGATGGTGAGCCACATCCAACGGAACGCGGTGTCGTGGTGCTCCTTGGCGCTGCGGTAGAACAGTACGATGACCAGCAGGCCCAGCAGCGCGAAGGGGATGTTGCGGTAGATGCCCCAGGACAGGGGAGAATGGTTGGTGAGCCACTGGTTCTGGGGCATCATGCAGAGGATCACACGGGCAGCCGACAGAGCGTAGACGGCCCAGGTCACGGCCTTCTGGCCCTGGATGTGGTAGCGCTGACGCCAGACGTAGTACAGCAGCACATAGAATACCGTCATGGTGACCGAGGTGATCCACTTGCCCAGACCCAGCTGGAAAGCGTAGCTGTCAAGACCGGTGGTGCACAGAGCCAGTGCGCGGGGCACCAGATGGAAGGAATCACCGGCACCCAGCACCACGGCCATCCAGCCAAACAGCTGGAACTGGGCGGAGCCTTTGCTGTTCCGGATCATGCGGATGCCCACGGAAAGGACGGTGAGCAGATAAAAAATGTCAAAAAGCGTTTCAAAGATCGCACGCATTGTAAAAGTCTCCTTTGTTGTCTGAAATGGGTGGAATGCAGCGGGGTCCTGCCTGAGGGTACGGAACCTCACCTCCTTAATTGAACAATGTTCACTTTGACGGATAAAAAATCCCCACGAAACCGTGGGAAGTTTTTAATAGATGGCCCGCCGGACGATCTCCAGCACCATGGATGGGTCGAAATCCTGCTGCACCAGCGCGGAAAGCATCTGGGAAAACAGGACCCCGGCAAACCGTTCGGCAGTGAACTGGTCGTTGAAGGCGTCCGGCCGGACGTTGGGGTCCTGCTGCAAGACGAAACACAGCTGCCGTAGGATGTGCTGCCACGCCTGCTGCATCTGCTGTTTTCCATCCGCCGTGCCCTGGTGCATAAAGCCAAGGGAGTGATGGGTGAAAAAGCCGGGATACTGGGCGCAGCCGTATTCCAGCTGCCGATACATCCAGCGGACACAGGCCAGCGTGTCCCGGAAGACGGCTTCGTCCTCCGGGCGGTGGAAGATATCGCTCCAGATGCTTTCCACTGTGGCGCTCACCAGCTCGGTCTTGGATGCAAAGTAGTTGTAGATGCAGCCCACCGACACACCGCAGGCCGCAGCCACGGCGCGGATGTTGACCGCTGCCCATCCATTTTGCTGGATGAGGGCACGACTGGCTTTTAAGATATCCTCTTTGGAGGTTGCGGTAAGATTCATGCGATCACCTCAAAATGAACTGTGTTCATTATAGGCAAGACACAACGTTCTGTCAAGGGGAAAAGCAAAAAAGTTTTTGGAAATTTTTGCACAGTGCAAAAAAGGCTGCCCCGCGGGAAGACCCATGGGGCAGCCTTGGAAAGAACGCTGGTCGTTACAGCAGCGGAATGCCGGCCTTGGCGCAGGCTTCGTGTGTGGCCTGATCCCAGACGCTGGCCTGGACCTCGCCGATGTGGGCACTGCCCAGCAGCAGCATGCACAGGCGGCTCTGGCCGATGCCGCCGCCGATGGTGTAGGGCAGCTCGCCGGACAGGACGGCCTTGTGGAACGGCAGGGCGCGGCGGTCATCGCAGCCCGCCATGGTCAGCTGCCGGTCCATGCTTTCGGGGCTGACGCGGATGCCCATGCTGCTCAGCTCATAGCTGCACTGCAGCGGCTCGTTCCAGAACAGCAGGTCGCCGTTCAGGTCCCAGTCGTCGTAGTCGGGCGCACGGCCATCGTGGGGCTTGCCGCTCTTCAGCGGGGCGCCGATCTTCATCAGGAAGGTGGTGCCGTTTTCCTTGACGAAAGCGTTCTCGCGCTCCTTCGGGGTCAGGTCAGGGTACAGGTCTTCCAGTTCCTGGGTGGTGATAAAGGTCACGTTCGGGGTGTGCAGGGGCAGGTCCTGCAGCTGGGGGAACATAGCGTGGAGGTTCATCTCGGTGGCGCAGACCGCCGACACGATGGAGCGCACGACATTTTTCAGATAGGCTTCGTTGCGGTCCTCTTCACGGATGACCTTCTCCCAGTCCCACTGGTCCACGTAGACGGAGTGGAGGTTGTCCAGCTCCTCATCGCGGCGGATGGCGTTCATGTCGCAGTACAGGCCCTTGCCAACCCGGAAGCCGTAGTCCTTCAGGGCTTTGCGCTTCCACTTGGCCAGCGACTGCACCACCTGCGCTTCGGTGCCGCTGTCCTTGATGTCGAAGGTGACCTTCCGCTCGACGCCGTTCAAGTCGTCGTTCAGGCCGGTGGAGGCCTCCAGGAACAGCGGTGCGGACACACGGTAGAGGTTCAGCGTGGCGCAGAGCGTGTCTGCGAACAGCCGCTTCACGGTGCCGATGGCGCGCTGGGTGTCGTACAGATTCAGCGCAGGCGTGTAGTTTGCCGGGATGATCGTTTTACTCATGGCAGTTTACCCCTCTCTTGCGCTCCAGACCGGCCGAATTGCCGGAGCTGGAGACGCTTCCCTTTAATATCGTAAATTATGGCACAAGTTGAGGGAGATGTAAAGGGGAATGCCGAAAAAGCTGCGCTCAGGCGGGCAGGGCGTGCATCCCATCCGGTTGCAGCGGGATGAGAAAAAGGCGTTCGGTCAAAAGCTGCATGAAGGACCTCCGTAAAATGATTGACAAATCATAAAAAAAACTCTATAATAAAGATGCAAAAGGCGCTACCCGGCAAAACGGCTAGCTCCTTACTGACACGTCAAAGAGAAAATGACCGTGTGCTTGGGGAAGCATTTGGGCGGTCATTTTTTCTTTTTGTCGTTTTTATCTTTTCGCGATTCCAGCATTCGAAATGTGATATCGAATGTTACATGTACTGTGGTGACGATCAAGGTCAGCAAACTGACAAAGAATGCCATCAACGTGAGAATCTCGACAATCGTCATAGAACGATCCCTCCCTTCGCCGAAAGCGTCGGGAGGTAACTCCAAAAAGTGCCCTCCCGACACTTGCTTCACTCAATGAGTCAAGGACGAATCGGTATGGGCCAGCCGCCTGCGTTTTTGGGACAGCGCCTTAAGGAATCTGGAATACCCAGATACAATATTAAAATACCATAAAATTCGACGCTCTGCAAGATAAAATCAAGATTTGCTGCCTTGACTTTCGTAGGCCGGACAGATATAATAAATCTGTATCAGAACAAATGCGTTGATCCGGGCAGAGTAGCGCAGGGAGCGTCTGCACAGAGAGAACGGGCCGTTGGCTGGGAGCCTGTTTGCAGAGGACTGTGGGAAGTGCGCCCGGAGAGCACACTGCGGGAAGGACAGTATCGCAGTGCGGCGGCCGCCGTTACCGGCTTTGAGCGACAAACAGAAGTGGAACCGCGATTTGGAATGAGAACCGCCTTCGTTGCTGTACCAGGGTACAGCGAGGAGGGCTTTTTTATTTTTGCGGCTTCTGTCTGCCACACAAAAGGAGAGGTTTTTTATGCAGATTTTCAACACCCTGACCCGCCAGAAGGAAGAGTTCGTGCCGCAGGTGCCCGGCGAGTACCGCATCTACGTCTGCGGCCCGACCGTTTACAACTATATCCACATCGGCAACGCCCGCCCGCTGATCGTGTTCGACACTCTGCGCCGCTATCTGGAATACCGCGGCAACAAGGTCATCTATGTGTCCAACATCACCGACATCGACGATAAGCTCATCAAGAAGGGCCAGGAAGAGGGCACCTCCATGAAGGAAGTCGCCCAGCGCTTTGAGGCCGAGTACCTCAAGGATGCCGCCGGTCTGAACTGCAAAAAGCCCACCGTCCAGCCCCGCGCCACCGAGCACATCCAGCAGATTTTGGACATCGTCAAGGACCTGATCGACTCCGGCCACGCCTATGTGGCCAAGAACGGCGACGTCTACTTCCGCGTCAAGAGCGACCCGGAGTACGGCAAGCTCAGCCACCTCAAGCTGGACGATCTGGAGAGCGGCAACCGCGAGCTGCGCAGCCAGATGGAGGATGACCTGAAGGAAGACCCCGCCGACTTCGCCGTCTGGAAGGCCGCCAAGCCCGGCGAGCCTGCCTGGGAAAGCCCCTACGGCATGGGCCGCCCCGGCTGGCACATCGAGTGCAGCGCCATGAGCCGCACCCATCTGGGCAAGACCATTGACCTGCACTGCGGCGGGCAGGACCTCATCTTCCCCCACCACGAGAACGAGATCGCCCAGAGCGAGTGCGCCAACGGCTGTGCGTTCGCCCGCTACTGGATGCACAACGGCTTCATCAATGTGGACAATCAGAAGATGTCCAAGAGCCTGCACAACTTCTTCACCGTCCGCGATGTGGCCAACCTCTACGGCTATGAGCCCATCCGCTACTTCATGCTGACCGCAGGCTACCGGATGCCGCTGAACTACACCGTAGACCTCATCGAGAGCTGCAAGAACAGCCTGGAGCGCCTGTACACCTGCCGCGAAAACCTCGATTTCGCCCTGAGCAAGAGCGAGTTCAGCACCGACGAGAGCCTGAAGGCCAAGGCCGACGAGGCCCGCACCAAGTTCTGCAAGGCCATGGACGACGACCTGAACACCCCCGATGCGCTGGCTGCGGTGTTTGATCTGGTCAAGGAGATCAACACTCTGTCCGCTTCGTCCACCAAAGAAGCGCTTGAAGCTGCCGCCAAGGCGTTCGACGAGATCACCGACGTGCTGGGCCTGATGTACAACCGCAGGAAGGACGAGGTGCCCGCCGAAGTGACCGAGCTGGTCGAAAAGCGTGCTGCGGCCAAGAAAGCCAAGGACTGGGCCACCGCCGATGCCATCCGCGCCCAGCTGACCGAGATGGGATGGGCCGTCAAGGATACCGCCCAGGGCCCCCAGCTGAGCAAGCTGTAAAGAGCGGAAGAAACTGCCGTGCGTCTGCGCGGCAGTTTTTATATCAAAATTTTGAGTTACTTGAATCCCGTTATTGACCCAAAGGGCAGGATGCGGTAAAATAAAGTTGGCCCAAAGCAATTTTTGGCCCGGCGGGAAGTTTCCTGCCGCACGACCGCAACCTTTGAAATGCAAACAGGAGGTCTGCCATATGAAGACCAAAAGGATGATCTCGCTGCTGCTCGCCGTCCTTCTGACGCTGAGCGTGGCCGTTACCCCGGCGTTTGCAGCGTCGGCGGGGGATCTGCTGCCCGCCGCAGAAAGTGCAGATGTCGAGGAAAGCAATGATGTCGTTTCCATCCGCCTGACCACGTCGGGTGAGTTGGTTTATGGTTCGCCGTTCAACCTCAGTGTCGTGACCAAACCCGCCGACACCCAGTATATCGGCGTGATCATCGGCACCAAGGGCGAGGCGAAGGGCTATGTGACGCTGGTCCTCTCGGACAAGATCCGCACTCTGCTCAAGATGATCCCGCTGCCGCGCAAGATGTCCGCTACGCCGGATCAGCAGGAAGAATTCAACCTCTATGCCTACATCAAGCAGCTCATTGACGGCAACGACGTGAGCGTACTGCTGCGGGTGGCCGACGAGGTCGTTTCGGTGATGGATGTGTTGCAATTCTATATGCCCACCATCAAGGACGTTTCCACCGGCCTGAAGCTGGCGCTGGAACTCATCCGAAAATTCCTGCCGGATGGCGCCTTCAGCCGCATCTACGTGGATGAGCAGCCGACCGAGTCCGGCAGCTATGTGGCCGGTGCAGTGGCGCTGGAATCCGGTGACGTGAACACCGCCGGTGTGGCCATGTTCCGCATCAAGCCGAAGACGGAAGGCGTCCGCGCCTACTGGGCGCAGGAAGTGCCCGAAACGATGACCGTGGAAGAAGCACAGAACTACGACCTGAGCGCCGTGCTGGAAGTGGATGGCCAGCCCGTTCCGGAGGGCAAGATCAGCTACACCTATAAAAAGGGCGGCTGGTTCGGCAGCAAGTCCGACACCCTGCCCACCCAGCCGGGCGAGTATGTCCAGACTGCGACCGTGGGCGGAAACTACTCCTGCGAGAAGATCACCCGCACCATCGTCATCCAGTAAAACGATCAGACAATGAGAAGACCCCTGCCGTGCAGCTGCATGGCAGGGGTCTTTTGTATCAGTGTATCAGCGAAAATCAGATGCCCCGGAACCGCCAGCCCCAGCCGCCGCCGCAGCAGCAGTTGCAGAGAAGGTTCAGCAGGATCATGCTCCAGCACCAGCGCATCAGGCCGCCCGGCTGGGCATAGGTCGTCTGGGTGCGGTAGGTGCGGCCAGAGCTTTGCAGATTGCGCAGATGCACCTGGTATTCGGTGTTGCCCGGTTCCATCTGGGCGGCGCGGCGGGCGTCCTGCAGGGCGTCGATGCTGTTGCCCAGGCCCTGGTTCGCCAGCGACGAGAGATAATACCACCGGGCGGTGCGGTTCGCGATGCCGTCCAGCACACGGCGGGCCTCGGCGTAGCGGCGGTTCACGATGAAGTTGCGCGCCGCCTGCAGTTCGGGCGTGTCCGCGCTGCTGAAGCCCGGCCCGCTCTGCTGCTGGTAGCCGCCGAACCCAAACCCAAAACCGAACGGGTCGAACCCGAAGTCCCAGTCGCCGTCCTGCTGGCCATAGCCCTGCTGATAGCCGCTGTTGTAGAAGCCGCCATAGCTCTGCTGCTGGCCGTAGGGGTTGCCGTAGCCGCCGTTCTGGGGGCCGGTCTCCCCCTTGGTGATGGCGTCGTAGGCCGCCTGCACTTCCTTGAAGTGCTCTTCGGCCGTGGGGTCGTTGGGGTTCAGGTCGGGGTGCCAGCGCTTGCACTTGGCACGATAGGCTTTTTTGATTTCTTCCTCGCTGGCTCCGCGCTGGATGCCCAGCACCTCATAGGGGTCTTTCATGGATCAACTTCCTCACGTCTCTACGAACTTGCGCGGCCTTGCTGCCGCACGAACAAAATTAAGTGTACAGGACAATGCCTGAAAAATCAAGAGAAACCGCCTCATTCGGCGGCTCTGGGGGGATTTTTTGCATGTTTGCAGTTGTATTTGAGCCAGACGCCGGAGTAGAGGATGTTCCGTAGCAGGTCCACATCCTCCACGCAGGGCAGGCGCTCAAAGCTGCGGGCACAGTTGGCGAGCAGCAGCTCGAAGATCTCCCGCATCTCTTCTTCGTAGCCGGGCAGCTGGTGCAGGCTGCGCAGCGGGTTGTAAGCTCCCTTTTTCAGGTCGCGGTCGAGGTCGTCGTAGGCATCCAGCAGGTAGATGTATTTGCCCAGATGAAAGCCGATGCTGCGCAGCTCCGGAGACCAGTGGTCCTGCTTGTAGTCGAACAATTCCGCCATCAGGTCGCCAAAGCAGCCGGACACGGCGTCCAGGTCTTCGCTGCCCTCGGCCTCGTACTGCGCCAGCCGGTCCAGACAGGCGCGGATGGCGCTGCACTGCCGTGGCCAGCGTTCGGCGGCTGCCGCGGTGGGGGCGGCGAGCAGCGCCTCAAACCCCAGCCCCAGCAGGCTGCGGTCATCGTTCCACTTGTCCTGCGCGTTGTAGTAGTGGAGCGCAACGCTCAGGTCGGCGCAGTAATCGGTTGGCCCGCTGGAACGCCAGTTCACCTTCCGGATGGGGTGGATGGGGCAGTGGTCGGCGCCGGTGTGCAGCGCGGTCTCGCCATCGTACAGGCTGGAGAGCAGCAGATCCAAAAAGGTCAGGTCATAGCTCAGGGTCAGCCGCCCGCGCAGGCCGTGCAGCGCACCGATGCGGCGGCAGAGCCCACAGTAGGCTGAGCGGTACCGCGCCTGCGCTTCCGGCGAAAGCGCAGCCTGATTCGGGATCACATATCCGAACATGGCTCAGCTCTTCTTGATGAATTGGGTGCCGCAGCGGGGGCAGGAGATCTGGATGCGGCCGCGCCCGCGGGGCACACGGAGCTTCTGGCGGCACTGGGGGCAGCGGTAATAGTGGTAGACCTTGCGGTTGGCCCACTGCTCTTTCAGACCCCGGAACTTGTTGTCCACCCGGTCTTTGAGGGTGTAGAACTTGTAATTCTCTTCGGTCCGCTTCGAGATGTTGCGGCTGAAGGTGCGGTAATAGCAGAAGCCCAGCAGCACCACACCCAGCCAGGTGAACAGGCTGATGCGGCTGACGATGGCGATGAGCAGCAGAACCAGAGAGGCGATGCTCAGAAACTGGTTCAGGCCGTCGGTGCCGTAGCGGCCGATCATAAAGCGGCGAAGTTTTTCTCTCATATTCGTACAGTCCTTTGTCCTCAAACTCTTCAAAAGGGGACGGCCGAAGCCGTCCCATAAACTCTTTACACCCATAGAATATCAGCCAAACATGATAAAACTTTGAACGGAGTGCAAATCTATCATGAAAGGACGGGATTTAAGAACGCTTGCGCACCGTGAGCACGGCTTCGGTGTCCAGCGCGCCCTCCATTTTGCAGTGGAGCACGGCGCGGCCTGCCCGGCCGGTGGTGGCAAGGTAGGTGCCCGCCATGCCGCCCCGCAGCGGCACGACGCTGGGGCCGAGGATCCTGACCGGGCCTTCCACGCTCAGCTGAACAGCCTCGCCGCAGTAGGGCAGGAAGTTGCCGTTCTGGTCGATGGCCCGCAGGCTGACGGCGGCGCAGTCCCAGGTGGGGCCGTCTGTCAGCAGGGGATTGTAGACCGTGCACTCCAGCCGGACGCTCTGCACCGGCTCCCGCACCACGGTGCGGACGGTGCGCCCATGCCACACGGCCTCGAACCGGTAGACGCTGGAGGGCGAGCCGAGGACGCCGATGTACTTGTAGTACATCCGGAGCAGGTCATTCCAGCTCAGCCGCAGCGAGAGCAGCCGCGCCCGGCTCAGGGGCGAAAGGTTCAGCGCGTCCCGGCGCATCTCGTTGAGGATGGCGGCCACCTGCGGCGCGACCATGGGGTCCAGCCCCTCATACTTTTCGAGCAGGGAGCCGACGAAATCCTGCACCTCGATGGGCGGATGGGGCAGCGCCGCGAACCGGCCCCGGCGGTCCGGGCTGAACTCGGCAATGAAATCGTTGCCGCGGTAGAGCCGGACGCTCTCGGCATTGGTGAACACCCAGCAGGCCCCGGCAAACCCGCCAGGGTGGTCGCCCAGCGCCATGCTGGACGAAACTTCCAGCACGATGTCGGAGGGGGAGCGGGGCGTCTTCTGGCTGGCATAGACGGCGGCGGAGAGTTTCGGGTTCCGGAACGAGTCGAGCACACCGTGGTAACAGATGCGGTCGCCGCTGCCGAACTCCCGGTGGGTGTTGTAATCGGCCATGCACCAGCCAAAGCTGCCCGCCACGCCCGGCTGGGCGATGGCATCGTTCAGGACGGCCGCGTGGTGGAGGGCCTGGGCCAGCCGGTGCGGCTCGTCGTCAAAGGTCTTGGCCGGGAACTGCTGGCCCCCGAACTCGCTGATGAGGTAACCCTTGCGCAGGTCGGGCGTGACGGCGGAGCGGTTCTCGCAGCCAGCCCCCCGCCCGGTGTAGGAAAAATCGTTGTAGGCGTAGACGTCTTCCAGCAATTGGTCTTTGCGGCGGATGTGGGCACCGCCGGTGGGGCGGGTGGGGTCCAGCCGCCGGACGGCCTCGTTGGTGCGCTTGTAGAACGCTTCATCGTCGGGGCTGCCGTTGACCCGTACGCCCCACAGAAAGACGCTGGGATGGTTGCGGCACTGGCAGACCATCTCGCGGCAGTTCTGCAATGCCTGCGCCTGCCAGCTCTCGTCGCCGATGTGCTGCCAGCCCGGCATCTCCACAAAGACCAGAAGCCCCAGCTCGTCGCAGGCGTCGAGGAAGGCTTGGCTCTGGGGGTAGTGGCTGGTGCGGACTGCGTTGCAGCCCAGCTGCTTTTTCAGGATCTGGGCATCCAGCTGCTGGATGCTGTCCGGCATGGCATAGCCCTGATAGGGGTAGCTCTGGTGGCGGTTCAGGCCGCGCAGCTCCACCCGCTGGCCGTTGAGGTACAGCCCGCCCGCCACGAACTGGAGGGTCCGGAAGCCGAACCGGGTGGATTTTTCGTCCAGCACCCGGTCGGGCAGGCCGCTGGTGCCGGGGCGGATGAGCCGCACGGTGAGGGTGTACAGGAAGGGATGTCCGATGCTCCATGGGTGGACGCCGTTCAGGGTGCCCACGATGGGCAGCGACAGCTCGCCGCTGTAGAGTGCCCGGCTTCCGGCGGGGCTGCGGATCTCGGCCTGCAAGGTGCAGCCGACCGTTTCACCCACGGTGGAGGTGTAGATGCGGAAATCGCCCTCGGCCTGCGCCTCGATGAAGATGTCCCGCAGGTAGGCAGGCTCCTTCACGTCCAGCGAGACGGCGCGGTAGATGCCGCCGTAGGTCAGGAAATCGATCTGCCCGCCGAAGGGCGGGATGTTCAGGTCTTCCCGGCTGTCGCACCGGACGGCCACGACGTTCTGCTCCCCCAGACGGAGGGATTCGGTCAGGTCTACGGTAAAAGCCGTGTAACCGCAGCCATGATGAAACACCCGGCGGCCGTTGCAGAAAACGGTGGCGTCGTGCGCCACGGCCTCAAAGGTCAGCAGGACCGTGCGGCCCTGCCACTCTTTGGGCGCAAAAAACTCCCGCCGGTAGCCGCAGAGCCGCTGGTAATCGTTCTCATTGCAGTAATTGTAGGGCAGCGTCCTGACCGTGTGCGGGATGCGTACCGGGGTCAGGGGCAGATCCGGACATTCCGGCCCCACGATGGCGGGGTCGAATACCGGGGTGAAGGTCCAGCCGTCGTTCCAATCGTAGTGTTCCATAGCCTGCTCTCCGTCATGGTAAAAAATACTTATCTTCATGTTACCACAAAGTTATGAACGAAAAAAGGATGCAGGCGCTGTTTCTGCGGGATTTCTCACTTTTTCTGGAACAAAAGCGGCGGATGGCAGCAGAAAAGCCCGGCCGGGCAGTGCCGGTCAGGCTTTTCGGGCGTGGCTGCTTATCGAATGAAGTTCGTCATGGGGCGGCGGGGATTCTCCGGGTGCCGGATGCCGGCGGCCTTGCCGGCCTCAATGCACTGGAGCAGCCAGGCCATGTTCCGGCCCAGCTCCCGCATCACGGCGCAGCCCTCTTCGTCCTGCAGGACCTGTGCGGGGTTGGAGCCGTGGACCATGGCCCAGTAGGAGCCGTTGACCAGCGGCATGTGGAAGAACTCCGGGTACTTGACCAGCTGGTCCAGCGTGGTGGTGGTGCCGCCGCGGCGGGCCGAACAGCAGATGGCGGCAGGTTTGTAGGCCAGATATTTGCCGCCTGCGTAGCTCAGGCGGTCCATAAAGCTGGTCATGTTGCCGGAGGCCGAGGCATAGTGCACCGGGCTGCCGAAGACGAAGGCGTCGGCGGTCCTGGCTTTTTCGATGGCCTCGTTGACCACGCCGCCAAAGACACAGCCGCTGCCTGCGGCGCAGCCGCCGCAGCCGATGCAGCCGCCGACGGGCCGGGTGCCGACGTTGAAGATCTCGGTCTCGATGTGGGCACGGTTCAGCTCCTCCGCAATGAGGGACAGAGCGGTGTAGGTGCAGCCTTTTTCGTGGGGGCTGCCGTTGATGAGCAGAACGTTCATAAAAATACTCTCCTTTGGTCCAGAATGCGCCGCAAAATGCCCGGCGCCTGTGCGATACTCTGATTGTAGCACAAAGCCTCCGGGCGTGCAATGCGCCCTGGTACTTGACAAGAATGCACGGTTTGATGATAATAAGAAGAACCAGAAGAGGATATGCAGCGCCGGGCGAGGCTATGCGAGCGCGCCCGGCCGACCAGAAGGAGGTCAAATCATGCGCGTGATCGCAGGAGAAGCCCGGGGACGGCGTCTGGAAGCCCTGCCCGGGACGGACGTGACCCGGCCCACCCTTTCGCAGGTGAAGGAGGCCATGTTCAGCATTGTACAGTTCGACCTGCCGGGCGCGCGGGTGCTGGACCTGTATGCCGGAAGCGGACAGCTGGGCATCGAGGCACTGAGCCGCGGCGCGGCCCGGTGCGTGTTCCTGGATGAGAACCGCGAGGCAGTGAACATCGTGATGCGCAACTGCAAGACCTGCGGCGTGTTCGACCGCAGCCGTGTCAACATCGGCGAGGCGGCGCGGTATCTTTCCGCCTGCCGTGAGCAGTTCGACCTGGTTCTGCTGGACCCGCCGTTCCACGGTGGTACGCTGGAAAAGATCCTTCCCAGCGTGGAAAAGGTGCTGGCACCCGGCGGCATTGCCCTGTGCGAGAGCGAGACCGGCCTTGTGCTGCCTGCCGAGGTGGGCAGCCTGACGCTGAAGAAACAGTATAAGTATGGCAAGGTGCTGCTGTGGAAGTACACGAAGCCCATGCAGCCTGCCGGAGAGGAAGATGCGGAATGAACGTGAACGAGCTTTTGGATACCATTGAGGACGCGCTGGAAGAGAGCGCCGGGATGCCCCTTTCGGGCGGCAAGCGGATCGTGGACGTGGAGCAGATCCGGGATTATCTGGACGAGATCCGCCAGAACCTGCCCGTGGAGCTGCGGCAGGCGCAGTCCATCGTCAGCGACCGCGCCCAGCTCATTGATTCGGCCAACGCCCAGGCCCAGGCCATCGTGAAAAAGGCCGAGGACCGCGCCCGCATCCTCGTCAGCGAGGCGGAGATCGTCAAGGCGGCCCAGCAGCGCGCCTCCGAGATCGTCTCAGCCGCCCAGACCGAGGCCCGCACCGTCCGCCAGACCGTGACCGACTACTGTGATAATATGCTCAAGACCACCGAGGAGACCATGGCAGAGAACGCTGCGCAGGTCCGGAACGTCCGCGCCAATCTGCGCCAGACGCCCCGGAAACCCCAGTGAGCGGAGTTTGTCGGAAAAACCCATTTGCCCCTGCAAGCAAAATTGACGGCTTGCAGGGGCTTTTTTTGTGACATTTTGAGAGAAAAACCAGCCTGAAAAGCCTTGCATTCGCAGGGCGGTTTTGTTACAATAAAACTGTATCAGAGAGATGCCTTGGGGCAGTGTGTGCCTGCGGGCAGAAAAACACGGCGAAAAACGGAAAAAACAGCGTGAAAACGCCGGATGATACGCAACTTGAAACGACAGAAAGGAGGCTGGGCCCTATGGGCAGTGAAACGATCGGACAAGCCTTTGACCCGGCCTCGTTTGAGCATGTGCCTGTGCTTTTGAACGAGTGCCTGGACGGCCTTGCCATTGACCCGGCAGGCATCTATCTGGACGGCACCGCAGGCGGTGCGGGGCATTCCCGCCAGATCGCGCTGCGGCTGGACGCGGAACAGGGCGGCAGGCTCATCTCTTTGGACCAGGACCCGGACGCGGTGCAGACCGCGCGGGCGCGGCTGGCCGGGCTGCCTGCCACCGTGGTGCAGATCAACTTCCGCTATGCGGGACAAGCTCTGGAACAGCTGGGCATCGACAAGATCAACGGAGCGCTGCTGGACCTCGGCGTTTCCAGCCACCAGCTGGACGATGCCGCCAGAGGCTTTTCCTACCGGGCAGACGCTCCGCTGGACATGCGGATGAGCCAGGAGGGCGAGACTGCCGCCGACCTTGTGAACACCGAGAGCCGGGAGGAGCTGGCCCGCATCCTCAAGGATTACGGCGAAGAACCCTTCGCCTGGCAGATCGCGGGCAAGATCGTCGAGGCACGGGAGGCTTCCCCCATCGAGACGACATTGCAGCTGGCCGACATCGTGGCCAGCGCCATGCCGGCGGCCGAGCGGCGCAAGAACAAGAACCCCTCCCGCCGCACCTTCCAGGCGCTGCGCATTGCGGTCAACCACGAGCTGGACGCACTGGAAGAGGGCATGGACACCATCTTTGAGCATCTGGCCCCCGGCGGGCGGCTGTGCATCATCACCTTCCACTCGCTGGAAGACCGACTGGTGAAGAACAAGTTCCGCCGCTGGGCCACCGCCTGCACCTGCCCGCCGGAGTTCCCGGTCTGCGTCTGCGGCGGCAGGGCCAAAGCAAAACTCATCACCCGCAAACCCATCGAAGCAAATACGCAGGAGCTGGAAGAGAACCGGCGCAGCCGGTCGGCACATCTCCGCGTTCTTGAAAAAATTTAACCACCGCGGAGTATCAGTGAGGAGGAGAGTACCATGGGCCAGGCAGCATATGATATGACAGAGGTGCGCCGCAGAAGAGCACCCCAGACGCAGCGGAACGTTCCGCTGCGGGTGGAAAAAGGCGGCAAGCCCCGGCTGAACCCGGTGCGCGCTGCCATGCAGCACGCATTGCAGCTGCTCTCGGCGGCGCTGCTGGTGGGCTTTGCCGTCAGCCTGCTGTGGAGCGAGTCCCAGCTGGTGGAGCTGAACAGCAAGATCCAGAACGCCAAGGCGGAACTCGTCAGCGAGCAGAGCCAGTACACCTACTACAACAGTGCACTGAACAACCGCACCAACATTACCAGCGTGGAAGAGACGGCCACCCGCCTCGGTCTGATGAAGATCGACCAGAGCCAGATCACCTACATCCGCCTGGACGAGGGCAGCGTCCTCGTTCGCAAGGAGTCCGCTGTGCGGCAGTGGACCGACTTGCTGCACGACGGAGCCATGATGGTCATGGGCCGCGTGAACCGCGCAAACTAAAATAAAACAGGAAAAGCGTGCGGCAGCGCACGCTTTTTCGGTTTCTCAGGAGTCAAACCAACATGCAGGAACCATCCTCCAAGAACAAAAAAGGGCTTTACCGGCTGCGCCGCGCCGACCCGCACGAGCGGCTGAGCGCACGGCTGCGGCATTTCAGCTTTGGCGCAGCGGTGGTGTTCGTCGTGGCGGCGGCAGGCATCGTCATCCACAGCCTGTACAATATCCAGATCAAGAACGGCGCGACCTTCCGCCAGTATGCGGCCCAGCAGCAGCTGCTGGACAGCGCCATTCAGGCGACCCGCGGCGAGATCTACGATACGTCCGGCATCACGCTGGCTTCCACCAGCGTGGTCTGGACCATCTGGGCCGACCCCAGCTACAGCACGGCCCTGTTCACCAGCAGCAAGAACGACGACACCGGCGAGGTGACCAGGACGGCCGACCCTGCCGCATTGCAGGAGGTCAGCACCCAGATCACCCTGCGGCTGCTCTCTGGCGATGGTGAGAGCCTGGACAGCGTGGACACCTCCTCGGCGGCCTACCAGACCCAGTATCAGGCGGTGTACGATGCTCTGTCTAAGAGCGACTCGGCCTACCAGACACTGGCCGCCAAGGTGAACAACGCCATCAAGCTGTCCATTGAACAATACGTCACCGCGTATAACAAGGCTCACAAAAAGGCCGATGCCGACAAGGGCATCCGCAAGGGCCGCATCTCGGTCTCGTCCACCAAGAGCTTCCAGCGGGATTATCCCTACGGAGCCTTTGCGGCGGCGGTGCTGGGCTTCTGCGATGCCGACGGCTACGGCACCTACGGCCTGGAAAAATCCTACGAATCCACGCTGGCGGGCGTCAATGGCCGCACCATCACCCTGCGCAACGCTTACGGCAACGCCATCGCGGACGAAAACGCCACCACCTATGCCGCCAAGGACGGCTCCAATCTGGTGCTGTCGCTGGATGTGAACATCCAGGAGGTGGCGGAGCGCTACCTGAACGAGGCCATCTCGGCCAACAACGTCGAGAACCGCGGCGCGGCCATCGTGATGAACGTCAAGACCGGTGCCATCCTGGCCATGGCCTCCAAGCCGGACTTCGACCCCAATAACCCGCTGGATTACACCGCCAACGAGGCCTATCTCAACGAGCTGGTCCACGCCGAACCGGAACTCTACGGCATCTACCTCAAGAATGAGGACGGCAGCTCTGTCACAGATGCGAACGGCAACAAGGTGCTGGACCCGGAGGGCGATTATTCCGGCTATTACCGCGACATCCAGTGGAAGAACAAGACCATCACCGAGCTGTACTACCCCGGAAGCGTCTTCAAAGTCATCACGGCGGCCATGGGAGTGGACTCCGGCAAGGCGACCATCAACACCACGCTGAACTGTTCCGGTGCCTACGGTGTCGCCAAGGAGACCTATCACTGCGCTGGCAAAAAGGCCCACGGTATCCAGAATCTGGCCGAAGCGCTGCGGAACAGCTGCAACATCTACTTCATCCAGCTGGGCCAGCGCATCGGTTCCAGCCTGTTCTATGATTACTTCGACGCCTTCGGCTTCACCGAGCGCACCGGCGTGGACCTGCCCAGCGAGACGAACTTCATGCAGTATTACAGCAAGAGCCGCCTGGGCGAAGTCGAGCTGGCCTCGTCGGCCTTCGGTCAGGCCATGGCGGTCACGCCGCTGCAGGTCTGCACGGCCATCTCCGCTGCCGTCAACGGCGGCTGTCTCGTCACCCCCCATGTGGTGGATAAGATCACCGACCAGAACGGCAACGTCATCGAAGAGGTGGGGGCAAACGTCCGTCGCCAGGTCATCAGCGAGAGCGCCAGCAAAGCCATCCGCCAGATCATGGAATATGAAGTGGCGGACGGCACTCAGGGCGGCGGCGGACGCGCCTATGTGGCAGGCTACCGCATCGGCGGCAAGTCCGGCACGTCCGAGCAGCTGAACATGGACCGCCGCAGCGATGGCGACTACAAGAAGGTCGCTTCCTTTGTGGCGGTCCTGCCCGCCGACGACCCGGAGATCCTCGTCTACGTCATGCTCGACGACCCCAACAACGCCAAAACGGACTACTCGTCCATTCTGGCTGCGCCCGTCGTCGGCAACATCATCAGTGAAATCGCGCCCTACCTTGGCATCGCCACCGACGGCACTGACCGCAGCGGCACCATCGTTAAAGTGCCCAACCTCATCGGCAACGAGTGGAGCAATGCGCAGGTCTCGCTGAACATCAAGGGCCTCAAGCACCAGCTGGCCGAGAGCGACGCCAGCCAGGCGGGCGCGGTGGTCACCTACCAGTACCCGCGCGCAGGCGCGGAGGTGCCCTACGGCACCACGGTGTATCTGTATACCGATACGTATGAAGGCAGGCACACGGAGGTGCCGGATGTGACGGGCAAGAGCGCGGATTTTGCCCGCCAGATGCTGGCAGCAGCCGGGCTCAACTGCATTGTGGCCGGCGATGCGAACGGCCTGGTCCAGGAGCAGAGCGAGGCGGCGGGGGCCAGCGTCCAGCGCGGCACCCTCGTGACCATCACCTGCGGATAAACCCTCTCAGGCGCTTCGCGCCAGCTCTCCCCAAGGGAGAGCCATTGGCAGCCGGGTCGTGAGGATCCGATCTGCTGGGGGCTGTTGGTAAGAGGAACGGCATCTCGTATGGAAGACGATCGAGTGATATCAGGAAAAGGGAGAGTATCGTATGGAAAAGATCAGAGCAAGCATTCTGCTGAACGGCCTTGCGCCGGAAGGCTTTGACGCCGGGGACGCCGAAGTGTCCCTTGTGACCACCGACAGCCGCGAGGTCTGCCCCGGCTGCATCTTTGTAGCCTTTCCGGGCGAACGATTCGACGGCCACGACTTTGCAGCCAAGGCACTGGAAGCCGGGGCCTTCTGTGTGGTGCTGAACCACCCGGTCGAGGGCGTCCCGGCGGAAAAGGCCGTGCTTTGCGCGGACAGCTACCATGCCATGATGGTGATGGGGGCCAACTACCGCAGCCAGTTCCACCCCAGAGTCGTGGGCGTGACGGGCAGCGTGGGCAAGACCACCACCAAGCAGATGTGCTATGCTGCCATCGAGGGCTTCGGCAATACCATCAAGACCGAGGGCAACCAGAACAATGAGCTGGGCCTGCCCCGCA
>OLGH01001578.1_pt1 | contig 20972 bp, 12 predicted proteins | sample 1604851 | NCBI WGS metagenome assembly OLGH01 (sample SAMEA3888894, study PRJEB22519) | human gut metagenome | biome: human gut; feature: human-associated habitat; material: faeces | place: Denmark | collected 2010 | reverse complement strand
GGTAGAACTTGATGCGCGACACGCCGCGAAACTGCGCCTCGAGCGCGTCGTCCACGTAGTCCCAATACTGGTGGTTGTGCTCGAGAAATTCCTGAAAATCCGCCTCGTCCTCCACGACCATACCGCCGGCGCCCAGCTCGGCCAGCTGCGCGCAGATGTCGTCGATCTCATCGCTGCGGGTGGGGACGGACACTTCGATCCATTGCATATGCGGTGCTCCTTTGTGCGTGATTTGCTGCCCCGCGCAGGGCGGCAGGCGCGTATTATTATATGGTATTTTCTTATTATACCGCGCGGCGCGGCGCTTGAAAAGTGGGCGCAGCGGCTTTTTACGCATTTTTTGGTATGCGGGCAAAAAACGGCCCGTTCGAGCAGAGCGTACATCGGCCAGCGGCCGCAAGAATATTCGCACGAATGCATATTTTGCTGCCGCTTACAGGCGACGCGGTGCGGGAAGCTACGTATAAACACCTCATTTTGTGAATATCACGGAAAGAATATGAATTTTTCGGCGAATTTTATGCAGATGGAGGGTTGACATTTGCACGAAAAAGGTGAATAATATGCACATCTTATGAATGAATAATCAATGGAGGTACCCATTATGAAAAAAGAAGATATCAAAAAAGTCGTCCTTGCTTACTCCGGCGGTCTGGATACGTCCATCATCATCCCCTGGCTGAAGGAGAACTACAATAACTGCGAAGTCATCGCCGTGTCCGGCAACGTCGGCCAGGCCGGCGAGCTCGACGGCCTCGAAGAGAAGGCCATCAAGACCGGCGCGTCGAAGCTCTACGTGCTCGACCTGACGGACGAGTACGTTGACGATTACATCATCCCGACCATGCAGGCCGGCGCCGCGTACGAGGAGTACCTGCTCGGCACGAGCCACGCGCGGCCGTGCATCGCCAAGGGCCTCGTCGAGATCGCCCAGAAAGAGGGCGCCGACGCCATCGCCCACGGCTGCACCGGCAAGGGCAACGATCAGGTCCGGTTCGAGCTGGCCATCAAGCACTTCGCGCCCGACATGCCCATCATCGCCCCGTGGCGGGAGTGGGACATCAAGTCGCGTGAGGAAGAGATCGCCTACGCCGAGGCGCACAACGTGCCCCTGAAGATCAACCGCGAGACCAACTACTCCAAGGACAAGAACCTCTGGCACCTGAGCCACGAGGGTCTCGACCTCGAGGATCCGGGCAACGAGCCGCAGTACGAGAAGCCGGGCTTCCTCGAGATGGGCGTCAGCCCCATCGACGCGCCGGACGCCCCGACCTACGTCACGCTCGACTTTGAGCAGGGCAAGCCCGTCGCGCTCGACGGCGAGAAGATGAGCGCCAAGGACATCATCCTCAAGCTCAACGCCATCGGCGGCGCCAACGGCATCGGCATTCTGGACATCGTGGAGAACCGGCTCGTCGGCATGAAGTGCCGCGGCGTGTACGAGACGCCGGGAGGCACGATCCTCTACAAGGCGCACAGCGTGCTCGAGACGCTCTGCCTCGACAAGATGACCATGCACGAGAAGCAGAAGCTCGCCGTGACCTTCGGCGAACTGGTGTACAACGGCCAGTGGTTCACGCCGCTGCGCGAGGCGCTCAGCGCGTTCGTGACCAAGACGCAGGAGCACGTCACCGGCACGGTGCGGCTCAAGCTCTACAAGGGCAACATGATCAACGCCGGCGTCTGGAGCCCGTACTCCCTGTACTCCGAGGAGATCGCCACCTTCGGCGAGAGCGACTACAACCAGGCGGACGCCGCCGGGTTCATCCAGCTCTACGGTCTGCCGATCGCCGTGCAGGCAAAGGTTGACGGCAAGAGCATGTAAGCGGTACAATAAATATATCGTAAGATTTTCTCCCCGCGCCGGGCCTCCCGGCGCGGGAAGATCGTTCCAAACGCCTCGCAAATGTGCGCGCATGGCGCGTGCGCTGCAGCGAGCCGCATCTTTTTCAAACGAGAGCCCGGCGAAGCGGGTCTCGTTTGAGATAACGCACGAAGGGAGACCATCACCATGGCAAAAATGTGGGCGGGCCGCACGGCCGGCGTGACCGATCCGGTCGCGGACGATTTCAACTCCTCCATCCGCTTCGACAGCCGGATGTACCGCGAGGACATCACGGGCAGCATGGCGCACGCGGCGATGCTCGGTGCGCAGCACATCCTCCCGCAGGCGGACGCCGATGCCATCATCGACGCGCTGCAGGGCATCCTCGACGATCTGGACAGCGGCGCGCTGACGTTCGACCCCGCGTGCGAGGACATCCACATGTTCGTCGAGCAGGTGCTCACCGCGCGCATCGGCGACCTCGGCAAGAAGCTGCACACCGCCCGCTCGCGCAACGATCAGGTCGCGCTCGACCTGCGCATGTACCTGCGCCGTGAGACGCAGGACATCATTGCGCTCACGAAGGACGTGCTCGCGGCGCTCGTGGAGCAGGCCGAGGCGCACAAGGGCGACATCCTGCCCGGCTACACGCACCTGCAGCGCGCGCAGCCCATCACCTTCGGCCACCACCTGATGGCCTATGCCATGATGCTCCTGCGCGACATTGACCGCATGCAGGACGCGGTCAGGCGCATAAACGTCTCGCCCATCGGCTGCTGCGCCCTCGCCGGCACGACGTATGACACCGACCGGTTCTTTGAGGCCAAGCAGCTCGGCTTTGACGACGTGGCGCGCAACAGTTTGGACGGCGTGTCCGACCGGGACTTCTGCGTCGAGCTGCTCGATGCCTACGCCATCGAGATGATGCACCTCTCGCGCCTGAGCGAGGAGCTGGTGCTCTGGTCGAGCTGGGAGTTTCAGTTCGTGCAGCTCTCGGACAGCTACACGACCGGCTCGTCGATCATGCCGCAGAAGAAAAACCCCGACATGGCCGAGCTCGTGCGCGGCAAGACCGGCCGCGTCTACGGCGACCTCATCGCCATGCTCACGGCGCTCAAGGGCCTGCCGCTGGCATATAATAAGGACATGCAGGAGGATAAGGAGGCCGTGTTCGACGCGGTCGACACCGTGAAGATGTGTCTGCGCGTCATGGCGCCGATGCTCGCGACCATGACCGTGCGCGCCGACAAGATGCTCCACGCGGCGCAGACGGGCTTCCTCAACGCGACTGACCTCGCGGACTACCTCGTCACGAAGGGGCTGCCTTTCCGCAGCGCGTACAAGATCTCCGGCGAGCTCGTGGCCTACTGCATTGCGCATGACACCGTGCTCGAAAAGCTGCCGCTCGAGACGTTTCAGACCTTCAGCGCGCTCTTTGACGACGGCGTGTATGCCGCCATCGACCTCAAAAACTGCGTCACGCGGCGCGTGTCCTACGGCGGCACGTCCGTGCCGAGCGTCGAGGCGCAGATCGCCTGGGTCACGCAGCAGCTCGAGGCATAAGCACATACGTATATTTTTTACAGGACCGGCGCCCCTATCTAGGAGCGCCGGCCCTGAGACTGTCAAAAAGTATTACTTTTTGACAAGGGGATTGCAGTCTGCCGCGCGCATAATTTGTGCGCCGGCGGCGCACAAATTCCACACTTGCAGCCTGAGAAGTATTTTCTTCGCCGCACATGTCGCCGAAGAAAATGATTGGGCTTTCTTTGCGCCTGCGGGCGCAAAGGCTACGAGGTTTTTGGACAAGCTGATGACCGGCGTTCCCAAATGGGAGCGCCGGTCTTATATTGCACAAAAAAATCCTGTACAATAAACAAAAAGTTGTGCAAAAAGTCTTGCCATTTCCGGGGTGGGGATGGTATTATTTTTAATACCCACTTTATTGAAAAAAGGAGAAATGGTATGAGAAAGAAACTTCTGAGCATCCTGCTCGTCCTGAGCCTGATGCTTACGCTCGTGCCGGCGGCCTTCGCGGCGGACATTGCCAGCGGCACCTGCGGCGCGGAGGGGGACGGCAGCAACGTCATCTGGACGCTCGATGAGACCGGTCTGCTGACCATCTCCGGAACCGGCAAGATCGCCTCCGGCACCGGCGGCAGCATCTGGTCCGACAAGCCCGTTCTGGCGGTCGATATCCGCTCCGGCGTTACGGGCGTCGGCAAGGACGCTTTCTACGGCTGCGATGACCTGCAGGTCATCTCCCTGCCGGACACCGTCACGCAGCTGGATGACAACGCGTTCGGCAACTGCCCCGCGTTGTCGGACATCCTTGTCGACGCAAAGAACCCCGCCTATAAGTCCGTGGACGGCGCGCTCTACAGCAAGGACGGCACCGTGCTCGTCAAGGGCCCGGCCAATGCGGAAACCTTCGTTGTGCCGGACGGCGTGGCGACGATCGGCGACTATGCCTTCTTCGGCGCGAAGTACCTGACGAGCATCTACTTCCCGGAGGGCAGCCTGACGACGATCGGTGCGATGGCGTTTGAATTCTGCGAAGGCCTGACCGAGCTTCTGCTCCCGGCGGGCGTGACGGAGATCGGCATGTACGCCTTTGCGCACTGCTCGGGCCTGCGCAGCGTCGACCTTCCGGTCAGCCTGAAGCACGTGAGCGATATGGCCTTTCTCTCAGCCGGAACGATGGATGCGGGCATCGCGGACATCAACTACGCCGGTTCGGAGCAGCAGTGGAACGCGATTGCGTTCGAGGACGGCGTCCTCGGCTGGATGCATAAGAACTTCAATACTGAGCAGCATACGTTCGGCGCGTGGGTCACAGACGGCACGCGCTCCTGTGCACAGGGCGTGACCATGGCGCGCAGCTGCGGCAATGACGGCTGTGACCTCGTCCAGACCGTGGAGACCGTGGTCCTCGTCAAGATCGTGGTGATCGCAGACCTCGCAGGGAGTACAGAGACTAAGATAAGGTCTTATACATTATATATAATCCCGGGTAGATTAAACGCTATCCGGGATTTTTTTATCAAATCATCTACCACACCTACAACTATAGCTATAAGCAATTGGTCATAAGTTATTTATCGAGTGGTGGTAGATAAATAGCATCTACCACTATTGGCTCGTATCTACCACCATTTACTACTTTTCAATCACAAAACACCATCGTCCCCTACTCGCCAACCGCATTATTAGTCCTATCTTTTTCAAGAAGCGGCAGAAGACGGAGACATTGCTTAGCCGGCAAGCTATCTATTTGATCATGCTTCATATATCATCTAAAAAACTGATTAATTGATATTTATAGTTTTTCTTAGTATAAAACAAAAGTTTTCCGCTATGGAAACATTTGTTTCCTCATGAGGAAACCTTAGTTTTGTGCTTACGAAACTTTAGTTTTCCCTAGGAGAAACTGTTTGCTCTTGTATGTTAATCTATTATCATGTATCTCTAATCTGAACGCACAAGTATTTAAATTAGAAAACGGCTTAGCTTTTTCGAAATTACAAACAAAAGGAGTCAAAGGTGCAAATATAGATTTATACCCCCATAAGTTAACGACTTATCAAATATCATTAGATATCGAGTATTTACAAACAAAACATTTCTATTTATCAAGTTCCATTGGTTACCTTGAAAAAGGAGGCAAATATACAGACATTGTAAATCAATCCATGAGTGAGAGACATATCAATCAGTATATAACAATACAAAACAAAGAAATTCTCAACATCCTCATCACTAATTTTTATGTTATTACTAAAATTACCGGATAGCAAACCTAGTACAGACTAAACAAACGACCATAAACCTTATATCCAGGCCATGATCATCGTTTAGCCTGCACAAACAGTAACGTTTAATAAATATAAGCGTAATTCCAAACCAAAGCATTCAAACTGGGATCCCATCGATTCCACTGACGCCCCAGCATATCATATTTAACTTGATATGCAGCCGTTTTCATATAGAATCTATTACCTGTTTGACCATCTACCGCACAACCTCGCAGTCCCCCACCAATTGAGTTCGGATCAAATCCACATTTTGGAGACTCTTTAGTTACTCCCAGGGTTCCGTCCGGAAGGGTCACCATTTTTCTAACAATATAGATATCACAAAAGTAATAACCAGTAGGAATATTTGTAGGTGATTTGTTGATAAGAACTTTTTTATTTTCTTCCACTAAGAATGTGTTATCATATCCTGTCACACTAAAAGTCTCACTCGTAGCCTTAGTCTCAATTAATGGGGATTGTTCTGATTCCATAAATTCACCCATAAGTTCAATAAACTGATTCCACGTAATTGCACCATTAGCTTCCGCACATTTCCTCAAATCTTCTTCACTCATGTTATCATAGTCAAGACCATCTCCTACGATAACCTCTTCTTGGTTAGAACAAGAAGACACAAAAAACAAAAACAAACATGATAAAATTAGAATCTTTTTCATACAAAAAACTATTTATAAATTAAACATTGAATAATCAAAGAAATTAAATATTACAAATCATCCTCACATTCAATTTTAGAAAAGAATAAAAAACTCTTCATAGATGTTGTCTCCTTCTACTCTTATTAAATAAGGTTTAAATAAAAGACCTTGCATGGAAATACAATAGCTCTGAGAAGTAGAAAGAGGTACAGACTCTTCATATACGAGCATCCCACTATCATCAACAATTTGTATAAACACATTGTCTAATGGCTTCATAAAATAGAACATGATTCCATCATTTACAATCTTCACTTCTACCGGATTAGGAGAAATAGAGCGCTCCTCTTCCTCATCACGCTCATTCTTATGCTCTCTTCCAGCCACCGTATGTGTCCATAAGCATACACAACTCAATAAAGTCAAAAATAAAAATCTTTTCATCCCATTCATTTTTTGACTGCAAAAGTATCCGATAAGGTTGGATTCGGGGCTAAAACACTGTTCGCTTTTTGTTCGCTTTTTGTTCGCAGAGTTGTATAAGGCTAAAGACCAGCGATTAATTCATCCAGTTCATTCGGGGTTCCATCCTCTCCCTTTATTTTTTTATAAAGCCGTTTACGGGATGAGGATACGGAGGGTTTGGAGCGACCCAAGATTTTTGCCATATCAGTTACCTTGACTGATATCTTTATCAAGTAACAAATCCGGAGTTCTATCAATGACATTCCCGAATATAACTGATATAGACGATTCGTAAAATTATTGTATGTCTTATCTAACTCCTTCCGTAAAGCATTCCAATCTTCTTCCCTGATTATCTGATCTGCCTCATTCGTGGAATGGAATTTCATATAGATATCCGAATGCCTTAAATCCGACTCTAACAAATCACGCTCGGTACGCCGCAACTGTATTTGTTCATTGGTCACTTGCAAAAGTTCTTTTCGCACATGAAGCAATGAATTTGTATCTTCATGGTCTTTAGATAGTAAGGTTCCCAATTCATTCAATTTCACGTTATTCGCTTCTACATATTGAAAACTTCTCTCATATTGTTCTTGCTTTTCCCGCTGAAGCGCCTCAAACTGCCTAGCCAACCGCTCTTTCTGCCGTTTCAGTCTATATATAAACAATAAGGTTATCGAAAGCCCCAATCCGAACAAGGATAATATCCGGTAAATACGAATCTGCATCCGGTCATTCTCGCCCTTTAGCCGTAAATTCTCAGTTTCCCGCTTTTGATAATTATATAAAGAGGTCATTTTACGGATTTCCTCCGAATCGGTTATCTTGCGGATGGAATCTTGCACTTGCTGGCCAAGACGGACATAGCGAATAGCCTCCCGATAATTCAACCGACGCTCATACAAAAACGACAAGTACTCATAAATAGCGTCTCTAACATATAAATCAGGACTATCCAAGCATCTCCTTAAATAGTAGTCGGCAGAGTCCAATCTTCCCACCTCTAAATAAATATGTCCCAATGTAGAATAAGTGGGGTACATATTCCGGCCTACGGAATCTTTTAATGATTCAAACAAACATTCCAATGCCTTATCATACATTCCCAATTCCCGGTAAAGATCACCCTGCTCAGTCAATATACCGGAATATCGATGTCTATTTCCTGTTTCATTCGCTATAATTGCCGCTTTTTGAAAATAGAGAAGCGCACTGTCATTCTTATCGACCATATCATATACCCGGGCAATATCTCTCAGCACAAGAGACAAACTAGTACTATCTCCTTTCAGTAATTTATACTCAGCCGCTTTCTCATACATACGGATCGCCTCTTCATATACATTCTGATAATCATAAAGCATCCCCATCTGCGAATAGACATTGGACAATAATCGGTACTTTCTCGTATCTCCCGCCACATCCAATGCCTTTTGGAAATACTTCAACGCTTCCGGAGCATCGTTCAGATCCCGGTAGACACGTCCCATATAGTAATAAGACTCCAGTAATTTATCCCGATCGCCATATACCTCATAAAAAGCGGTGATTCGCTTGATCAGGGAATCGGAAGTATGCCGGACATACATCTTATCATTGACCTTCAAGTCGAGCAAGTCATAATACATACGCTGTTCCTCATCAAAGGACGAAAGGCTATCCCGCAATCGATCCAACAAAGGGGGGGCTTCCTCCGGATTTGTATCCGCAAGGGATTCGATCTGCAACAGGGTAGCGGGATAAGGCTTCCCCCGATGATCGCAAGCATAAAAAGCCGAGATCAAGACCGACATCAAGAGGATGTATATACGAGGCATTGGAAATCTGTTTTATCACTTAAACGCAACAAAGGTAAAAAATTAAAGTGTAATAGTTTCATTGATATTTATACAAACTTTTGAAAACCAATACGCAAAGTACGCTACGACCGGATACTTACAGGTTTTGCTTTCTACTCTTAACAGATCTGGGTACTTTTTGCTATCTATCTTAAACAAATCGTATATTTCTCATTCAATCAATCAGCGTATGGATAGCCTATTTATTAAACAAGAACGATTACTGGCACAAACGAGCACCCGTATCATAAGAATAGCGGATCTCCCCGATTCCTTCATCTTGGCTGACAATATGGAGTTCGCCTCTGGCAAGAAACTACCGTTGTGGATCGTGGGATTAACCTATTAAAAAAACACGTACGACTTTTTTTTTAAAAAAAAAGCGGTATCCAGCTTGCCGCCGGATACCGCTTTTCATTTATCTTTACCGATCAAAGAATCAGCAACGAGGCTTGATCTGCTTGAAGAAGTCATTACCCTTGTTATCTACCAAGATAAACGCGGGGAAGTTCTCTACCTCGATCTTCCAGATCGCTTCCATACCCAATTCCGGATATTCCACGCACTCGATGCTCTTGATATTGTTCTGAGCCAAGATAGCCGCAGGGCCACCGATAGATCCTAGGTAGAAACCGCCGTGATTCTTACAAGCGTCCGTAACTTGCTGGCTACGGTTACCCTTCGCCAACATGATCATGCTACCGCCATGGCTCTGGAACAAGTCAACGTATGAGTCCATACGACCCGCCGTCGTCGGGCCCATCGAGCCACAAGCCATACCTGCCGGAGTCTTAGCCGGGCCCGCGTAATAAATAGGATGATCCTTGATGTATTGGGGAAGATCCTCGCCACGATCCAGACGCTCCTTCAACTTAGCGTGAGCGATATCACGGCCCACGATGATCGTTCCGTTCAATGACAAACGAGTAGATACCGGATATTTATCCAATTCCTTCAAGATATCTGCCATCGGTTGGTTCAAGTTGATCTTGACAGCGTCGCCCTCACCCGCTTGACGAAGTTCCTCCGGAATCAATTCGCCGGGATGGCTATCCAACTTCTCGATCCAGATACCTTCCTTATTGATCTTACATTTAATATTACGGTCCGCGGAGCAGCTTACACCCAAACCTACCGGGCAAGAAGCGCCGTGGCGAGGCAAACGGATGATACGGACATCGTGAGCCAAATATTTACCGCCGAATTGAGCGCCCAAGCCAATATTCTGAGCGGCGGCCAATACCTCTTTCTCCAACTCCACGTCGCGGAAAGCACGGCCACCCTCGCTACCGGTCGTAGGCAAGCTATCGTAGAAACGAGTAGAAGCCAACTTCACCGTCAATAAATTCTTCTCAGCGGAAGTACCGCCAATCACGATCGCGATATGATACGGAGGACAAGCGGCCGTACCCAACGTCTTGATCTTCTCTACGAGGAAGGGAACCAATGTACCCGGATTCAAGATCGCTTTTGTCTCTTGGTATAAATAAGTCTTATTGGCGGAACCACCTCCCTTTGTCACGCAAAGGAACTCATACTCCATGCCTTCCGTAGCCTCGATATCGATCTGGGCCGGCAAGTTACATTTCGTATTTACCTCATCGTACATATTCAGCGGAGCGTTCTGGGAGTAACGAAGGTTCTCTTCCGTGTAGGTCTTGTAAACACCTAAAGAAAGCGCTTCCTCATCGCAGTAACCGGTCCAGACCTGCTGGCCCTTCTCGCCGTGGATAATAGCCGTACCGGTATCTTGGCAGAAAGGAAGTACGCCTTTAGCCGCTACCTCGGCGTTGCGAAGGAATGTCAAGGCCACGTACTTATCGTTGTCCGTAGCTTCCGGATCGCTTAGGATCTTAGCGACCTGCTCGTTGTGAGAACGGCGAAGCATGAATGATACGTCGCGGAAAGCGGCGTTAGCCATAGCGGTCAAACCTTCTTTAGCGACTTTCAAGATCGGTTTTCCTTCAAACTCAGAAACGGAAACATAATCTTTTGTAAGCAAATAATACTCTGTTGTGTCCGGTCCCTTTTGGAACATCGGCTCGTAGTGAAACGGAGGTGTTGCCATATCTTTAGAATTTAATTATATATTGGTTTTATTTAAGTTTGTCCGTACTTTTCGATTGGCAAACTTAGCGAAAAAACTTGATATATAGATCATGGGGTAAAGAAATATAGCTATATTTGCCCGATATGAAAAAGTTGACCTCTTTATACATTGTATTCCTGCTAACGATGCTCGGTTTTCAAGGAAATCTGAAAGCGCAGGTTAGCCACGGAGGCCGCCCGCTTCCGCTATCGCTCATGCGAAGTACAAACGGACAGATGTTTAAAGAAATGCCTCCGTTCGACGTCCAAGAGGAATTGCGTATCGACTCGCTGAATGAGAGCGACCTAAGAAGCGGTTTCCGTTTTGCCTATAAATTCATAACGGATTACAATCGGTACAACTCGGGCGTAACTTTCACCGGGCCGGATGGGACACGTGTATGGAGACTCGGGATCTACTCGCCCGGGGCCCTTTCCATCAACGTGCTCTTCTCGGAATATGAACTGCCCGAAGGCGCCCAGCTCTTCCTATATAATGAGGACCAGACACAGATATTAGGCTCGTTCAATCACCTAAACAACTCGGAGTTAAACCTATTGCCGGTCTCTCCTATCCAAGGGGATCGCCTGATCATAGAATATCAAGAACCGGCCAACGCCTCTTTTCAAGGAAGACTGACCGTCGGGGAAGTCAACCATGGCTACCGGAGCTTGCGGGGGTTAGAACCGGGAGACAACACCTCACTGATCGGTAAAATCCCACCGTTAGCTTGCTATCAAGATGGGACAAACGATTACGCCCAATGGGGGCAAAGCGTCGTTCTCCTGATCATAGACGGAAGTGTAGGGTGCACGGGCACCCTGATAAATAATACGGACAATGACGGAAAGCCTTATCTACTCACCGCCTCCCATTGTCTGAACAAGCAATTCACGATGAAAAACCCCGATTATGAGAAAATAGCCGGAAGCATCGTCTGCTTTTTCAACTTCAACAGTCCTTTCTGCGACCCGATCCTAAGAGGAACGGAAGAGATGTCTACCGCATCCACTTACTTCAAGGCGGTTAATGAAATGGCAGACATGGCCTTGTTGGAACTTACCGCCACACCTCCGGTTTATTACAGGCCTTATTACGCGGGCTGGAACGCACAAGAGGTAGGACCTGCCCCCTATACGTGCATCCAACATCCCCAATACTCGGTAAAGCGAATCAGTATATCCGATGAGGATCTGGCTCCCTTTACCTTGACAGATCCAAACATGATTTTTTACGAGAACGCTCATTTACATGTCAAGACTTGGGAAGTAGGTTATACGGCCAGCGGTTCCTCCGGATCTCCTTTATTCAATGCCGACGGAGAGATTATCGGAGCGTTATCCGGCGGGCAGTCCAGTGAGAATAGTCCGAAGAATGATTACTTCTTCTCTTTGAAGAAACCCTGGGACGCGATCGATACCCCCGAGAGACAGCTCAAATATTGGCTAAACCCGTCCGATGACGAGACCAAGGTTTGCGAGGGACTTGATCCGTATAAATCAACCCCTTGTTTCCGGTTGAGCAACATCTATGACTCCGGTAATCAAGAAAACGCCGAATGTACGCTCTATCCCGGGTCTGAAAAAGCGTATTTGTTCGGGAACAACCCCGCCAATATCACTGAATACGCGGAAGCTTACCAAGTAGCCGAAGCGGGTACCTTATACGGAACTTATTTCGTAACACCGCCTGCCGGAGCGAATTACAAACAAATGGAAGTGGAAGTTACCGTTTACAGCGGTGACTCTAAGCCCTCTACATTATTATATACGGAAACATTCCAACCCACCTACAGCAATAAATCGATATTGGACGATACGTTTATTGAGACCGCTAAATCCCTAAATCGGTCACAGGAAAGTTATATCCATTTCTCCAAGCCCGTGAACGTTAGCGGAAAGTTCTACATCGGCTATAAGCTCAAGAGCGTCCCGGAGAACACGTATTTCTCCGCTTACAATTTGCCCAAAGGCAAAACGACCCGGAATACGGCTTGGGTTCATGATAAAAACGGCTGGAGACAAGCTACCGAATATACGCAAGCAGGTTTTAGCACCTCCTTGTTTATCGATCCCGTCATTCAATACGGTAACCCCGTCAGCAACGAAAAGCTCGAGGCGAACGAGCAGGTACTCATTCATCTCGGTCCGGAGAAAGGCATGGTACACCTTGTTTTGCCGGATGGAATAGAGAAAGCGACTTATACATTGCACTCGGCACAAGGAAAAGTGTCGGAAAACGGAGAGATCACGGACAGGCAAGCTACACTCCATTTCCTAAAATTAACATCTGGAGTCTACTTTCTAACCGTGCACTATGGCGAGGAGCATTATACACAAAAGATTATATTTTAATCAAAAAATATACAATAAGAGTTCTGGGAAACCATCCATTGAAAAGAATGGCAAGAGGTACACAGCCATATTTTTTCAATAATTCTACCCATATTTTATGTATAAAACAAGCCTAGGATTCATTAATAAGTATTAATTAAAAAGATTTTATCGCTTCTTTGCTATCCATAACAAAAAAATACTTTAGTTTTGCACGATAATGGCTAAGGGATAATTTGGAAGTGAATATATTAACATAGTAACATTTTAAACTTACATCAAGATTATGAACAAAAAGTTTTTATTGCCATTCTTCGTATTGGCAGCCATTTTAACTCTTTCTTCTTGTTCAAACAAGTTGAAACCGTTGGCAGAACAGTACATTAAAGCAGAGCCGCAGCCGCTAGAGGCTATCGGAGGCAAAGTTCCTGTAACGATCAATGCGACTTTCCCCGCTAAATGGTTCAACAAGAAAGCTGTTGTAACTGTAACTCCGGTATTGCGTTACCAGGGTGGCGAAGCTTGGGGCACTTCTTACACTTACCAAGGTGAGAAAGTAAAAGGTAACAACCAAGTAATCCCTCAAAAAGAAGGCGCTAACGTAACTATGAAGTCTTCTTTCACTTACAAACCCGAGATGAAAAAATCAGAATTGTATTTGACTTTCGACGCGAAGATCAAAAACAAGACTGTTAAATTGCCGGACGTAAAGATCGGTGAAGGCGTTATCGCTACTTCCGAATTGGCAGACGCAGCTACTGCTACAGCAGCTATCGCAGCTGATAAATTCCAACGTATTATCAAAGAGGCTCATGACGCTAACATCATGTTCTTGATCCAACAAGCTAACCTTCGCGCTAAAGAATTGAATTCTGACGCTATCAAAGAATGGAAAGATCTTGTTAAGAACGCTGACGAGGCTCCGAACCAGAATGTAGCTATCGAGATCAGCGCTTACGCTTCTCCTGATGGTGGTTTCAAATTGAACAACACGTTGGCTGAGAATCGTGAAGGAAACACTACGAAATATTTGAACAAGGAATTGAAGAAGATGAAGGTTGACGCTCCGGTTGACGCTCGTTACACAGCTCAAGACTGGGAAGGCTTCAAGGAATTAGTTTCTGCTTCTAACTTGCAAGATAAAGACTTAGTATTGCGTGTGATCTCTATGTACCAAGATCCTGAGACAAGAGAGAAAGAAATCAAGAATATCTCCGCTGTTTACTCTGACTTGGCTGAGACTATCCTTCCGCAATTACGTCGTTCTCGTTTGACTGCTAACATCGAGATCATCGGTAAGTCTGACGACGAGATCAGCGCTTTGGCGAAGAGCAATCCTTCTGAGTTGAATATCGAGGAAATCCTTTACGCCGCTACATTGACTAACAACGACGGTGAGAAGATGGCTATCTATACAAAAGCTTCTGAATTGTATCCTAACTGCTACCGTACTTGGAACAACATCGGTATGATGGCATTCAAGGCTGGTGATTTGGCTAAGGCTGAGCAAATGTTCAACAAGTCTAACTCTGTTAAGAATAACGCTTCCGCTAACATGAACTTAGGTTTGATCGCATTAACGAAGGGTGACCAAGCTAAGGCTCAACAATTGTTCGGTAACGCTGCCGGCGTAAACGAATTGAGCGAGGCTCTTGGTGTTCTTTATTTAGAGCAAGGTGAATATGCTAAGGCTGTTAACTCTTTCGGTTCTGTTAAGACTAACAACGCTGCTTTGGCTCAGATCTTGGTTAAGGATTACAGCAAGGCTTCTCAGACTTTGAACGGTGTCGCTAATCCTGACGCTGTAACTTCTTATTTGAAGGCTGTTGTTGCCGCTCGTACGAACGACGCTAACGGTGTTATCAACAACTTGAAGGCTGCTATCGCCGCTGATAAGAACATGGCTAAGGAAGCTGCTATCGACTTAGAGTTCGCTAAATACGCGACTAACTCTGACTTCGCAGCTTTAGTAAAATAATTAGAAAATATTCTTTCTAAATAAGAAAAAGACCTCATCCTTTTGGATGGGGTCTTTTTTTATATCCCACCATCCAATCCTACATTTGATAAAAGCGTAACAGCTTGAAATAAATATTGATTATCAATGATTTTTCATGAAATAAATTCGTAGATTTGCAAAATCTAACAAAGTTGTTGTAAATATTAATCAAATAGGGTAAAGAAATTATGAGATCACAAATCTGGAAACAAATGGTGTGGGTATTTTGTCTGCTCTTTCTAATGGGGTCATGCGTTAAACATGACATTTTTCAAGGAGAAGACCCCACGGTAGATCCGAAAGAACCTACCAAAGAAGAAGAAGATTACATAGCCCAGTTCGAGAATTTCGAGAACATACAGGTTAACATATCTTCTCAGCATGAAGGGACCGTATATTCTATTTATTATGAATATCCTTATGAGGAAGGCTCTTTAGTCAAAGATCCTTATTTAATTGGTAAAACTCCGATCCATATGGCTCTGGAAGTACCTACACACGTAAAGAAACTCTATATCCTAAGAGGGGATGGGGAACTTATTGAGAGCGATGTAAAGGACATCACGATCGGCAGCGATACCAAAAGTAGTTTACGGGCTACAAGTGCGATCAGTGATGAAGTCCTTCATTTGATCAATAACAAATACTTTCCAGAAAAGGCATACAATGTAAAAAGCGAGGATTTATATAGATGCTCTGATCTAAAAATCACGGAAACCGTTTTTACCAGTAGCTTTGAGAAAGCGGATATTTGGCTGACCTATATAAGCGATGGAGGAATGTCCAAAGACAATATGTATGGTAAAATTTGGTTCTATACATATCCCTTCGAGAAGATGGAGAATCTCACTTTAGACGACTGCACCTTCTATGGAAAGACTAATGGCACCATCCAAGTCATTGACTTCAAGATGATCAACCAAGGCGAGAATTATATCTTTTACTCCAAAGAGGAACAGCCAAAGGCTAAGACAGAAGAATATACCCGAATCCCCCTAGGAAGATTCGACAAGGGGCTTAACGTCGGTTTCGTATATCGAGGCACAGACCGTCCACAATTCTCCACCCCGGCATTAAATGGGCCGGATAACAATAAAGTGCCAGACAATGGGGCATTCTCCCATAATTATATAGGCCATACCTTAAAATACGGCAATTCTTCTTTCAAAATAGAGAAAAACGTAGCAAACGGATTCATCCACCACATTCAAGAAGGTGATTTTGAAGGAAATATATTGGGAATGGAAAATCGTTGTCCAAACTATAGGGCCTACGACGGAGACTACAACGATATGCTTTGTCTAATCGAAAGTAATCCCGTTGCCATCGAGCCGGCAGAGCCGGTAACCCCTCCCGTCATAGAATCGCAAACGAACAAGAAAGGATTCCTCTTGTTCGAAGATAATTATCCAAACCAAGGCGATTTCGATTTCAATGACGCTGTCATATATTATAGCATCACAGCATATACCGATAAGAGTACCGCAGATGTTTATGCCCAGTTACTGGCTAAAGGCTGTACATTCCACAACCAATTTGGATTTAAGGACGCCAATGGACTAACTCCCTTTTTCTCCGATGTCAATGGATATGTCAATGTGAGAAAATTCGACAAGGAACCGGAAAGTGGGATTACAAAGACATTAACATATAGCTCAACTCAACTGATCATGCCTTACATTGATAACGGGAAGGGACCGGTAAGTAAAAACGTAAAGAATACGGATCTATACCCATATGTGTTGGATATCCCTTATTCGGAAAATAAACCTTTCCATTGGTGTATAGAGAATAAGAGTATTGACAATGCCTATAATTTTGATCAGGATTACCGCAAAGCGCACGGAGATTGGTATGAGACTCCTAAAGATGAATCGCTTGTAATAAAATTCACGACTTCGGATGAAGAGAAGAAAGATCCGGAAAATAAAGAATGAAGTTACGCGAACCCATTGAAGGATCTCTAAAATCCTATAACACATAAAAACGGCGGCCTTTTTAAAAGGTCGCCGTTTTTTATATTTATTCAATAGAAGAATTTATCTACCTTGGCGCTTGCGCTCTGTCTCATCCAAGATGATCTTACGCATACGCATATTATTCGGGGTGATCTCTACGTACTCATCGCCCTTGATGTACTCAAGCGCATCCTCTAGGCTGAATACGATAGGAGGAGCCAAGGAAACCTTGTCGTCCGAACCAGAGGCACGCATATTCGTCAACTTCTTGGATTTGGTGACATTTACCACCAAGTCATTGTCTTTGGTATGCTCTCCGACCACCTGTCCAGCGTAAACCTCCTCGCCCGGGGCGATGAAGAAACGCCCGCGGGATTGCAAGTTATTCAGGGCATAAGCGAAAGCCTGACCTGTCTCCATAGCGATAATCGAACCATTCATACGTCGTTCGATATCACCCTTCCACGGTTGATATTCCAAGAAACGGTGTGCCATGATAGCCTCACCGGCAGAGGCGGTCAATACAGCGTTGTTCAAACCGATAATACCACGGGAAGGAATCGTGAACTCCAAGTGCATACGACCATTCTTGCTTTCCATCATGGTCATCTCGCCCTTACGTTTCGTTACCATATCGATAATACGGCTAGAGCATTCCTCCGGAAGATTCACCGTCAATTGCTCTACCGGCTCACATTTCTCACCATCGATCTCCTTGATGATAACCTGAGGTTGACCTACCTGCAACTCGTATCCCTCACGACGCATCGTCTCGATCAATACAGACAAGTGAAGCACACCACGACCATATACCAACCAAGAATCAGCGGAATCAGTAGGAACTACGCGTAAAGCCAAGTTCTTATCCAATTCTTTCTGCAAACGGTCAAAAATATGACGAGAAGTAACGAACTTACCATCCTTACCAAAGAACGGAGAATTGTTGATCGTGAAAAGCATAGACATCGTAGGCTCGTCGATAGCGATCGTTGGCAATGGCTCCGGCTCGTTCACGTCGGCGATTGTCTCACCGATCTCGAAACCATCGATACCGATAATAGCGCAAATATCCCCGGACTGCACGGAATCAACTTTCGTACGTCCCAAGCCCTCGAATACATCCACTTCCTTGATCCTCGATTTCACCATACTACCATCACGCTTACAAAGCATGACATCTTGGCCCTCTTTCAACTCGCCACGGTGTACACGTCCTACAGCGATACGACCTACATTCTTAGAATAATCCAAAGAAGTAATCAACATCTGCGGAGTTCCCTCCAACATCTTTGGTTCGGGGATATACTTGATGATCGCATCAAGCACAGCCGTTATATCCTCTTTCGGCTCCTTCCAATCCTCGGACATCCAGCCCTGCTTGGCGGAACCATAAATAGTAGGGAAGTCAAGCTGCTCCTCGGTAGCATCCAGACTAAACATCAAGTCGAATACCATTTCCTGCACTTCCGACGGGCGGCAATTCGGCTTATCCACCTTATTAATTACCACGATCGGCTTCAAACCCAGTTGAATCGCTTTTTGCAAAACAAAACGAGTTTGCGGCATAGGCCCCTCAAAGGCGTCTACCAATAGCAAACAACCATCCGCCATATTCAAGACACGCTCCACCTCGCCACCAAAGTCGGCGTGGCCCGGAGTGTCAATAATATTGATCTTATATCCCTTATAATTGATAGACACGTTCTTGGCAAGAATCGTGATACCTCGTTCCCGTTCCAGATCATTGTTATCCATGAACTGATCCGGTTCTGCCTGTCCTTCACGGAAAAGCTTACCAGCTAATAACATCTTATCCACGAGCGTCGTTTTGCCGTGGTCTACGTGCGCGATAATCGCAATGTTTCTGATCTTTTGCATTGAAGACTAATTTATTGGCTGCAAAAATACGATATTTTTACGATATATATATGACATTCATGCTTCAAAACACAAAAAAGATAGTAGAATCTATTGCAAATCAAAAAGGAATGCCTACCTTTGCGACCGCTTAGATAACATAGTATTAATTTATTAAAGTAAAAAGAATCATGTATTTAGATTCAGCAAAGAAACAAGAATTATTTGAAAAGTATGGCAAATCAGCAACTAACACAGGTTCTGCTGAGAGCCAAATCGCATTGTTCACATTCCGTATCTCTCACTTGACAGAGCACTTGAAAGTGAATCACAAAGATTACGCTACGGAAAGATCATTGAAGATGTTGGTAGGTAAACGTCGTCGTTTATTGGACTATCTGATCAAGACTGACATCGAGAGATACCGCGCTATCATCAAAGAACTTGGTATCAGAAAGTAAGAAAAAGCTTACTCGAAAATATTAAAAAGGGCAATCCCAAATGGGTATTGCCCTTTTTATTTGTCTTAATCCTAGATATAATAAAATATTAATGTAAATTTGCGCCGTTTAGTATCAAATTATCAAACATTACAGGACTATAAATAACAAATCATACACATGGGAAACAACAAAATTATAGGCGCGAAAATTAAAAATATCCGGGAATCGAAACAACTCTCTATCGAGGAGGTAGCCGAACGCTCCGGGTTAGGTATCGAACAGATAGAACGTATCGAGGGTAACTTGGATTTTCCATCTTTGGCCCCTCTTATCAAAATAGCACGGGTATTAGGGGTACGTTTGGGTACATTCTTGGATGATCAAGCGGAGCTAGGCCCAGTCGTATGCCGCAAAAAGGACAGCGAGGCCGATGGTATCGGGTTCACGAACAACGCGACACAAGGACACAAGCATATGGATTACCACTCGCTCTCACAAGATAAGTCCGGCCGCCATATGGAACCCTTCTTGATCGAGATCGCTCCCTCCGAGGAAGGCGAGGATTTCATCCTGTCCACGCATGAGGGAGAGGAGTTTATCTACGTATTGAGTGGCGTCGTAGAGATTAACTACGGAAAAAACACCTATATCCTAGAGGAAGGCGATAGCATCTATTATGATTCTATCGTGGCGCATCATGTACATGCGGCAGCCGACAACAGGGCTCGAATCTTAGGAGTTGTCTATACACCTTATTAAATCCGGCGTTTTATGGAATTACATAACAGAACCCTTGGCCAATGGCTGGAACATTGGGCCGAGACTACACCGGACAAGGAATATATCGTTTATTCGGACCGTGACTTACGTTTCACTTGGAGCGAATTCAACAAGCGTGTGGACGACATGGCGAAAGGCATGCTGGCGATCGGTATCACCCATGGCACACATGTCGGCGTATGGGCGACGAACGTACCGGATTGGCTGACTTTCTTATATGCCGGAGCCAAGATCGGTGCCGTACTGGTCACGATCAACACCAACTATAAACAAAGCGAACTGGAATATCTGGTTGAGAACGCCGATATCCATACGATGTGTATCACGGACGGCGTGTTTGATGGAAGTTACGTGGACATGGTCTATACCATGTTGCCGGAATTGAAGACCTCTCAACGGGGGTATTTGAAAAGCGAGCGTTTCCCACGCTTGAGAAATGTAGTATATATCGGACAGGAGAAATACAGGGGTATGTACAATACGCCCGAGATGTTGCTCCTCGGACAAAATATAAAGGATGAGACCTTAGAGGCTGCCAAAGCGAGAGTAAATTGCCACGACGTTGTCAATATGCAATATACGTCCGGTACGACCGGCTTCCCGAAAGGGGTCATGTTGACTCACTACAACATCGCCAACAACGGTTTCTTGACGGGTGAGCATATGAAATTCACCGCCGACGATAAGCTTTGTTGCTGCGTACCTCTCTTTCATTGCTTTGGCGTGGTATTAGCTTCCATGAACGTATTGACGCATGGATGTACGCAAGTGATGGTCGAGAAATTCGATCCGCTATTGGTATTAGCTTCTATACATAAAGAGCGTTGCACGGCCGTGTACGGCGTGCCTACCATGTTCATTGCCGAGCTGAACCACCCGATGTTCGAGATGTTCGACCTCACGTCGTTACGTACCGGTATTATGGC
>OLGH01001577.1_pt1 | contig 20975 bp, 16 predicted proteins | sample 1604851 | NCBI WGS metagenome assembly OLGH01 (sample SAMEA3888894, study PRJEB22519) | human gut metagenome | biome: human gut; feature: human-associated habitat; material: faeces | place: Denmark | collected 2010 | reverse complement strand
GGTTCTCGCTGATGAGCTTGATGGCTTCCAGATGGAACATATCGGAGATGGTGCAATGGCCCTTGGTGATGTAGCCCTCAATGGCGTGGGTCAGAGCGTCCATACCGGTGGCAGCGGTCAGGCCCTTGGGCATGGAGGACATCATATCGGGGTCCACGACGGCGATCTCCGGGATGTCGTTAGTATCAACGCAGACGAACTTGCGCTTCTTCTCGACATCGGTGATGACGTAATTGATGGTGACTTCGGCCGCCGTACCGGCGGTGGTGGGCACAGCGATGGTGAAGACGGCGTGCTTCTTGGTGGGCGCGACGCCTTCCAGAGAGCGGACATCCGCGAACTCCGGGTTGTTGATGATGATGCCGATAGCCTTCGCGGTATCCATGGAGGAGCCGCCGCCGATGGTCACGATGCAGTCTGCCTCAGCAGCCTTGAAGGCCGCCACGCCGTCCTGCACATTGGCGATGGTCGGGTTGGGCTTGATCTCGCTGTACACAGCGTAGGCAAAGTTTGCCGCATCCAGCAGGTCGGTGACTTTCTTGGTCACGCCGAACTTGATGAGGTCGGGGTCTGAGCAGACGAACGCCTTCTTGTAGCCGCGGGCGGTCAGTTCGGGAACGATGTTCTCGATGGCGCCGTGGCCATGGTAGGAAATGGTATTCAGTACGATACGATCAGCCATAATTACGATCCTCCAAATCATTGTACCCGTTTTCAGCCGGGTCTCTCTGCCTTTTACTTTACCATATTGTTAAAAACTATGCAATGTCAAATTCTTATGATTTTTATGAATTTTTTATACATATCACACTGTTTCTGGACAAATGTGCTGTTTTTGTGCAAAAAAGCACCCTCTCAGTCAAACCCTGTGGGTTTGCCTGAGAGGGTAAGTCTTACCACAGCCGGATGACCTTGATGACGCCTTCGGCCTTATCGCGGGCCAGCTCCAGATGGTGTTGCAGCGCATCGGCGGCGGTGTCCCAGTTGTCGTTCAAGGCCGCATCCAGGATGTGCAGATGCTCCTCGCAAGTCTGGTCCTGATTGATCATGCTCACCTTGCCGGTCATGATGCGGAACCGGGTGTTCAGGCCGGTGATGCGGTCATAGGCCGAGCGCAGGTACTTGTTGGGCAGGCTGCTCATCAGCAGCGCGTGGAAGTCATCGTCCGACTTGCAGAAGTCGTCGATGCGGTCCGGGTGGTGCATCAGTTCCTTATAGTCTTCCAGTGCCTGCCGGGGGATCAGGTTGCCGTAATTGCGCAGCGCATACGGCTCCACCAGAAGGCGCATCTCGAACATGCTGTGCACATCTTCCTCCGTGATGCCGGAGACCATCAGGCCCTTTTTGGGCAGGATGGTGATGAGACCCTCCTGCTCCAACCGGCCCAACGCATCTCGCATGGGGGTGCGGCTGATATTTCCCATCTCCGCACAGAGCTTCTGCTCGTTGAGAAACTCATTGGGACGGTACTCACAGTTCAGGATCTTTGTTTTCAGGTACTGGTAGGCCTGGAGCTTCAAGCTCTGCTTTGCCTGCTGTTCCATCTCTTTCATCTTTCCAATCTCCTAACCGAACAGATCATTTCATTCCGATGTTCCGATGTTCGTCTCAAACAACGCAAAGCCGCCCAAAAGGCAGCTTGTATCCCTGAAATAATCCAACTCATCTCATACGAATATTATCACACAACTTGTCAATCTTTACAAGAGTTTTTCCAAAAGATTGGGAGCTTTTCCGTTTTGCACAGATATTCTGCCGTATTTTCTCGCATTATTCACAAAGTTTTTTGTGCTTGTCACCAACTCTCCCATCTTGTTTTGCATCGAAGGATAAATTGTGATACACTTGATGCGGAAAGGAAGGCGGATATCATGGCAGGTCGCGGCGGATACAACACCAAAACCCGGCAGCTCATCCTGGATTATCTCATCAACAACCGGCAGCACGCGGTCAGTGCGTCGAATATTCTGGAACATCTGGAGGCCGAGGGCGCCAGCCCCAACCCCACCACCGTCTACCGCTATCTCGACAAGCTGGCGGGCGAACAGCGCATCATGAAATACGTCGCCGACAAGGGCGAAAAAGCTGTGTTCCAGTATGTGGACGAAGGGCGGCACTGCCGGGAGCATCTGCACCTCAAATGTGTGCAGTGCGGGCGGATCTATCACCTGGACTGCGACTTCATGGACGAGGTGCGCGCCCATCTGATGGCCGAACACGGCTTTACGCTCCAGTGCGAGGGAAGCGTTTTGTACGGACTTTGCCGCCGCTGTGCGCAGCAAAATGAGCAGGCTGAACAAACCGCAGAAAATTCAAATTCGGCTGTTGACACGGACAAAAAGCCGTGATACAATTCAGGCAAGAAAAGCGTTGACCGGGAAAAGTAAGGTCCAACCGCTCTTTTTCAGAGAGCGCGGGCAGGTGTGAGCCGCGCAGAGAGCCGGACCCGAACGAACCCCCGTGAGCTTCCCCCTGAACCCGCGCAAGGCGGCAAGTAGGGGCAGACGTGCGCCGTTCGTTATCGCGGCAGTGCTTTCAACGGGGAGAGCGCACAAAAGTGACTGACATGCCCAGCGTGTCGGTAATTTAGGTGGCACCACGGATACGGCAGCATTCGTCCTAGCAAAGTGGGATGAAGGCTGCCGTATTTTTTTATTTGAGACCGCTCCGATCCGGAGAGGCGGCATTGCAAAGCAATGACGGAGAGGCCACTTGAGAGGGGTAAGAAATATGTGTTGTGTAATGGGTTACACCGGGCACGATCTGAGTGCCGCCAAGTTCAAGGATTATCTGCTGCGCACCGTGATGCGCGGCCCGGACGACCAGCGGGTCGTGGAAGGGCCGTTCGGCCTGATGGGCTTTGGCCGACTGGCCATCATGGGCCTGACGCCCGAAGGCATGCAGCCGTTCTACCGCGGAGCCGACTGTGTGGTCTGCAACGGCGAACTGTACGGCTTCCGCTTTGAAAAAGAGATTTTGAAGCGCCGGGGCTACAAGTTCCAGTCCGACTGCGACTGCGAGATCCTGCTGCCGCTTTATTATGAGTACGGCCTCGACATGTTCCGCCATCTGGACGCCGAGTTTGCCCTCATCCTCTACGATTCCCGCAAGGACCGCCTCATCGCAGCCCGCGACCCCATCGGCATCCGCCCGCTGTTCTACGGCTACTCCAAGTCCAGCCACCAGATCGCATTCGCGTCCGAGATGCAGAACCTCATCGGCTGGTGCGACGACATCCGGCCCTTCCCCATTGGCAGCTACTACTGCGACGGCCGCTTCGTCCGCTATGAGGACATCGCCGATGTGCCCGCTCCCATGGAAGACGACATGGAGACCACCTTGACCAACATCCGCGAAAAGCTCATTGCCGGTGTGGAAAAGCGTCTGGACGCCGACGCACCGGTCGGCTTCCTGCTTTCGGGCGGTCTGGACTCCTCGCTGGTCTGCTCCATCGCAGCCAAAAAGCTGGGCAAGCCCATCCGCACCTTTGCCATCGGCATGGACACCGACGCCATCGACCTGAAGTATGCCCGCCAGACCGCCGACTATCTGGGCAGCGAGCATCACGAGATCATCATCAACCGGGAGATGGTCCTCCAGAGCCTGGAAGAGGTCATCCGCCTGCTGGGCACCTGGGACATCACCACCATCCGCGCCAGCATGGGCATGTATCTGCTGTGCAAGGCCATCCACGAGCAGACCGATGTCCGCGTCCTTCTGACGGGCGAGATCTCCGATGAGCTGTTCGGCTACAAGTACACCGACTATGCCCCCACCGCCGACGCCTTCCAGCAGGAGAGCCAGAAGCGCATCCGCGAGCTTTATATGTACGATGTCCTCCGCGCCGACCGCTGCATCTCCTCCAACAGCATTGAGGCCCGTGTACCCTTCGGTGATCTGGACTTCGTCCGCTACGTAATGGCCATTGACCCCGAAAAGAAGCTGAACAGCTACGGCAAGGGCAAGTATCTGCTGCGCAAAGCCTTCGAGGGCGACTGGCTGCCGCCGGAGATCCTGTGGCGTGAAAAGGCCGCTTTCTCCGATGCCGTGGGCCACAGCATGGTAGACGACATCAAGGAGTATACCGAGAGCCTTTACACCGACGAGGAGTTCCAGCTCCGCCGAGCAAACTATTCGGCCCACTGCATGCCGTTCACCAAGGAGAGCCTGTTCTACCGCGAGATCTTCGAGAAATACTACCACGACCAGAGCCGCACCATCGTCGATTTCTGGATGCCCAACAAGGCATGGCCCGGCTGCAACGTCAACGATCCCTCCGCCCGTGTGCTGGCAAACTACGGCGCATCGGGGGTGTGATTTTTTATTTTTGCTCTAGATGCAACAATTTTGCATCTAGAGTTTTTTTGTGCAAATAAGTTCAAGGAATTCTAGCAAATTCTAACAAGAGTGATTTCAAAAAATTAGTCAGCCTGTATAGGCCTTTAAATCTGCACAAAAAAGACACGAATTTTTTTCACTTTTCGACGACTTGACATTCATTTCGACGGTGATTATACTATCTCCATCAAGCACACCATGTATCCTTAATGGTACACATATACATTTTCAACCATCATAAACGAAAGGAGAACTCATGTTGGATTTTTTAAGTCAATTCTGTTACACCTTCATCGATCCACTCTTCGCAACATTCGTCTGTGGCTGGAATGAATTTATCTTTTTAATTGCAGGCGTAGCCGCTTCTGTCGTATCCTTCTTTTTTCCTTTCCCCGATGACAGTCCCCCGTCGCCTTCATCCCATAATCCTCGTGTTCCCTCCGCATATCATCGTCGCCGTCGAACCTCTCATCTAAAGCTTCGCATCTTTCTAGCTGTAAGCATTTCTTTGATTGCTATACTTTTTTCTTCTTATGTTTTTTATTGCAATCAGAATTACAGCGTTATTCCGAATATTTCTTTCTTTTCTGATAGCTATTCTGATATTCGAAAAGCCATTATCGAACCTACACGAAAAAAATCCAAAAACATCAAAATCACACCCATTTATGACACTGCTGCTGAAGAACAGCACCTGGCGGGCTCTTCTGACGATAATTCGAGTTTTAAAGTATGCGGTGTTTCTGTTCCCCCTGGGACGATTCTGCATGTAGGTGAGACTGTCTATCTCTATGTGACATGGTTTCCTGATTCTTCAACCCCTGTTGATTCAGATACGGAACAGGTTGTCGCCTTCCCCTACTCTGAAGATTCTTTGTATTCCTACAATACCGACTCTGTTCAAATTGCTTGTTGTCCGCTCATCGGCACTACAACATGTAGTTTTTCCGATGGACAAGAAAGCACTTATAACCAGGTTTATTCTTACGATAAAGACTATCCTGTTATGGTTTCTCTAGTTGAGTTCTACAGCAAAAAAGTAGTTCAAGTTCGAATTGGAACGATTGGCGAATCTCTCAGTTTTTCAAATCTTGTGCCTGGAACTTATTTTTATCTCACAGAATCAAAAAACTTCCAATCACGCCCTTCCACTTTCTTGTTTCAGCTTTCATCTAAAGCTTCCGAAGAAAACTCCAGCGTCAATTTCTCTGCGCCGTTAGTCTCCGAATCTTTTGACACTCTTGCCATTTCAGATTTCAAAGTTCAGGTCCGAAATCTTGATAACGTCCCCCTCTCCAATACCGATTTCCATTATTGTATTGCCTCTGGCTCCGAAGATCCAAATGCATGTGACCGGGTCTATCACGCTAAGACGGATGAAAATGGATTTTTACAATTTTACCCTTCTTCCGATGTTATTTCTACTTCTTGTACCTTTCATCTTATAAACAACTATTATATGTATCTTTTTAGTTCTGATTTTTCACAATTTTATCCAATCAATGTCAGCGGCGACATCGGTATTGCCATCGTCCCATCCTAAATAAACATAGGGCTGTTGCAAAATGGCGTCCCTTCAAACTGTTGAAAATCGCCGCATTCGCCGTGCAAATCGGGCAGAATGTTGAAAACTCAAAACGAAATTTCAAAAAATGAGTACAGCAAAGCTGAGCATCTGTGAAAAAAACAGGTGCTCAGCTTTTTACATCTTCAGTTCCGAAAAATTCAACTCTTTTTTTGAGCGAAAAAAGATGAGATTTTCGCTTTCCGCGTTGCAATTTGGAAAAGAACTTCTGGAGGTCAAAAGCAAGGCAGAGCAAAAACAATTCAGTAGAGATATTTGTTTTTTTTCGCGAAAATATGAAACGCATACAAAAAATCATTTTCTTTATGATTTATATCCGTCATTCTGCGTTTTCTGCATTGGAGTTTCCTATGAAATGCTGTTCCCAGCACAACGAGGAGCGCCCCCGCACAAAACAGTTTCTGTGCGGAGGCGCTCCCTTTTTTTTCTTATTTCATTTGTCTGCTCAGGCATCCGAGCGGGAGAAGGCATTCTTCATATTGCAGCTCAGTTCAAAGAGGACCTTGTTCAGCGTATCGGCAGCGCGGACCTTCAGCTCTCTGGCGATGGCCTCGTTGGCCTCCGTGCGCAGGGCGGCACGGCGGGCCGGGTCGGCCTCCTGGGCCTGTTTTTCGTCGTAGGCGTTCAACAGAGCGCGTGTGGCGGAGAGGACGCCTTCCTCGTAGCGCTCGACATGGAAGATGGACTTGCCGTAAGCGGCATCGGCCATGGCGGCGATCATCCGGCTGACCCAGTAAAAGCTCTCGGTGGAGACTTCGCCGGTGGTGCAGGCGAGGTAGGCCGGGGTGGTGTCCACATTGGCATAGAACGGCACCATCGTGTTGAAGGCGTTGGACGCATAGGCGATCCACTCCACCGTGCGGAACTCCTCCGGCAGATCCGGGCGCATCTGGGTCAGCGCCATGAAGCTGTTGCGGTTGATGCCGATCGTACGGTAGGCACCCTTGCTCTTCGGGTCGCCATAGGCGGCATACGGGTCATACGGGGTGCCCTGATAGTGCGAAGACAGCAGGTATTTCACGTCTTCCGGTGTGATCTTCCGCTCTGGGACCATGCACCAGGGCAGGTCGTCCGAATGCGGGGTATAGTCTGCATCGGGGCCTTCCCAGACCCAGGTGTTGGGGTTCAGATGCCGCAGCATGAACCAGGCGCGCGGTGTGTTATACACATGATCGGCGTCGTCGTGGCTGCCGAAGGCATCGCGCGGGTTGAAGCTGCCGTCCAGCGAGAGGTCGAGGTGGTGCTTGTCCACAAAGGCCTTCAGGTCGTCCGAGCACATGTAGTTTTCCTGTGCGCCGCAGGCGTCGGCAAAGTCGAAGCTGTCGATGCCGAGCTGGTTGGGCATCACGACATAGCTGTCGTCCGGCACACGGCGGGCCATCCAGTGGTGGCCGCCGATGGTCTCCAGCCACCAGATCTCGTTCACATCCTGAAACGCGATGCCGTTCATCTCATAGGTGCCATACGTCCGGAGCAGCTCGCCCAGGCGCACCACGCCCTCGCGGGCCGTGCGGATATAGGGTAGCACGAGGCAGACGATGTCCTCCTCGCCAATGCCGCCGGGCACTTCCGGCCGTTCCCCTTTGGCGGGCTGGTACACCACCAACGGGTCTGCGCCCAAAACGCGCGGGTTGGACGTGATGGTCTCGGTGGCCGTCATGCCCACATGGGCCGCATTGACGCCCGCTGCCGCCCAGATGCCCTCGCCTTCCACCGCGTTGGGCATGGCCGTCATCCGCAGCGCATGGCCGGGCAGCGGCACCTCCACATGGGAGATCACCGACCGATAGACAGCCGGGTGCTCCTCCGGCTGCACGACCACGAACTTCTTGGCCGTGAAATGCCCCGAACCCGAATCGTCGTTGCGGGCGACCATGGTGGAGCCATCGTATGATGCGTTTTTGCCGACTAAGATTGTAGTACAAGCCATTGTTCTGTCCTCCGAAATTGTTTCCTTATCTTTTCGGTTTGCCGAGGCTATTGTAAGCCTTTTTTTGGGAAAAGGCAAGATTTTTTTTGAGAAGGGAGCGCGGAAGTACGATTTATGGGACATCATGGAATGTATTATAAATGCAGGCCACAAGATTTCCCTCCCACATCGTCAATCAGACGGTTTTTTCTGCGTAAAATTAGGCACTCTGCTAAAATCCTTTTCTGTTGTTTGTATTGGATTGACACCGTTCGCACCACGTCCTATCATTATGGTAAAATCACCCAAAGGAGGAATGTCGGATGAAACGTCCTCTCATTGCCCATCAGACACTCGACAGAACACGCACCCAGCTTCTGGAAACACACAGTCGCAACGTCGGTGAACGCTGCGGTGCTGCCTGTCAGCAGATTGGCCTGGAACATCTTGGCCGCCTGACCGGACTTCTGCACGATCTCGGAAAAGCTGCTCACGAGGTTCAAGACTATCTTTATGGAGCCCCGATCGTCGGAAAGCTCAATCATTCCAGTGCCGGGATGCGGTGGATCTGGGAAGCCTTTGGAAAAAACGAAACGCGTAAAAGTTACCGTCTGGCTGCACAGTTTGCCGCCATTGCCATCGGCTGCCATCACGGAACGCGCTGTGATATTTTTGACCCGGAAGACGGCAGTGAACCCTGGTTGGAACGAATGTGTTCCGAGAAAGCTGCGCCATTTTATGCTCAGAGCTGTGAATCTTTTTTCACCGAGTGCATCCCGCGCGAAGAGATCGAGCAGGAAATAGCGCTTGCAGCAAAGGAGATCGCGTCTCTTTGGAACGAACTCCTGCAAATCGGTGACAACCGCTCCAACAGCGTTTCGTTTCGGATGATGCTCGGTCTTGTTCAGCGCTATCTATTTGGTGCATTGGTCGATGCCGATTGGACCGACACCGCCCATTTTGAGGAAAACACGCCTTTGCCATCCGCCGAGGCAATCCACTGGCCCGCACTGGCGAACACCGTGGAGCACTTTCTTGCAGACCTGAAACAAACCCGCACGATCGACTTTCTGCGGCAGGAAATCTCCGACCAGTGTCGTTCTGCCGGGCAGAACGCCGCTCCCGGCATTTACCGGCTCTATGTTCCCACCGGAGGCGGTAAAACTTACTCCGGCCTCCGTTTCTGTATTCACGCAGCAGAGCACACCCATGCTAGCCGGATCTTCTATTTTGCACCCTATCGCTCAATCATCGGGCAGAACACCGGGCATTTCCGGAAGGCGCTCGGCAATTCCGCTCTTGTTCTGGAACATCACGCGGACGCCATCCAGGACGAGACTCTGCAGGAATCCATTCTGGCACAAACGCAGAATTGGCAGGGCGTCCCCCTCATTGCAACGACCATGGTTCAATTTCTCAACACCCTGTTCGCTGCGCCTCGCCGCAACGCCCGCAGAATGCCCTTACTGGCCAACGCTGTCTTGCTTTTTGATGAGATCCAGTCGCTTCCCTTGCAACACACCTACTTATTCAATATTGCACTCAATCTGCTTTCGCAGGCGATGGGCTGCACGATCGTCCTCTGCACCGCCACGCAGCCTCCTCTGGAGCAACTTGCTTATCCACTTTTGTTTTCTACTCCCAAGGACATCGTTCCAGATTATGCAAAACGCTTTGAGCAGTTCAAGCGAACCGAAATCGTCCCCATTCTCGACCATTCCGGTTTTTCTGCTGAATCACTGGCCGATTTTGCCTTGGACAAGCTCCAAACCAATGATTCTCTGCTCGTGATCCTCAACACCCGCCGGATGGTCGAAGCTGTATTCAATCATCTAAAACCGCTTCTGGGTTCGGACGTTCAGCTTTTCTGCCTTACTACACATCTTTGCCCGCAGCACCGCATGGATGTGATCGACGCCATCAAAGCCCATCTGGATCCACCACACCCGGCACAAAAGCTGATCTGTGTCAGCACTCAACTCATTGAAGCAGGTGTAGATCTGAGCTTTGACTGCGTCATTCGCGGCATGGCCGGCCTGCCCAGCGTCGCACAGGCCGCCGGACGCTGCAATCGTCATGGTAAAACGTCCTGCCGCCCGGTCTATCTGCTCCCCTGCGCACAAAACGAAGAGCATCTGGACTCCCTGCCGGATCTGGATGAGGGGCGTCGTTCCACAGAACGTCTGCTTTCCAGCCTGCCTGCTCATACAGACCTGCTCTCTCCGGCCTCCATTCAGGCCTACTACGATGCCTATTATTCAGAAGGTCGTCAGAAGAACCAAATGCTTGCCCCGACCGGGCAGGACGGACAGACGCTCCTTGACCTTCTGAGCGACAACAAATCCGGTGTCAAAGCATATCGGGAAACCCACCGTTCGGCACCGCCGCTTTCCCCTGTCATGCTTTTTCAAGCATTTGATACAGCCGAATCGCAATTTCATGCACTGGAAAGCGACACGATCTCCGTCATTGTGCCGTACCAAGAACAGGGGCGGAAACTCGTTTCATTATTTTTGTCCACCGAACATCCGAGTCCCGAACTGTTCCGTGAGGCACAGCATTATACCGTAGAGCTCAATAGCAGCGAGTTCCGACGCCTTGACCAAGCCCATGCGATCCTACCCGGAGCAAAAGGAGCCGTCTATCTTTTGCAGTCCAATTGTTATGACTCCATCAAGGGCATCCAGACCGAGCCCTCTGCACCGGAGGTTCTGATCTTCTGATAAAAAGGAGGAATTTCTTTGCAATATCCCAACACCATCACTCTGCTTGTATCCGGACGCTATGCACTTTTCAGCGACCCCATCACCCGTGTGGGCGGCGAGAAGTGCAGTTACCCCGTCCCGACGTACCAAGCGCTCAAAGGCATTCTGGAAAGCATCTATTGGAAGCCCACATTTATTTGGGTCCCTACCGATGTCCGCATCCTGAACCGAATCGAAACGCAATCCAAGGGCATCCGTCCCATCAACTACAGCAACGGCAAAAACGACCTTTCCATCTATACGTATCTGTCTGATGTTGCATATCAGGTGCGCGCCCACTTTGAGTGGAACGAGCACCGCCCGGACCTTGCGCAGGACCGGAACGAAAACAAGCACTACGCCATCGCCAAGCGAATGCTGGAACGTGGCGGACGGCGGGACATCTTCCTCGGTACACGGGAATGTCAGGGTTACGTAGAACCCTGCACCTTTGGCGAGGGCCCCGGTGCTTACGACAACACCCCCTCTGTTCCGCTTGGCCTGATGCTGCATGGTCTGACCTACGCAGACGAGACCACCACTGGCACCATGCAGGAGCGTTTCTGGTATCCGGTGATGGAAAACGGCATCATCCACTTCTGCCGCCCGGAAGAGTGCCCCGTCGTCCGCGATATCCGGAAGCAGTCGGCCAAGCATTTCATCCTGAACGAAACGCTCCAAAGCTGCGATGATCTTTATCAGGAGGTGTTCTCCGAATGAGCTGGCTGGAACGCTGTTATCAGACCTATGAGTACATCCGCCGGGCAGAACCTGACCTCATCGGCAGGCAGGAACCCAATCGTGCCACCCTCCTGCCCGTCGGTCACACCACCCAGCAGGCACAGATTCAGGTAGAGCTCGACCTCGACGGCAATTTTCTGAACGCTTTTGTCCTGCGTAAGGATGAACAAACCACGATCATCCCCTGCACTGAACGCTCATCCGCTCGAACTTCCGGCATTGTACCTCACCCACTTGCCGACAAACTTCAATACATCGCTTCCAATTATTCCGATTACGGTGGGCGAAAGGAGCCCGGCTGGGAGAAATATCACGAACAGCTTCTCAGCTGGTGTTCTTCCCCATTTTCCCACCCATTGGTCTGCGCTGTACTTCACTACCTCGAAAAAGGCTGCCTGATTCCCGATCTTCTTGCAAAAGGCATCCTGTTCACAGATGAAACTGGCAGACTTCCCGCAAAATATACAGGTGAAAAAGATGCTTCGCCCCAAATCGTTCGCGCCATTCCTTCTGGAGACCAGACTGAATCGTTCATCCGTTTTCGTGTCAACAACATTGATTTGTCCTGCACACCCGAACTCTGGGACAGCTTCCTGCATTTTTATGAATCACAGTTGACCGATCAGGACTACTGCACTGTTCTTGGTGAGAAAACCGCGATTTCCATGCTCAGCCCACAAAAAATCCGCAATGCCGGAGATGGTGCAAAATTGATTTCCAGCAACGACGAAACGAATTTCACCTTTCGCGGGCGTTTCTTTAACCCACGACAGGCGCTTTCTATCGGCTATCGCACCACGCAGGAAGCCCACAGTGCACTGCGCTGGCTCATCAGCCGTCAGGGCACAAATCTTGGTGATGAATCCATCCTGGTCTGGGGCACACAGGATGAACCGGTTCCCTCGCTTTGCGATGATACCTATGATCTTGCGCAGAATGCCCCTGCTGATGATCTCGATGACATGGAGATTCCAGAATTTGCTTTGATGCCCTCACAGGAAGCTTCCACCGCCGAGACCATTGCGCGGCAGTTCAATCGGGCGATCCATGGATACCGCTTGAAGCTGACCGACACCTCCCAGCTTTCCGTTCTGATCCTGGACTCTCCTTCTGGTGCCAAAGGCCGCCTTTCGGTCCGGTATTATCAGGAACTCAGCGGCTCCCGGCTGCTGGAAAATATCGTTGACTGGCACAAAACCATTGTGTGGCTTTTGGAATACCGCTCCCGCCCCGCACCGGCACAGCCCGGAACGAAACCCAAGCAGGAACATTTTTCGTTTGTCGGAGCACCCGCTCCGGAGGACATCGCGAAAGCTGCTTACGGAGAAAAGGTCGATCAGAAACTCAAGCAACAGACTTTGGAGCGCCTTGTTCCCTGTCTGGTAGAACGAAAGCCGCTGCCTTATGACCTTGTGCGAAGCGCTGTACGCCGTGCTACGGCAGGCGTCACGCTGGAGCCCTGGGAAGCCCGCAAGACCCGCAGCATCGCCTGTGCGCTGATCTGCGGTTATTACAACCGATCGAAAGGAGAATCTTATTCTATGGCATTGGATGAAACCTGCCGCGACCGCAGCTATCTGTTCGGCCGCATCCTCGCCTGCGCAGAGCAGGTCGAACGCTATGCACAAAACCTGACCACCGATGAAAAACGTACAACGAATGCCGAACGGGCACAGGTCATGTTCGTACAGCGACCCGCCAAAACGACCGTTCTGCTGCAAAACAAGCTCACGCCCTATCTGAGCCGCATCCAGTCCAAAAACGGCAGCCGACGCCGTTATCAGCTCATGCTGGAGCTGATCGATCAGCTCGGTGAAGAAAACTTCACCAACAAACCCTTGAGCGAACTTTATCTCCTTGGCTATTCCAGCCAGCTGATGGCCTTCCGCCGTGAAAACGAAGAATCGAAAAAGAATTCCAATCCGAGTGAAGAATAAATAACAGGAGGATCTACTATTATGAGTACTTTGAACCATAAGATCGACTTTGCCCTTGTTCTTTCCGTCCGCCACGCAAACCCCAATGGGGACCCGCTCAATGGCAACCGCCCCCGTGAGACCTACGAAGGCTACGGCGAGATCTCGGATGTCTGCCTGAAACGGAAGATCCGCAACCGCATGATGGACCTCGGCGCTCCGGTTTTTGTGCAGTCCAATGACCGCTGCATCGACGGCTGCAAAAGCCTGAAAGACCGTGCTGACTCTATCCCTGCACTGAAAAAAGAAAAAGACGCCGATGTTTACGCAAAAGTCGCCTGCCAAACCTGGCTGGATGTGCGCAGCTTCGGCCAGGTGTTCGCCTTCAAGAATGGCGGCGAGGCCGACGGTGTCTCGATCGGTGTGCGTGGGCCCGTATCCATCCACCCGGCGTTCAGCGTTGACCCCGTCGAGATCAGCAGCCTGCAGATCACCAAAAGCGTCAACGGCGTATCCGGTGCAAAAAAATCCAGCGATACCATGGGCATGAAGCACCGTGTGGACTTCGGCGTCTATACTACCTTTGGCAGCATCAACTGCCAGCTTGCCGAAAAGACCGGCTTCACGCAGGAAGATGCCGACCTGATCAAGCAGGCTCTCCTCACATTATTTGAGAACGACACGTCTTCTGCCCGGCCGGACGGCAGCATGGAGGTGATCCGCCTGTACTGGTGGGAGCACAACTGCAAGAGCGGTCAGTATTCCTCCGCCAAGGTCCACCGCTGCCTGCATGTGAAGTCAACCTGCGAGACACCTCACAGCGCAGAGGATTACGAGATTACCTGCGACGAATTGGACGGTCTGACGCCGGAAGTGTATGATGAACACTGACGAATATCTGCAAATGTCCGGTATTCAACACTTTGCCTTTTGTAGAAGACAATGGGCGTTGGCCTACCTCGAACAGCAATGGTCTGAGAACCTTCGCACTGCAGAGGGGCGGCTGGAACATACCCGCTGCCATGACACCGCGCAGACCGAGCGGCGGGGCGATCTGCTCATCACGCGGGGGATGAAGGTCGTCAGCCACCGCCTGCGGCTCAGCGGAGACTGCGACGTTGTGGAATTCCGGGCAGACCCGGAGGGCATCCCGCTGCAGCACACCGAAGGCCGCTGGCAGCCCATGCCGGTGGAGTACAAACATGGCCGTGCCAAGGAGAACGACGCCGACCGGCTGCAGCTCTGTGCGCAGGCCATGGCTCTGGAAGAGATGCTGGCCTGTGATATCCCGCAGGCTGCGCTCTTCTACGAGGAAACGCGGCGGCGGGAACTCGTCCCGCTGACGGACGCACTGCGCCAAAAAATGCAGGCCATGGCCGACGAGATGAACCAGTATTTCGCCCGCGGCTACACGCCAAAAGTCAAGCCGGGAACCTTCTGCAACGCCTGCTCCCTCAAAGAGCTTTGCCTGCCCGCACTGTACAAACGCGCCGACCCCAGGGCCTACCTGAAAGCCTATCTGGACGAAGTGCAAGCGGAGGACACGCCATGAGACAGCTATTGACCCAGCTTTACGTCACTTCGGAAGACGCCTATCTTTCGCTCGACGGCGAAAATGTCGTGGTCAGCCGCCAGAAGACCGAGATCGGGCGGGTCCCGCTCCACACGCTGGAAGGGATCGTCTGCTTCAGCCGCTCCGGTGCAAGCCCGGCACTCATGGGCAAATGCGCGGCCAAGGGCATCGACCTCTGCTTTTTCAGCCCCTACGGCCAGTTTTTGGCGCGCACCGTCGGCGAAGAGCGCGGCAATGTCCTGCTGCGGCAGACCCAGTACCGCATCTCCGACAGCGAAGCGCTGAGCTGCCGCTATGCGCGGTACTTCATCCTTGGCAAAGTTTACAACGCCCGCTGGGTACTGGAACGCGCCACCCGCGACCACCCGCAGCGCGTACCCGTAGAGGAACTCAAACGCACGAGTGCCCAGCTTGCGGCGGCGCTCCCGCTCATCGAGCAGTGCGACGATCTCGACCAGCTGCGCGGTCTGGAAGGGGAAGCAGCGCAGCGCTATTTTGACTGCTTCGACTCCCTCATTTTACAGCAGCATGAAGCGTTTCCGTTCGTGTCCCGAAACCGTCGGCCTCCGCTGGACAATGTGAACGCGCTGCTCTCCTTTGCCTATTCTCTGCTGGCCCGCGACTGCGCTTCCGCACTGAGCAGCGTTGGACTGGACCCGTATGTCGGCTTCCTGCACCGCGCCCGTCCCGGACGCCGCAGTCTGGCATTGGACCTTATGGAAGAGCTTCGCGCCGTTTCCGCAGACCGGTTCGTGCTGTCCTGCATCAACCAGAAACTGCTGACAGCGAAGCACTTCCAGAAACAGGAGAATGGTGCTGTCCTCCTGACCGACGATGGCCGCCGCGCGTTTCTCAAAGCCTGGCAGACCAAAAAGCAGGAGCAGATCACCCATCCCTTCCTGAAAGAGAAACTGCCCTGGGGACTGGTGCCTTACGTGCAGGCGCTCCTTCTGGCGCGGACTCTGCGCGGTGATCTGGAACTGTATCCGCCGTTCTTCTGGAAGTGAGGTTCGTCTATGCTGGTCCTGATCACCTACGATGTCAACACCGAGACCGCTGCTGGGCGCAAACGCCTGCGCAAAGTCGCCAAAAAGTGCGTGGACCACGGGCAGCGGGTGCAGAATTCTGTCTTCGAGTGCCTGCTGGACGCCGCGCAGTTTGCTGTTCTGAAGTCCGAGCTTTCCGCCCTCATCGACCCCGATCTGGACAGTCTGCGGTTTTATCAACTGGGCAACAACTATAAGACCAAGGTCGAGCACATCGGGGTGCATCCCCTGTTTGAATCCGGAGACGTGCTGATCTTCTAGCCCTCTCCTTCGGTGCGAATGGAAAGCACTCACCCCTTTTCCGTCTCCTTCGCACCATGTTTTCAAGCCGTTCTGTGCAGATCGCAGCTGTTTTTTCGGATGTTTTTGGACAAGCTCTTCCAAATCTGTGCAGATCGTTTTATAATGAAACAAAAGCGGAGATGTTTTTCTCCGTTTTTGCTGTCGCCCTCCCCGCGGAGGGCGTGGATAGAAATACGAAAAGCTCAGCTATGGCGTTTGCCTGCTCTTCGTCGCCCTCCCCGCGGAGGGCGTGGATAGAAATCCGATTCCCCATCATCAACAGACGGGTCGGTTCGAGTCGCCCTCCCCGCGGAGGGCGTGGATAGAAATCCAACATCGCGGTTTTGGTCGCATCCCCATCCAGCGTCGCCCTCCCCGCGGAGGGCGTGGATAGAAATAGATTTCCTCCTCTCACTCGCTGTCCGTGGTTGCGTCGCCCTCCCCGCGGAGGGCGTGGATAGAAATTTCTTGCCGGCCTCGGTCTTGCCACCAATGCGGCGTCGCCCTCCCCGCGGAGGGCGTGGATAGAAATTTCAAGCCGCCCTTACCGCGCTCTATGACAAAGGAGTCGCCCTCCCCGCGGAGGGCGTGGATAGAAATTCGATTGGAATAGTAATCAGGCCAAAATCCGGCGGTCGCCCTCCCCGCGGAGGGCGTGGATAGAAATGTGCAACATCTTATCAAGGACAGCGACCGTCTGCAGTCGCCCTCCTTGCGGAGGGCGTGGATAGAAATACATTGGCACGGTACTACCGGGCATCCAGTCCGGCGTCGCCCTCCTTGCGGAGGGCGTGGATAGAAATATCATAGTGGGTGGCGATCATGTCTGCGAAATGCAGTCGCCCTCCTTGCGGAGGGCGTGGATAGAAATGTTATGGCTATCATTCAGCAGGAAAGCGGCTATGTCGCCCTCCTTGCGGAGGGCGTGGATAGAAATGACGCTGGTTGGAGGTGGTTTCATTGCCTGACATGGTCGCCCTCCTTGCGGAGGGCGTGGATAGAAATTTGTAGGCACGGCCTATATTTTCCGGGCATTGACAGTCGCCCTCCTCGCGGAGGGCGTGGATAGAAATCCGCAGTAATAGAGATAGTCCGGAGCATCCGCGTCGCCCTCCTCGCGGAGGGCGTGGATAGAAATTTCAATGCCCGGTGAATATGGTCGATTTCTGCCGAGTCGCCCTCCTCGCGGAGGGCGTGGATAGAAATCTGAAGGCTACCGCTGGCCATGGCCTTGTGATGGGTCGCCCTCCTCGCGGAGGGCGTGGATAGAAATAACTCGACGCTGATCGTGTCGCTGGAACCGCTGGACGTCGCCCTCCTCGCGGAGGGCGTGGATAGAAATGCGATAATGGAGGCGTAGTCCTTGTAAGCGTGGGGTCGCCCTCCTTGCGGAGGGCGTGGATAGAAATAGTACATAGGCATTGATGGTACGGATGCACTCACGGTCGCCCTCCTTGCGGAGGGCGTGGATAGAAATTGCATGGTGCCGATATTGATTTCCAGCTTTTCCGCGTCGCCCTCCTTGCGGAGGGCGTGGATAGAAATACCAGGAACGCCGGGTGCGCGGTGCTGTCGCCGTGTCGCCCTCCTTGCGGAGGGCGTGGATAGAAATCATACGCCCGCAGACGGACGCTGGAGCTTGTCCTGGTCGCCCTCCTTGCGGAGGGCGTGGATAGAAATACCACATTGGGATGCTCAGAGAGGAAGTCGCCCAGTCGCCCTCCTTGCGGAGGGCGTGGATAGAAATGTGAACTCCTGTCCTGTGCAGTCATAGGGGCTGTTGGTCGCCCTCCTTGCGGAGGGCGTGGATAGAAATTGCACGCCCTGCTCGGCCAGTACGTTGACGGGCTGTCGCCCTCCTTGCGGAGGGCGTGGATAGAAATGGCCTCCCCGGGGAGATTCGAAGAATCAGGCTCATGTCGCCCTCCTTGCGGAGGGCGTGGATAGAAATACAAATTGCCGTTGCAACGATGAATTTTGAAAAACGGTCGCCCTCCTCACGGAGGGCGTGGATAGAAATCCGGTTAGCTTTGATAAAAATGCACCTGTAAGAATGTCGCCCTCCTCACGGAGGGCGTGGATAGAAATAATTCCGGGATTGCCCGCAGAGAAAAATAAGACGGTCGCCCTCCTCACGGAGGGCGTGGATAGAAATCCGGAGTGCGTAAGACGGGGTGAACAAAGTGCCGGTCGCCCTCCTCACGGAGGGCGTGGATAGAAATAATGTATCGCGGGGCGGGCTGAACTGGTGACAGCCGTCGCCCTCCTCGCGGAGGGCGTGGATAGAAATTGTTTGGCTTCGCTCATCGCATACGGCGGTGGGAGTCGCCCTCCTCGCGGAGGGCGTGGATAGAAATGGAGATCCCCGGCGAGGAAGCACCGCGCCAGACTGTCGCCCTCCTCGCGGAGGGCGTGGATAGAAATGCTGCACCTGCCCCGGTGGGAACTGGTGAATCTGGTCGCCCTCCTCGCGGAGGGCGTGGATAGAAATGTGGACGAGGGCGGTCATTTCACCCAAGAAATACGGTCGCCCTCCTCGCGGAGGGCGTGGATAGAAATTTTCCAGGAAGCAGGGCCGCAGATGCCATCTGCAGTCGCCCTCCTCGCGGAGGGTGTGGATAGAAATATCGCTCCATTGCGGCACCTCGGCAAGAATGCTCTGTCGCCCTTCTCGCGGAGGGCGTGGATAGAAATAGCGCATCCCTGACGCGCACTGCAATGGTGATATGGTCGCCCTCCTCACGGAGGGCGTGGATAGAAATAGAGTCCGCAGCAGCTCAGGGGTGAGGAAGTCCGTCGCCCTCCTCGCGGAGGGCGTGGATAGAAATATCTTGTGTTCGGCGGTGACCATCTCGGCGTACTCGTCGCCCTCCTCGCGGAGGGCGTGGATAGAAATGACAAGGACAACTGGACGGCGGGCGGTGCGCAGTGTCGCCCTCCTCACGGAGGGCGTGGATAGAAATACTTGAACTGCTTGTCGGTGCTTTCCGCATGTTCGTCGCCCTCCTCGCGGAGGGCGTGGATAGAAATACGCCGAGGTCTACGATCTGGCTGAACACCCCCGCGTCGCCCTCCTCGCGGAGGGCGTGGATAGAAATTCCTTGCCCCAGCTAACAGCGTATTCTGCCCTGCATCCCGGCATCGCCAACCTTTCCCCCATTGGCCTCATCGTGCGCGGTACAAAACAAAAGCAAAAGGCGGCATGACCCGTTGTATGGGCCACGTCGCCTTTTGCTTCAGGGCTCGTTTGCTTGCAGCACACAGGCACAATACCCCGGTTCGGGCTGATAGCAGTGGATGGTCAGGTATTTGTCCACCTCCGGGCTGTAATCGTGGAGGGTATGCTTCGTACCGTTCAGCGCCACATCTGCATAGGACACCAGCCACTTTTTGTCCCCATTGGGGAACACCTTGTAAAACGAGCGATTCAGCATTTCCTCCACCGGCACACCTTCGATATTGGCCATTTCCGCATTGCAATAGCGGAAGATGAAATCCACGCCGTGTCCATCTTCATTGAAGACCAGCTCGATGACACAGAACGCCAGCGGCATATCGTCCAGCAGGCTGCATTTTTCCAGCAGGCTCATGCTCATGGGGCGAGGCTTCGTGTCGGACAGCCCGATCTCCATGCGCAGGCGGCGGTGGCTGCTCAGGCCGCGCTTGCGTCCCTGAAACGTGCGGCCGTCCGACATGGTATAAACGCCATCGTTGCCGATGTTTACGATCTGGCTGCGGTTCACTGCGATTCCCTTGCTGATGTTCAGGAACTGATCTTCCGGCAGAACAGACAGGACGCCGTGCATCGGCGCATACAGCGCGGCTTCCACGCCGTCCATGCGGTGAACGACCGTTTTCCGGTCGCTGCGGTAAAGATATAAAATGTTTTCCGGGCAGAGATCGTGTTTTTGCATCCATTTATTCAGGTCGCTCATTGCAGTGCTCCTTTGTCAGTTGATAACTTTAGTATAACATACTGCCGTGCGGCCGACAAGGAGGATTCGTGAAAAAGCGCAATTCAATGGATCTTTCAACAATAATCCGAGGTATTTTTTGTTAAAACTCACGTTTTTGCGTGTCTCGCATAGAAACTATTGACTTTTCAGCATTCTTTTCGTATGATGAACGCAGAACACCGAATGGTTTTCCCCATAAAGCGCATACGCATAAAGCAAAAAGCATAACAGGAGGTTTCACGTCATGAAACTGACACGCCGGGAATTTCTGAACATTTCCACTGCGGCTGCGGTGGTCTGCGCAGCTACACTTTTGCCCGTAGAGAAAGCCGCCGCAGCACAGCAGACGATGGCGGCGCAGGAACTTCTGGAACAGGCGTATCTGTACGCCTTTCCACTGGTTCTGATGGATGCGACCCGAAAGGTTTCAACCAACACAGAAACACCGAACGATACCCGTGCGCCGATCAACCAGTTCATCCATGCGAAAAAGCTGGCAGACGCCGCATCTCGCGCAGTCGTCACGCCGAATGTGGATACCATCTATACGCAGGCATTTCTCGATGTCAGCGCAGAACCGATGCTTTACGGTGTACCGCAGACGGACCGATTTTTCAATGTACAGGTGCTGGATGCGTGGACAAATACCGTTGCAGTGCTGGAAGCACCGGGCCTTTACGCGATCACCCGCTCGGACTGGCAGGGCAAACTGCCGGAAGGGGTGCAGCGGATCAATGTGCCGACCAATATGGTCTGGACCATTGCCCGCATCGTGCTCTCCGGGCAGGAAGATCTGCCCAACGTCCGGGCCATTCAGGATAGGATGCAGTTGATGCCGCTTTCCGCCTATCAGGCGGGTGGATGGACCGCCCCCGCAGGCAGCTA